>ERZ887851.282-NODE-282-length-52614-cov-30.095854_pt1 | contig 52614 bp, 19 predicted proteins | sample MGYA00521100_ERZ887851 | MGnify/ENA primary metagenome ERZ887851 (study PRJEB32303, sample SAMEA104408602) | aquatic metagenome | biome: Brackish water; feature: Pelagic; material: water | place: Baltic Sea | collected 2014-06-06T16:11:00 | depth 11,444 m ... | reverse complement strand
CATCCCTACAAAAACAGGTCCCCCTATTCTCCTCAAACAATACAGTTGGAATTTTTTGATGGCCTGGTTGATGACTTGCGTGTCTATGACCGTGCCATTGGAATTGATGAAATCTCAAAAATCTATCAAGGGGATTTAATTGAAACCCAACACCTTGGCGGACAGGAACCCCGGGTCACCCTCTTTTGGGGAGATGAAGATGGAGGGCAAAACGAAGAAATCAATGCATCCTCAGCATATTCCTGGGATGCTAAAATTGATCTCGGAACAATGAAACTCGGTGAATTCTCGGTCTCATTGGAGGGGCTGGAAACCGGTAAGGATTATTACTACAGGTTTCTTGCCCTCAATGACGCTGGTTCCAGTTGGTCATCAGATGTTGAGAAGTTTACTACGGGGAATTTTTCCTATTCTGCCAGCACCTGGCTCGACACCAATCTTATGGTTTGGTTGGATGCTTCAGATATTAATGCCGACGGTGATTACACCAATGAACCGTTTGGCGGAATTGTCGATGAATGGAGAGATAAGTCCGGCGGAGACCGGCATGCTGGCAATGGGTTTGGTCCTTCAATACTTTACCGTAAGCTGGGAGATAAATCTGTTCTTCATTTTGATGGGTCTGAACAGTTTCTCAGAATTAGTGATTACCCTTCCCATTCATCCAAAAGTTTGAATATCGAAGATCAGGGCACCCTCGTATTGGTAATGGAAGGAAGGGATTTGTCACCTGATACAACCTTAATGAGCAAAGGATGGCCAGATGCGGGCAGCTGGGTTTTACGCAATAATCAAAACAGTCTTCCCAGTTATGGTATCACAGGTACCAGTGGTCAAGATGTACTCACATCCCCTTCCAGTTGGAAAGAACAGTTTCAGGTTTTCACTTTTCATAAGACTCCCTACCTTCGATCAATTCGGGTAAATGGCATTTCAATTATCCGCATGCTTGAAGAAGGTTTTTCTTCCTCTGCCCAGAATGATGACCTGATCATCGGTGGGCTTGAACAATCAGGCATTAATGAACATGGGACTTTTAAAATTGCAGAAATCTTAATTTACGACGAAGCCCTGGACTCAGGTAGAATCGAAAAATTGGAAGGTTATTTAGCTCACAAATGGTCAGTGGAAGATTCTTTGACCGATAGTCATCCTTACAAGATCAACCCTCCCGCCTTTGAAAACCGCCCAGAAATTTTAATCAGTAGTCCCTACTTTATTGGTGTTGATCAGGATTTGAATTTCACGATCGGAACTAACCGGTCGGCTATTATGTTTGAGGGAGAAGGTTTGCCCACTGGACTTAGTCTAAGCCAGGCAGATGGGGTAATTTCCGGTAAGCCATCCGTTCGAGGTACCTTCAATTCAGTATTGCATGCCACCAATGATGCGGGAACCTACAGCCAACCAATCCAGTTCGTAGTGACTGACTTCTCCCCCTGGCCCTTTGAGTTGGAGCTCAATGTAACAGAATACAGCTCTGCTAGTTTGACTGAAAACTTTGTTCTTTATGTTGAACTAAATGAATCGATTGGGGGATTTAATTATGAACAATTTGCAGACGAGGAGGGTCGGGATATTCTTTTCCTTTCAGCAGACCGATCAAGTGAATTGGCCTACGAATTGATTGAATGGAACCCGCTGGGAACATCCTCTTTTTGGGTCTTGTTGCCAAAACTTGAAAACGATACCTCAATTTATGTCAAGTGGGGTAACTCTGCCGTCACATCCAGACCGGATTATACCAGCGATGGCACCGTATGGAAAAACCACCGGGCAGTTTGGAGAATGGATGGTGATCCAGAATACAGGATAGAAGACCACGCGTCTGGACAGCATGCAATTGCCAGAAATTCCAAGCTAGAAAAACCAAAGGGCGTAATTGGTAATGCTTTCTACTTCGACGGGATTGATGACTTTCTAGAATTGCCGAATACTTCTTATTTCGCTGAAGGTGCAAAAACGCTCAATATTTCTTTTTGGGCTCAAAACCAGTACGAATCACTTGATAATTACTCCTTATTTCACGCACACTCAAGTTTAGGCACGCACCTACAAGTCCAGCTACCATCTGCAGCAGGTAATCTCGAATTTTTCACCGGTAGTGGAAACCTTGATTCAAATTCTTTTGACTATACTTCACAGAGTGCAATTGATCGCTGGGATTATTGGGTACTTCAGTCCGATTTAGACTCCGGACTATCCAAAATTTTCTTTAACGGGAACCTTGCCAACGAATACTTCGGAATTACCCGACCGTTTGGAAGTTCCGTAGATTCATTCAGGATTGGTTCAAAGAGAGATGGCACCGAGGCTTGGCGTGGAATGATTGATGAGGTCAGAATATCGGATGAAGTCGAGTCTCCCCAAAAGATCGCAGCGTCATATGCAAACCAAAGACCCGACGGTTCGAGTTTCATTTCTATTGGTCAGGTAAATGGACCTCCTATAATCCTTTCTTCTGAAAACCTACAAGCCTTTGTCGGAAAAGATTTTTCATCGATGATAGAAAGATTCCCCTCGGATGAAGGAAACTTCACAGCTGTCGGATTACCCGCGGGATTATCGATCAATAATGTTACTGGAGAGATAAGTGGCAGACCAGTACAATACGGTCAATATCAGGTAACCGTGATCGTTCAAAATGATGAGGGTAAAGTAACCAAGCCATTTGGGATGAGTATTTTTGACCCCACGATCTTTTCGAAGCAAATGGAATTCAATTGTTCAAACTATTCGGGGACCAGTACTTTAGAGGATTTCCCTATGCTCATTGAAATGAATGGGTCAGTCAGTGGTTTCAATGTAAGGCAATTTGCTTCGAGTACAGGTAATGACTTACGCTTTTTTGACACCACGGGGAAAGAATACCCTTATGAAATTGAGACTTTTGATTTGGCTGCCAATCGTTTGGTTGCCTGGGTGAAAATTCCTTTCCTCGATGCCAACACCTCTTTTTCTGCCTACTGGGGTAATCCATCTTTGGCAGAGTTCCCTCCGGCATATTCTATAAACGGAGATGTATGGAGTTCAGGCTACCGCGGGGTATGGCACATGCGTCCGACCTCAGGTACATCCACCCTCACGGATTCCTCATCCTATCGAAATCACCTAGTTGATGATTTTGGAGTTCCCCGGGCTAATGGATTAGCAGGTGCAGCCAGGCAATTATTTGGACAGCCCGATCATTATTTGACTGCCCCGTCCAATGACTCGTTGGAAAACCTCGCTTTAAATAAATATTCATTTTCGGGATGGATATGGCTGGACGGCACCCCGGAACAACGAACCAACGAGGCGTTTTATGGCTTGGGTTACGATACCACTCCTCAATCAACCTATTTCGATAAACCGGAAAACTTTCTAGCTCTCGAACCAGATGGTGGGCGCATCATCAAAAGTGGGCCAAGTAACCAGGGCATTAGTTTTGGAAATGCGGATGATTTCAAAACCCTTGATTTGGGCATCACCAGATCCAGTGGTTTTATGACTGCTCTAATGACCCGATTCAGTCCGCCCGTATCTGCCTCTTATCAGTTTCGGATACAGATCGGTGACGAAGATTTTGCCTCCCTATGGATCGATGAAAACAGGAGTGGAACTTTTCCCGATTATACAACCTGTAGTTCCGACATTACCACCTCTCAACCCATTGCCCTAGATGAGGGGGAATCTTACAACCTTCTACTCGCACATGGAGTACCCAGTGGGTCCGTTGCCAGCAATCTCTCTCTCGAAGTAAAGTCTGACAACGAAATATTCGCGGACTGGACATTAATCGATCCAGCAGACCCGGATCAAATCAAGTATTACCATTTAACTTTCGATGGAAACCTAAGCGATCGTATAAGCTCGGTAACGGTCTTTCAAGATGGTCCTACGGAAAGATTAAACCTGCTTGGTTTGAAGCCGCAAACGACTCATCGGATACCTGGGGGAGAAGCCATTGAAGCAGAGGGTAATTCCTCTCTGCAACCAGCAAGTTGGATGCATTTATTCACCCAAGTAGATGATGAAAATGATTTTCTTGAAATATACTTAAACGGAAACTTAGTTGCTCAGAAAGACCTACCTGAAAATCCATTTCCTAATAGCACGAGTGCTGCTCCATGGCACTTCGGCTTAGGGACCCTGCCCTTGGCGCTGGATGAAATCAGGGTATCAAGTAATAGCCGCTCTTCCGACTGGATTAAAGCAGTGTATGACAACCAATCAGCAAGCTCAGTCTTCCCGCACCTTGGTTCCATTGAAGGGGAAGAGTCTTTCTTACTTCCTGACCTTATTTTCACCACTCCGGCAGAATCTTACTTCGAGCTTTTTGTAGATGCCACTGGTGAACCTCTTGCTTTCCTCGCATCTGGTTTACCTGGTGGAATGACCATAAATCCGGCAGATGGGAACCTCTCGGGAACACCTGTTCAGGCAGGTACATATACGATCAATTTGGAAGCCTATTACTTGGACCAATCCATCGCTGAACAGCAAATCACATTGCAAGTTACCGCGGGGCTACCAATCGTTACATTAGATGAGGTCATTAGCGATAGCACACCCACCCTGACACTGCGCTACGATGTCACCGCAACAGGGGGTGATGAGCCCTACCTTATGGCGGTTGCTGACTCTGAGGACAAGGGAACCAATTTATATGATTGGCAATATCGTTTAGACCTGGGAAAACAGGGATTTGGTCCGGGCTCATTTCAAATGGAAGGACTGGATGCTGACCAGCGCTATTTCGTTCGTCTAATGGCGACCAACCTCGCAGGTACTCAGTGGACGGGTAAAGAAACGATCATTAACTATGTCCCGATCCCTGATGATCTGCCCAGTTCACTCTTTCTCTGGTTCGATGCCAATGATTTACTCGCTGAAAACAAAACCGAATTACTAATCAATCCTGTTGGCACTCCAGTTGATACATGGAAAAACAAAGCAATAAAATCTACTACATCGAGAGATTTATCTATTCCTGACTCAAGCCCCGACTCCAATAATCCAGTGATTGCACACGATGGTCATAAAGGTATTTCGGTTGTGGAATTTGACGGAAATGACTGGCTACAAAATGAGCCCAACTCAATTCCAACAAGCTGGAGAAACTCGGGCTACTCGGCATTGGCGGTTTGCAGATACACCGAGGGCCTTAACGGCAGAGTAATTACAAGCACTTCAACAAACAGTCGTAACTGGGACAATTGGTTGATGGGACTTCATGGTGGAAGTATGGGGAGGTATTACTTTCTTGGGTGGGTAGACCAGGGATTTAGCAAGGATTACAACTTCCATCTTTTCGAAGTAGTTCATGAGGGCCAGAATAAATCTTCCGACCCAAGAGCCTATGTTTGGAACGATGCTGTGCCTGGAAATTATTATAAAGGATCTCCAACTGGTTCCAATAATTATTGGTTTACTCCTCTAAATATTTCATTCGGTGCACAGACCAGGCAAAACGCACAGATTGAATTCTCCAACTGTCAAATTGGTGAGTTCCTTTTATTTGAAGGCGAATTAGAGGAATCAGAACGTCTTTTGCTTGAGGGCTACCTTGGTCAGAAATGGGGTGTCCCACTACCTTCTTCCCACCCTTGGGATGCAGGGCGTCCTGCTTTTGGAGAAATTGTATCTGAAGGTGTGACTCCGGTTGGATTTACGGGACCGACCAGTAGTCCAATTGCAGTTAACCTCGGACCTGCCAATCTTCGTCAGTCCACCGCCTCCCTTACCGGAAAACTGATCAACCCAGGTCGGGGTATTCTAAAACCTGGAGAATTTTCACCTCAGGATTACCCGGGCTTACAGTTGTGGCTAGATAGCAGTACACCCAATGGGGTTAATTATGATGCCAATGATACACCCGGCCCGATTCCCTGGCATCCAGGCCTTGTCCAGGAAGTGGTCTTCCATTTGGATGCCAATGATTCCAACAGTATTACTCTAAGTGATGAGGATGTTGCCGAGTGGATGGACAAGAGTGGTAACGGATATGACATGATCGCTCAGGGACACCCAACTTTAGTTGATTATGGATACGGGACTGGGTTAAAAGTTGTTCGATTTGAGACAGACCAGCAATCCAACGCTGATAAGAAAGCCGGCGGGGATTCTCTTTACACTCAACAAAAATGGGATACCAGCACAGGGGACTTCACTATGTTTGCCGTTGCCCGCTACGCGGCTGATCAGGCAGATGAATGGTATAAGAACAATTTCATTATTTCTGATAGATCAGCTAAAAACAACTGGGCCTTTGGGTTTGGGAACGATGTTCTCGGATTTTCACTTCTTGGAAAAGAGAGCTTGAATGTAGTTAGTCGATTAACTTATGAAACCCACGAACTGTTCATACCTTCTACGGTTTCAATAGATGAAGTATTTCAAGTAACGATCGGAGGTATTGATTGTAATTTCACTGCAACCACAACGGTAAAATCTGATGTGTTTGATGGGATTGCACTCGCCATTGCAAGTGAATTGCCAAGCACCTTTAATTTTGGCAAGTCCTCAGACAGGCTTCGCTTGACTAGTCGCGCGACTGAAATAACAAGAAGTCTTACGGTATCGACTAACTTAACTTTTACAGTAAGTCCTCCAAACGGTGTGTTTTTAAGTTCCGGGGACGATGGATTTCACTTAGTTGCTGCGGATATTGACGGTTCGGAAGATCTCGCCAATGCATGGCTAGATCTCAGGAATGTGACCCAATACCCAAGTGCTGCGAATACTAACTTCAACAAACACTTCCCCCAATATTTGCAATTTGGTGGGCATGGCACCAATCGTGAATTCTCCACTGCTGAAATTGGTGAATTCATTGCTTTTGATAAAGTTCTTTCCGAAGAAGAAAGACAAAAAGTCGAAGGCTACTTGTTCAATCGTTGGATTCAAATGTTTAGTGTGGATCCAAGCCACCCATATGCCAGTACCCCACCCGATTGGTCCCCCAGTGATGAGGTTAGCCTGCAGGCATGGTTCGATGCAAATGATTCGAGTACCATAAATAAAAACTTCGTCAAGAAGTGGATGGACAGTGCCAACCAAAATGAATTTTCTCAAGCAGACCTACCCAACCGACCGGCGGTAATTACCAATGTAATTAATGGACTCCCGGTTGTCGATTTTGATGGGGCAAAAGATTCACTATCCATAAATTCCCGTTTCGGCCTTGGAAAAAACCCGGATCTTTCTATTTTTGCCGTTTCCATTACTGACTCGCAAAGGGTCAGTATGTACAGCGAAGATAATAATATCAGTGCCTTTCCCACAGGTTATGAAGAGACTAAGGGACCAGAATTTTTAGTGGATCAGGATTTATCTACCGCTTATATCCAACCCGATGGTAACCAGTCCACCTTAACCATTGATTTACCCGTCCCTGGTCGCGTAACTGCACTTTCCTTTATTTCCAGCAGCAGTGACGAACGCCTGGGAGATCCCTCCAGTTTTCTTTTTGAAGGCCTGGAAAACAATGGTTCATTTTCAACGATCGTTGAAGAATTAATTCCAGAATTTGATAGCCCCAAACAGAATCGATTAATCGCATTTGAAAACGATCAAAACTTCAGCACTTATCGGATTACCTTTCTCAATAACCAGGACGAGTTTAATAATTCTAAACAAATTGAGTTGGGCGAGATAGACCTTCTAGGTGTTCCCGGAAGTGATACCTGGTTGAGTACCGCTCCCCTTTTACACATCGGGGGGCAGGCAAATACCCGTATTTTGTCTGCCGCTCCGGGAAGTTGGAGGTTTAATGGAGGCGAAGTAAATTACTCCCCCATCGAACCAAACACACCCAGCCTTCAGATATGGAGTAGGGATAGAGCAAGTGATTATAATTCATCCAGGTTCTTCTTCAATGGTACCGAACAATCCGCCACTGAAATATCCAACCCCGAACAATACCCCTTGGACACCAATCCATTTGCATCACTTGGAACTGGATACGGTGTATTCGGCAGCAAAATGCCCTTTGATGGCAAGATCGGGGAACTTATTGTTCTTGAAGATGCATCGGATGAAACCCGCCTAAAATTTGAAGGCTATTTGGCTCATAAATGGGGACTTGCTGATAAACTGCCGAGTGATCACCCCTATAAAACTCAATTCAATGCAACCTACTTCCCACCCACTCCGATAAGTGGATTGTATGACCTATCGGGCAATGGAAATCATGCCACCCAATTGAATAACGAAAAACAACCTGGGCTAAGACTGGGTGGGTTAAATGGAAAGAATGTCGTACAATTTGACGGGAATGATTTCCTCACTTTCGAGCGGGCAATTAATTCGATTAGGTCTGTCTTTATTGTATCCAAAAGGGTATCTGGAAACCGGGGATTTTTACTCGGACATTCTCAAAATTACGGCTTTCAGACCGGGGAGTCCACCATTTGGAAATTTCTTAAATTAAGCACTGAAAATATAGACGACTTTGACCTTTCCGACCTCGAAGGATTGACTGACCCCAACCTTATTAATGGATCATTTCAGGAAAACGGGCAATGGAAGGATGGACTCGCACAGGACTACCTCGCCGGAGCTTCTTCGATTATCAGCATTACCACAGACGGCCCAGTACGGGCTTCGAATTTCTCCAAAAATCCTGACGGTAACCGGTTTTGGAAAGGAAACCTGTCAGAAATACTTGTTTTCAACGAAGTATTACCAACCAATGCAGTTCGTGAAATCGAGGGCTACTTGGCACATAAATGGGGATTAGAACCCAACCTCTTGCCCACTCATCCCTTTAGAAATGATAAACCCGTTCCTTCTGAACCATCCGCCGAAATTACCCTGCTATGGGGAAATACCGATGGAGGAACCAATTTAGACATGTGGGAAAATTCGGTCAGTCTAGGACGAATCCGTAAAGGTCTTCGTAAACTGGAACCCGATGAAATTTTGGTAAAAGCAATTCCTGAGCCCAATGATAAAGGAGCCAGCTATCCTGCTTCTAAATTAATTGATGGACTGGAGCCCAAAAATGGATGGCGGTCCACTTGGACGGCCTGGTACGGAGTGGACCCACAGATTACATTCAGTTTTAAACGGTCATGGAAATTAAACAAGGCTAGGCTTTATTTTCAGCCTTTCGCTCGGGATGATGAGCTCAAATCCATTGAGGTATACGCTGCCGATGATGAACTCAACTTCAATCTTTTCAGCACGGTTGAAGAACTTGTGGGACCAGTGGAACAGGGGAAGTGGGTAGAATTCTCACTCGATGGTGTGGATACTCAGGCTATTCGTTTACTCCCTCAATTCCAGGGATGGGGTCACCAGTGGGGAGAACTTGAATTCTGGGTTATCGATGATGGCAAATTCCAAGCGGATATAAGCGGATTATCTCCCAACGAATCTTATTTCTATCGCACCTTTGCCTCCAATGACGGAGGATATTCCTGGGCTCCTCAAACGGATCAATTCACTGCTGAAGACCGGGTAAGCTACGAAACAGGTAAACTCTTCATCAATACAACTCTGGGCACTTGGGAACACACCAATGGAGATACGCGGAATGGTATGGTTTCCCAAAGAACTTTTTATGATGAACTGGGAAATGCTTATCCTTTTAAAGTCTGTAATTTCGCCTTTGATCAATTACGCTTGAGCGGTGACCTCGAAATTATTGTCTCTGGAGATGCCTCATTAAGTATTCAGATCAGCGGCGACGGATACCTCGGGAGTACCATTGATATTTCAGGACAAAGCGGGGATGTTTTTCCAATACCTGGGGTAAGCCCGGGTGGTTATGCCGGTGGTGCAGTTAATGAACGAGGTCAAGGCCCTGGTGGTGGGACATCCTCATCCGCCCCCGGAGGAGCAGGTCATGGAGGGACCGGTTCACACCCCACCCAAAATTCGGGCAGAACTTATGGAGATGGTAAAATTACAAGCCTGCTCGGAGGTAGTGGCGGAGGAGGGTTTGTTGTCGATACCACTGGTGGTGGTGGTGGTGGTGCTCTGGCAGTGGATGCCAATGGTTCGCTTACTATTGATAGTTCCATACTGGCCTTGGGAGGTAACGGTATCGGTGGAAGTGCTGGAGGTTCAGGTGGATCAATCCGCTTATCGGCAGATGATCTTTCCCTCACCACAAATTCTTTGCTCGATGTAACTGGCGGAGCAAACGGGGGAGCTGGTGGTAGAATTTTTCTCAGTGGCCGAGTGACCTTGAATAACGATGGTGAAGACAACCTGGTCGCAAATCCAGGCGAAGGAGCGAACATTGGATCCGGAGGGAGCGTTCGTTTCGACCGTTTAATCGCACAGGCTAACCTGCTTTCTTTCAGTGGCACCTTAACCATAGATACGAATTTAGGCATCATGGAACATTCGGATGGTACTCTTCATTATGGAATTATCGAAGATCGAACCTACCGTCACAGTGATGGAACTACTTGGCCTTACTCAGTCTGCCACTTCGTCTTTGAGGAAATTCAATTAGGTGGAAGCCTGGTTATTAACCTTAAAGGAGAAAACGGATTGATTTTGGAAGCACGCTCCGGTGATTTCATTCTGGGTGCCGACATCCGTGCAGATGGCGGGCATTCATCAAATGTGAGTGGTAGTGGTGGAATCGCGATCCTTGGTGGATATGATGGGGCAGCAGCTGGCCAACTGCTTGGGAATGGCCCAGGCAAACCGTCTGAGTCCTCTGAACAGGGCCATGGCGCGGGGCATGGCGCCGTTGGTTCTGGTGGAGCAAGTGAGATCGGTCATCCATCGTTGAGCAATTTACTTGGTGGAAGCTCTGGTGGTTCTTCTAGCCAGGATGGCTCAGGTGCAGGTGGAGGATCCATTCAATTGAAAGCAGCTGGGAAATTAAAAGTTGAACCAAATGTCATCGTGTCTGCCAATGGAGGAAATGGCGTTAGGTCCTCTGCATCCGGGGCGGGTGGTTCTATTCGGTTGGATGGTCAATCGATCGAAAATTTCGGGCGAATTGAGGCGAAATCAGGCCAGGGGGTAAAATTATCAGGCACCAGTCAAACCCGGGGATCCAGTGGTGGACGGATCGCCTTATATGCCCAGGCAGAAATTCATAGCGGCAATCTCGATGTGTCCGGAGAATGGATGAGTAACCCGGGGTCAATTTTCATTGGTGAAAATTATTTTGCATCCTCCATCGATCTGGATACGGGAACCCTGGTTTTTGATACCAAGTCGGGCTGCTTCTTCGTCGAAGGAGGAGCACACGGAGAGGGTGTTATCACTTCTACATCCTTTACTCATGGTATTAAAGACCCCTGGATATTCGATGTCTGTACCTTTACTTTCACCTATGTAGATATTGGTCCAGAGGTCGAAGTAATCCTGCGTGGAGATAAGCCACTTATCATTCAAACGGTTGCGGGGGGAAATATTGTAATAGCTTCGGATTTCATTCTCGATGGTGAAAATGCCTCATCCTCAGATGGATATGGTGGTTTGGGAGTGCTTAACCCCTGGAGTGGTAGAAGCTCTCAAGCCTTAGCTGGTTACGGTCCTGGCGGACCTGTCGCCACTAGTTTTGATTCCGGAAATGGGGCCTCCTTTAATTATAATAGAAATGGAAAATTTCTCGTTCCCGGCAGTAGTGGATCTAGTGGAAGTTCATTTCAAGGCTCGGGTGCCGGAGGAGGTGCAATAAAATTTATTGCAGATGGGGACTTCATTCTAGATGGAGGTTCTCTTATCTCTGCTTGTGGAGGTATCGGACGAAACGATCAGGACCCCACCAAACCGGGAGGTGGCGGCTCTGGAGGTGCGGTTCATATTTTCGCCAACAACATTGATAATCGCGGAATGATCCGAGTACTCGGAGGCAACGGAGGTGCAGAAGGCGGGCAAGTTCTTCTAGCCACATCCAATTCACTGGAGCGGGGAAACCTCAGCTTGGGTTCGGGTCACTTGATTGAAATTAATCCCCCTCAATTTGCTCCGATAGACACTCAATATTTGAACTTTGGAAATGCCAAAGAAATTCAAAAACGTATCAACGCAACAACCAGAACTAATAATCTGGTAGTTCATTGGCCAATGGATGAGGAAGATGGATTTGTTCTGGTTGATGAAGTTGGAGAGAACCATGCAAACCTTTCTGGCAAAACCAGCAGGGTGGATGGAAAACTTGGTAAAGCAATTGAATTTGATGGCTCGACCGCATTTGCATGGACGAACCCCAATTTTGAAGAAATTGGAGTAACTGGAAAACAACCAAGGACCCTATCCTTCTGGTTCTGGACTCACCCAGTACAACTTAAAACCAAGCCCGGTCTGTATGGTTATGGCGAGCGTACCAATTACGATAATTTGGATAGGTTTTGGGGCATTCATAGCATTACAGATAATGACTTTTTGTCATTAACGAGTGAACATTTTGGATCGAATGTCTCTTTCTCTCACGAACAGGAGATTCAAAGCAATTGGACACACCTTGCTCACCTGTATGATGGAAGTAGTATATCGATTTATTTGAATGGAAAACTGATTGGGGCAGAAACTAATTCAAATATTAACACGGGGCTGACTGAACCATTTTTGATCGGACGAACGAATAGTTTGAATGACTCTTATTTCAAGGGGAGAATTGATGATTTTAGAATCTATAACGATATATTAATACCAATTGAGATTGATCAGATTTATCGAGCAGAAGATATCGTAGAACAGCACCTTGATTATCAATTCCCCATAAGTATTAGCGGGCAGGTTGATCATGTGAGTATGTCTGGACTTCCGGAAGGTTTAACTTTCGACCTTCAAAGATTGGAAGTTATCGGAGTCCCCCAAGAATCAGGCATTTTTGAAGTGAATATGACCGCTACCAATGAAGCAGGCACAAGTTTTTCGACCCTTAACCTTGTGGTAAGTAAATCTCTACCCGTTCTCTCAAGTATTAGTCCACGTAACATTAGCTCCAATGGAGCACTTTCATCTGCCCAGATCCATTCTGATGGAGGAGAACCCTTAAACATGTCGCTCTTTTGGGGAAGTGTGAATGGAGGAGATAACGAACAAGAATGGGATAATCAATACACCATTAATGACCACGATTTTTCTGTTGGACGGGTATCTCAATTTATTGACGGGTTTGAAAAAAATGAAACTGTTTTTTACCGTTGGAAAGGAAGTAATTCAGTATCTTCCGAAATTTGGAGTGAACCCACCTCCGAAGGATTAACAAATTGGTGGACATTTGATGAAATTATCGGTGATGAAATCATCGACAATCATGGTAACTCACCTGCCCATATGACGGGCATGAATGAAGGAAGCAAAGTATTTGGTTACAAAGGAAAAGCACTGTATTTCACATCCGACTCCAACGAATCTGTAAACACTCCAAATTTCCGAGGAATTACGGGTAATAATCCCCGAACCATTTCCCTATGGATTCATACCAAGGATGAAAACGCTACCCTCCTCGACTTTGGCGGGGAAGGAATGGGAGAGTCCTGGACATTAAGGTTAGAGGACGGGAAGATATCTATGTTTTTTGGTGGTTACCTACGAGCTGAATCCGATGCTTTTGTCAGTGATTCCACTTGGCACCATATCGTCACTGGCCTTCCTAATGGAGCTACTCAAGTTGGTGATGTATTTGTCTACCTTGACGGCGAATCGGTAAACCTGACTCCTGTCTTCGATGTTCAAAACCTCAACCCCGAAGTATGGTTTGATGCCAGTGATCTCAATGCGGATGGCATAATAGACAACACACCATCTGGTAATATTTCGGCTTGGATGGATAAGAGCCTCAACCAAAGGGAAGCAACCTCTGTCGGTACCCCTTATTTGAATACAGCCAGCGGGCCTAACAATGGAAGAGTAATCGAAATAAGGTCAGGGGATTACTTACCTGTAAATGGTACATTTTTTGCCAAAGATTACTTTTTTGTCTTCCGTTCACCCCCAGCTAATCCGGTTTGGAGTGGATATGGTGGTCCCATGGGACATAATCCAAGTAGCGGACATACCCAAAGAAACTCAAATTACATCACCCAACACAACGCTACTTATTTTCATAGCAACCAATACCCCGCTGAGGTTTTTAAAAATGGAATCGCCTTAAGTGGTAATTTTGATCTCGAGACCATAACAGATTACATGATCGTTCGCTTAGTCGTAAATGACAACGATCCTGGTCCCTACTCTTCTTACCAAATTGGCAGGCTTACTGGATTGCAGTGTAATTTGGATATCTCCGAAATCTTAGCTTTTGGAAATAAGTTATCCGATGTAGATGCAAATTTACTGGAGTCTTATTTAGGCAATAAATGGGTTCTCACCAACCAACTCCCTGCAGACCTACTCACTACCTCATCCATTCCCCTCAATACTTTAGCCGAGAGAAACCTCAGTTTTGGAACTGGTTCAAGTGAGGGTTATGGCTTCGAAGGCACCCTTGATGAAATTCGTATTTACAACCGTAGCCTGACCGCTTCAGAAATTTCCATTCTTTATCTTGGAGGCAGTGTAGAGTTCACTACTTCAAATGAAAGGCAACCACCAGTGGTTGAACTTTATCAAGCCCGACCGGAGTCAAACAATTCGGTTCTGCTTTCTGGTGAACTTACCAATATCGACTTGGAAAATCCATTGGTAACCATTTATTACGGTTCTTCCGATGGTGGTCTTTCCATATCAGGCTGGGAAAACAATATCACATTAAACAACGGCAATCCCCTGTCTGCGGGCGAATTTGAAGCAAATATAACTGATCTGACTCCGGGCGAAAAGTATTTTTTCCGGGCATTTGCTCAGAGTGCGGATGGTTCAGACTGGTCAACTGGAGAACCAGAGATCAAAGAAAACCTTTTGGCATTTTGGAGACTGGACGAGTCTTCTGGTAATATTGCCACTGATTCTGTCATTCCCCTAAGAGATGCCCTCATTCAAGGAAAAGAAGATAATGCCACCCGAACGGCGGGCTATTCAGGAAATGGACTGACTCTTGATGGGGCAAATGACTGGCTTAACCTTGATCCGGAAAACACCGGTTACTTGAACGAATCATTCGAAGGCCGTACCTTCATGACTTGGATGCAAATTGACCCCAAGCTGTATGCAGGTCCCGAAATTACTGCCTTCAAAGATCTAACCGCTTACTTCCCTTTTAAATTAGGCTTCGGACTAACCGCATTCGATACTAACTATGAACAGTATGAAGCCTCGATCAATGGAGAGACCACCTGGACGGCTGGCATATTTGACAGTGCCCTTAATCTTGAATCTGATCTCGACCATGTTCTCGTACCCGCGAAAGAAAGTTTAGCCACACTCCATCATGACTCCTACTCCATTTCGCTTTGGGTAAACACTACCATTGGGGATGATAAATTTACCCGGGGTCAATTAAACGCCTTTTCTTTTGATTTAGAACCAAGTGACTATTACCTGTCCGAGATTGAAAATCTGTTAACTTTACAACCAACCTTTACCTCCCTGCTCAAGGACGAGGAAACCATCGATCTTAATACCTTTAGTCCTCAGGACATTCCCGGTTTGGTTATCTGGATGGATGCAAGTAACGAGAGTAGCTTTGACCTTAATGAAACCAACAATGCTGTTCTGGATTGGAACAATAGCGTAATTGGACAGGGATACAATTTCACTAGATCCTGGGGTGATCCCACAAGGAAATTTTCGGGAGGTAAATGGACAGTTAATTTTGACGGGAGTGATATGCTTGGAACTGATTCATCCTTCAATGGCAAAAACTACACTATATTTTCCATATCCCGACAAACCGGAGGAGATAATCAACGATTGATTGCGAGTCACCATAACTGGCTGTTTGGATATCATAACGGTGGAAACAACCGTTTCCACTTTAATGGCTGGCTTCACAACGGCTCCGATGCCTCTGATACAAACTGGCACATCCACACCGCCACCATGAATAGCAACGACCAAGGCAGTGCCTGGAAGAACCTTGTACCAGGAGTAATCACCGGTGCAGGAGCATCTAACAGTTCGTCACACCCCGGAAAAATCAGGTTTGGTGGGTGGAGGAATGAGTTAGGCAACAACAGTGAAACCAGTAAAGGTGAAGTATCTGCCTTTTTATTGTTTAATTCCGAACTCTCCAACACAGAACGATTGAACATTGAATATTACCTGGCCAACAAGTGGAATATGCTCGATCAGTTGGAATTTGATTTCAACCGGAAGCTCAAATTTACGGAAGGTGCTGATTTTTATGAACTTCAGCTTACTGAACAAAATAATTATAATAATTCACTGACTCTTTTTACTGGAGTTTTTCAGGCCAAAGAATCGGGTGCTTACCAATGGGAGTTAGCAAATATTAGTGAGCAATCAGCACTCTGGCTTGATAAAAACCAGAATGGATACTTTGAATCAGAAGAAAGAGTCCTGGTTTACCTCGGTGAGAATCAAAGTAACCAAATCATCGATTCTATTGAACTTGCGGAAGGAAATTACAGCCTGGCCGTCTACCATGCTGTAACCTCAGAAGTTCCCTCAATCGAATTACGGTTCTCTACGCCAACTAGCAACTCAGGTCCTCCATCCTTAACCACCATACATCCATCAGCGTCCGATCAATATAATTTATTCGGCACCCAAAGTCGTTCCACTTTGGCAAGAAGAGGCCCGGTTCAGTTTGGCCTAAATAAGGACGGCACCGTCTTTTTCCAGTATAAAAACATGGATAATGTAGTCTTAGTCGAGTCTGATCAAAAGGTTACTCAATCGGCTTGGTCACAGGTCGGAGTCTCGGTGAATGAACAAAATTCATCCATAGAACTTTTTATCAATGGCCAATCCGTGTTAACATCCGAACTACCCGGCGGTATTGTTGCCGATTTATCTGATTACTTGTACTGGAATATTGGTGGCTCAGACCCCGTTGAACAGGATTATTTCCTGGGTAAAATAGACGAACTACGCTTTTACAATACTGCCCTTAGCCAAGAGCAAATGCTCAAAATTTATGAGGATGATATTACCGACCGACCAATCATAGGTTACCGGCAACAAGTAATCTACGATGAGGGTGACTCGAACAATGGTTTCCTTGTTGTTAATGACGAAGGGACCATCCGGGCACAGGTTATTGTAAACGGTACTCGGACTGAGGTTAATTCCACTGCACTTTTGCAAATGACAAACGAGAGTTTAAAGCTCCCTTTCTCCCCTCTGCAAGAACCAGAATGGAACTTAAAATTATGGCTCGATTCTGCCGATATTGAAAGTATGGACCAAGGTACAAGTCCGGGTGCAGAAGGCCCGCCAGCCAGTGGTCAAACCGTTGGGTTTTGGAGGGATAAAAGTCAATCCGGTCATAACGCAAAGATTCTTACTGGGTCTCCTAAATGGTTGAATAATGGGTTTAACGATAACAGTTGCATAGACATAACCAATGATTCCTTTTTTCTGGAAAATAGTGAGACTACTTTTGAAGGTTGGGATGATATCGTAATTTTTGCGACTCTTTACCAAACTGCATTTGATCATTTTTGTTATCCCATCGGTAAGGGAACTCGAACGGGTTGGATGAATAATAACAGCTACGATTTTTCTTGGGCATTAACGATCCACAGGGCAGATAAAAATGGCCACAAAATATGGGGTCCTGCTATTAATACTGCAACGGGAGGAAATTCTTACCTGACAACGGGCTCCGATGCCATTTGGACACATGATGGATTTAGCGGTGGTCCAAGTTTGATCACAATTCGTTATTCATCTGCAAACCTAAGTTCGATGAGCCATAACTTACTCATGAAAGTCAATGGCAGTCAGTCGCTCCAAAGCAACCTAACAGGTGCCCTTAAATCCTCTTCTACTAATCCAGTAACGATTGGCGGGACTGGTGATGGGGCTGGTTTATGGACTGGAAGAATTTCTGAGGTTCTTATTTTCAATAACGATTTAGGCAATGAAAATATAGAAAAAATCGAGGGCTACTTGGCACACAAATGGAATCTCACCAATAAACTACCCCAGAATCATAGCTACCTTGAAGCGTCACCGCCTGGCTACAGCGGGCTGAAAAAGGTTAATCAGATTGAAAAAAACTGGCATCACTTGGCTGTAAGTTATGGAGAAACTACAAAAGCATTGAAGCTTTACCTTGATGGCAAACTCGTTGACCAACCGGAAATTTCATCGGGAGATGGTTTTGTCCCCATACACCAGGATGTACCATCTATTGGGTTACCCTCAGGAAGTTTTGGGTTGGATCATTTTGGTGCATTCCTGGGATCCTTTGATGATGTAAGAGTCTACGACCGAGGTTTATCTGCAAATGAAATCTCTCAAGTATTTGTAGGAGATGCCAATCAAACCGGATTGGTCGAATACCGAGTAGTTGAAAAGCCGCGAATTAATACTCTGCCTGCAATGGAGGCAAGACCACAGTCGGTCATTCTGAGGGCCAACCTGGCATCGATCGGTGGGGAAGTCATTGAAGAAGAAATTTCTCTGGGTGAGACTTTTAAGTATGACACAGTCCCCGGTATTCAGGCATGGTTTGATGCCGAACAAATTAGTGGACAGAATGGACAAACCCTCAGCAGGTGGCAGGATCAATCGGCCCGCCCGAATCAAGATCGTAGCTTCAATAATGTAAACGGAAGTCCACGGCTCCTATCCTTTGCACTCAATGGAAAACCCGCCGTCAGTTTTGACGGGGAGGATGACCAAATGTGGACTGGCTACAACTTCAATTCAATTCTTCATCAAACTGGTTACACCATGATTACCCTGGCCCGATTTACAGGGGGCAATAACAAACAGGTAATCACTTCCAGGAGTAACGATTTCTATTTTGGGTTTCATCAGGATGGCATTGGCCTTTGGCGAGCAGGTGGCAACATCTATGCGTTTGGCGATCCTATCGATAATGACTGGCACCTTCATGTGGGAACTATTAGTGACAATTCCGGAGACCCCAGAGCTTCTTTCTGGCAGGACGGTATTTTAAAAGTGTTGGAATCCCGAGAATCCGACAACCAGAACTTTGGACCTGGACAACTACAAATTGGAGGCAAAGGGAATGAAAACTCAGCTAGTGAAGTCGCAGAAATTCTAATTTTCTCCGGAGAATTAAATCCCTTGCAACGGGCAACCTTGGAAGGTTACTTGGCTCACAAATGGAGCCTTCAGGATGATGTACTTCCAGACACTCACCCCTATGCTCAACTTGATCCATTTGGTATACAGCTTGACCAAGCAAATTCTCGTTCAGAGGGAGGAGATCCTGCCGAAGTGATTATCTTCTGGGGTGATGAACCTATCGAAACCAACTCTACTTCGGCAAATCCAGATGACAATTCATCATGGGACTATAAGTTAGTCCTCAGTCAGGCTGCCGATATTGGGAATTTTGAGAAAACCATTTCCGCAAACCTCGAGGAAAATAAGCTCTACTATTTCCGAGCCTATGCCAAAAACATTGCCGGTGAAACCTGGGCTCAACAAATTATGACCTTCAAAACGATCGACACCCAATTTACCAAGCACAGCATGGACGGCTTGATTCTTTGGTTAGATGCGACAGATATTGATGCAGATAGTCAAAGAGACTCATTGTCAGACCAAGCAAACATTCCCATCTGGGTTGATAAATCAATGAGTGCCAAAGATGCGATTCAAACCATTGTCAACCAAATGCCTAGCTATGAACAAAACGGTTTTGGCTCGCTTCCCTCGGTTAAATTTTCCTCCGGTCAATCCATGAAAGTCGGCATTCTCAGCAATTTAAGCGGCCCACTCAATATCTTTGCAAGTGCTTATGGAGATGGCGTGGTTATCGGAGGTGATGATGGCCAAAACCCTTGGACATTGGAGGCAAGTTCATACAATTGGCTGAATGTATTTCGTGGGGAAAATGAGTCGCTTCAGCAAATCACGCTTGGCCTCGACCCTAGAACCGATTTAGGCATGCTGACGGGGTCCATTGGAGAAATTCTCGTTTTCGACCGACTGCTAGAACCTTTTGAACGAGAAATGGTTGAAGGGTATTTAGCTCATAAATGGGGATTACTTGATGATTTGGCAGAGTCTGGTTTTGCGGTTAGTCAAGGATTGGTCCTTTACTATCCTTTTAATGAAACTGGCGGATCCATAGTTGAGGATTATTCCGAGACTCTAAGGCACGGTATGGTAATAGATGCAGATTTGAATACTGAAGGTAAATTCACTTCGGGTATTGGTTTTGACACCATTGACCCTCAAAACGCTAAAATTGATCTTGATTACAACTCACTTTTCTTCTCCCAGCCTAATTGGACAGTCTCAACCTGGTTTAAATATCCGATTCACAATCCTGTCGGTGATGAATATGTACTTACCTGGTCTTCGGGTTCCAACTTTCCTGCTTTTCTTGCCGGAAATGAACAATTCATTCTTTCCGGGGTGTCAGACTCAGATTTTTATGCAACCTCGCTATCGGGTACAGAAGAACAACCGCAATGGCATCATTTCGCTCTGAAATCAGATCAAAACAGCTATTCACTTTTTATCGATGGCAACGAAAAGTTTAAAGAAACCACCTATAATGGGGGAGCGCTTGACATACGCACAATTGGAAATGCACTTCGAGGTGGAAGCCGATTTTCGCCAAGCTTGGATGATTTTCGTGTTTATCAACGCACATTAACCAACCAAGAGATTGAAACGCTTTATGGTAGCGGCGAGGGAGATTTTGGCACCCATCGATTTGAGGATTCTCCTCCGGTTTTTGACAATGTTCCAGTTATTTTATTACCTAAGGATGCTGTAGCGCACTGGAAGTTCGACTCGCTGGACGGCATAGAAATTAAAGATTATTCGGGCTTTGAAAATCATGGTTTTGTCGACGGTAACGATACGGAATTCGATTTATTTCTCAATAATTCCGCTGCAGGCAGAAAAGGTCAGGCGATTCGCTTCCTTGATGATTTAAAAATCAAAACTAACCTCGACGAATCCAATGATAAACCGAACTTGAGAAACTCTTTCTCTCTTAGCTTTTGGATGAAGACTGAAGACAGTGACGCCAATGTAGTTTCATCGGGTCGCTTTAATATATCGATTGAAGATGGATACATAAGTGCGAATGCTTATGTGGGGTCAAGATGGCGTTCTACCGAGCCAACTCTTTTACCACTGGGAACATGGTTACATATAGTTCTTTGGTGGGATGGTAATAAATTCCGGCTCTACATTAACAACGAAGAAGCAGTTGCTTCCGTAAATGCAAAAGGCAACCTTACTGGAGATCCGACGATCTACTTGGGTGAAGACTCAACTAATTTGGCATTTGATGGTTTGATTGACGATTTTAGAATATACGCACATCCCCTTAATCCTAAGGAAAGGGAGAATGCCTTTAATTTTATCGACTCTGCATTAGTTGCAACTTACGGAGAAGAATTCTCCTATCAGATTGAAACACTCAAAGGACCAACTGATTTTAACGCAACCGGGTTGCCCTCCGGATTATCCATCGATGCAAAATCGGGATTGATTTTTGGAACACCTTTACAATCAGGTCTCGATTTTAATGTCACCCTTGTGGCTTCAAATTCTTCTGGAAGTGATGAAGAAAACATGACCCTTTTCGTAAACCCGGGAACGCAAAGTATTATCTTTGAGGAATTAAGTTCAGTAAAGTATGGTGATCCTCCCATCGATCTAAATTGGACAAGTACCTCTGGCTTACCGGTGAATATAAGGATTGTGGAAGGAGAAGAATTTGCCGAACTTACTTCAACTCAAATGCCAACCACTTTGAATATCCTAAAGACTGGGGTCGTAAAACTGGAAGGTTCCCAGCCTGGAGATGGCAATGCAACCTATCAGGCAGCCCCCAAGGTATTGGATGAATTCCTCATCGCTAAGAAAGAATTGGTTGTGCAAATTCACAATCATTTTAGAAAGCCAGACGAACAAAACCCCGAACTAGGCTACGACTTGATCGGTTTAGTGGGCGAGGATAACGAGTCTGAATTTGACCGAAACATTAGCTTAACTCTTAGTGTAACAGATGGTTCTATTCCCTCTCCTACCCCGGTGGGAGAATACCCAATTCAGGGATCGGGCGGTCTATCTGACAAATATTTCTTCACCTATGTTGATGGTACCCTCACGGTGAGTAACAAACAAAAACAGGGCATTATCTTTGACCAGGACCTCAATGATATTCCAGCCTTATCCCAACCCATCACCCTCAGTGGAAGCTCGATTGATTTGGACAATAATGAAACGACTGGACTTCCCCTTTACTATGAGGTGGAAAACGAGAAAGTCGCAAAAATTTTGGTGACACAAAGAGAGTTTCTCCAATCTCATTGGAAATTTGATGAATCGAAGTATGCCGAGGCTTATGATCAAACGGGACGAAATTCCGGAACTCTTCTCGACTTGGTAACCGTTGGTGAGAACAACGCCTGGAAAGACGGTAAATTTTCAGGTGCCTTACAATTAAACGGAAATTCAGGTAGGGTAAATTTTGGACCTATCCGAATTGAACAGGACTACACATTTTCAGTTTGGGTAAAGCCGGATACTAATTCTACAAGTTCCGATAGCCCGGAAATGAATATTCTCACAAAAACGGGGGTTCCCACCATGAATCATTTCCGTCTTTATAAAGAGGATGGTAACGGTTCGATAGCCTTGGCTTTCTACACCGATGGAAACAATACGCCCATCATATACGATGCCAACCAAAGCGTACTCAATGATTCCAATTGGACTCACCTGGCAATTTCTCACAACCCGGAAACGGGCAACCTAAAAATTTATGCAAATGGGGAGGTCGTGGTTGATCAAGTGGAAGTAAAAGAGGCGAATAACAGCCACCCATTGGACTTCCGCTTTAGCACCTTTTTCGCCGGAGATGAAACCTCATCTTTTGCCGGTCTGATCGATGATTTACGAATTTACAATAAATCACTCTCTCAAAATGACATCACCAAAATTTATAACCAGGGGGGTGGAGATTATCAAACCGTTGAAATTTTGGGGGCTGGCACCACCCGCATAACAGCCAGACAAAATGGAAACATTCAATATGAAAAAGCACTACCGGAATATAATTACCTCAATGTCATTAAATCGGACCAAAATATAACATTTGCTGAATTGATAGATCGATCTGTTGGAGATTTCCCTTTCGTTCTCTCTGCAGAAGCAAGCTCGGGTCTACCTGTTCAGTTTTCGCTATCCGACCTTTCTCTAGCAAGTATCAAAGATAATCATATTACAGTGCGCAATGCCGGTGAATTGGTAGTTACGGCAACTCAGGATGGAGATGATCGTTTCTTTGCCGCCGAACCAGTTACCCAGTCATTTAATATAAGGTTCGGCAACCTATTTGCAGATTCCATCCCTGGACTTGCTCTCTGGTTGGATGCAAACGATATAAACAACGATGGGCGTGAAGATCAGCCAGACGACTTCCTTGCTTCTGGCAAAATCAGTCTTTGGGCGGATCGATCGGGTAATAACAACAGTCCGGTTGAAGCAAACTCGAGTAAGATGCCAAGCTGGATTGCTCCAAATTCTGCTCAATCCCTTCAAGGTAAGACGGTCGTTTCTTTTAACAACTCCTTCAATCAATCATTAAGCCTGCAAGAATCCATATCGGAACCCGCGATTTTATTCCTTGTTGCAAAACAAACTTCAGTAGGCGAAAGCAAATTATTTGGAGGTGATTTGATTAGCACCAATAGCAATGGATTTTTCTCCCTCGATTACAACTTCGGCAATCCGTCCATAGCTTCTGTACAACCAGCTAACTCATGGACAATATGTATTTTTGGAACCATGGCGAATACCCAAAACCTATGGATAAACGGGACGCTCATGGGCTCCGGAAATAGTTCACTATCTCCTAAACCACTTGATGCAATCGGTCAGTCTTTTACCGGAGAAATTGCCGAACTATTAGTATTTTCAGAAAACCTGAACTTTGTTAATCGACAACGGGTTGAAGGCTACCTAGCCCACAAATGGCAATTAGAAAGCAGGCTACCCGAATTGCATCCCTTCTCCACCTCTGTTCCTGCTTTTGGGGGAAATCAATTGATAACTTGGTTGGGAACAAGCGACCTTGATAATGATGGTGCTTTAGAACTACCTGTTAAGTCAGCAAACGATCCTGACTTCACCCTTAACGCTATTGCCTCATCCGGTCTGCCTGTAATCTTTGCAAGCAGTGATCCAACTATTTTGGCGATTGCTGATAACCAAGCGAAGATATTGCGCCCTGGGAAAATAAATATTACCGCCTACCAGCCTGGTAATATTCGCTTTTTTGCTGCCCCGCCACAGAGTGTTACTTTGGAAATTTTTGATTTCTCTGACCCTTCATTCCAAAAAGACACACAAGCAATTATTTTTTCCCAAGTTCCTATAAAAGTTCGCGAAGACCCGCCTTTCCAAGTTGTGGCTATAGCAGAGTCGAGTGGCCAAAATCATTTAGTCTACAAACTACCGGTTGTCTTAAAAGTGGAGTCTGGTCCAGCCACAATGGATGCTCATGGTGTAGTCACTCTTGACGGAAGTGCCGGAACTATCGTGATTTCCGCTTATCAAAGTGGTAATGCTTTTGTAGATGCTGCTATCACCCAAACTTTGGAAATTATTGTATCCAACCGGACACGCCCAAGCATCTTATTTACAGACTTGAAGAATGAAGGCTCTTTGGCACCTGTTTTGGCTAATAGCAGGACGAAGTTTATTCCTGGAGTTTATGCCAGTAATGGAAATAGACTTTCTCTCACTAGTTCAGACTCCAGCATTGTCGAAATTTATGGTCAAAATAAAATAATTGCTCACCGAACAGGTGTAGTAACCTTAAATTTTAATGTCCCCGAAGATGAAAACTTTGCGGCTGCACTTCCTCGAATCCGCACTGTGGAAGTGGTCAAACCAACTAAGGAAGCTTGGTTAGAAAATCGTAGAAATGATACAAGGTACCCCCAATTAAAAGAAAGATTCATTAACAACAGACTAACTAACCACTCGTCCGTCACAACTGAACAGGCTGCATATGAATTTGATTTGGATAATTTTGATTCAGACGGGGATGGATACAGTAATCTTTTTGAACGAGCCACAGGTATGGATTCTCTAGGATTCGATTCCCAAAATGCTCCACATTTGCTCAACCCAGAAAACGGAAAACCCGGAATCTCTTTTACACGGTTCACCAACTCTTTCTCATCCACTGGCGAAACATTCCAATACATAATCGAAGAAACCTTTGATCTTCGATCTTGGCGGACTGTTTCTTTAACCTCTGAAAACTCAAAAGTTATCCCAATTGGTGGTGGTATGGAACGGGTTATCTATTTTGCAGAGGAATCACCCCGTGGAAATACACAACCTTTCCTACGATTAAAGATTGGCGTGAACAGACCTTAATCAAAAATCCAAAAAATATTTTCAAATATTAAACCTACAAAACCTACAAAACGAAAATGAAAAAAATACTTATTCCATTCCTTCTCATCTGGGCAGCTGTTTCTTTACAAGGCCAAGAATTTGGAGACATAAGCATAGAAGATTTGCAAAAAGCCATTCTTGCCAAAAAGGTCGCTATCATTGATGTAAATGGCCAAAGGTCATTCCAAAACGGGCACATCCCTGGAGCCATCAATTTTTCATCACAAAAACAAGCTCTTAAGCAATTATTACCCAGCAATAAAAATACCCTTATTGTTGCTTACTGTGGCGGCCCTTCATGCCGAGCCTACCTTCGTGGGGCAAAGGCAGCCGCCGAACTTGGTTACAACAATGTTCGTCACTTATCTGCTGGAATTTCAGGTTGGAAAAAAAGCGGTAACAAGGTGGCCAAAAAGTAGTAATTACCACAAGTTTCCAATCCCATGGGTTCACCAGTTAAAGGTTTTATTCTCCAAGCATTTTTGGGGATGCTTGTGCTTTGCACCAGAAGCCAAGTATTTGCATCCAACCTTAGCGAACCCATGGGGGTGGTAACAATTAATCTATCCGGTGGCAGTCCGGAAGCCCCAAGTTTTACAGTCGTTGCTCCCGGAATTCACGGATCTTGTATTTTCCGTGGTCCAATCGAAGGGTTTGTATCCGATAATAATGTCTCCTTTTATCGTACCCCTGAACTAGATAATCCTGCAAACCGTAAAGGTCCTTTCTCTAATGGCGTGCTTGGGAGTGTCCAGGGACGTGCATCGACCACACTCGATGAGAATGGTTCCGTATCAAATTTAAATCTTTTATTTTCTGGAAATGGATACCGAGACAGACCTGGAGTTTCCTTAACTCCTCCATCTAATCCAAAAAATTCTGCAACCGTTTATCGAGCTGCGACCGTCGAAGCCGAGTGGAATTCATCCCTCAGCGTTATTACTGGTTTTTCTATTTTGGAAAAAGGTGTTGGCTATGATCAACCCCCGGCGGTCTACATCGAAGGAGGCCCGCATTATTTGAAAATTATTGATACGGAATCTAATTACTCAGGCCACTCTTTCCTTATTAATTCCAATTCGGACCATGTCTTGGAATTGAATAATTCCTTAAACCTACCACTCGGTTCAATACTCTTAAAAGATACCTTGGTAGAGGTTTTACCAGCATGGACCCTCGGTTCCTTATTTGGTTTCACTGAAATACAGCTCCAAAGTGATGCCAATGCATCACGAGCTGACTGGATCTACCTCCTTAAATCTTCTGCAAATCAAATTGGAGACAATAGCGACTATGTAGCCCACTTCCACAATGGTACTGAATGGAAACTTGTTAATTCCCCAAATGATTCAACTTCTCATTACAAAATATCTCCTGACGAATCGGTAATTATCGCTCGACGATCCGAGGCCAATAAAGTCCTCACATTCAATGGAATTTCTCCTGTAATCCCAACAACTTGGTACCTCCCAGAATTTAATCGTACAAAACTGGTAAGCAACCCATTCCCCACATCCATAAAACTATCCGACATCATTGGTAACGAGACGATTACCGATGATAATTCTTCTGCGGAAGAAAACTCAACTCGTTGGCTTGCTCATAGGGAACAGGATCTAGCTGATAACATTCAAATCCTCAACTCTTCAGGATGGTCGACTTATTGGCATGATGGAACCAATCTTACTATTTCAAAACCGGCCGTAATTTCAGCCAAAGCGGGCAGTGGAATCGGTGGTAGTTTGACTATGAGAGACTTTTCCATGGATTCAGGAACTATTCAGTCTGTCACGAATCCACCAAGTGGGAGTCCTTTAATTACTGCCCAAAACCACGGTTTGGAACCTGGTTTTTGGATTAAAATAACCGGTGCAACAGGCAGACTTACCAACGATGAAAAAATTCAAATAAATTCATTGGGCGATGAGGTGGATACTGGAGAGGGTATGTTGATTAGCTCTTCGATTAATGGAAGGTGGGAAATTATTAATGTAAGCACAGACACTTTTGAACTTAACAATTGTTTGGTCGATTCGGACTTTGAGGAAAATGGTTTTGCCAAATGGACTACAGGAAATCCCGGAGAAGGCTACGACGCTAATGTTTCTCTGTCTATTCTGGGCGGAGGTGGACAGGGTGCCCGGGCAGTCGGGATTGTCGAGGGTGGCAAGATAACTTCCATTTCTTTAACTTACGGCGGTTTATTCTACACAAGTCCACCAACTGTTGTTGTTCATCCTGGTGGTTGGAACAGTCTGGGCCGTGGAGAAGCTCCAATTAATGATTTGTTAATACCTGCAGGATCGGGAGCTCTACTTATTCGTAAACATCCTAACGGGATAAAGAGTACACTTCCACTCAGATCAATCTCGCAAGATTAAGCCGATATTACTTGCAACTCAGGATACTTGATGGGCATCAACATCCAGGGTATCAATAATTTCCTTATCAATTGGAAACTGCTGCCTAATAATCCGAATTTGAGATAAGCAATGTGGAACCGATGTGCTTAGATAAAACAAGTGATAACGATAATAACCCTTCATTTTCGCAAGTGGGGTTGCTGCCGGACCTTTAATCTCCACACCGTTTAATTGAGCACGGTCCAATTCCTTCCTCCACTGTTCCGCATAAAACTTGGTTTTCTCTTCGCTTCGCCCCCGAAAGACATGCCTTACCAGATGCCTAAAAGGGGGATACATCAATTCTTTGCGCATCGCCAGTTCCTCGTCCAAAAAAGCATCCAGTTCTGCCCGCCTCGCAAATTGAATACAACTTTCATGCGGGGCATAGGTCTGAACATAAACTTCTCCCGCTCGGTCTCCCCTACCCGCTCGTCCTGCAACTTGTACCAAGATTTGAAAGGCACGTTCAGATGCCCGAAAATCTTCCATACGCAAGGGAAGGTCGGCATCGATTACCCCCACCAAAGTAACCCGCGGGAAATCCAGTCCCTTGGCAATCATTTGTGTACCTACCATCACATCGATCTTACCTTTACGAAAATCTCGAAGAATTTCCCGAAAAAGATTTTTTTTGGTCATCACATCAGCATCAACCCGTACGACACGGGCCCGTCTGGGCATGATCGATTCGACCACATCTTCAATCCTTTGTGTTCCGTGTCCTTTTTTACAAATATCAACAGATTTACAATTACCACAGACTCTGGGAGCAGGCTTACGGTATCCACACAAATGGCAGTGTAAGTAATGATCAGTTCGGTGATAAGTCATAGCAATGCTGCAATCCCTACACTGCTCCACTTCGCCGCATTCCGTGCAAAACAAAGTGGTATTAAATCCGCGCCGGTTAAGAAATAAAATACTTTGCTCCCGATTTTCATATCTTTGCCGCAAAGCTTCGACTAAAGGTTGAGAGAGAATTGGCGGAACTTTTTGCTTGAGGGCTTCCCGGCGCATATCAATTAAATGAACCAGAGGGAGTTCCCTACCATCTATACGTTTACTAAGCACTGACCTTGCATATTTACCACTCTTCACATTCCGGGCAGTCTCTAAGGATGGAGTGGCCGAGCCTAGCAAACAGATGGCATCGTTTAAATAGGCTCGGTATACGGCAACATCGCGACCTTGGTAACGGGGTGCATCCTCCTGCTTGTATGCGGCTTCGTGTTCTTCATCGACCACCACCAATCGTAAGTTTTGCACAGGAGCAAACACAGCCGAACGAGCACCGACCACAATACGTGCCTCTCCACGGACTAATTTCCTCCAAGCATCCAAACGTTCACCTGCCGAAAGATGACTGTGCCAAACCACTACCTCTTCATCACTCTGTCCAAATCGGGCCCGTAAGCGATCAACTGTCTGGGGAGCCAGTGCGACTTCAGGCACAAGAAACAAAACCCCACCACCCTGACCCAAAGCTTTCTCCATCGCCTGACAGTAGACCTCTGTCTTTCCTGAACCTGTAACTCCCTGTAAAAGACGAGTACGAAATTCTCCCGAGTCCAAATCCTCAACGATTTCATCCTTTGCTTGTTGCTGCTCTTCAGTTAATTCGCGTAAGGATTCAACCAGTCCCTCAGCATCATCTGTCCACTCGTCTGAGTAAGCATCCCGGGAGACCTCGGAAATGGATTGCTTAATCAATCCTTTCTTGATCAATCCATCGATCACGGATGGGGAAACTTTTGATTCCCTACCCCAAACAATTGCATCAACCCGTACTTCTTTATTTCCTTTCAAAAGAGCATAAGCATTCGCCTGCTTAGGCGATCGCTTAACCAAATCGGCCACCCGTTCTTCGGGCATAATAATCGCTTCGATCATCCTACGAGTTCTCGCCTCCATTCCGTCCCGTACAGAGGCTGGAATCATTGCTCCCAAAGTATTTTCCAAAGAGCATGCATAATAAGAGGATATCCACTTAGCCAAGTTAACAAGTTCCGTACTAAGAACCGGTTCTGGTTGTACCAGAGCAGAAACGAAGCGTAATTTTTCCAACGGAGGAGAATGCTCGGGACTTAACGATGAAACCACTCCGATCAATCTTCGGGCACCCAAAGGAATCCGAACCAATGAACCAACCTCCAAACACTCGTACAGGGATTTTTTGGCACCGTAAGTAAGCGCGTGATCAAAACCTCCAAGTGGAAGAACTTCAACCAGGACCGGGCTGGATAAAACTTCTTTCATTCTCCGCGAAAATCGTAACAGAGTAAACGCTTCGACCGCCCGCTCATGCGATCGGTATCGTTCTGCATGATGTAGAGAAGTCCTCGACTAAGGGTTGGCAGGGTCCATGCCTCTGGGGCGAAAAAAAGCTGTGTCCGTTCTTCAATCTTCCAACCGCTTGGCGAAAATTTAATTCTCAGCAAAGATCCAAATTCGGAAAGACTCAAAAAACGATCCTCTAAAAGTAACCAACTTGCCCTGAAAAGTTGGAGCTTAAGTTCACGACCCTGAATCGTTTCCTGCCAAGCAATGAATTCTTTCCATAACACCTCACCGGTTTTCCAATTCAAACAAAAAGCTTCCGCTCCTTGTTGGTGCCTACCCGAAACACCATATAAATAACCCTCATTTTCTACTGGGGTCATCCAATGAATCCCAATATCAGAATTTTCCCAGACTACTTCATAAGAAAAATCCTCGTTGATGCGCAAAAGTACGGAACCTTTTTCATAACACTCCGAAAGAAAAACATATTGATCTCCAAGGAAGACCGGGGGACAAGCGGTGGCCGACTCGTATTTTTTTGACCTCCAGGGAAAGCGTATTAATTTTTCGCCCGTCTTTGGATCAAAGATCAAAAGTCCACCAGTTGCTGGCCGACTTTCGCCTCCCGTCATCGCAAGTCCGACTAACCTACTATGAATTGTGGCGAGAACTGGGGAAGAATAACTCGCCCCCCAGTCGTCTTTCAAAATCCATAAAGTCTTTCCGCTTTTACGATCAAACCCGACCATACATTGCCTGCCTCCACCACCAAGGTTGAGAACAAGAACATCTCCGCAAACAATTGGATTTGATCCTTTGCCAAAAAAATACTGCGGAACTTTATATTCCTTTGTCAGATCTCGCTTCCAAATTAATTCGCCTGTTTTTAAATTCAGGCAGGTGAGCCAGGCAGTAACTCCGTGTAAATAAACCCGGTTTTGAAAAATTACCGGACTTGCCCGTGGACCAGCGGAATATCCATAACGATCCCGATAGTCGACTGGGTAGGAATATTCCCAAAGCGGGGCACCACTTATCGCATCTCTACCCTCAGCAACCTCCTGACCATTCATCCGGTGAAAAAGGACCAAAATATCACCCATAATTGCAGGTGATGCATAACCGTCTCCTTTTTCCAATGACCAGACTAAGGAGGGTCCCTCTGCTGGCCATTTTTGCAAAAGAGGTGACTCCAAAGACTTGGCATTATCTGCCAGACCATTAAAGCGTGGCCAATCTTCTACCACCGCACTCTTTGATAATGGTTTGGGAGCCAAAAATTGCGTCCACCGTTCCTCAGCAAACGAAGAGAAGCAAAAAAAGAGAAACCATACGAAATTGGAAATTTTAGTCACTTCACAAGCAATCTTCGATCTGGAGCATGTCTTCAACCCGAAAGCAACTTATTCGTACATCCCAGCGGTTGGGCGCAAAACATTCTCGCACCCCAAGGATATTCCATCTAAACTATAGGAACAGTTGTGAAAGCTTCCATCCACTTCATGCCCTCTATATTTAGGGAACGCAATCGGCGCAAAAATGTTACCCGCCTCTTAAAACTCTTTGTAATATTAGCGGTCTTTGTGGTTCTTTACATGAACCTCTATCGTTCGATCATGGGCGACGAGCGCAACGATGCCTATATTGGATGGGTTGAGTCCCTCTACTGGGTACTGACAACCATGTCCACCTTGGGCTACGGGGATATTACCTTCTCGGGCAATACTGGGCGCTTATTCTCGATGGCAGTGATGTTTACCGGTGTGTTCTACCTCTTTATTGTTCTCCCTTTTGCTTTCATGGAGTTTCTTTACAAACCCTTTGTGGAGTACCAGTCGGGAGCCCGTGTGCCCAAGCGTTACGAATGTGGAGAGCAAAAACATGTCATTCTCACCCATTATGATTCCATAAGTCATGCGCTGATGGAAAAACTGAGTCAGTTTGGGTATCCCTTTGTTTTGGTAATCGATAAATTGAAGGATGCCCAAAAATATCATGACATGGGCATACCAGTCATGTTTGGATCGATCGAAGACCGGGAAACTTTTGAGGCTGCGGGGATTAAGAATGCTGCCATGGTCGTGGCTACAGACGACGATATCCGCAATGTCAATGTGGCCTTCCGGGCCCGGGATGTTGACCCTAAACTTCCCATCGTTGGCACCTGTAACAATCCAAGTTCGGAAGATATTATCGAATTGGCAGGAGCTAATCATGTTATTCGCTTTGCCAAACAGATGGGTAGTTTTCTTGCCCGCAGAATCTCTTGTACCGATAATAACACCCATGTGATTGGTTCTTTTGGAGAGGTCTTGATCGCAGAAGCAACTGTCCATGGAACTCCCTTGGTTGGAAAACAACTACAGGAAACCACTCTTCGTGAAGAATATGGAGTTAATGTGGTGGGTATTTGGGAGCGTGGGAATTTTGAAACCCCGGAAGCGACCACCATGCTTAATAACCACACCGTCCTTCTGCTTGCTGGTACCCAGACCAGTTTTGACAAGTATGACCATGACTTTAAAAACTTTTCCTCAAACTCCGCCCCTGTCATTATCATTGGAGCCGGACGGGTGGGAAGGGAAACAGCCAAGACTCTGCACGAGATGAATGTGCCCTACCGAGTGATTGAAACTGACGAGAAAAAAGCCGGCATGGTGGACAATTCAATCCTCGGAGATGCCTCTGAAAAAGCCGTCCTCGAACGGGCTGGCATAAACAAGGCTCCTGCCGTTGTCATCACGAGTCATAATGATGAGAGCAATATGTACCTAACCATTTATTGCCGAAAATTACGTCCTGATATTCAAATTGTCAGCCGGGCATTTCTTCATCGAAATGTCGAACCACTCCACCGTGCTGGAGCAGATTTTGTCATGTCTCAAGATTGGATGGGTGCAAACACCATCTTTAATTTATTAAACCGTGCAGAAATCCTTATGATTACCGAGGGGCTCGATGTATTCAGCCAAAAGACCCCGAAGTCGCTCGCTGGTGTGTCCGTTAGGGATTCAAAAATCCGGGATAAAACGGGTTGCAGTATCGTAGCAATTAAAGGAGATGCTGGAACGATTATCACTCCCTCACCCAAGGACGAGTTTTGTAAAAATGGAGAGATTATCTTAATCGGCAGCGAAGCTGCTGAAAAAGCATTCGAATCTAAATTCTGCTCTTAAAATTTCAAGAAGGACAAGTATTTCCCGAGATTAGGTTTTAACGAACCACCTCAAGGGCAGTCTTCTGATCGTCTCCCTTTTTCATTTGCGGATAGGAAATAAGAAAATTGTTCTCGTCAATCAGGTTGAAGACATAATGAGTAACCTTGGGAGGTAGAGTTGCTTCCACTTTGGCAGGTTGTTTACCCTTAGCCGGAATTACCTGAGCCTCTAAGGGGAACCATTCGCTATCACTGCTATGTCCGTTGATCGTGTAGATTACTTGAGCACGGGTAACTTTGGCCCCATTTTCCTTAAAGCGTAAACGCACCCGACGATTGGTCCTCTGTTCATCAACCACAGAGAGAAGTTGATTAGCCCCAGGTATTTTCACCCTCGTACAGGTAGGATTATAATAGGTCATCCCCGCATCCATTCCCTCAAGAAATTCAAGTAATTCTGCATTCATCGATTTAGCAAGTTCGGGAAGCTTCTGGCTAAGATCAATTTCCTCTTCCCAATCCACCCGCTTGCCCTTGGAGTCATACAACTGATAAAGCTCCAGGCGTGGACGCTCATAGACATGATTGTAAATCAATTTATATCCATTTTTCAAATGGGCAGACTGTTGACAATATCCATTGGGGAAATGCCAGAATATCGATTCTCTGGGTTGCTCAGTACGGGAATCAATCACATTTCCCCGATCGTTCGGATCAACTTTTAACAGGGTAGTTAAATTGCTTCCATCCAATTTCTGATTGGCTGAATTTGGTGTATTCGTCCAATCAAGAATCGTGGGGTAAAAGTCTAGTCCACTAACTACAACTTCGCTTGTAATATCTTTTTTCACCTGAGGGCCTGAAATAATGAAAGGCACCCGAATGCCACCTTCACGAATATGAATCTTTCCTTTATCGAGAGGGAAATTATCTGTAAATACGATATTACTGTAACCCTCCATGCCTCCATTATCTGAACTAAAAATAAGGTAGGTATTTTCGATCAGCTTATGCCCGGGCCACCTGGGATCATCTGTGTCTTCGAGGTATCCGACTAACCGTCCGATGTAATAGTCAAGAGTTTCAACCATTGCACAATAGTAGGGATTTCTCTGCCCCTCCAACGTCCAACCCTTTGGATCTTTCGGATACTCAACTCCCAACTTTTTACAGTATTTCCTCAAAAGCTGCTCACTTCTCGTTTGGATAGGCGTATGGACCAGCCAACTGGCGTAATAAAGAAACATCGGATCTGATTTGTTTTCAGAAAGGAATCTTAAGGCTTCCTCGGTAACATGATCAGTTGGGTATCCATTCTCATCCAAACGGTAAGCGTCTTTATCTTGATTCGTGGCGAATCCAACCAATCGATTACGCATACCATTTTGTACGCCTCTTGCCTGAGAGTTTCCTGGATAATGACTGGTAAAATCAAATCCTTCATCTTTGGGTTGAGGAAAAGCATAATGATTTACCGCAATGTGCCATTTGCCCACATGACCTGTCCGGTATCCATTTGATTTCAACGCCTCGGCAATAGTAGTTTCCTCTGTATCCATACCTCCACGACACCAGGGTGAGACAAATGAATTTTGGTGGTGGAAAACAGACGGAGGTTTCCCGGATGCAACTGTGGTACTCATAGTTCGTGCGGGATGCTTCCCACTGATTATAGCACACCTGCTCGGGCTACATACCGGAGATGGAGAATATCCATTTTTAAAAAGCACGCCACGCTTGGCCAAGCCGTCAATATTGGGTGTCTCATAAGGACAAGGTTCGTCGAGGTCATAGCAAACTACATCCTGCCAACCCAAATCATCCACCAGCATTAATAAAACATTTGGCTTGGCCGGGCGTTTATCCTCACCATGCAACCACAGACCGGCTCCAATAAAACAAACCAAACCAACTAATCTTTTCATCTCAATCATCTCTTTCCTTTTCCAATTTTGGATGGCAAAAAGTCCACCCTAGTAAACTTATTCATCCGAGGAATACTTACCTTCAAAACACCATTTTGCACCTGATATGGACCAAGTTCAAACAGCTCAACATCCTCATCCTTCCCCGTATTCGGATTTATGTTTTTAGTGGTTACATCGACCTTATAATAAGAACCATTTGTAAATCCTTCCTCCCGAAAATCCCGTCGTGACTTTGAATGATTAAACCGTTTACCTTCCTGGATTTTTGCGGGGATGGAAACCTTGGCATCAGCAATTCCCGAACCACCACTAGAATAAATCAAATTGGTAAATGTTTTCTTCGTCCGATTCCAGGTTGAAACCCGGTAGCGTTCATTCCCTGTATAACCCGGTCCAGAAACCGATAAATCATTTCCAATCTCCCCTGCCATGGCATGTCGAACAACCTCATCTCTTCCTCCACCTGCCTGAGAAAACCACTTCCAAATATAAAACTGTATGTGATTGGGATCAGGGGGATTTTGATAATCTTTGATGGTGAAATTTTTTCCCTGCCCATCTGAAACCCTAAAATTCTGATCTGCACCACGCAGAGAAACTTTCTGTGTAATGATTGCTGGGCCACCATCGGAAGCAGGAATGACTAAGTCGGGTCTTAATTCTCCCACCCGGCCATTGTAATCGCGCCTTTTGGTAAGCCCCATGGACCATGGGCTTTCATTATCAGTCCATAAAAAATTCATCACATTCATTCCCCGTTCCATACATTTCCCCATCAAGGTAAGCGTCTTGTAAAAACTATCGACCTCATCTTTTCGACCATCTCCGTTCACATCAGCACTCAGTATCATCGACCCAAGTTTACCGTCGTTCCAATTCACCCAAGCCTCGGCGGAAACGATTGGTTTCCACCAGTAGCCCTCACGGTCTAATTTTTGACGAACCAAATCATAATTTCCCCAAGTCGAAGTAATATAGCTACCATCCATCATCCCATAGCCATCGTGATGGTCGGAAACATTTATATTTAAAGAATCTACGAGATCGAGCAGGGCATGGTTGCGAATTTTCTGCTCAAAATAATCATCCACCGCCTGTCCACCCAACCCCTTTAATCCATCGATGACCGGACAACCCTGACAAGGAGAAGTTCCTGATGTGGAAATTAATACGGGAATAGCAGGCTCTTGGTTGTAGACTCCACGAATCGCCTTTGCTCCCTTGATAAAGATCTCGTTATGTAAAAATTCAACATCTGCACCTGGGAGGATGCTCTTTAGGTTGGTCTCATGCCCGAGCTGCCAGGAATGTACGCGTCCCTTAAAATGTTGGGCTAATCTCGAAAGAAAAGCATTAAAATGATCGGGCTTTGGCCTGCGTCCCCCATTAGGGGCAATTTCTGATGCCCAGCCGGGTGTACCAAAGAAAACAAATTCAACAAACAATCCCTTCTCGTTTGCCATATCGACCACCTGATCGAACATTTTCAAACCACCCGATGGATTATTTTGATAATCGCAATGCTTCTCGCTTGGTTCCACCTGTGGCCATGCTACCCAAAACATAGCATAACTGCTGTGCTCTCCAAGTACCGGGCGGGTTATTTCATATATATTATTGAGCGGCCTCGAAACAGATGGCTGCCAACGCACTCCTACCTGCATGTGATCGGTGGTCCATTCAAAGGCAGGCTTAGCTACCAGAGCCGATACACCCAAGGTCAAAAGGAGAGTAAAATAAGGTAGAAGTAAAAAGTTTCGTTTCCTCAATTGATTATTCATAAAAGCAGATTCAGTTAAAAGAATGACCTACCTAATATAAGGATTTTCTCGAGAACAAGGCTTATTCGTTCGATATTCCAACCTTTTTCATTCATGCATGACTTAATCGGAACAAAACTTATGTCCCCTCCTCCAAGTCATCAATCCATTGCCCGGCGAACCTTTCATCTCGACCTAGTTAACAGTTCGATGAGTGGAATATTGGAGGTGGGTTTCGGAACCTTTGCCATCCTCATTGCCATTCGTTTTCTTGATGCATCCGATACCATTAAAGCGATCCTCGCCTCTGGAGTATCCGCCGGATTATTACTTGTTCCATACATGCAAAGATTGGCGGCTTGGACTGCTTTATCCACCAGTAGCTTCTGTGCTTTGCTGATGCTAATTTCTTCAGCCTGCTTATTTTTTGCCGCTCAACTCAAAGACCCCTGGGCTCTGGCTATCTCTTTATTTCTCGCCCAAGTCTGTTTTTCACAACTCCCGGGCTTTATGATTCAAGTATATTCCAGGAACTATGGATCAAATGAACGCGGAAAAAAATTAGCATGGAACTTCATTCTTTCTGCTGCAATTGGTATGGTACTATCCTACGTAGGGGGAACCTACCTTGATACTCAATCTGCTGACCCCGGATGGATTTTTCGGGCCATGGCTTTGGTTTCTTTGGGGTCTGCTGTTGCACTCTTTTTAATTCCTTCACAACCCATTGCTAAGGGGAACCGAAACCCGGGATTATTGGACAGTTTAAAATTGCTTAAAGAAGATCGGCTATTTGCCAGCATGTTACTGGCGTGGATGGTTATGGGACTGGGAATTATCATGACTTTACCCCTGCGGGTGGAATACCTGAGCGGTTCTGGCGGGCTAGATTTGAGTAACGAACAAATAGCCCTGGTCACGGTGGTAATCTTTTCTGTTGCCCGAATTATAAGTTCACGACTTTGGGGAGAACTTTTTGACCGTATTCGTTTCTTGTTTTTTCGCATCTCTCTTAACCTTATCCTTATCGCAGCCACCCTGGTTTATTTTCATGCTGATGGATTACTCGGGGTATCTCTGGGTGCCATGCTTGCGGGAGTAGGAGTTGGGGGATCTAAAATTGCATGGAGTTTGTGGGTAACTAAACTTGCACCTGAAGGGATGGAGGCCAGGTACATGGGTGCCCATGTTGCCCTAACTGGACTTCGCGGGGCACTTGCTCCTTTTCTTGGTTATTGGATGCTTAGCATGATGGGCTACCAAGGCGTGGCCTGGTTGTCTGTTGCTTTGGTTACTCTATCCACCCTGCTCTTCCTACGTCTATTTACCCATCAAAGAGCCAAGGAAAACGGCTTGTAAATTATTTGGATATTACAGAGTTGTCGATTGACGGGCTGTGGGGGGGTGGTTTGATAGAGGGTCTATGAAATCAACCCTCTACCTTGCACTTCTTTGTATTACCATAACCACCTCACTTTCGGCAAAAGCACGATTGGGGGAATATTTCCTCGGATTTGGATATAGTATGGCCGATGGAAGCGGAGGAACCGACAACAGGGAGGGAGATTTTCTACGTATCACTGCCAGTTCTCCCAATGATGCAAATTCAGACCTCAGTATTTATCTTGATTACGGAACTATGAATTTTGGTGGCCAAGATGCATCCTCCTGGAACTTAGGGGCGGATTACCTTGCTCATTTCCAAGGGGTTGGCGGGAGGTCATTACGACTTCGTCCCTATCTGGGTGCAGGTGTAGGCTTTATTGATGATGAAAGACCGATCAAGTTAGGAGACGATGGATTTACCTGGAGCCTGCTCTTGGGTACCGAATTACAATTTACTAATTCCTTATCTCTTCATTTGGGTGGCCGGTTTTTAGGTTTATGGTCTGAATTTGGAGAAAATGAATTCACCGTAGATACGGGCATAACTTGGTGGTTTGATGCCATACACGGGGTGAGTTTGGAATACCAACGAGCTTTCGAGGCCGAACTTCATTACTTCACTCTGAAGTATCTCTACTCTTGGCAATAAACGATATATTTAAATAGGCGGGAGGGACGATTGAGTGTTTATTCATGGTTTGATGACTGTCCCGACCGAAAGGACAGACCAAGTTTAAAGTGGGGAAAATATTCAGGTAGAGATATCCTCCCACTATGGGTTGCCGATATGGACTTTCGAGCACCACCTGCAGTGGTTGATACAGCTCGCAAAGAGGCCGAATTTGGCAATTACGGTTATGCCAAGTGCCATCCTGAGCTTACCGACGCCGTTCTTGAATACACCAGTCGTTTATATGACTGGAAAATTGATCCCAACTGGATCGTTTGGCTACCCGGCATGGTCTGTGCCCTTAATGTTTGTTGCCGTATGCAACAAGACAATGCCAGCCAGGTGCTCACCCATGTACCTGTTTACCCACCCTTTTTATCGGCACCGGGAAACTTTGATTTAACCTGCACTCAACTCCCCCTGAGACTTCAGGGTAATCGTTTCTCCATGGATTTCGAGCTCCTGGAAAAGACACCGACCCAACCCGGCGACCTTTTTCTTCTCTGCCATCCTCACAATCCAGTAGGTACCGCTTTTACCAATGAAGAACTCGAACGGTTTTCCCGCTGGGCAGAAGAAAGAGAATTACTTGTTTGCTCTGACGAAATCCATTGTGATCTCCTCCTTGAGCCAAACCTCAAACATCTTCCGTTGGCCAACCTGAACCCAAAAATCGCCGAAAGTACCATCACCCTGATGGCTCCCAGTAAAACTTACAACCTTCCCGGTTTCGGTTGTTCTTTTGCGGTAATTTCCAACCCCGACATTCGTTTACGCTTCAAGAAGGCCATGGCCGGTATCGTACCTGACCCTCCAGCCATGGGTTTTCGTTTGGCTGAAATTGCTTATCGGCAAGGAGAAGAATGGCGTCAGGCACTACTTAAATATTTGCGTAAAAACCGAGATTTCGCCCTCGAACGCTTGCACAAAATGACCGGACTGACGCCCTACTCTCCCGAAGCTACTTATTTACTTTGGATAGATGCCCGGGAACTAAAGGCTGAGAATCCGCATCGTTTTTTCGAAGAACATGGGGTTGGCCTTTCGGATGGTTCCGACTTTGGATCTCCCGGCTTTTTGCGGCTAAACCTTGGATGCTCTAAAAATTTGCTCGGTCAAGCACTGGATCGTATGGAACGGGCGTGTTCCTCCATGGTTCAAAAATGAGTGCTTCCAAAACGGATAAATTAAAAACTCAACGGCTTGAGGAGTTACGAGCCGAACTCAAACGGCACGACGAACTTTACTACCGATTAGCTCAACCAGGTATTTCTGACCAACTCTACGATCAGAAAAAACGGGAACTCGAAGAATTAGAGGCAGAGATCGATCCTCTGGGGTTATTTTCTAAAAGCTCTGAGCATTCGAACAATGCTCAACCTCCCGTCGTTGGGGACGATCGCCTGGAATCCTTTTCTTCGCATCGCCACCTCAAACCGATGCTCAGCTTGGATAATACTTATGATGAGGAAGAATTCATTGAATTCGATCAACGATTAAGACGAATTTTTGAAACCGAAAAACTTTCCTATGTGGTCGAACCCAAGATTGATGGAGTCGCGATCTCTCTGACTTATAAGAATGGAAAACTAGTCACTGCCACCACCCGTGGAAATGGTGTGGAGGGAGATGTAGTCACCCAAAACCTCGAACACCTTGAACATTTACCCCATCAACTAAGTGGATCAAGCCTGCCAGAACTCATTGAAATTCGCGGAGAAATTTACATGAGTCATCAAGAGTTCGAACGAATCAACAGTGAGAGGGAAAAGAACGAACTTTCGCTTTACGCCAACCCACGAAACTTGGCTGCTGGAACCATCAAATTGCTCGATCCCAAGGAAGCAAGAAAACGAAAACTGGAAATTGTTCTCTATGGCCTGGGAGCATGCACTCCGGAAAACCATTTTTCCAATCTTTCTGAATTTCATCAGGCCCTCTCCCATTGGGGTGTACCCGCAGTGGAATATTTTCGCCAAGTTGACCATGCAGATGACGCCTGGAAATCCATTCAGGAACTTGATCAATTAAGGCATAGCTACGGTTATCCCACCGACGGAGCGGTCATTAAGCTAAACTCCTTTGCCCTTCAGGCAGAGGCAGGTCATACCTCCAAATCACCCCGCTGGGCGATTGCCTACAAGTTCGAGACCGAACGGCAGGAAACCATCCTTGAAGCCATTCATTTACAGGTTGGTCGAACTGGAGCGATTACCCCAGTCGCCCACCTTGCCCCTGTTCAATTAGCTGGCACTCAGGTTTCGCGGGCCAGCCTGCACAATGCGGACGAAATCTCCCGTAAGGATATACGGGTCGGAGATCATGTTATTGTCGAAAAAGCCGGAGAAATTATTCCTCAGGTCGTCGAGGTGGTTTTGGCCAAAAGACCCGCCAACAGTTCACCCTTTACCTTCCCCACAATTTGTCCGGTTTGTAAAACCAAACTCGAACGAGTGGATGGAGAAGCAGCCTGGAAATGCCCCAACCCGCTCTGTAGCGAACAAGTAAAAGGAAGAGTGCGTTACTTTGCTTCCCGGGGATGTATGGATATCGATCATCTTGGCGAGGCGGTGGTGGACCAACTGGTCGACCGTAAAATGGTGCGTCAAACATCTGACCTGTTTAGTCTTAGCAAAGAACAATTTTTACAACTCGATGGCTTTGCAGAAAAGTCTGCAGAAAACTTGGTTCAAGCGATCCAAAAAAGTAAACAGCAGGAACTTTGGAGATTAATATGTGCCCTAGGTATTAAGCATGTCGGATCCGCCGCCGCCAAAGATCTCGCCCGAAACTTCCGCTCACTGCCAAACTTAGCTAAAGCAGAACTTATCGATTTGGTCGCTATTGACGGGATTGGGGAAATTATGGCTCAAAGTGTGGTTGAATTCTTTAAGAATTCTGAAAATCAATCCATGCTCGAAAAATTTGCTCAATACGGATTATCTCCAGAACTCGAGATTGATGAATCAACCGGTACTCCATGGACAGGAAAATCTTTTGTTCTAACTGGCTCACTCACATCGATGACCAGGGAAGAAGCCGGTTCCCGCATCGAATCCCTCGGTGGAAAGTCCACCTCCAGCGTGAGCAAACGAACCTCCTGCCTGGTAGCTGGGCCAGGAGCAGGGTCCAAACTTGATAAAGCGAAAAAACTCGGGGTTCATGTGATCGACGAACCCGCGTTTCTTGCATTACTGGAAAGCCCTAAATCATTATAATTTAATCTGCGCAGGACCGAATTGAATTGAGCAAAACTCAAGGTTATTCTAGAGTTTACTGCTTTAATCTTTAGTTCTTTTAATATGCCTGCCTCAAAAAAAACCGCGTTTGACCCCGTAGAAGATGCGATCGCCGATATCGCTAGTGGACGCATGGTCATAGTCACGGACGACGAAGATCGCGAAAACGAGGGCGATTTGGTCATGGCCGCATCAAAAGTAACTCCGGAAGCGATCAACCATATGATCGCACATGCCCGCGGATTGATCTGTGTACCCCTATTAAGTAATCAATTAAAAAGACTTGGGGTAACCAGCATGGTTCCTCACAACCGCGAAGCGCAGCGTACCGACTTTACTGTATCTGTCGATGCTGCCGAAGGCATTACCACGGGGATTAGTGCTTTCGATCGTGCTACCACGATTCAGATCCTTGCCAATCCAACAGGCAATCCCGAAGAATTGGTCCAACCCGGTCATGTCTTTCCCTTGCGTGCTCGCTCCGGTGGAGTTTTGGAACGGGCTGGCCATACCGAAGCCGCCGTGGATCTCGCCTCTCTTTCTGGATTACATCCCAGTGGTGTAATTTGTGAGATCCTCAAGGAGGACGGTACCATGGCTCGTCTTCCTGACCTTCTAAAACTCAAGAAAAAATGGGGAATGAAGCTGATTTCCATCGCTTCCTTAATCGAATACCGTCACCAGCGCGAACGATTGATCAACAAGGTAAGTGAATCAGAATTTCCCACAAAATATGGAACCTTTACTTTGCATGTCTTTTCCAGCGTACTGGATCGTCGAATCCATTATGCCCTGACCCTTGGAAAAATTTCCAAGCGCTCAACCACTTTGGTCCGCGTACAATCGGCCAATGTACTTACCGATGCACTTGGCCTTTCAACCAAGGGACGTCCGAGCAGCGGAATTGCTGAAGCCATGGAAGCGATTGCCAAGAATAAGTCAGGTGCCCTTATCTATTTGGAACCTCGCCGCAAAGAGGCTGAGGAAATGATCGGTTCTGAACTTACTCCCGGAAAGATGGACTTTCGGGATTATGGAATTGGTGCCCAAGTCCTGTCTGCACTAGGCATTAAGAAATTACGCCTGCTCACCCGGGATCGTCGCCGCGTCGTTGGTCTCGAAGGATATGGGTTGGAAATTGTCGAACGCACCCTACTCTCCTAAAATTCAATGAGTACAGATTATCCAAGCCCTCCACAGATCGACCCATCTCCATTTGCTTTTGGAATTGTTTGTGCCCGCTTTAACGAGTCTTTAACTCAAAGCCTGCTTGATCGAGTGCTCGAAATTTTACAGGAACAGGGAAAACCCTCCGAGCTTGTCATCGAACGGGTTCCAGGTTCACATGAAGTTCCCGCCGGACTTTCCCTGCTTGCAGATAGCGGTCGATTTTCCTGCCTCATTGGATTGGGTGTGGTCATCAAAGGAGCGACTTCGCACCACCACTTAGTCGCTGAATCGGCTGGAAATGCCATTCAATCCCTTGTGGTCCAACACCGCTTACCTATCATCAATGGAATTGTGGTAACGGATGACTTAAACTCCGCCGAGGAGCGCATTACCGGTACGCTCGACCGCGGTCGCGAATTTGCACACGCCGCTTTGGAAATGGCAAGACTTAGACAAAAATGGACTTAGACCTAATAATTAATCCAGAATGGAGCCCGAGACGCCAAAACCGTACGGCTGCCTTTCGTTTTTTATACCAGTGGGAAATTAATCCGCCGGAAGATTTGATTGAGGAATTGCACGAATTTCTCAACAAGCTGGAAAAAAACGAGGGATATTTTGGATATGCTATCGAATTAGTTGATGGAATTCTCGATAAATTAGAGTCGATCGATTCATTGATTAACGAATTGGTCGCCAACTGGGAATTTTCCCGAATTGCCAAGACCGATCTCGCGATTCTGCGCCTGGGAATTTATGAAATTTTATACCGCTTGGATGTTCCACCTGTTGTTGTTATCGATGAGGCATTGGAAATAAGTAAAGATTTCTGCTCCGACAATTCCCGGAAATTTCTCAACGGTGTACTCGACGAGGCAAGCAAGCGGAGTGGTCGGCCAAACCGACAACCTTCGGTTTAAACCAATTTAAATTGGCGGGCCTATGCCCTGCCAATTCCCTGCGCCCGAAAGCCGATTTTTCTCAAAGCCTCAAGATCGAGGAGGTTTCGACCATCAAACAAAATAGAAGGTTGGTGCATGGCTGCATGGATGGCTGAGTAGTCTAAGTCCTTAAATTCATCCCACTCCGTGAGCAGAGCAATCGCATGAGATTCCTTGCATGCCTCAACGGCGGTAGAGGAAAACTCAATTCTGCCCACAGCCTCTTCCTCCGTCCATCCAAGAGTGGAAAGAATACTCTCCTTTGTTACCCTGGGATCGTAAATCGCAAGATTTGCTTTTTCTTCAAGCAAACGCCGACATATTCCAATCGCTGGAGATTCCCGGGCATCATTGGTGTCTTTCTTAAAGGCATAGCCAAGAATAGAAATTCGTTTACCCGACACTGTGTTGAACATCGAGTCGAGCAAACGGGTGACAAAACGTTCCTTTTGGTACTCGTTCATTCGAATTACCTGCTCCCAATAATCAGCAACCTGTGGTAAGTCGAAGTGCCTGCAAAGGTAGCAAAGATTCAAAATATCTTTTTGGAAACAAGACCCCCCAAACCCGATCGAACTCTTAAGGAATTTCGGCCCGATCCGACTGTCTGTACCAATGGCACGAGCAACCTCGTCCACATTGGCTTCGGTAGCTTCGCAAAGTGCAGAAATCGCATTGATGCTTGAAATTCGCTGAGCAAGAAAAGCATTGGCAGTAAGTTTAGAAAGTTCGGATGACCATAAATTGGTGGTGATAATTCTTTCCTTGGGTACCCACTGGGCATAAATGCTTACTACTTTCTCAACCGCTTCCTGTCCAGCGGGAGAAGTTTCCCCACCGATGAGCACACGATCTGGATTTTCTAAATCTGTCATTGCCGTACCTTCGGCAAGGAATTCGGGATTGGAAATAACCTGATAAGAATGTCCATTGTTTGCGGAGTCCAAAATCTCCTTAACCATTTGGGCTGTTCTTACCGGCACAGTTGATTTTTCCACCACCACTTTGTTACCCCCACCTGCCCGGGCAATTCCACGGGCACAGGATTCAACAAATCGTAAATCTGCGGCCTGTCCTGAACCAGAACCATAATCCTTAGTTGGAGTGTTCACACTGATAAAAATAACATCAGCAGCCCGTATTTTTTCATCTACATCGGTACTGAAGAATAAATTCTTGTCGCGATTCTGACTTACTATTTCTTCGAGGCCCGGTTCATAGATTGGTAAATCTCCCGAGTTCCATGCGGCAATGCGCTCTGCGTTCAAATCGACCACCGTGACTTCGGTATCGGAACACTTATGAGCGATCATCGCCATGGTTGGACCACCTACATACCCTGCCCCTATACAACAAATTTTCATCGCCCAAACACTTAGCAGGAATTAAGGAATAGGGCTACAAAAGAATGGATCATACAACTATCTACACCTTGGCCTCCACTTCCATCATCGATGACTTCATTAACTTCCCTTGGGGAAGGATGGCAATAATTGGTTTGGCCCTCTACTTGATTCTGCTCTTTTATGCTTGGGTATTTGCCGATCGTATCCTTTTTCCTGCACCGAAGAACCCAAGCTATGTTAAGGATGAAACAGTCTTTTTTCTGGAAACCGAGAAGGGTTCAAAGATTGCATGCAAGCATTGGAATGCGGATAAGCCAAAAGGACTCACCCTGCTGTACAGTCACGGCAATGGGGAAGACATCGGCAGGATTGAAGAGTTTTTGAAAACCTGGATTTCAGAAGGTTGGTCTGTAATTACTTATGATTACCCAGGTTATGGGCACAGCCCGGGCAAACCGTCTGAAGTCGGTTGTTATCAAGCCATTGATGCCGTCTTCGAACATTTAACTGAACAAAAAGGAATAAATCCTCATGAAATTGTCCTCTGGGGAAGATCACTTGGAACTGGCCCAAGCTGCTACCTCGCAGAAAAGAAAAAACTAGGTGGTATAATCCTTGAGACTCCATTCATGACCGCGTTTCGAACGGTTACAGAAACCCCCTTTCTTCCCTGGGACCGTTTTCGCAACCTCGAACGGGCACCCTCCATCCATTGTCCATCGTTGGTGATACACGGAAAGAAAGATGAGGTTGTACCCTTCCGTCACGGAAAACGCGTATATAGTGCCCTACCTGAGCCCAAACGCTTTCTCGAATTTGAAACTGCTGGTCATAACGATTTACCCGAAACCGGGGGAATAAAATATCGTTCCAGTATAAACGAATTTTTCAATCAAGTTCTTGGTGATTGATTTTGCTTATCGCTCCCGCTAATTTTTAATGTGGGTCACTGATCGGAAAAAGGGAATAAACATGGGTATTGGAAATAGTTAAATGTTTGGAATGAGTCAAAAGGAGGGGCGAATCTTTCGCATGGCTCTCATCGGCCACTTGATTTTGGCGTTAGGTATAGTCGTCTACTCCCTGCTTCCAAGTTGCGAGAAAGAACCTGAAATTGTTCATGTTTTTGAACTCGCATCCACTCCTCCACCGCCCGTTCCACAAGTTCGCAAACCCACGCCCAAACCCAAACCGGTGGTGCAAAAACCAGCACCAAAACTCCCAACACCCAAGCCCAAACCGGTAGTCAAAAAAAACATACCTAAGCCCAAACCGGTGGTCAAAAAGCCGTCCCCTAAGCCAAGCCCTAAACCAAAACCGGTCGTTCAAAAACCCGAGCCAAAAAAGATTTCCTTCGATCAATTTCGTCAAAAGCACGACTTACCCAGTCCCAAGACCCCACCTGCCAAACCCAGTCCAAAGCCTGTAAAAATCAAAATTAATCCGAACGACTTCAGGCTTGCTCCTATCGTTGTAAATACTCCATCCAGAACTACCTCAACCGTTTCCCCAACTCTGATCAATCAATACCTTGCCGGTGTAAAGTCGCGCCTGGAAAGTGTCTGGCAACGCCTGCTGGCCCAAGCGGATTTAGGTACCGGAGGCATGGCCCACCTTGGATTTCAAATTGGTTCGGATGGTTCCCTTCTTCGACCCGTAATTACCCGTTCTTCCGGAAACGCAGCACTTGATGCCCTGGTTATACGGGTTGCCCGCTCCGCAGGAAATTTGGGGCGTCCACCCGGAGGTTCATTTTCCTCTAGTCTGGAAATCCCCTTTCGGGTAAACTGATCGTTATGAAGTTTGATTGGAAACGCCCGCTAGCTCCTATTGTCTTGGTTGCAGGACTTCTGCTCTGCCTCTCACGTGACCCCGTAATCGGGTTGGGCATATTCTTAATTTCCTTCGCTTTGGTCTTCGGTTTTTCCCGAGGCTCTTCTTAAGCGTAGGGTTTCCACTTCAAGGTTGGTCGCCTCGATCGATTTTTCGACCAAAGAATCCTGAAGAGCAAATGCTTTGCGACCCCGCTTCGGTGCGGAAATATAATTCCCACGACTACGTAGTTCGGTAGCAAATTCGTTGTCCCGAAAAAATCCGTTCATCGTCTCCAGAACCTCCTGCTCCATATTCTTATCCCCAATTGGAAAGACCACTTCGACTCGGCGGAAAAAATTACGGGGCATCCAGTCCGCACTTCCTAAAAAAGTCCTTTTTCCTGCACTGGCATTATGAAAATGATACACCCTACTGTGTTCAAGAAACCGGCCGAGCAAACTACGAACCGTAATATTTTCACTCAATCCCTTAACCCCAGGGACCAGTCCACAAATCCCCCGAACGACCAAGTCCACTTTGACTCCAGCCTTTGAGGCGGCATACATTGCCTGAATGGCCTCGGGATCAACCAAGGAATTTACCTTGATCAAAATACGGGCGACCTTTCCTTTCTTGGCCGCCTCTCCTTCCTCTTGAATCATGCGTATCATTTCCGAATGCAAATTAAAGGGGGCAACCAGAATCTTTTTAAAAGTGGGTTTGCGGGTGTATCCGGTTAAGGTGTTGAATAAATTTGCCAAGTCCGAAGTAAATGCAACATCACTGGTAAAGAGGCTGTAATCCGTATAGCTCTTGGCTGTACTGGGATTGTAATTACCGGTACCCAAATGGGCATAGCGTTTTAATTTGCTCCCCTCCCGTCGTACAATCAAACAACATTTACAATGAGTCTTCAACCCACTCAGACCGTAGACCACATGCACACCGACCTCTTCCATCTTGCGGGACCAGGTAACATTGGCCTCCTCATCAAAACGAGCCTTCAGTTCTACCATTGCAGTAACCTGCTTCCCGTTTTGAGCAGCGTCCATTAGAGCCTTAATCACAGGTGAATCCCCACTCGTTCGATAAATAGTTAACTTAATGGCAAAAACTTCTGGGTCAACTGCAGCGGCCCGTAATAGATCAACCATCGGAGTAAAAGAGTCATAGGGATGATGAAGCAAATAATCCTTCTTTGAGATTTCCTTAAATAGTTTACTGCTCATCGACAGGGCATTCGGAATCCGGGCTTCGAAAGGAGGAAATTTTAAATCCGGACGATCGACGAGATCGGGTAGGCTCATTAAACGAAACAGATTAATCGGACCGTTAATACGTACTACATCTCCATCGGTCAATTGAATGGACTGCAGCAAATAGTTTAGAACTTCAGGATCGACTTGCTCATCAATTTCTAATCGTACCGCAGCTCCTTTTCGCCGATTGTGCAGTTCCTCCTCAATACTGAGCATAAGATTCTCAACCTCTTCTTCGTCCACATATAAGTGACTATTTCGGGTAATCCGAAAGGCCCACGCCCCCAATACTTCATGACCAGGGAAAAGATCGGATACAAAATGGCGGACCACTTCACTAAGAAATATAAATACCTCAGACTTAGAACCCTCCTGTTCGATCTTTACCAGACGAGGAAGAATTCTTGGGACTTGTACAACAGCTCGCAGAGGCGGAGCTTTCTTCCTGCGTAAATTGCGCAAAGATACAAAAAGATTTAGAGACTTGTTTAAAATTAAGGGAAATGGATGAGTGGGATCGATTGCCAAAGGAGTAAGTACAGGAAAGACCTCACGCCGAAAATAAGCCCGCAACCAAGTGAATTCAGGTTGGGATAATTGCTCGATCGATTTAAAGACCACACCAGTCTTGGCAAGTGCAGGCTGCAAGCTCTCCCTCCAACAGGCATATTCACGCTGAGACATTGACTTGGCCCGTTGACGGACTTCTTCCAATAGCCGCTGTGGTGCACTTCCATCCAGGCTTGGCCGGGTAATGCCTGCATCCACTTTTTGCATTAATCCCGCCACTCGAATCTCATAGAACTGATCAAGGTTCGAGCTCACAAATGATAAAAATCGAGTTCTTTCCAACAAAGGATAATGCGTAGAAAAAGCCTGGTCTAATACCCGTTCGTTAAAAGCCAACCAGCTTAATTCTCGATTAAAATATCGGGCGGGAACTTCAGGGGATTGGTTTTTTCGATCTGCCATATTAAAAATATTCTTATCCTAGATTTTAGCTACAAACAACGGAATTTACTAAGAGCACACCTTGACCTTCCAAACTTGCTGGGCTATTTTAAGCTTTTTGATCTTTGAAACTTTGATGGGGGTGTTCCGGATTCGACCGCAATGTGGAAAATTCGGTTGCGTGCCGAGGACGATGCTTGGCCTCGTAAAAAATGTGTCAAACCATTACATGGCAAATCCAATGTAGTACCCTTCGAGCCACAGCTCGAAGCACTTGCAGCATAGTTCTGCGACGTCGACAGTCCACTGACACCTGCTGGGTGGTCGGGGCGTTAAAAAGCAGGTAAAACCTCGGAGCGTTTGATTGTCTATCGGAGGCTAAATGGTTGAAGATAATCTCGGTCCGAAAGGTGTTTCTTCCTTCACCGGACCAAAACTAATAAGCAAACTACGCACGTAGACACCGAACGGGAAGTATTGCGGGACGCGGGTTCAACTCCCGCCACCTCCACCAAAGTTTCAATTACCAATCAACGACTTACGAAATAATAAGTTTTCTCCTATCAGTTTCCTATCAACTTACTTGCAGTAAGCTTGATTTTATTCTACTCTATTAGAATGGGAAGTAGTACAGCGACATATGAACACCCAAAGAATTCTGGGATTAAGATTTCTTTGGTTCAAAATGAATCTATTGATTCGCGAAACGCGTTTCGCGAATCCAGTCAATCATACCGGGTCGCAATTCCGGCAAGGCTATCTTCAGGTAAGAGAAAGATGAAACAGTTTAGATTTGAGAAAGAAGCCAAGGTCTTTGCTAAGGAGGAGTGGGATAACTTTAGAGTCCTTGGAGAAGATTTCTCAGAACTAACTAAGGATGAAAGGAAAGAGGCGATTAATGCATGGAAGATAGCAAAGATGTCTGGTGTTAGCCTAATGGAGGTTGTGGAATTTGGTATTAAGCGAATGTGCCCTGAAGGTGGCATCAAGAAAGTCCACGAAGTTGTTAGTGAGTTCGTGCAAATTAAAGAGAGAAGACAATCCAAGGGAGACCTCAAAGAAAGGAGCCTAAGGGACGCGAGAGCTAGAGCTGTGATGCTTACCACCCTTCTAGGCGACACTAATATAAACGAAATTTCAGGAAAAGATCTTAAAGATTCTTTACTCGGTATCGGCAGAAGCTTTCGAACTTTGAAGAACTATAGGTCCATTTGGTCCGAAGTATTTAAGTTCGCGAAACAAAGAAAATATGTTCTCGAAAACCCTTTTGATGATTTATCAAAGGAGGATGTCAAAGAGATCATAGGATCTGGAGATGACTGGAATGCCCCTGGTATCCTTGAAGTAAAAGAAACCGAAAGGCTTTTGAACACTGCACACTCCAACCCTGAACTGGATCTCCTTCCTGCCATAGTATTGGGCCTTTTCTGCGGAATAAGAACAGAGGAAATAAAACAACTCAAGTGGGCTAACTTAAATCTAGATGATAATGATCCTCACTTAATAGTCCCAAGAGAGATTGCTAAGAAAAGAAGAATGAGGCGCGTGCAGATTCCTCCCAACGCCGTAGAGTGGTTATTGCAGTTTAAAGACAGGACTGGTGATATTACTGCAAACCGATTCGAGAACGATTATCAAAGAAGATTCAGAGCTCTACTTATAAAGTGCGGTTTTATAGAGAAGGTAAAAGGAGGCTTCAAATCGCACTGGAAAAGAAACGCGATGAGACATAGCTTCGGGTCATATCACTTCGCTTTACATGAAAATTCCATTAAAACGTCTCATGAGATGGGGCATAAGACAGGAGACGAGGTTTTATTTGAGCACTACAGGAGTTTGGTAACTAGAGCAGATGCGGAAAAATATTTTAATATTCTCCCCAATCCTAAGGGTGCTGCGATTCTGAAGTTTGCTTATTAGGTATGGTTGCTTTGATTAGCTTCTAAAAATCAATTAATACAACCTATTGCGATAGCTGGGTATAAGTTACAAGATTAACCCATGAATGACTGGTTGTTATCACATAAATCGGTGGATGAATTGGTTTCTTTAAGAAATAATCCCCCACTCAATATGAACGCAAAGGAGCTGTCCATTTACCTAGGCATTTCTGAACGAAAAATCAGGTCAGATGCCGCCCATGGAATAATTCCATCTGTACGTATTGGCGGAAGGGTAATCTTCCGGCTAAAGGATGTGGACTCCTTTTTAGAGAAGCGTACAACCCATAGATAAATCTCGGTGCCCGGGGGTACCACAATGGGTACCGGTGTCGATGTTCATATATGTGACATAAAAGGAAACCAATTTTTAGAGCGCAAGAGGAATAAATAAGCAATTAAAGCGGTAAATAAACCGCCTGCCCAAGGCATCCATTATTGGATTTGGGCAGAGCAAATTCCCTCTATAAGTCATAATAAATCAAGACGTGCGGAATCAGTAGAGTTAATTCGGGCGAAACTTGATCGATCAAGATCAAGAAGGCAGGTTGGGGCGAAAAAAATAACCAGTCCTGATAGTAATGCCTACAGGCATGATCATCAGAATAATAAAACTTCTAGCTTTAAAGTGCTCAAAATAAGGCTCCACAATTTAAAGGTGCATGGCAATCTGCTATATTGATTCGCATGCTCCTGAGAATAATAAAAATTAAAGAAATAATAAATACAGAGGGCTCGCAGGAAATTCTTGCGAATTACGAAAAGCGGTTCGCGGAAAAAGAAGACTCCCTAGCGCTATACAAACGCTTGTTTACACTTAGCCCACATTGTATATACGCCTTCTAGCTTTGCTTGCACCCGCTTGTAGGGTTATGCATAGTTGGTTGCAAACTATGCAAGGGGCTAAGTCGTTAACAAGCAGTGCTTTATGACACAAATGTGCATAGTTGCATAGTTTTCTTATATAAAGTATAG
>ERZ887851.279-NODE-279-length-52836-cov-10.662720_pt1 | contig 52836 bp, 51 predicted proteins | sample MGYA00521100_ERZ887851 | MGnify/ENA primary metagenome ERZ887851 (study PRJEB32303, sample SAMEA104408602) | aquatic metagenome | biome: Brackish water; feature: Pelagic; material: water | place: Baltic Sea | collected 2014-06-06T16:11:00 | depth 11,444 m ... | reverse complement strand
ATGCATAATAACTTGTTAAAATTAATTTTGTAAACCATTAATAATTATAGTTAATAAATTAATGTTTTAAGTTCGTGCAAAAATTCTTGGTAAAATAGCGTTAAAATATAAATAAATAAATAAACAAATAATAAATGTTAAAATATTTCACAAAAAATTGATTCCACTGGGACAAAAATAAAAAAGGGATGATGTAGATTCTATCTATTGGTTTAATTAGTATTGATAAGTGTCCCATACCCTAAGAGGAGAGACACTGTGACAACCTCTTTTAATGCTCTGTTAGGTCTATGTTGATACTGATTTAGAAGGGATTTGGATGGGTTCAAACGTGACGCATATAATAAAATCAAGGAAAGAGATAAACTAGCAAAGAAACTTGATGATTTAATACCTGAAACCAAATCCGACCAAAAGGTTGTCCCTTTGATGTCTAAAAGATCGCAAGATTGGATTGAGTATGAGCGTCGTTTATGGGGTGAAGACACGAATAAAAATCGTATTCGCTTTACTTTCACCCCGGAAGAACTTAAAAGGCGAGCAAAATATGGTGAAGAGAGACATCATGAATATTTGAAAAATTTCACTATAGATGATAATATAGGTTATCTAACAATTGATGAAAATATATACGAAAGTAGGAAAGAGGGTTGGTCGAGTGGTAACTGGTTTTATATCGTTGGTGCAGTTATACTTATTCTTCTTTTAACTCAGCTTATGAAGATCTTTCAACCTCAAACTTTTATAAACTGAGCAACTAAGTCTGATAGTAGTGTTGTGTCCCACTGTTCCACCCTTAGGGATTGGGACATATGTAACTTCTCTTTTATTTCTCACATAAAATAATTATATTGTATGAGCTATTGCGATTTTATAAAAGATTCTAATGGTTGTTTTTCTATAACAGGAGTGGTGTGCAAAGTGAGCAAGTTCAGAAACAAAAAAGGGATCACATTGCTGCAATCCCTTTATTTTTCTGTGACCTCGGAGAGATTCAAACTCCCAACCTCTTGAGCCGTAATCAAGTGCACTATTCAGTTATGCTACGAGGCCTAATGTTTGTAAATCAGTAGTTTATTTCTTTTAGATGTCTATTTTTATAGCAATGTACTGCACATTGTTTTACAGTATGGATTATAAACTATCTTTCTTTACACCCCAAATATACATCTTTAGAAAATATTTAATTCGGTACTTTTTGATTTTCCTTTTTTTTAATCTATAATTTTGAGCACAGTGAAGTCCAAACCCCATTTTGAATTACTGTTCTTTTTGATGAAGCCATCCGTTTCCAAAATTGTTTGTATTTTAAATTGAAATTAAAAATTATGATTAGTAATAGGTTCAAGTTTTTCTTCGTTTTATATTCCATTTTTTTCACTTTGTCTTGCTCCAAAGACGCACATCATAAACCTTATCAAACCCTATGGTATGATGCCCCTGCAGAAAATTGGGAAGAGGCACTCCCATTGGGAAATGGCCGCTTGGGAGTTATGTTTTTTGGAAATCCTACCCAGGATCGTATTCAGCTCAATGACGATTCGCTTTGGCCGGATGACTTGGGTTGGGAACATCCTGCTGGAAGCCCTGAAGACTTGAATGCAGTGCGGAAAATTATGTTGGAAGGAGATGCCGTAACTGCCGATTCCCTTATGGTTCATCATTTTTCGAACAAGTCCATTACCCGTTCACATCAAACTTTGGGAGACTTGTATTTAAGTTGGCAACATCAAGATATTACAGATTACGAGCGAGCGCTCGACTTGAGTTCAGCGATTGGACATCAAAAATACAAGGTCGAAGGATATGAGGTTGAACAAAAAGTTTTCGTTTCTCATCCGCACCAAACCATTGTCATTTCAATCATTTCCGATCATCCCGATGGTTTGAATGGTGACATTAAATTGGATCGACCTTTGGACGAGGGGGTAAAGACAGTCAGGGTAAAAAGCTTTGATCGGCAAATTGTCATGCAGGGAGAGGTCACTCAGCGGACAGGAAAATTCAAGTCCGAACCGGCTCCCATTTTATCAGGGGTTAAATTTGAAACCCGCCTCTTGTCGCAAAATACTGGAGGTAAAATTGAAGCAGTTGACGATGGTTTGAGGGTGACAGGTGCCCGAAAAATGCTCCTTTTTATTTCGAGTAACTCTAATTATTACACGCCCGAATATGCCGATAAAAATCATGTAGAGCTCAAAGAGGTTCAAAAAATAAATTTTGAAGAAATAGAACGATTGCACATCAAGGACCACCAATCGTATTTCAACAGAACACAACTTACTCTCGAAGGCGATAAAGCGTTGACTTTACTTCCTACCGATCAAAGATTGGAAAGAGTAAAAGCAGGGGCACTAGACCCGGGTCTGAGTCAACTGTTGTTTGATTACGGAAGGTATTTGCTCATTGCATCCTCCCGCCCAGGCACCTTACCGGCCAATCTACAGGGGTTATGGAATCAACACATCACTGCTCCTTGGAATGCCGATTATCACCTCAATATCAATTTGCAAATGAATTATTGGTTGGCGAATCTCACGGGACTTCACGAGTTGAATGCACCACTGTTTGATTACTTGGATCGCCTCGTGGAAAGTGGTAAGATCACTGCCGAAAAGAATTTTGGAATGAGGGGAAGTGTATTGCCACATGCCACAGACCTTTGGGTTCCGACTTGGCTCAGGGCGGCAACAGCCTACTGGGGGGTCTCTTTTGCTGCTGGGGGTTGGATGATGCAACATTATTGGTATCACTATGAATTTACTCAGGATTTAAATTTCTTGAAGGAAAGGGCATTTCCAGCCATTGAGCAAGTAGCCCTGTTTTATTCCGACTGGTTGGTGGAAGATCCCAGAGATCAAACCTTGATTTCGGTACCGTCGTCTTCTCCCGAAAATAGATACATCAATGAAGATGGTAAAGCCGTAGCCTTGTGCAGAGGCAGTGCTATGGATCAACAGGTGATTTATGAAGTATTCACAAATTACCTTGAGGCCAGCAAGATTTTGGATATAAAAACTCCCTTGACGGATAAAATCAGTGAGCAGCTCAAAAGATTACGGCCGGGTTTTGTCTTGGGAAAAGACGGGAGAATATTGGAATGGGATAGAGAATATGAGGAAAGAGAGCCGGGACACAGGCATATGTCACATTTATATGGTTTCCACCCTGGTGATCAAATCAGCCAGAGCGCTCAGCCCCAACTTTTTAATGCAGTGAGAAAAACTTTGGATTATCGATTGGATCATGGGGGCGCAGGAACCGGTTGGAGTAGGGCATGGCTGATCAATTGTTCAGCACGATTGTTGGATGGAGAAATGGCCCATGAACACATTCAACTGCTTTTTCAAAAATCGATGTTTATCAATCTTTTTGATGCCCATCCTCCCTTTCAAATCGACGGTAATTTTGGATTCACTTCGGGAGTGGTCGAAATGCTGCTTCAATCTCATGAAAAAAATGGAATTAGATTGTTGCCCGCTTTACCCAAAGCTTGGGATTCAGGTTCGGTTAAAGGACTTACTGCCCGAGGTAATATTGTAATCGATATGGAGTGGCATTCCAATCGGCTCCAAAAAGTAATATTGAATTCAAAAGTGAAGCAATCGGTTAGATTATGGTATCAGGACAAAGAATATCTTTTTGATCTTGAAAAGGAAAAGCCATTCGTTTATACATTTTAGGGAGCAACTAAGTGCTGATTTTATGGAGTTGTATAGGGAATAAATGAGCCTTTTACTTTAATAAGGATGCACTATCTTTGCCTAAATTTAATATATGGCCTTTTTTGCAGTAGCCGTTGGAGTATTTCTTTTGATCAAAGGAGGAGACTGGTTGTTGCATTCGGCTGTATCGCTTTCTCTCCGTTTTTCGATACCCAAAATTGTAATCGGTATGACGGTAGTGTCTTTTGCTACTTCGGCTCCCGAGTTGATCGTCAGTATTCAGTCGGCTATGAGTGGTCATCCCGATTTGGCTTTAGGGAATGTTGTAGGTTCCAATATTGCCAACCTTGGTCTCGTGCTTGCGATCACCATCATGATCTCTCCGATTGATGTAACCTCAAGTTTTTATAAAACAGATTGGCCTATGATGATGTTGGCTTCACTCTTGTTTTATTTTTTTATTGTAGTTGACAATAAGCTGGTGGCCTATGAAGGGGCCATATTATTTGTGTTTTTGCTGTTTTTCTTGGTTTATTTGATAAAATATCAAAAAGAAGCGGTCTTGGATGAGGCCCCTGACGATGATGAAGTCTTGTCCATGTCCAAAACGATGACTTATTTTCTTTTGGGAGCATTTTCGTTGTGGTTAGGTTCGGAAACCCTAATTAAGGGTGCTGTAAGTTTGGCCGAAGACTTAGGGGTAAGCGAACGTATCATTAGCGTTTCTATTATTTCAGTGGGAACAAGTATTCCAGAACTTTCGGCTTCTGTCGTAGCCATCATCAATAAAGAAAAAGCGATCTCATTGGGGAACTTGATAGGATCCAATATTTTCAATATACTGGCTGTTATGGGAATCACTTCGATGATACACCCCATAGAGCTTCAAGATACTGGCTTTTTGAATAATGATATTTGGTGGATGTTAGGGATTTCATTTCTAATACTTCCATTGGTCTTTTTCCCTAAGGGATCAAGATTGGGCTGGATCGACGGATTGGTGTTGATGGTCCTCTACATTTTTTTTATTTTCCCCTTATTCGTGTAAAAAAAAATCCCGCCATCAAGCGGGATTTAGGTTCCATAAAATTTTGGTGTACTAAGGTAAAATCAGCAACATTATATCTTGGCTGATTTAACAGTTTTTATGATTCTACTGGCAATCTTATAGGGATCTCCGTTGGAAGCGGGTCTTCTGTCTTCCAACCAACCTTTCCACCCTTGCTCAACAGTCATGATAGGAATCCTGATCGAAGCTCCACGGTCGGATACACCATAACTGAATTCATTAATGGATTGTGTTTCGTGGGCCCCTGTGAGACGCTGATCGTTGTAGGCTCCATAAACATCGATGTGTTCTTTGATAACAGGACGGAAGGCTTCACATATTTTTTCGTAAACTTCCTTAGAACCACAAGATCTCAAAATTCCGTTAGAGAAGTTGGCGTGCATTCCAGAACCATTCCAGTCTGTTGCACCAAGAGGTTTTGGATGCCAGTTGATGGTCAAACCGTATTTTTCACCCAAACGCTCCAATAAAAATCTAGAAACCCAAATTTGATCTCCAGCTTCTTTAGCTCCTTTAGAAAAACATTGATATTCCCATTGTCCAGAAGCTACCTCAGCATTGATACCTTCCACGTTGATACCGGCTTCCAAACATTGTTCCAAATGCTCTTCTATCATTTCTCTTCCAAACGCATTTTTAGCCCCAGCGGAACAGTAAAACTGACCTTGAGGAGTTTGATCCCTAGGAAAACCTAAAGGGAGGTTGGTCTCAGGGTCCCAAAGGAAATATTCTTGCTCAAATCCAAACCAGAAATCATCATCGTCATCGTCAATAGTAGCTCTTCCGTTGGACTCGTGGGGAGTTCCGTCCGCGTTCAAAACCTCTGTCATTACCAAAAAACCATTTTTGCGGTCTGGATCTGGATATAAAGCTACAGGCTTTAAAAGACAGTCAGAGGAATTTCCTTCGGCTTGTCGAGTTGAAGAACCGTCAAATGACCACATAGGACATTCTTCTAATGTCCCACCAAAATCATTTACAATTTTTGTTTTACTACGCAAATTGGCAGTTGGCTTGTAGCCATCCAACCAAATGTATTCCAATTTAGACTTGTTCATATCATTACTTTTAAATTTCGAATATTGTAAAAATAAAATTTCTTACATATACCATCACTTTTTAGGGTGTAAATTATAAAAACTTACACTCATTTTTATGAAGACGCTAATTTTTTGGGGGTAATTTTTCATTTTTATAAAATTTAAGGGTGCATATCTGAAATTTTTCATTAAAAAATTATCTTTGTTAGAACGTCCAAAATTACTTTGCCCATGAATTTCTTGAGAAAAAAAAGTTTAGAAACTTTATTTGACAAACAACCCCGACTTTTTCAAAACAATCAAAAATATTCATCAATTTTTGCGAGCCATGTTTTTACAGAATCCACATTAGAGGAGTACGTTAATAAAGAAGCATTCAATGAAATTTCCCATTCCATTCAAAAGGGCTCCAAAATCAGTAGGCCTTTGGCCGATCAGATTGCTTCTTCGATAAAAGCTTGGGCTTTATCTAAAGGGGTAACTCATTATACCCATTGGTTTCAACCTTTGACTGGTGGAACTGCCGAAAAACACGATGCCTTTTTTGATCTTCATGCTTCGGGTAAACCCATGGAAAATTTTGACGGAAGTCAATTGGTACAGCAGGAGCCCGATGCCTCCAGTTTTCCTAGCGGTGGCATCCGAAATACTTTTGAAGCCAGAGGTTATACCGCTTGGGACCCTACCTCTCCAGCTTTTATCTTGGGAAAAACACTCTGCATTCCCACCATTTTTGTTTCCTACACTGGAGAAGCTTTGGATTATAAAACGCCATTGCTCAAATCGATTCAATCTTTGGATAATGCAGCTACAGAAATCTGCAAATATTTTGATAAAAATGTAACCAAAGTAAATGCTACTCTCGGGTGGGAGCAAGAGTATTTTTTGGTAGATAAATCTTTGACTGCCTCTAGGCCTGATTTGGTCATTACGGGTCGAACTCTTACCGGCCATCAACCTTCTAAAGGGCAACAGCTCGATGATCATTATTTTGGTTCTATTCCCTCAAGGGTCCTTGCCTATATGCAAGAATTGGAGTATGAGGCCATAAAACTGGGCATTCCCCTCAAAACCCGTCACAACGAGGTGGCTCCGGGTCAATTCGAAATGGCTCCCGTTTTTGAGGAAGCCAATTTATCGGTTGACCACAATTCCCTGGTGATGGACTTAATGCCTAAAATAGCATCCAAACACGATTTTGTTGTATTGTTTCATGAAAAGCCGTTTGAAGGGATCAACGGATCTGGTAAACACAACAATTGGTCATTGTCCACCAGTACCGGTGTCAATTTATTGAGCCCTGGTAAAACCCCCATGAGTAATCTTCAATTTCTCACTTTTTTCATCAATACCATTGCTGCGGTTTTATCTCATGAGGCTCTGCTCAGGGCATCTATTGCAAGCGCTAGTAATGATCACAGATTGGGATCCAATGAGGCCCCTCCTGCGATTCTTTCTGTATTCATTGGAAAACAACTCACCCGTGTTTTGGAAAATCTGGAGCATGTTTCGAAAGGAAAACTTTCTCCGGAGGAAAAAACAGACCTCAAGTTAAATGTAATCGGTAAAATCCCTGAAATCCTGTTGGATAATACCGACAGAAATCGCACCTCTCCTTTTGCTTTTACGGGGAATAAATTTGAATTTAGGGCCGTAGGTTCCAAGTCCAATTGTGCCAAATCTGTGACGGTTCTCAATGCAGCTGTAGCTCAGCAATTAGAGAAGTTCTCTAAGGAAGTTGAAGCCTTGATTGAGGTCAAGGGTATGAAAAAAGACGATGCTATTTTTAACGCACTAAGAGACAATCTTAAAGGCATCAAAAACATTCTTTTTGAAGGAGATGGATACAGTGAGGAATGGAAAAAGAAAGCCGTAGAGCGGGGTCTGAGTCACAATCAAAATACACCCGAAGCCCTTAAGGCCTATATCGATCAAAAAAGTATTGCCCTTTTTGAGCAAACCAATGTCCTCTCGGCTCGGGAAGTGAATGCCAGGTATATTGTGGACCTAAAGGATTATATAATGCGAATTCAAATTGAATCGAGAACATTGGGAGATTTAGCTGGAAATCACATTATTCCTACCGCCTTTAAATACCAAAATATACTGATCCAAAATGTAAAGGGATTGAAAGAGATTTATGGCGCTGACTATAAGAAACACGCTGACGTACCTTTGAAAATCATTGAGCGCATTTCTGGACACATCAAAGAGATCAGCACGGGGATCATCAAAATGGTTGAAACACGAAAAGAATTGAATGAAATCCAAGATGAATTTCAAAAAGCTTCTGCCTATTGTAATCAAGTTTTACCCTTTTTGAAAAATATCAGATATCATTGTGATAAGTTGGAATTGTTGGTAGACGATGATCTCTGGCCATTAGCAAAATATCGAGAGCTGTTGTTTTACCGTTGAAAAAAATTGTTGAAGCCTCTAAGGGTTATGGGAATAGTGTTACATTTGGATTTGAAATCAAACAATGAGTGACAAACGGTACAACCTAAGAGGAGTTTCTTCGCAAAAAGAGGAGGTTCATAAAGCCATTAAAAACATAGATAAGGGGCTTTTTCCAAAGGCCTTTTGTAAGATTGTTCCCGATTTTTTGACGGGCAGCGAAGCGCATTGTTTGGTGATGCATGCCGATGGCGCAGGAACCAAAAGTTCTTTGGCCTATGCGTATTGGAAAGAAACGGGCGATTTATCCGTTTGGAAAGGCATTGCGCAAGATGCTCTCATCATGAATATAGACGATTTGCTTTGCGTTGGGGTGACCGATGATATTTTATTGTCTTCCACCATCGGAAGAAACAAGCATAAAATTCCCGGTGAAGTGTTATCTGCTATTATCAATGGCACGGAGGAAATACTGGCCGATTTGGCCCAGTTTGGGATAAAAATTCACAGCACTGGAGGAGAAACTGCCGATGTGGGAGATTTGGTAAAGACCATCATTGTCGATTCAACCGTTACGGCCAGAATCAAAAAAAGTGAAGTCATCGATAATGCAAATATTCAGGCAGGGGATGTGATTGTGGGTCTGGCTTCTTTTGGACAAGCTACCTATGAAAATCAGTATAACGGAGGAATGGGGAGTAATGGCTTGACCTCAGCACGTCACGATGTATTTGGTGCAGCTGTTAAGGACAAATATCCCGAGACATTTGATGCTGAATTACCGGATGATTTGGTGTATTCGGGTTCGAAAAATTTGACTGATCCGACTGAAACCTCCTTGAATGTAGGACAATTGGTTTTGTCTCCCACTCGGACGTATGCGCCTGTGATCAAATCCATTCTGGACCAAGTAAACCGAAAAGACATTCATGGAATGGTCCATTGTAGTGGAGGAGCACAAACTAAAATTTTACATTTTATCGATGACCTTCATGTCATCAAAGACAATCTTTTTGATTGCCCCCCTTTGTTTAAATTGATCAAACAAGAATCGGGTACCGAATGGAAAGAAATGTATGAAGTCTTTAACATGGGTCATCGTATGGAGATTTATCTTCCTGAACCTTTGGCCGAAACCGTTATGGCTATTGCCCAATCTTTTAAAATTGATGCCCAAATTGTGGGCAGAGTAGAGGCTTCCTCAACCAAAAAATTGACCATTACCTCCGAATGGGGTACTTTTCAATATTGATTTTATTAAATTTAAAAAGACATTTGTGTTTAGATTTAGCCGACGAAAAAATTCAATTCCTTATCCATGAAGAAAAGTTTTTTAATTCCGGTAGTTTTATTTTTTTCATTTGGATTTGCTCAAGAGCGGGACGCCCTTTTTGAGGATTTATTTGAGGAGAAGGTCAGTTTGGAGCAACAGTTATTGCCACAAAAAATGATTTTTACCCAATCCTTATTGTGGGGAAAGAATGGTCTCTTGCGAAAAACAGGAATAGCTAAATTGTCCTTAGAGCAAAGGGAAAAAGAATTGGAGCTCAGAAATGTAATGCTTAAATCCCACCAGATAATTGGTTACTTGACCCTCGCAGGTATGGTCGCTCAGGGTATCTTGGGTGGGAAACTTTACAACGGAGATTATAGTGTATATGAAACACACAAGACCTTAGGACAATGGGTGACCGCCTCTTATTTTACGGGTGCCGGTCTTTCTCTTTTTGCTCCTCCACCCTTGGTCAGAAAAAAGACTAAAGGCTTCAATTCTATCAAAGCCCACAAATGGTTGGCCTATGTTCACTTTTCTGGAATGATTGCAACCAATGTCTGGTCGGAAGACAATAAAAAGGGACATAAATATGCAGCATATACTACCTTCGCAAGCTATGCCACTGCCGTATTAGTATTTAAATTTTAAGAGATGAAAAGATTTTTGTTTTGGATTGTTATGATGATTTCGGCGGTTAGCTCCGCTCAGGAAAAATGGATATTGGATTCCGAAAATTCAACAATAACCTATGAGGCATCACATTTTTTACACGATTGGGCGGGAACCAATCAAAACGTAAAAGGGGTATTGATTGCAGACGAAGATGGTTTTGAAAAAATTGCAATAGCAATGTATGTACGTGATTTTGACAGTAAAAACAATAGTAGAGATAATAATGCTCTTGAAATTTTAGAGGTTTTAAAGTTCCCTAAAATCGAGTTTTTTTCGGATAAAATCGAAAGGAATGAGGAGCAATTTATATTCTCAGGCAATTTTACTTTTCACGGTAAAGAAATGACGAAGCAAGTTGACGCTCAGGCAACGCTCAAACCAAATGAGTTGGTGCTGGAGGGTTCATTCGATTTAATGCTTTCGGACTTTGAGGTACCACTCCCTTCCTTTATGATGCGAAAAATGGAGGATCGAATTGAGCTAAAATACGTCTTGTACTTTCATAAGCTTGATAGATAGATTTAAAACTTTAAATTTGCCCAATCCAGTTCGCTCACAATGATAGAAAAAATAGAGATTGTTCAACAAAGATTTATTGAGGTGTCTGATTTGATCATACAACCCGATATCATCGCGGATCAAAAGCGATATATTGAACTCAATAAGGAATATAAAGATTTGAGCAAAATTGTCTCTAAAGGAGAAATTTACAAATCTATTTTAGCCAACATAGAAGAGGCCGACTCTATGATTAGAGAGGAATCGGATTCCGAAATGATCGAAATGGCCAAAATGCAATTAGAGGAAGCTAAAGAACAGCTTCCACAATTGGAAGAAGAAATTCGATTCTTGTTGATACCCAAAGACCCAGAAGACGGCAAAAATGTAGTGATCGAAATCAGGGCAGGAACTGGAGGAGATGAAGCCAGTATTTTTGCGGGAGACCTTTACCGGATGTACACCAAATACTGCCAAGATCAGGGGTGGAAGGTGAGTTTTGTCGATGCCAACGAAGGCACTGCCGGCGGATTTAAGGAAGTAATTTTTGAGGTTTCTGGAGAAGAAGTCTATGGAACAATGAAATACGAGTCGGGAGTACACCGAGTGCAGCGCGTGCCTCAAACAGAGACACAAGGTAGAGTCCACACTTCGGCGGCAACGGTCATGGTTTTGCCCGAAGCAGAGGAGTTTGATGTGGAGGTCAATATGAGTGAGGTGAGGGTAGATTATTTTTGTTCTTCAGGTCCTGGGGGACAATCGGTCAATACCACTTATTCTGCGGTAAGATTGACTCACGAACCTACTGGAATTGTTGCCCAATGTCAAGACCAAAAGTCGCAGCATAAAAACAAGGAAAAAGCCCTTAAAGTATTGCGTTCTCGACTCTATGAATTGGAACTCAATAAAAAATTGGAGCAGGATGCCGAAAAAAGAAATTCATTGGTTTCGTCGGGTGATCGCTCGGCCAAAATCAGAACCTATAATTATCCTCAAGGGAGGGTGACAGATCACCGTATTGGACTAACGCTGTATGATCTTCAGAACATCATCAACGGGGATATTCAGAAATTAATTGTGGAGCTGAAATTGTATCAGAATACCCAGAAACTGAAGGAGGCAGGAGAGACTTTATGACCCATTCAGCACTTTTAGCGCAAATCAAATCCAAAAAATCATTTTTGTGTGTAGGGCTGGATGTGGATCAAGACCGTATCCCTTTGGGATTAAAAAAGGAGTCTGATCCTATTTTTGCATTTTGCAAAAGAATTATAGAGGCGACTGCACCCTATTGCGTTGCCTATAAGCCAAATATTGCCTTTTTTGAGGCCTATGGATTGGAAGGTTGGAAATCCTTGGGTAAAGTAATACACTTTTTGAACCAAAATTATCCCGAGATATTTACCATTGCCGATGCCAAAAGGGCTGATATTGGGAATACCTCGAAACGTTATGCCAAAGCTTATTTTGAACAATTTGAATTCGATTCGGTTACGGTGGCACCCTATATGGGAAAAGACTCCGTTGAACCTTTTTTAGAATACGAAGGAAAGCATGCCATACTTTTGGCTTTGACCTCCAATGATGGGGCGTCAGATTTTCAATTGCTCAATACCAACGGTGGACTATTGTATGAAGAGGTGATCGAGAAATCCAAGCAGTGGAAAAATTCCAATCGATTGATGTATGTAGTAGGAGCAACCAAAGCACAAGCGCTTCAACAAATAAGAGGTCGGATTCCCGATTCTTTTATACTGATTCCAGGAGTGGGGGCTCAAGGGGGGAGTCTTGAAGAGGTTGCGATCAACGGTTTGAATGACAAGTGTGGACTATTGGTCAATTCCTCAAGAGGAATAATTTATGCTTCTTCTGGGTCTGACTTTGATCTGAAAGCGGGGGATGCAGCAAAAGAATTACAGGAACAAATGGCTGTTCACCTCACTCATAAAGGAATAATTTAATGCTACATCATAATATTTATCGCCCCAAAAAAGAAAATGCAAGCTGGATTACATTTGTACATGGTGCGGGAGGGAGCAGTGCAATCTGGTTTAAGCAAATCCGTTTTTTTTCGAAATATTTCAACCTTTTACTTATTGATCTTCGAGGACATGGATCTTCAAAGAGCTTAATTCAAAATCCTTTTAAGCCCAAGTATTCTTTTGAATCCATTGTTGAGGATATCTTTGAAGTGATGGATCATTTGAAAATTAAAAAATCGCATTTCGTCGGGATTTCATTGGGAACCATATTGATCCGTCAGTTGGCCGAAATGCAACCTAAACGGGTTGACAAAATGATCATGGGCGGCGCAATATTGGAATTGAATTTAAGATCGAGAATTCTTATGACTTTTGGTAATGCTACCAAATCGCTCTTGCCTTATATGTGGCTGTACCGTTTTTTTGCTTTCATCATCATGCCCCATCGAAATCATAGAGAATCGCGTATTTTGTTTATTCGTGAAGCAAAGAAATTGTACCAAAAAGAGTTTATTCGTTGGTTTAAGCTTACTTCAGAAATCATTCCTAAGCTAAGAATTTTCAGAAAAATTTCCTTAGACATTCCTACTTTGTACATTATGGGAGATCAGGATTATATGTTTTTGCCCTCTGTTAAGAAAGTGACTGAAAGTGATCCTTTGTCTGAGTTACTGGTGATCGAGGAGTGTGGTCACGTGGTGAATGTTGAAAAACCTGAAAAGTTCAACGATGGAATGTTGATGTTTTTGAATGCGTGATGCATCAAGAGAAAACTACGGTCTTGTTTCCATAGACCATCACCTTACGATTGACGTGTAATTTTAGAGCTCGAAGCAATACGATTCGTTCTAAGTCTCGTCCTTTTTCAATAAAATCAGCAATGGAGTTGAGGTGAGTTACTCGGGCCGTATCTTGTTCGATGATGGGTCCAGCATCCAATTCTTCTGTCACATAGTGACTGGTTGCCCCAATGATTTTTACACCACGAGCAAAAGCGGAATGGTAGGGTTTTGCTCCGGGAAAGGCGGGTAAAAAAGAGTGATGGATGTTGATGATTTTGTCCTTGTAATGATCGATGATAAGGGGAGAAACAATTTGCATATATCGTGCAAGAACGATAAAATCTATCTGATTTTCCTTGAGTAGAGCCAATTGTTGAGCTTCGGCTTCAGCTTTATTTTCTTTAGTGACGGGAATGTGGAAGAACGGAATGTCAAATCTTTGTGCGATGATTTTTAAGTCGGCGTGATTGCTCAGGATAAACGGTATTTCCGCAGACAATTCACCCGATTGCTGTTTGGCGAGAATGTCATAAAGGCAGTGGTCGTATTTTGAAACCAAAACGGCCATCTTTGGTTTATGATTTTTCAGGTAAAAATCGCAGTAGAGGGAAAATCGCTTTCCTAATTCTTCATTAAAATTATTTTTAAACTTTTTAAAGTCAAAATCTGTACCATTCAGATCGCACTCAACCCGCATAAAAAAAGCAGCATTGGGTCGATCTACGTATTGGTCGATATAGGTAATATTTCCATGGTTTTGGTGTATGAAGTTGGTCACCGCTGCAATGATCCCCTTTTGATCAGAGCAGTACATCAACATAGTGATTTGATTCATAAATATTTTTTTTCAAAAATAGGAATTCGCCTCATCAGTGCAAGAGATTCTTGATCTTAATTGGATTAAAACCAAAAAGCCCCCATTTGAAGGGGGCTTTCGGAATGATTCATTTATAAAAATTAACCCTCGTTGGTCCTAAAGTCGGCGTAGGCCTCCATACCGTGTTCTGAAAGGTCAAGACCGTTCAGCTCTTCTTCTCTGTCAACTCTCAATCCAGTTGTCGCTTTAACAATTGTTAAAATGATGAATGAAGTGATCACACAAAATGCTCCCACGATTCCAACTCCAATCAATTGAACTAAAAGTTGATCAAATCCAGCCATAGCTCCAAAGATACCAACGGCCAAAGTACCCCAAATTCCACAAATAAGGTGCACTGCAACGGCTCCAACAGGGTCGTCCAGTTTGAGTTTATCAATCAGTGCAATACCGAGTACGACAATAATACCTGCAATTAAGCCAATGATAATTGCATCGGTAGGACTCATTTGATCAGCTCCTGCTGTGATTCCAACAAGACCTCCCAAAACGCCATTCATGAACATGGTCAAATCAAAGTTTTTGTAGAGCAAGTTGGAAAAGAAAGCAGCACCCACTCCACCGGCGGCAGCGGCCAATGATGTAGTCACCAAAGTTAGTGAAGTCAATTCTGGATCGGCGGACAAAACTGAACCTCCGTTGAATCCAAACCAACCCAACCAAAGAATGAATACTCCAGCGGAAGCGATTGGTAAATTGTGTCCTGGAATGGCTTTTGGATTTCCCTCTTTGTCAAATTTACCGATACGAGCACCCAACAGATATATGGTGATTAAGGCCCCCCATCCACCCACAGAGTGAACTAGGGTTGAACCGGCAAAATCATAGAATCCCCATGCGTCGAGGAATCCACCTCCCCATTTCCATGCACCCACTATGGGGTAAACCAATCCTACATAAAGGACTACGAAAAGCATAAATCCTGATAATTTTATACGCTCGGCAACGGCACCCGAAACAATGGTTGCGGCCGTTGCGGCAAACATTCCTTGGAAAAGAAAGTCGGTCCACCAGGTGTAGCCTCCATCAGCATATCCGAACCCCATCCCACCTTCGGGAGCTGTGATCCCAAATCCTGCGAATTTAAGAATACCCATGTCTCCGTCTTCAAAACCAGGATACATGAGATTGAATCCCCCAAGACAATACAACAAGAGTCCCATGGTGATTACAAAAAAGTTTTTAAATAAAATATTGATGGTATTCTTTTGTCGGGTCAATCCGATTTCCAGAAAAGAGAATCCCAAGTGCATGAAAAACACGAGGGCAGTACAGATCATCATCCATACATTGTTTACTGTTAAAATAGTAGTTTCCATATTTGTTTGTTATTAATTTAATGAGTCGTTTCCTTTTTCTCCAGTCCTAATTCTGTAGGCTTCCTCAACGGGTAAAATAAAGATTTTACCGTCTCCAACCTTGTCAGTAGCCGCAGTGGATAGAATGGCATTGATTGTTTTTTCCACAAAAGGCTCTGAGACTACTATAGAGATGTATCTTCTTTGTATTTCGGCTGTGCTGTAGGAAATCCCCCGATAAACATGACCTTGTTTTTCATTACCCACTCCAGTTACATCCCAATAACTGAAAAAATTTACTTCCACATTGTGAAGGGCTTTTTTAACATCATCAAACTTTGATTTTCTGATGATGGCTTCAATTTTTTTCATATTTTAATGATTAAATAGTAGTTTTGAAAACGCTTTTATAGTTTGATGAGTCAATGATCAGATGGGAGGTTTTCTGTGTCCAACGTTTTGTCTTTATAAAAAAGTCTGATCAAAAATCTTTTAAATGATAAACGATTCAAACCCCCGAAAAAATTGCATCGGGGGAGTGATCTGTTTTTTCAATCTTTTGGATTTAAATTCATTCCAATTGTTTAGAATGAATAGATTGCAGCCACAATAAATGCAGCTAAACCATCAGTAGCTCCGTCAGCGTCGGTATAAAACTTATCTGATGCAGAGTCAATTCTAATTTCGGGTTTGAATATAAAATTCCCCGAAGTGTAACTCCCTGTGATGGTAAATGAGGTGTTGTCACCCTCTCCACTGACACTTCCTATTGCGCCTAATCCATTTTCAGAGAAAGCTTCAAATCGAGCGCCTAAAGCAAAGGAGTCAGAGAAAGTATATTGAGGATATAATGCTACCCCAGAAAATTCAACATCACTATCATCACTGTAACTAGTAGCGTTGATTCCAAGGAAGAAACTGTCTCCAAGGTTGAATCCTCCAGTAAAGTCAATTTGAGATACACCTGCAGTTCCGCCCCCCAGATAATTGATGTATTGTCCAAATATTCCAAGTTGAACTCCAAACATATAATCGTCGTCTATAGGTTGAAATTCGGTTGCGTCAGTAGTATTCAACACAGCAAGCATTATGGAGGTATTTTCACCTGCAGCGATATCCGCTTTGATACCGGTATGGGAGAAAGGTCCATAGGAGAACATGTAGGATGTTGAGTAGTTGAAGTTTGCAACTGGTGAGATGACTTCATACCCTAAAAAGGTGTTAAAATTCCCCATGGTAAGTGTGAAAGAATCACTGACGTTGTAGTAAGCGTAAAGCTGATTTACAATGTTTGAGCTTCGGTAAAAATGAGGATCCCCATCAATACCTTGTTGAGGTGAGCCAAAAACAGCGTCTGCACCTCTTGGTCCAAAAACAAGGTCTGCCACAAATCCTGATTTGGCTCCTTCATATGACATGATGATATTTGCCATACCCAATGCAAATCCTGGAAGGTTTGCGAATGAGGTTCCTGGAGCGTATTCGCTACTTCTGTAATAAGTGTCAATGGATCCACTAAGGCCAAAAGTAGTTTGTGGAGCCGATTCTTCTTGAGCGATAGCGGTATAACAAACTAAAGCTGCAACTGTTGATAAAATGGTGTTTTTAATAAAATTCATAATAATAGTGTTTAATTAATAGTGTTTATGTTAGTGTATTGGTATTATCTTTTATCCAGGCTTCGAAACCTCCGCCTTCAAATCCTCCGATTACGTATTCTGATTGGTCTAACCTTTTAATTTCAACCTCTTCAGATACCCTTAAACCGATAAACCTATAGGATAATGTTCCTACTGAATTATCCAGAATGTTTTTCATGGAGATGTTTACCACATTTTTTGAACGGGTAAAACCTGATTCAACCCATGTAAACCCAGCTTGCATAAAGAAGATCAGAATCCCTGAAAGGAAGATCCATAACATAGTGAGGTCATCGTTGACTTTAACTGCTGTTGTCGCATTAAAAAGTGAATTATTAGACATAGTAAATAATATAAATTCATTTCAAAAGTATACTATTTACATTTTTACCATAAAAAAAATGGGGTATGAATACTCATTTTTATTATTTTAAAAAAAATACCCCCTAATTTTAAGGGGGTATGATAATTAAAATAAAAAATTTAAAGAATATGTCAAAAAATTATTGAATGTGTTTCTCGATCAGTATACCGAGATACACCATAACGATTCCAGATACCAAACTCAATAAAGTGTAGGACAACAGCATGAGATAGTCTCCCGATCGAATAAAGGAGAGGTTTTCGTTGGCAAAAGAGGAAAAAGTTGTGAAACCTCCACAAAATCCAACGCTGGCAAATAATATAAATGCAGATTGGTTTTCGTTGGCATTCCTTAATAAGTATCCGGTTAGTAATCCAATTAATAAACAGCCTATTACATTGGCATAGAAAGTATTCCACGGAAATCCCTTACCGGAATAAGGAAGGAGTTTACCGATAAGGAAACGCATTACGGTTCCAGTGCCCCCTCCCAAAAAAACAATCAAAAGCTGTTTCATGAATTGGATTAGGGTTGCTGGGTAAAAGTTTTGATGAGAAAAAGTACCCCTATGGTCAATAAAAAAACAATTAAAATTTTGTAGCTTCCTTTATAATGTAGTTTGTGATTTTTTAAATCTTTGCGGTAGGAAAATATCATGAGAGAAATGAAAGCAATCACAAAAAATACTGCAAACAAAAGTTGACCTTGGCTGAACATTTTTATTTTTTATCTAATTTAGAAAAAAAAGATTGACCACTTTTACATTCCATTAAAATATAGAAATGATTAAAAATGAATTGAATGCAGTAGCAGAATTTCACCAGGCATTTGGTATTGAATCCGCAGAGCTCCCTACCGTTAGTATTTCGCAAAATACAGTTTTATTGAGGCACAATCTGATGAAAGAAGAAAATGAGGAATATTTAGAAGCTGCACAGAACCATGACTTGGTCGAGGTGGCCGATGCGCTTGGAGATATGCTTTATATCTTGTGTGGAACCATACTTTCTCATGGTATGCAGGACAAAATCACCGAAGTGTTTAACGAAATTCAACGCAGTAATATGAGTAAATTGGGGGCAGATGGTAAACCCATTTATCGAGAAGATGGGAAGGTATTAAAAGGTCCCAATTATTTTAAACCCGACATCGCTTCAATATTGGAGAAGGGTTAATCCAAACATACACGCCATCCGTAGGGATCTTCGGTTAAGTTATATTGGATGGACATGATTTTGTCTTTCAATTGAGTAGCCATTGGAGCTTCCAATTCAGGAAGTTTATAGTTTACTCCTTGATAACCAAAGCTTTTTATAGGATTGATGACCACAGCCGTTCCACTACCAAACATTTCTTTGAGCTGATTGTTTGTTGAAGCCTCAACTACTTCGGCAATTTTGATAGGTCTTACTTCAACTTCAATTCCTGAATCTCGAGCGATTTGAATAACGCTTTTGCGGGTTACCCCGTCAAGAATACGGTCATTGGTTGGGGCAGTAACCAATTTGTCATTGATTCTGAAAAAGATATTCATGGTTCCCGCCTCTTCCAGGTATTCATGGGATTTGGCATCCGTCCAAACTACTTGCTGATATCCTTGTTCTTGTGCCAAAGCGGTAGGATAAAATTGTGCAGCATAGTTTCCTGCAGCCTTAGTGAATCCTATTCCTCCATCGGCAGCTCTACTGAACTCCTCTGCTATTAAAACATTTACCTCACCACCGTAGTAAGCTTTTACGGGACAACAAATGATGATGAAAGTGTATTCCTTGGAAGGGGATGCTTGAACCCCTGCTTGGCTTGAAAAAACAAACGGACGGATGTACAGAGAATTTCCAATACCCGGTTTGATCCATTCTTTATCCAAATGCAATAAAGTTTTTAAACCTTCAAAAAAATAATCTTCAGAGAATTTAGGGATTTGAAGTCTTTCGGCAGAACGATTGATTCTCTTAATGTTTTGGTCGGGTCGAAAAAGCCAAACCTTTCCTTTCTCATCTTTATAAGCTTTCATGCCTTCAAAAACAGCTTGCCCGTAATGAAGTACACTCATGGACGGTTCAAATGACAAGGATTGATAGGGTATAACTTCTGGGGTCTGCCATTTTCCATCTTTGTACTTGCATACAAACATGTGGTCTGTAAAAACAGACCCAAAAGTCAAGTTTTCAAAATCCACATGGGCTAATTTTGACGCCAAAGTTTTTTCTATCTTCATTTTAATCTAGAAATAATGTCAAAATTACTTTTTTTACTTTTAATACATTCTATTGTAACTGGTTTTTTAACGTGTAATTTACTTATCCCTTAAAAAAAAAATACCGAGCCATTTACATAATGTTCAAGGGGATCAAATAAGTATAATAGAATCTGATAAATGCAAAAAACAATTTTTACCACGGCAGATGGATCTCCCTCCATTTTCATTGAAGAGTTACAAGAAACCTATCATTCCAAACATGGTGCTGTGACCGAATCCGATTATGTATATATTGAAAAGGGTTTGGGGTATTGGCTCGAAAAAAACAACAAAATGGAATTGAGAATTTTTGAGATGGGATTGGGAACGGGTTTGAATGCCTATTTGAGTTTTATTTTCAGTCAACAGCGCAAACTGATGTGTGAATATTTTGCAGTGGAAAAATATCCATTGACACAAGAGGAGCTTCAATCTTTGGCCATGAAAGGACACTTGCCTGAACCAAAATATCATGATTTTTTTGATTTTCTCCATCAAGCGAATTGGAACACAACAATTTCCCAACCACATTTCTTATTTTCCAAGATGAATGAAGACTTTTTGAACATGACCTTTTCTCAAAAATTTGATGTTTTATTTTACGATGCTTTTGGATACCACGCCCAATCAGAACTTTGGCAGGAGGAAGCCCTTCAAATTTGTTTTGACCTACTCCAGCCGGGAGGGGTTTGGGTAAGCTATTGTGCAAGGGGAGAAGTGAGACGAATTTTACAAAAAGTAGGTTTTAAAGTGGAGCGCTTGGAGGGACCACCAGGAAAACGGGAAATGTTGAGAGCCGTAAAGGAGGTTTAGTTTATTTTTGTCAAAAATTGCACATGAAAATATTGGTTAGCGGTGCTACGGGGCTGATTGGAAAAAACATCCTAACTCTTGCTGAAAAAAAAAATATTTCAGTTCACTTTTTAAGCACCAGAAAGCACAAACTTGTAGATACAGAATTCGTTAAAGGATTTTATTGGAATCCAGAGGAAGGTGAAATAGACGGTCGTTGTTTTGAAGGAGTGGATACCCTTTTTCATCTGGCAGGGGCCAGCATATCAAAACCATGGACGCCTAAAAACAAAAAAATAATTGTAGAGAGTAGGGTGCAAACCTCCCGATTATTGAGAAATGAGATGGAGCGCCAAAAGATAAAAATGAAAAATATAGTTTGTGCCTCAGCCATCGGAATATATCCCAATAGTTTGGATGATATTTATGAGGAGAAAAGCGAATTGGGACACAAAAATTTTCTTCAACAAGTTACTGTAGCCTGGGAGAAAGAATCTAATGCCTTTTCGGATTTTTCAGATCACTTGTCGGTTATGAGAATTGGATTGGTCCTGGCCAAAGGGGGTGGCCTTTTGTCCAAATTGGCACTTCCCGTAAGGTGGTTTTTAGGTGCCGCATTTGCTTCCGGAAAGCAATGGCAAAGTTGGATTCATGTTGAGGATTTAACCAACTTGTTTTTTACGGCAGCTCAACAAAACTGGGAGGGAACCTTCAATGCAGTTGCTCCCAACCCCGTTTCGCAAATCGGCCTAATGAAAGCCATAGGTAAGGCATTGGGCCGTCCGGTATTTTTACCTAATATTCCTGAAGTATTCCTCAAACTATTGATGGGGGAGCGATCCATTTTGATTTTGGGAAGTCAAAAAATCAACGCCAATTTGATCTTATCCAAGGGGTTTACATTTCAATTTGCGTTTTTAGCAGAGGCTTTGGATGACCTATTTGGAAAAAAAGAGTGACATTTTGGCAAAAAAGTAGGCTTGGCAGTAATTTTGAATACTATAATTAAAATCTAAAAAAATGGCAGATAAACAGTCAAAACCCAAGGCAAAATCGAAAGTAAAGCAATCTACTGCCAAAAAAAAAAGCAGTGAGTCAAACTTTACCCAACAGCTTCAGGAATTGAATGACAATCTTAAACAAGAGAAAGATAAGTATTTGAGGTTGTTTGCGGAATTTGAAAATTTTAAAAAACGAACGGCAAAAGAGCGTATTGAACTTTTTAAAACTGCCGGTCAAGAAGTCATCGGTTCATTATTGCCTGTACTCGATGATTTTGAAAGAGCAATAGCGCAAAGCCCTAAAGAGAATGCAAAAGAAATTGAAGGTTTTCTGTTGATCAGTAATAAATTTAGTGATGTGCTTAAGAGTAGTGGGCTGACTCCTACCGAAACCAAGATAGGTGACGTTTTTGATGCAGAAATTCATGAGGCCATCACCTTGATCCCTGCTCCAGAAGCTTCGCAGAAGGGAAAAATAATTGACATAACAGAAAAGGGGTATCTGTTGGGTGATAAGATCATCAGGTTTCCCAAAGTAGTCGTAGGACAATAATATATGAAAGAAGATTTTTACGAAATACTGGGTTTGTCCAAAGGGGCGTCTGCTGCCGAAATAAAAAAAGCCTATCGCAAGAAGGCCATTCAATTCCATCCGGATAAAAATCCAGGAGACAAAGAAGCAGAAGCCAACTTTAAAAAAGCGGCTGAAGCCTACGAAATATTAAGTGATCCAGAAAAAAAATCAAAGTACGATCAATTCGGACACTCCGCTTTTGAGTCTGGCGGTTTTGGTGGGGGAAGCATGAATATGGATGACATTTTTAGTCAGTTTGGAGATATTTTTGGCAGTGCTTTTGGTGGTGGAAGTTTTGGTGGCTTTGGCGGTGGTTTTGGTCAGTCCCAAGCCAGAGGAAAAGGAAGTAATCTTAGGATTCGGGTTCAACTCAGTCTGAAAGAAATTGTCAATGGAGTAGAAAAGAAAATCAAGGTCAGAAGAAAAGTTCAGGCTGCGGGGGTGACGTATACTACTTGTGAAACCTGTAAGGGAAGGGGGCAAGTAATGCGAGTGACCAATACTATTTTGGGAAGAATGCAAAGTGCATCTACCTGCCCCAAATGTAATGGATCAGGACAAACCATTTCCAACCGACCTTCGGGCAGTAATGCGGATGGAATGGTCGAACAGGAAGAAACGGTATCCATTAAAATTCCTGCTGGAGTTGAAGATGGCATGCAACTCAAGGTTTCGGGCAAAGGAAATGAAGCGACTGGAAATGGTATTTCTGGAGATTTATTGGTTTTGATCGAAGAGAAAACCGACCCCAGCTTTATTCGAGAAGGAAATCACTTGCATTATGATTTATATATCAGTTTTGCTGAGGCTGCATTAGGGGTATCCAAAGAAATCAATTTACTGGAAGGTAAGGTCAGAATTAAACTTGAATCTGGAATTCAATCTGGAAAAACCCTGAGACTCAGAGGAAAAGGAATCCCCGATCTCAATGGTTATGGAAAAGGAGATCTATTGGTTCACGTGAATGTTTGGACGCCCAAAACGTTAAATAAGGAACAGAATCAGTTTTTTCAGAAAATGCTGAATGACGAAAACTTTAGGCCAAACCCTGATAAGTCTGATAAGTCGTTTTTTGAAAAAGTGAAGGACATGTTCGCTTGATCGTCTTGTTATGATAAAAATATTTATATTTGATTACGCTAACTGTTTAGCGTAATTTCTTTTTCATAGCAATTTTTTTCCCATCCTTAGAAATAAGGGTGGGTTTTGTTATGGTATTATATTAGTATGAATTTATCTGTATGCAAAAAATAGTTGATTTTTTTAATTATCAAATGAAAATTGGCAGCGACATTCACGTTACTCCCAAGTTGATTTTGATCATTATTACCGTTTTTTTTCTGACCTCTTTGATGCTGAAGTTGTTCAGACGCATTGTTTTCAAAACCTTTAACAATGAGACAAAATTAAAGTTTAGAAGTATTTTTAGTTTTTTAAATTACTTTGCCTATCTCATCGTCATATTGATTGCGCTTGATAATATAGGGGTTGACGTCACTGCTGTTTTTGCTGCCTCAGCGGCCCTATTGGTTGGAGTTGGTATCGCCTTGCAAACTTTGATTCAAGATATCTTCTCTGGAATTTCTATACTGGCCGATCAAACGGTCCATGTGGGAGATGTCATACAAGTCGACGGTCAAGTGGGGAAAGTAGAAAATATAATGCTGCGGACCACCCGAGCGGTTACTCGCGACAACAAGGTGTTGATCATCCCCAACCATAAATTTTTAACCTCTATTCTCCATAATTGGACGGAGAATGGTACTTTGACGCGGGAGTCGATTGAATTTGGCGTAGCTTATCATACGGATGTTCCCTTATTGAAAGAGGCTGTAATTGAAATTTCCAAAGCTCATCCAAAAATATTAACCGATCCAGAGCCCTTTTTGCTTTTTGAAGACTATGGAGATAGTGCTTTGAAATTTCAACTTTTTTTCTCCATGAATAAAAGTTTTGAGGCCAATATTGTAAAAAGCGATCTGAGATATCAAATTTTTGAGCGATTGAAAGCTCTCAATATTGAAATACCATTCCCACAGAGGGTAGTGACGCTAAAAAATAATTTGCCGCAAACCCCATGAAGAAAATTTTATTAATCGAGGATGAGGAACCCATCAGAAGGGTTTTAATTCGAATTTTAGAAGAAGAAAATAAGAACTATCTCATCACCGAGTGTGAAGACGGAAAGGCTGGTTTGAGTTCATTGAATAAAGAAGATTTTGATTTGGTTTTGTGTGATATCAAAATGCCAAAGATGGACGGTATTGAAGTATTGCAAAGGGCCAGAGAAAGTGGAGTGAATGTACCTTTTATCATGCTCACCGGTCATGGTAACATCTCCACTGCTGTAGAGGCCATGAAATCGGGGGCTCACGATTTTATCTCCAAACCCCCAGACCTCAATCGATTGCTTACGGCAGTGCGCAATGCATTGCAAATCAAAAATCTGGTCTCAGAAAATAAGAACCTTAAAAAACGAATTGCTAAAAAATACAGAATGATCGGAGCATCAGATCAGATTCATATTATACACGATCTGATTGAAAAGGTTGCTCCTACCGATGCTCGTGTATTGATTACAGGAGAAAATGGAACCGGAAAAGAACTCGTAGCGCATCATTTACATCAAAAAAGCAATCGTTCAGACAGTCCTTTTGTAGAAGTGAATTGTGCCGCAATTCCTTCCGAATTGATTGAAAGTGAGCTTTTTGGTCATCTGAAAGGTGCTTTTACTTCGGCCATTAAAGATCGGCCTGGAAGGTTTGAAACAGCCAACGGCGGTACCTTATTCTTGGATGAGGTTGCCGATATGAGTCTTGCCGCCCAAGCCAAAGTGCTCAGGGCCCTTCAAGAAAGTAAAATCCAACGCGTTGGCGGAGATAAGGACATTGTGGTTGACGTCAGGGTAATTGCCGCAACCAATAAAAATTTGAAAAATGAAATTGAAGAAGGAAGGTTCCGGGAAGATCTCTATCACCGTTTGGCAGTAATTCCTATTGAAGTACCTCCTTTGAAAGACAGAAAAAAAGATATTCCGTTGCTGGTGGATTTTTTTGTAGAAAAATTGATTGAAGAGCAAGGTTTGGATTTGAAATCGTTTTCCAATGAAGCCATCGATCAATTAATGGATTACCCTTGGACGGGAAACATTCGCGAGCTGAGAAACGTAGTAGAGCGTTTGATGATTCTCGGATCCAACCCTATAACCGCTGAAGACATTCAGAAGTTTGCTGCTAAACCCAATTTTTGAACTTATGATTAAAAAAATGGCATTCATTTTTTTGTGTAGTAGCCTCTTTTTGTCTGCTCAGAACAAAGAAGAAATTACCGATCAGTTAAAGCATATATACAAAGAATCCTTGACCAGTGGAAAAAGTTATGATTGGTTGGATCATCTCTGCAACCAAATTGGGGGTCGTTTATCGGGATCTTTGAATGCAGAGCGCGCCATACAATGGGCCAATGAAGAACTTAATTCTCTACCCATTGATTCGGTATGGTTACAACCGGTGATGGTTCCCAAGTGGGTAAGAGGGACTTTTGAGTATGCCAATATAGAATCCAGTCCTGGAAATACCATCAATGTTAATATTTGTGCACTGGGAGGATCTATTGCTACTCCGTCTATGGGAATCAGATCGAATGTGGTGGAGGTAAAAGAAATGGAGGACTTGGCCAGGTTGGGTAAAGAAAAAATAAAAGGTAAAATAGTTTTTTTTAATCGGCCAATGCAAGCCGATTTAATCAATACTTTTGATGCCTATGGTGGGGCTGTAAATCAAAGGTACAGTGGTGCTGCCGAAGCGGCAAAATACGGTGCTGTAGCGGTAATTGTTCGCTCTTTGAACTTAAGGCTGGATGATTATCCCCATACCGGTGTGATGAGTTACGGAGATTTACCCCTTCAACAAAGAATTCCAGCTGCTGCCATAAGTACCAATCATGCTGAATTACTCAGTTCCATGCTGGCCTTAAACCCTAAACTTCGGTTTTTTATCAAGCAAAATTGTAAAAATTATCCAGAGGTTAAATCCTACAATGTAATTGCACAGATCCATGGGAACCAAACGCCAGAAAAAATTATTTTGGTGGGTGCCCACTTGGATTCTTGGGATTTGGGAGACGGTGCACACGACGATGGAGCGGGGGTAGTCCAATCTATGGAAGTATTGCGATTATTGACTCTAAATGATTTTCGTCCAAAAAATACCATACGTGTGGTATTGTTTGCGAATGAGGAAAACGGATTGAAAGGTGCACAGGCTTACGCCGAAGGTGTTAAAAACAATAAGGAGAAACATCTGCTGGCTTTGGAGTCAGATACAGGAGGCTTCAGCCCTCGGGGGTTTAGTTTTGATACCTCTAAAAAATATTATAATAGAATACTGTCATGGAAATCCTATTTTGAGCCTTATTATATACATTTATTTGACCAGAAGGGGAGTGGAGCAGATGTAAATCTATTGAAAGGAAATGCTTTGGTTTTGGCGGGTTTAAGAACAGACACTCAGCGGTATTTCATCCATCATCATTCCGATAGAGACACTTTCGATGAAATCAATAGGAGGGAATTGGAGATGGGTGCTGCAACAATGGCAGCTTTGGTTTATCTTACCGATCAATTGGGACTGGAATAAGGATTCTTGATTCCGATTAAATTTTTGTATGAACCTAAACATCTATACCCAAGAGTTTACTACCAATTTAAAATTAGCGTATCCAGTCATCGTAGGCATGTTGGGCCATACACTGGTTCAGCTCATTGATAATATCATGGTTGGGCAATTGGGAACTGCCGAATTAGCAGCGGTATCTCTTGGAAACAGTTTTGTTTTTGTGGCAATGTCCTTGGGGATTGGGTTTTCAACGGCCATTACACCCATGATTGCAGAGGCATTGGGTGCCCAAAACCATAAGAAGGTTAGGTACGTTTTTGTTCATGGTTTGATCTTGTGTTTCTCTTTTGGACTCGCCTTGTCTTTTCTTGTTTTATGGTCGCAACCCCTTTTATTCCAAATGGGACAAGCCGAAGAGGTTGTTGTATTAGCCGAGCCCTATCTCTATTGGGTGGCGCTCTCTCTTGTTCCTTTGGTTGGTTTTCAAGGGTTCAGGCAGTTTGCTGAGGGATTGTTTCAAACGCGTTTGGCCATGTATGCTACCTTAATCGGTAATGTAATCAATGTAATACTCAATTATCTTTTGATTTTTGGACACTACGGTTTTCCAGAACTTGGAGTTGAGGGAGCTGCTATCGGCACACTGATTTCTCGATGGGCCATGGTTTTATTTATGGCCATAAATGTGAAAAATAAAAAGAGTTTTAGAAGATACTATCGCAAGGTTTTTAGGGTAAGGCTGAATAGAGCTTTATTTGGCAGAATTTTCTCATTGGGTTTTCCCTCTGCACTCCAAATGTTTTTTGAGGTCGTTTTTTTCACTTCAGCCATATGGATGTCGGGACTGTTGGGCAAAAATCCACAAGCCGCCAATCAAATTGCGTTTAATTTATCTTCAATGACTTATATGGTAGCGATTGGAGTGGGGGTAACAGCAATGATAAGGGTAGGGAATAAAAAAGGACTTAAAGATTTTGTTGCCTTGCGAAGGGTAGCGATTTCCACTTTTTTAATGATTTTCTTAATGGATATTGTTTTTTGCTTGTTCTTTATTGTCATGCACGATGTGCTTCCTTGGCTTTACCTCAATGGCGATAATCCTTTACTCTCAGCGGATGTTACTGAGGTCGTTACCATTGCGTCAGATTTAATTTTGATCGCTGCTTTTTTCCAAGTAGCCGATGGAGTTCAGGCAGTAGTTCTCGGTGCGTTGAGAGGGATTCAAGATGTCAGTATTCCTGCGGTTTTGATTTTTATTTCCTACGGGCTTATAGGTTGGCCCGTTTCTTATTATTTGGGATTAAAAACCGAATGGGCTACATCAGGAATATGGATTGGACTTTTGACCGGATTATCCCTTTCTGCACTATTATTGGTTCTTAGATTTCAGTATCTTACTAAAAAATTAGTTTACTAAACCGCATTTCAAATGGATTTACCAAAGTTTTTAATAGCCGATAGTTCTGAATTGGATGAAGCGATCTTTGTCGCTCATACAGAATATCCTCGTTTCTTTCTCAATATAGTCAATGATGAAATTCATTGGATGGAAGAATTTGAGCAGGAAGACAAAGAAGAATTGGAATCACAAGTTACTGTATTGATCGAACAGGCTTTAGATTTCTACGATAAGGAAATAGAAAATTTTGAATAAGCAGTGGAGGAACTCATTGCATTAGATCAAGAGTTATTCGTATTTCTCAATCAAATGGGGAATCATACGTTTGACCGTTTTTGGTTGGTCATGACGCATAAAGCCACCAATATCTCTCTTTATTTGATTTTATCTTTTGTTTTTTTAAAACAAACACAGCTTAAATCTTTTTTGAGTTTACTCTTGTTTGTTGGACTCCTCATATGGGTAACAGATCAATCAACCAACCTTTTTAAGTATGGATTTGAGCGTTTGCGTCCTTGTCATGAGCCGAGTTTGGAAGGAATGGTAAGACTGGTCAAATCCAGTTGCGGTGGAATGTACGGTTACTTTTCAGGCCACGCTTCCAATTCTTTTGCATTGGCGGTTTTCTTTTCCGGTGTATTTGGAGCAAAGTACAGGAAATTACCTTTTTTACTGCTTTTTGTTGCTTTTCTGGTAGCCTACAGCAGAATCTATATTGGAGTACATTATCCTTTAGATATTGTCTCAGGAATGGCATTTGGATCTTTGGTTGGACTACTTTTTTACCGAATTTGGTTGCGACTTAGTGGCTCTCTTTTAGGATCAAACTAATGTTTTTCTTCTTTCAATAATTCAGGAGACTTGGCCTTGAATTTATTCAGTCTGGGCATAGAAATGTTCAAAATATAAAGGTCATTGGGGTTGTTTTTTTCGTAGTCTTGGTGATAATTCTCAGCATAGTAAAACTTTGACAAAGGTTTAACCTCTGTTACTATTTTTCGATTAAAAGCCTTTTTTTCATTGAGTTCAGCAATGTGGTCTTCAATAATTTTCTTTTCTTCCATGTTTTGATAAAAGGCTATGGAACGATATTGAGTTCCTCGATCGGGTCCTTGTTGATTGAGAAGGGTGGGGTCGTGAGAATCAAAGAATACTTGAACAAGAGTTTTAAAATCGATAACTTTTGTATCGTAGATCACTTCTACCGTTTCTGCATGCCCTGTTTTTCCTGTAATCACTTGGTAGTAGGTTGGATTCACGGTTTTTCCACCTGCATAGCCAGAATAGGCTTCCTCAACTCCGTTCAAACTCTCATACACTGATTCGACACACCAAAAGCATCCAGAGGCAAAATAAGCCTTGGCCTTGTCTTGAAACACTTCCTTTGGGTTCCAAACCTCTGTCGGCCCATTTTGGGGAGCCGGTGCGCTTAACTGACAGCTATTCACTATAATTATAGTAAGAAGAATAAACATTTTTATATTTTTTTGGGGTTAATTAATTTTTCCAGCTGAACGATTTTCAGTCCCTTCAATTCCGTACAGATTGTCGCCCAATTCTTTACGCATGTCGTGGGCAAGCGATTTGATTTTTTCAACCACTTCGGGATATTGAGCCGCTACATTACTGGTTTCACTGATGTCCTTATTGAGGTTGTAGAGTTCGATGTTCTCCACGGCATTCATTTCGTAATTTACGGGATAGCCATCTTGACCTCCAGATCGTCCATTGAGTGTTCTATAGGTATGTGGGAAATAGAGTTTCCATTCCTTGTATCGAACTCCATGCAATTCGTTTTTTTTGTAGTAGAAAAAATAAGCTTGCTGTTGACTTTGATCTGTTTTACCGGTCCAAACCTTCCAAAGACTTTTACCGTCAATTTTGTTTTGGGGTAAATCAGCTCCAGTGATTTCTGCTATGGTAGGAAGAATGTCGATGGTCATCATAGGACTGTCGAGGGTTCGGCCCCCTTCGATTTCTTTGGGAAAGTAAATGACACAAGGCTCTCTTTGACCCCCTTCCCAAGCGGTTCCTTTTCCTTCTCTCAACGGTAATGCACTGCCCGCATGATTCCCAAAATTCAACCAAGGTCCATTGTCGCTGGTAAAGATGAATAAAGTATTTTCGTCAAGTTGATGCTCTTTGAGTTTATTCATGATTTGCCCTACAGACCAATCGATCTCCATGATTACATCTCCATAGAGGCCTTGTTCACTTTTACCTTTAAATTTTTCTGAAACGGCGATGGGGGTATGAGGCATGGGGTGAGGGACATAGAGAAAAAAAGGATTGTTTTTGTTTCTCTCTATAAAATCAACAGCAGCCTCTGTGAGTTGAGTGGTCAATTGTGCTTGATCCTCCAATGTTCTTACTTCTCTTATGACTTCATTGTTTTTAAAGAAAGGAAGTTGAGGATATCTTTTGGCCAATTGATGATCTGAGGGTACTTGATTTCCATCATAATCTACTGGCCACATATCGTTGGAATAAGGGATGCCCAAAAATTCATCAAAACCGTGACGGATGGGTAAAAATTCTGGATGGTGTCCTAAGTGCCACTTACCAAAAATTCCAGCTTTATAACCCTGAGCTTTCAGCATTTCAGCTATTGTAGTTTCATTCGAATTTATACCTACTTGTGCTTTAGGATTTAATGCCCCCGAAATGCCTATTCTGTTGGGGTAGCAGCCAGTGAGAAGAGCTGCTCTGGAAGCAGAGCATACTGCCTGTGCAGAATAAAAACTGGTGAGTCTGAGCCCCTCCAGGGCCAGTTGATCCAAATTAGGGGTCTTGATGTTGGGAGATCCGAAACTTCCCAAATCCTGATACCCTTGGTCGTCGGTAAATACAATGACAATATTAGGGGGATTGTTTTTTGATTTTTCAGATTTATTGTGGCAGGAGACCAAGAGCAAAAGACTGGCCAGTATGACGAAGTTTTTCATGTTTGTAATTTTTCTAAAATTACAAATTTTACTTTGTATGGAGTTTAGCAATCGTTTATGAAGTTAAGGAAGGCTTTTGCAAATGACTCCCAGCTGTATTTTTTTTGAGCTCTTTTAAGACTTTCTTTACAGCCACTGAGTACATTTTCATTAAGCATTTGATGTAAGTTTTTAGCAATTTCTTTAGGTTTAATAGAGGTAACTTTTCCAGTATGGTCTGTGATTATGGGTGCCTTTAAGCCAGGGAGGTTGGATACCAGAAGTGGAGTTTGGTAATAATAAGCTATAGGAGTAACTCCACTTTGTGTGGCACTGCTGTAGGTTTGTGCAATGACATCGGCGGCACAAAATACGCGACTGGCTTTTTGAGCATCGGCGTAGTTGAAATCACAAATCACTTGTTGGTCGAGTTGGAGTTTATGGATGAGTTGGATGTATTTTTCTTGGGATTCATAGGCTTCCCCCACTATGGCTAACATTACATCTGATCGGTTAAGGGGCGATTCGGCAAATGCCTTAATCAGAAAATCCAAGCCCTTGTATTTACGGATCAGTCCAAAAAACAGCACAATTTTTTTGTCTTTCGGCCAACCCAATTCAGCTCTTGCTTTTTCTTTCTCCATAGGCAAAGGCAAATGATCCGCTATAGGGTGGAAACCTTTCCAAATAGGGATTTGGGGTTGATCTGCTTCAATTTGATCTCCAACGGTTGAGGAAAGTGTGGCCAATCCCATCATTTGTTTCGAAAACATTGAGGTCAGTATTTTGTCCCAGGGCTTGGTTTCATGAGGAATCCAATTGTCCACAAGACCTATTTTTGTAATGCTTTTGTTCAACCCACGGGCGATACTATACCAACAAGGGGATAGAAAGGGAGTCCAATACCGAAAAATTACATAATCTGGTTTGAGTAGGTTGATGGATTTTATTATCCTAAACCAGTTGATGGGGTTGAAACTGTGAATTTTCCTATGAATTTCAATACCAATTGGGGCTTTTTCGTCACTGAACTGAGTTTTTCCTGGAAAAAGTAGATTTGGGTATTGGGTTGTGAAGGTATATACGGTTACTTGATGGCCTAAGGCTTTAAGATTCAGGGCCAAATAATTTTGGGTATCAGCAATCCCACCTCTGAAAGGATGGGCGGGACCCAACAGCAGTATTTTTTTATCCACCATGTAATGAATTGGTCTTATCTTTTTGAGCGATTAATTCCAGTCCTATGATGCTTAAAGAAAAATAGATCAGACCAAAATAGAAAAGGCTGGGTATATAGGATAAATAAAACGCGCTTTGATAGGGTAGGATAAAAAATAATAGTCCCAAAAAATTTCTTCCCTTTTCAAATTTATAGGACCAGCTATGTCCATCCATTAGCGAGGTGAATCCAAAAATACTGACCGTAATGAGTCCTCCTAAAAGTAGGGCTTGGTAGGTAGGAAAGGATTCATACTGGGCCAACAAAAAGAGCAATAAAATGGTGATAGATAACCATTGAAAAAGGGCCCAAGCTTTTTGGTAAAAGCTCATTTCTGTATGGTATTTTTTTAGAGGAGATTCCGTATTTATGGTTTTTCGGGGAAATTTTAAGGCCACATCCTTGGGACGATATCCCGTCGGTTTCCACCACAACGTTAATTTCTCTTTCCACGAGCGAGTATGCCAAGCGTCTTGAATCATACCCCATAAATGCTGATAGTTGATGATCAACGGATTCCATGTACGAACCGGTTTAAGAACACCATATACAGGAGGTTCTTCCTCTAATTCTTCTTGAAAGGTCCCAAATAATCGATCCCAAACACAAAAAATCGCAGCAAGATTTTTGTCAATATAAATTGGGTTTATCGCATGGTGAACACGATGTTGGGATGGGGTCACAATGATGTATTCCAATATTCCTAATTTTCCTATATGTTGGGTGTGATACCAGAATTGACCGAACAAGTGAAGGGGGGCAAGTATAGAAATGATCTCTTCAGGTACTCCCAAAATAGCAGCCGGGATAAGGAATAAAGCTGCAAATCCCAATAAATCAGAAACACTTTGCCTTAGGGCGCAGGCCAAGTTGAATTCTTCACTGCTGTGGTGGATAACATGTTGATTCCAGAAGAAGTTGATTTTATGATTCAACCTGTGATTCCAATAGGTTGCAAAATCTAAACAAACGAAAGCGATGAGGTATAAAAAAAAACTGTTCTCTAAATTTACAACAGAGAGCGTGTCTACTAAATAGGGATAAGAAATAACGACGACTACCAGTCCTAAAATATCTTTTAGAATATTCGTCATTCCAGCGCTGAGGCTGGATAAGGTGTCCATAAATGTATAGGTCTGTTTCCCTGTATAATGACCATAGACAATTTCTAATAGGATTAATATTAAAAATAACGGGACGACCCACAATAAAACCTTTGCATAAACTTCCATCATTCAATTATTGGGATCACTAATTTATTAAATTAATGGTTGATCACCCACTCCCCTCCATTGATTAAAGGTTCCGCTTGTTTGAATTTAACGGTTTTGGTTTCTCCAGTACTGATCTTTCTGATGACCACCTTTTCGTTTCTACCGATTTTGGGACGTTCCCTTTTGATGGTTTCAACAATATTCCTTTGCACATTTCCAGCGCTTGCCCCCACATTTCGGTTTCTTTGAGCCATTTCATCGGTGTTGAGGACCTCGTCTTTTGAAGTTCTGTATCCTTTTGGAGCAGTAGGTTTTCTTTTAGCCTCTTGAATTGGAGTATCACTTTGCTGGGGTAGCCCTCCTTTGAAAAGAAAGGAGAGTATTTCTTTATTCAAGCTGTTAATCATTGATTTAAAAAGTTCAAAGGCTTCGAATTTATAAATCAAAAGCGGATCTTTTTGTTCGTGTACCGCCAACTGGACAGATTGTTTGAGTTCATCCATTTTCCGAAGATGGGTTTTCCAAGCCTCATCTATCAATGCAAGAGTAATGTTTCTTTCAAAATCCTGCACCAAATATTTCCCCTCACTTTCGTATGCTTTTTGGAGATTGGTGACTACTTTCAAAGTTTTAACTCCGTCTGTAAAAGGGACAACAATTCTCTCGAAAGTGTTGCCCGGTCGCTCATAAACGTCTTTGATAACGGGATAAGCCAAGGCGGCGTTGGTGGAAATTTTATTGTTGTAATGGGCTGTGAGCTGATCGTACAGCAGATTGACAATATCCATCTCGTGGGTCTCTCTAAAAGCCTCCTCATCGATGGGCGAAGTCATAGAGAAATTGCTGATGATCTCAAACTCAAAATTTTTGAAATCATTAGTGGATTTGTTGGTTAAAACAATTTCTTCACAAGTTTCAAATAGAATATTGGCAATATCGAGCTTGATTCTATCCCCACTCAACGCGTGTTTCCTTCTTTTGTAGATGACTTCTCTTTGAGCATTCATCACATCATCGTATTCCAAAAGGCGTTTTCGAATACCAAAATTGTTTTCCTCTACTTTTTTCTGTGCCCTTTCGATGGACTTGGTCATCATAGAATGTTGAATAACTTCGCCTTCTTCGAGCCCCATTCGGTCCATCACTTTTGCCACCCGGTCGGAGCCAAAAAGTCGCATAAGATTGTCTTCCAGAGAAACATAAAACTGTGAACTACCGGGATCTCCCTGCCGGCCAGATCGTCCCCTAAGTTGCCTGTCTACACGTCTAGAATCATGTCTTTCTGTACCGATAATGGCCAGTCCACCGGCTTCCTTTACAGTATTAGAGAGCTTGATGTCAGTCCCTCTACCCGCCATATTGGTTGCTATGGTTACAATTCCGGGATTTCCTGCTTCGGCTACAATATCGGCTTCTTTTTTGTGCAGTTTGGCGTTCAATACATTGTGATGAACTTTTCTGATATTGAGCATTTTACTCAGTAATTCCGAAATTTCCACTGAGGTGGTACCAATCAAAACGGGTCTCCCTGCATTGGATAGGCGGGTTACCTCATCAATTACGGCATTGTATTTTTCTCTTTTGGTTTTGTAAATAAAGTCGTCTCTATCTTTACGAGCAATGGGCTTGTTGGTTGGGATTTCTATGACATCCAATTTGTAAATTTCCCAGAATTCTCCAGCTTCTGTTATGGCAGTACCTGTCATTCCTGCCAATTTTTCATACATCCTGAAATAATTTTGGAGTGTGATGGTAGCAAATGTTTGGGTAGCGGCTTCAATCTTTACATTTTCTTTGGCCTCGATCGCTTGGTGAAGTCCATCGGAATATCTTCGACCGTCCATGATTCGACCTGTTTGTTCGTCAACAATCATCACCTTATTTTCCATGACCACATACTCAACATCCTTTTCAAAAAGAGTGTAGGCCTTGAAAAGTTGATTCATGGAATGAATGCGCTCCCCTTTGATGCTAAAATCCTTAAAGAGTTGATCTTTAAGACTTGCTTCTTTTTTGGGATCGAGTTCATGACTTTCAATTTTGGCGATCTCGGCTCCTATGTCGGGCAGGATGAAAAAGTTTTTGTCTTCACTTTCAGTAGAGAGGGTTTCTATTCCTTTGTCGGTGAGTTCTATTTGGTTGGTTTTTTCCTCAATGGTGAAATACAATTCTGCATCGACTTTAGGCATTTCCCTATTATTGTCTTGCATGTAGAAATTTTCAGTCTTTTGCAATAGCTGTTTTACTCCCTCTTGACTCAAAAATTTGATTAAGCTTTTGTTTTTGGGAAGTCCTCTGAAAACCCTTAAAAGCAAAAATCCACCTTCTTTGGTATCCCCTTCACTGATTTTCTTTTTGGCTTCTGCCAGCACTCCAGTAAGATAGGACCGTTGATGGGCGACCAATGCGGAAACTTTAGGTTTGAGTAAATCAAATTCATGTCTGTCTCCCTCGGGTGTAGGACCTGAAATGATTAAAGGGGTTCGGGCATCGTCGATCAAAACAGAATCCACTTCATCGACAATGGCATAGTGTGGTTTGGGCTGAACCAAATCATCTGAAGAATGGGCCATATTGTCCCTCAGATAGTCAAATCCAAATTCGTTGTTGGTGCCATAAGTAATGTCTGCCAAATAGGCCTTTCTTCTCTCAGGGCTATTGGGTTTATGAGAGTCAATACAATCCACACGCATTCCGTGGAATTCAAATAGAGGCCCCATCCAGGCACTATCTCGTTTGGCCAAATAATCATTAACGGTAACCAGATGCACTCCTTTACCCGTAAGAGCATTCAAATAAACAGGTAGGGTTGCGACCAAGGTTTTTCCTTCTCCTGTCTGCATTTCGGCAATTTTGCCTTGGTGCAGCACTATACCTCCAATGAGCTGTACATCATAATGAACCATATCCCAAACGATGGGTTTTCCAGCGGCATCCCAAGCATTGGACCAAACGGCATTGTCTCCCACCAATTGAACATAGCTTTTGTCTTGAGAAAGCATTCTGTCAAATTCGTTGGCTTTGACCGATAGGCTAGAGTTTTCTACAAATCTTCTTGCGGTTTCTTTAACGACAGCAAATGCCTCTGGCAGAATAGTGTCTAAGGTTTCCGCAATTATTTTTTCACTTTCATCAGTCAAATCATCAAGCTGCTGATAAAGACTTTCTTTTTGATCGATGTTTTCTGTTTTCTCTATTTCAGATCTTATTTCTCGGATCTGATCATCGACCCCTTTCAGTTGGGTCTTTAGTTTGTTTTTGAAGGAGAGGGTTTTATCCCTAAGCTCATCATTACTTAAGTCTTTAAATGAGTTAGAGTGGGATTTGATTTGGTCGACTAAGGGTAAGATTTTAGCTAAATCTTTTTTGGTCTTGTCTCCAACAAAAACTTTTAAAACGGAATTTAATAGGTTCATTCGTTTGTTTTAAATCTCAATAAAATTAAACAAAAAAAAAGCCTCTATTGAGACTTTTTTTTTTGAATTTCAAAGATTAGTATTCATCTTCGTTCCAAAGATAATCTTCTTCGGTGGGAAAATCAGGCCAAATTTCTTCAATAGATTCATAAACATCTCCTTCATCTTCCATAGACTGCAGATTCTCCACAACTTCTAAGGGAGCTCCAGTCCTAATTGAAAAGTCAATTAATTCATCTTTGGTGGCCGGCCAAGGGGCGTCACTGAGGTATGAAGCAAGTTCTAATGTCCAATACATAATTAACAAATTTTTGCAAAAATAGATTTTTAAAAGAATTAACCAAGTGATAGGGTTATTTTTTTTGAGAAGGCCATTTTATTTCCTCTACCTCGTAATCTTTGGATAGTTTTCTTGAAAGAATAAAAAGGAAATCAGAAAGTCGATTTATATATGCGATGATTACATCTGGGACCTCTTCCGATTCTTTTAATTCAGTAATAAAACGCTCTGCTCTTCTACAAGTACATCGTGCGAGATGAGCGTAGGAAACCACGACATGTCCTCCAGGGATGACAAAGTTTTTGAGTTCGGGTAACTCCGAGTTAATCAGATCGATTTGATCCTCTAAATTTTTCACATTTCTTTGGTCGATGGGCTGTAAAATTTTAATCAGTTTGGAGACTTCAAATGCAGAATCATCTGCCAATTGAGAAGCCATGGTCATTAATTCCTGCTGAATTTTTATTAAGGTGTTTTGGATGTGGTCGTCCAATTCAAAGTTTCTGATCATTCCGATCCAGGCATTCAATTCATCTACAGTACCGTAGGCTTTTATTCGAACATGATGTTTGCTTACACGTTTACCCGAGAGCAAACCAGTAGTTCCATCATCTCCTGTTTTGGTGTAAATTTTAAATCGACTCATAGTATCCCTTTCATTAAATCATAGAAAAAAGTTTTAGGGGCATCACTTCTATAGAAGAATTCCTTCTTACTAGCGAAATTAATAATAATAAATCATTCTGGTCTGAAACGGCTTATAACAATTATTTCTGCACCCCAATATTTTTCCTACAAATATGAATGAGAGGACAATACGGATAGAATACACCAGAAGATATCTGGCTTGAGAAGATATTAGGGTTTTCTTAGTCTGCCACTGAGTGCGATCAGAAAAAACAATACAGCAATAAAACCCGACCAACGTGCAATATAATCTCCGTATTGAGTGTAAAAGGTAATCCTTTCTTCTGGAGCAAATTTTGCTTTCAGAACCCCTTTGGTGTCGTAGGGAAGTTTATGGGTAATTTCTCCTTTGGAATTGATAACAGCCGAAATACCAGTATTGGCAGACCTTACAATACTTCTTCGGTTTTCAATGGCTCTCAGCCGAGCATAGCTGAGTAATTGTCTATGACCCGCAGTATTTCCCCACCATGCGTCGTTCGTGATGATGGCCAAAAAGTGAGCTCCTTTTCTAACATATTCTGTTATGTACTCCCCATAAATGGATTCGTAACATATAACCGGTCCTGTTTTAAGATCTATTTTTTTGTGTTCAAATACGCCTCTGTAGTCTTGCGTTGCTCTGCTGGAGACTGTTCCTCCAAGATCGAGAAGAAACTCTCCTAAAATGGGTCTAAAAAAGCTTTTATAGGGCATGTTTTCTACTCCCACAACCAATTTGGATTTATGATAAAATTCAGGTTCTTCTGAGTGTTCCATTTTAAGGGCAGAGTTGTAGTAATCTATCCAGATCCCTTTTTTTAAAAAATTTGCAGAAGGGGTAGGAGGGGAGTCTGCTCGATAAATATTATAAGATTGTATTCCTGCAATCAGCTGCATTTGTGGATGTTGTTGGAGTAATGAATCAATCCTTCGGTACAATGAGGTGCTTTTGAACTCTTTCAGTGAGGAGCCCGATCCCGATCCAAAATAAGTTTCGGGGGTAAAGAGGTAACGAGTCTCATCCGTAATACGATCTTCGGTCATTTTAGACATCAAATCAAAATAGTAATCGTTTTCCCGTTCGTACTTTTCGTTGTAAGGGTCAATATTGGGCTGCAACAAAAGAACCTCTATATGGGGCGTAAGGGTTTTTTCTTTCTGAAAAATAAGGAGGGAAATCACGATCGGTATGCTTATGGCAATAAGCCAAGGACTTAATTTTTTTATCCACAGTGTATTTTTGAGACTGGGATTGTGTTTTTTGAGGACTTCGAACAGTCCAATATTGATGAATAATACCCAAAGAGATCCCCCGAAAGATCCTGTGTATTCATACCATTGAATCCAGTGAATGTCCTCAGAAAATACATTTCCAAAGTTCAACCAAGGCCATGAAAAATCCCATTCAAGGTGAAATTTCTCAAAGGCAATCCATAGGGTGACCAAGAAAATATAGGCGGTGCGTAACGGGAGTCTTTTTTTTGACCAATGAAAAAGTGACAAAAGAATTGCGTAGAATGAAGTGTTGCAAATCACGGCAAATAACATTCCGAAAATTGAGGAGTTGACAATCCACCAAGTCGTTCCTAAGTTCCAAATTAAAAAACCTAAAAAGCTGTAACCAAATAATCTTATTTTTTTTCGCCTGTAGGAAGAAGTTGCGATTTGGTCTTCCACAAAAAACAAGGGGATTAAGGCAAAGAAAATCAAAAACGATAAACCGTGGACAGGCCATGAGAGTGAAAGCATTACTCCAGACGTAATAGACAACAGGATCGGGTTTTTGTAAAAAATCATAGAAAATATGTCTGCTTATTTTTTTCTTATAGGATCAAGTCTTACTTTGCAATACAATCAACATCTAATCAGTCCCACAAAACTAATGATTAAAAAATCAGTTCCACATTTTTTCACTTCGTTAAACCTGTTGTCGGGATGTTTTTCGATTTATTTCGCCTATATATTTCAATTTGAAACGGCGCTTATTTTTTTATTAACGGGTGTTTTTTTTGATGTATGGGATGGTCTTTTCGCCCGTTTGCTGAAGGTTGAAAGTGATTTGGGGGTTCAATTGGATTCCATGGCCGATATGGTTACCTGTGGTGTTGCACCAGGGATCATTCTGGCGCAACTTTTTGTTATGGCAGGAAACAGACCTTTGGAATTCAGTATCGGTTGGCCTCTTAATGCTACGGTTGAATATATTCCATGGGTGTGTATTGGGTTTTTAATCCCATTGGGAGCTGCTTTTCGATTGGCACGATTCAACCTTGATGGCTCTCAAAGAAAATACTTTTTAGGCTTGCCTACCCCTGCAATGGCCATGTTTTTTGGAGCACTTCCACTTTTGGTAAAACATCCTACACTGACTTTTCTTAAACCCATCATCATATCCAATCCGGGATTGATCTTGATGACTTTGATTTTTGTCTTGTTGATGAATGCCAACTTTGAGTTGTTTTCCTTCAAATCTTTTAATACGGGGATAATAGATACCACTCTTCGGATTCTCTTGATTTTGATGGCCCCTGCCTTTATTTTCTTTTTTGGCTTGGGAGGTATCAGTTTGGTAGTACTGGTTTATTTGGTTTTGAATCTCATTAAAAATAGCCTAAGGAGAAGAGGAGTTTAGTTGATTCCTTCAAAAATTTTGGGGCAGAATAGAGCATTTTTTAAAAAAGCACACCTCAAATCCATTCAAGGATACCTCTATTTTTTGGATCTAAGGTGAATCCTGTAAAAATTCGTACTACCCCCCTCCTCGATTTTTAACCGATTTAGGAGAAAGTGTTTGTAAAAGGTAGAGTACCAAAATGAAATTAGCGCTAATCAATGGGGTTAATTTTACCCTGATTTACAAAAAGTCAACCTTTTTCTTACGCAGTTCAAAATTTTTGCCCAGGTAAACCTTTCTGACCATTTCGTCTTGGGCTAATTCTTCTGGAGTTCCTGCTTTGAGAATACTTCCCTCAAACATTAAAAAGGTTTTATCGGTGATGGCAAGAGTTTCTTGTACATTGTGGTCGGTAATAAGAATACCGATATTTTTTTTCTTAAGGTGGGCGACAATTTTTTGAATGTCTTCAACCGCTACGGGGTCAACACCAGCAAAGGGTTCGTCGAGCAGAACAAATTTGGGATCTGTAGCTAAGGCTCTGGCGATTTCTGTTCTCCTTCTTTCTCCTCCAGAAAGCAAGTCGCCTCTGTTTTTTCGAATATGAGTCAATCCAAACTCCTCCATCAAACCTTCCATCTTCTCTTTTTGCTGTGATTGGGTCAATTTACTCAATTGCAAAACACTTAAGATATTGTCTTGTACACTCAACTTCCTGAATACAGATGCCTCTTGAGCCAAGTAGCCAATTCCGTTTTGAGCTCTTTTGTACATGGGATAGGAGGTAATGTCGGTATTATCCAAAAAAATCCTACCCGATTGAGGTTTGATTAAGCCTACAATCATATAAAAAGAAGTTGTTTTTCCAGCACCATTAGGCCCCAACAAACCTACAATTTCTCCTTGTTCAACGGAAATAGAAATACCCTTGACCACTTTTCTCCCTCGGTAGGATTTTTCTATATTTTCGGCACCCAATATCATTGGTCAGTGGAGGTTAATTTCATTTCTTTTTCAAGTCGTCTGTAAGTAAACCTTGAGATAAAGATACTTACTTCGTAGAGGATCAGTAAAGGAATACTTACAATTATTTGACTTACGATATCGGGAGGGGTAATAATGGCCGATAAACTCAACACAATCACTAATGCAAACTTTCGGTTTTTTCTTAAGAAGTTGGGGGTAACAATGCCAACTTTGGTGAGGAAATAAATGATGATAGGCAATTCGAAAATCAATCCACTGGCCAATACAGAAGCTCTTAACAGTCCAATATAGCTGCTAAGATCAAAATCGTTGAACACTTCTCCGCTTACCGTATAATTTCCTAGAAAATTGATAGAAAGAGGAGTGACAACATAGTATCCAAAAATCACACCTATAAAAAACAACAAAGAGGAGATGAAGATAAAACCCCTAGCGTTTTTTCGCTCATTGTCGTGGAGACCAGGACTTACGAACTTCCAAAACTCAAAAACAACATAAGGAAAAGCAACGATAAAACCGGCTAAAATGGAAGTCCACAAATGTGCAGAAAATTGCCCCGCTACAGTTCTGCTTTGAATCCTGAAGGGCATTTCACTGATACAGAAACTGTCCCCTTGGCCAAAGGTTTCTGACAAATGACAGAACCATTTATAGGTGGGGAAGTCTATCTTTTTGGGACCAAAAATTATAGTATCAAAAATAAAATCTTTAGCAATAAAAGCTGCCGATGCCAATATCAGAATGGCGAGGCAGGACCGAATCAAATTCCACCTCAATTCTTCCAAGTGGTCCAAAAACGACATTTCATTTGGGTTTTTATTCATCCAATCCTTCTTTAATAAAATCTAAAATATGAACAATTCCTTTGTACATATTTCCTTCTCCAGTAACCACTAAGTGATTTATTTTTTTGTTTTGCATCATTTTCAAAGCTTCGAAAGCCAAAAGATTTTCATTTACACATATAGGATTTTTAGTCATCAAATCCGAGGCTTTGAGTGGGCTGATGTTATCGTATTTTTCTAAAATCCTACGAATATCACCATCGGTAATCAATCCCAAAACGGCACCATTTTCTTCGACCACTGCAGCGCCAAGTCTTTTTTCGGAAATTTCATAAATCACCTCCTTCATGATGGAGGTTAGGGCAACTTTTGGAGGATCTAAGTGGTTTAATAAATCCAACACCCTGAGGTTGAGTCTTTTTCCCAATGCACCCGAAGGGTGAAGTTGGGCGAATTCATCAGACTCAAATCCGTTCAGTTCCATAAGACACATTGCCAAAGCATCTCCCATCACCATCTGAACCGTAGTGCTGGTGGTAGGCGCCATATTGTAGGGGCAAGCCTCTTTTTCAACAGGAGTATGAAGAAGATAGTCGGCCGTTTTACCTAAAAATGAGGAGGGGTTGGCAGTCATTCCAACAAGTGAGTTACCCTTTTTTTTGATAAATGGAATGAGGTTTTTTATTTCCGAAGCATTACCACTTTTTGAGATTGCTATCACAACATCTCGGGCCTCAATCATCCCCAAATCCCCGTGGGTAGCATCTGCCGCATGGAGGTAAAAAGAGGGAGTTCCTGTAGAACTCATAGTGGCAGCAATTTTCATGGCTACAATACCACTTTTACCCACTCCTGTAAATACCACTTTCCCCTTGGATTGGTGGATTAAATGAACGATTTGTTCAAAACGCTTGTCTATGGAATCCCTCAATAACGCTAAGGATTGGGTTTCAAGACTTATAGTATTTCGTGCAATTTCAGAAATACGTGAGGTTTCAGTCAATTTGTAATTCTTTGATTAGTTTTTGTTTGTTAAAAGACTTATATTGTAAATACAAATTTAGCTAATTTTTAAAATTAAATTGTACCCATTGGAGAAACAAGAAGATTTAAAAAAATCTCTAAAACAATTCTTTGGTTTTTCTACTTTCAAAGGTTTACAAGAACCAGTCATTGAAAACGTACTTTCTGGCAATGACACTTTTGTGATTATGCCCACGGGTGGTGGGAAGTCAATGTGTTATCAATTGCCCGCATTGTTATGTGAAGGAACGGCTTTGGTTGTCTCACCGTTAATCGCTTTGATGAAGAATCAAGTAGATACCATACGTGGTGTCTCTCAAGATGATGGAATAGCCCATGTTCTAAATTCCTCTCAAAATAAAACCGAAACACTTCAGGTCAAAAATGATCTGATCAATGGTGTGACCAAGTTGCTTTATGTGGCCCCCGAGTCATTGGCCAAAAAAGATACTATTGATTTTTTCAAAACCATTAAAATTTCTTTTTTGGCGGTAGATGAGGCTCACTGTATTTCTGAGTGGGGTCATGATTTTAGACCAGAGTACCGGAACTTGAGAACGATTTTAGATCAATTTAGTCATAAAATACCTATCATAGCCTTGACGGCAACGGCTACACCAAAGGTGCAAGAGGACATCCTGAAAAACTTAAAAATTACGGAGGCAAAAGTATTCAAGTCCTCGTTTAACCGTCCCAATTTATATTACGAGGTAAGGCCCAAAACTGCTCAGGTTGAAACCGATATCATCAAATTTGTTAAAGGAAATCCCAATAAATCGGGAATCATTTATTGCCTTTCAAGAAAGAGGGTTGAGGAATTGGCCCGCGTACTTCAAGTAAACGGAGTTCATGCCTTACCCTATCACGCTGGTTTGGATTCCAAAACCCGTGTGATAAATCAAGATATATTTCTCAAGGATAATTGTGATGTAATAGTAGCAACCATTGCATTTGGTATGGGAATAGACAAGCCAGATGTAAGATTTGTGATTCATCACGATATTCCAAAAAGTATAGAGAGCTATTATCAAGAAACCGGAAGAGCTGGAAGAGACGGAGGGGAAGGGCATTGCCTGGCCTTTTACGCCTACAAGGATATCGAAAAATTAGAAAAATTCATGTCCGGAAAACCTATAGCCGAGCAAGAAGTGGGATTTGCCCTTTTGAATGAAATGGTGGCCTATGCCGAAACCTCTATTTCAAGAAGAAAATTTATTCTACATTATTTTGGAGAATCATTTGATTCTCAAAATGGAGAAGGGGCAGACATGGACGACAATATGCGTTATCCCAAAACCAAAATAGAGGCTGGTGAAGAACTTAAAATATTGATTCAAACGGTGATAGACACTAAGGAGAAATACAAATCTAAAGAAATCATAAAAACTTTAGTGGGCGCTAAAAACGCTTTAATTCTCTCCCATAAAACCCATGAAAAACCTTTTTTTGGAGTTGGAAACCATCGCGATGCTAAATTTTGGAGGGCGCTGCTTAGACAAGCGTTGGTCAGCGAGTTTTTTTCCAAAGAGATTGAGACCTATGGGGTAATTAAGCTCACTGACACGTCTAGAAATTTCCTCAAAGAACCGAAATCATTTCTTATGACCGCCGATCATGATTATGAATCCAGTCAGCCCATTACGATGGTCCATAAGTCACAAGTAGATGTTGACAATACATTGATGGACCTCATGCGATCCTTAAGAAAAAAAGTCGCTTTAGAGGAAGATGTTCCTCCCTTTGCTGTTTTTCAGGAATACTCTTTAGAGGATATGGCGCTCAAATATCCTATCAATCTTCAAGAACTCATTCAAATTAGTGGGGTAGGAGAAGGCAAAGCTAAACGTTACGGGTCAAAATTTATAGATCTCATAAAAAAGTATGTTGAGGAAAATGAGATCATCCGTCCCGATGATCTCATCATTAAAAGCACTGGAGCCAATTCTGGACTCAAACTGTATTTGATCCAAAGTATTGATCGAAAGTTATCTCTCGATGACATTGCCTCTGCCAAAGGAATGAATATGAATCAATTGATTTCAGAAATGGAAACCATCGTTTTCTCTGGAACAAAGTTGAATATCGACTATTGGATCAATGATGTTTTTGATGAGGATCAAATTGAGGAATTGACCGAATACTTTATGGAGGCCGATTCGGACGATCTCAGTAAGGCTTCTGAAGAATTTGACGGGGATTATGAGGATGAAGATTTACGTCTTTTCCGATTGAAATTTATCAGTGAGGTTGGAAACTGATCCAAAAGCATACATTTTTGACAACTATTGTTATCTTCGCCAAAAATTAAATTAAACATGCAAGAGGGAATTTTCGCCACGTTTGCAACCGATAAAGGGAACATCAAGATTCAATTAACATTTGACAAAACCCCAGGAACAGTAGGGAATTTTGTTGGTCTGGCCGAAGGCTCGATAGAAAATAATGTCAGTTCAAAAGGAACTCCCTATTACGATGGTTTGAAATTTCACCGTGTGATCCCAGATTTTATGATTCAAGGGGGTTGCCCCTTAGGAACAGGAGTAGGCGGTCCAGGATACAATTTTGAAGACGAATTTCACCCCGAGCTAAAACACGACCGATCTGGAACTTTATCCATGGCCAACGCTGGACCTGGATCCAATGGAAGTCAATTTTTTATTACCCATGCTGCTACACCATGGCTGGACGGTAAACACACTGTTTTTGGTTATTTAGTAGAAGGTCAAGACGTGGTAGATGCTATTTCTCAAAACGACACCATTCAAAAAATCACCATCGAGCGGGTTGGGTCTATTGCTGAAACTTGGGATGCTGCTGCAGCTTTTGATCGTTTTGTAAACGAGAAGGAAGTGCGAATTAAAGCCGCTCAAGAAGCCGCTCAAAAAGAGATGGATGAACATGTAATGGGAATGGAGAGAACAGAATCCGGACTTTATTATTCCATAACAAGGGAAGGGTCAGGCAATCATCCTACTAAAGGAAGTACTGTTTCTGTTCATTATCGTGGAATGTTGCTGGATGGAACTGTTTTTGACTCTTCCTACTCACGCAACGAACCCATCCGTTTTGCTCTCGGAGAAGGACGAGTAATTGCAGGATGGGATGAAGGTATTGCTCTGCTCAAAAAGGGGGCGGCAGCAAAATTGGTTATTCCCAGTGATCTTGCTTATGGTACAGCAGGGGCTGGAGGAGTGATTCCACCCCATGCGACTTTAATTTTTGAAGTAGAGCTGGTCGATTTTGTTTGAAAATCCACTGGGTTCATTTCCTGCTTTCCACTTAATGCCACAACCCATGCTTGGGAATTGATTTGTTTCTTGTTCCTTTCCCTTAAATAAGTTTTCACAGGCTTTACGTAAATCTTTTCCCGTTATAGGATTGATGTTTTTGGGGCGTGCATCATCGAATCTGCCTCTGTAAGACAATTTTAAATCTTCATCAAAAAGATAAAAATCTGGAGTACAAGCCGCTTGATATGCCAAAGCTACTTCTTGAGTTTCATCGTATAGATAAGGAAAATCAAAAGAATTTTCTAAAGCCAGTTTTTTCATCAGTTCAGGACCATCTTCGGGATAAACCTCAATGTCATTACTGGAAATGGCCAGGGTGTTGATCCCCCATTCTTTAATCTCATGACTCACTTTAACTATTTCATCTAACAAATGAATAACATAGGGACAGTGATTACACATAAAAACAACAAGTGTTCCTTTTGTGCCTTTTATTTGATCGATAGAGAGATGAGCTCCGTCAATACTGTTGGGTAATGAAAAAGGGGGTGCTTTCGTGTTTAAGGGAAGCATATAAGATTCCGTTCTGGCCATTAAGATTTACTTTGAATTACAAATTGAATCAAAAAATTGTGGAGAATAAAAGAAATGAGACCTTGAAAACTGTAACGATTAAATGTCTTCAAAATTCAGATCTGTAAAATCACTGTTTGAAATATTTGCAGAATCAAAGTTCTTATCCTTCTCATAGTCCTTTTGATGCCTTTCGCTGATGACCTCTGTTCCTCTTTCTTTTATAATGAAACCTACCATTTCTCCTAAAATGGTTCTGAAGTCATTAAAATCTTCTTTATAAAGGTAGATTTTATGTTTTTTGTAATAAAACGTCCCATCATCATTGGTGAATTTTTTACTCTCTGTAATGGTCAAGTAATAATCACTGGCCTGGGTCTCGCGAACGTCAAAAAAATAAGTTCTTCTTCCTGCCCTTAGAACCTTAGAAAAAATTTCCTCTTGGTCCTTTTCATTGTTGTTGTACATTAAACTTTTGTTTAAATTAATCTAGCATTTATCCAAAATTCTAAAAAAAAATCAAACAAAACAAATTATTGATCCTTTTCATCTTGCTGTTTGTTGAATAATTCGAAGTAGAATCCTTTTTGATGGATTAACTTCTGGTGGTCTCCACTTTCAATAATTTTCCCTTTATCCAAAACAATAATATGATCGGCATCCATGATGGAGGAGATCCGATGACTCACAATGATTGTGGTTTTATCTTTACAATAACTCTTAAGATGGTTTAATATTTTCTCTTCAGTATCCGTGTCAACCGCCGAAAGACAGTCGTCAAAAAGTAATATTTTAGGGTTTTTTATCAAAGCTCTCGCGATAGAAACCCTTTGAATTTGACCCCCAGAAAGGGTAACCCCTCTCTCACCCAATAAGGTTTTGTAGCCTTCTTTGAATTTCACGATGTTCTTGTGAATGGCTGCATTTTTGGATGCCGTAATGATTTCGTCTTCGGAAGCGTTCATTTTTCCAAAACGGATGTTATCTTCAATGCTTTCTGAAAATAAAAAAGCATTTTGAGGAACATTACCGATAAAGCTTCTTAGTTTTTGAAGTTTAAAATTCTTAATATCATGACCTCCTAACAGTATTTTTCCTGCATCAGGGTCATAAAAGCGATTGATAAGATTGAGCAGAGAAGATTTTCCAGAGCCCACTTTTCCAATAATTCCCAGTTTTTTTCCCTTTTCAATGTGGAAACTCACGTCATCAAGAGCTTTAATTTTAGTTTCGGGATAAACCAAAGTTACATTTTCGAAAGTTAATGTTCCGTTTACAAGACCGCTGACTCCCACCCCATCTTGTATTTCTATAGACTCATCCAAAAAGTCATTAATGCGTTTTTGTGAGGCTTCAGCTTGTTGCACTACAGAAGTAATCCAACCCACTACTGCAACTGGCCATGTCAGCATATTGATATAAATGATGAATTCTGCCAAAACGCCTATCTCAATCTCGCCATTCATATATTGTTGTCCCCCAATAAAAATAACGATCAGGTTACTCAATCCAATCAAGAGAATCATCAATGGAAAAAACCAAGCCTGAACTTTGACTAAATTCATGTTTTTCTCCTTAGCCTCCAATGCTAGGGAATCAAAACCGCTATGAGTATGTTGCTCTAAACCATATGATTTGATAACCGATATACCACTAAAGGTTTCTTGGGTGAAAGAAGATAATTTGGAGAGCATTTCTTGAACGACAGAACTTCTGTGATTGATGATTCTGCTCAATTTGTATATTGTAAAGGATAACACAGGAAGCGGAATCAGAGCGTAAAAAGACAACTTGGGCGCAATACTGAACATGATGACGATCACACAAACAAACAATGTTGAGGTGTTGATGCTGTACATAATGGCTGGACCTACATACATTCTTACTTTGCTCACATCTTCACTGATTCTGCTCATCAGATCTCCCGTTCTATTGTTTTTATAGAACCGCTGGGTCAATCTTTGATAATGAGAGAAAATCTCATTTTTAAGATCGAATTCAATGTATCGGGAAACATTAATAATGGTTTGACGCATGAGAAAGGTGAAAAACCCAGAAAGTAATGTGGCTCCTATGATGATCAAAATATTATTGAGCATCAAAGCTTTGAGCGATTCCATCGAACCCTGATTGTTCGACAAGTAATGTTCTACCGCCGTAAGTGATTCGCCAATCAGTCGCGGAGCAAATAGGGAAAAGACTCTTGAAATAATGGTAATGACTATTCCCAAGAGTATTTTTAAACGGTATTTTTTAAGGTATTTATTGAGGTATTGTAATTCTCTCATCGATCCATGGCGCTATGCTGCGTTAGTAAGGGGTTAAAGTTAAACAAATGCATTGTAATCAAATTCAAAAAGCATTTTTAGTTGACAGTAATTCAATCTAAAGCCCTATTTTTGGCACAAATATTGGTTATTCTATACATGCTAACCCGAAGACATCTGCGCATCAAAGTAATGCAGTCGCTGTATTCCTTTTTACATAATCGGGACGGCAACTTGACCGAAGAGGTGAGTTTTTTTAAAAAAAGCTACCTAAATACTTTCTCACTCTACCTTACTCTCTTGGCTTTTTTAAAAGCGGTTCACGAACATGCAATCGATCAAATGCATCTGCAAAAGGAATTACGATCCGATGCAGTACCCGATAACATTGCAAAACTCGTTGAGAATAAAATTTTAAAATTCATCGCTCAGCATCCTGTTTTGGTCAATTACCTCAAAAAAAGAAAAATTAAATTCTGGGAATTGGATTTTGATTATGTAAAGATCAATTTTAAAGCCTTAATGCATAGTGAAAATTTCAAAAACTATGCTCAGAAGAACGCTCCTACATTGGAAGAGGACAGATCAATCGTTTGCTTTTTCTTTAAAGAGATTATTGCTCCATCAGAGGGTTTTTACGATTATATAGAAGACAAAGAATTGACATGGATTGACGACCTTCCCGTGGTCAATACTTTTTTGTTGAAAGTACTCCAAAAAATAGACCCCAAAGATACCAATAGCCTCCATTTTCCTGAGATGAATGCTGCAGAAGAAGATCCTCAATTCGCCATCGAATTGTTGGAGAAGGTTGTAGCCAACAACGATGCCCTTCAAGAAGAAATGGTGGGGAGAACTCCCAACTGGGACAGTGACAGAATTGCCTTGCTGGACGCAATTATGATCAAGATGGCTATGGCAGAATTGCTCTTTTTTCCTTCTATACCTACCAAGGTCACCATGAATGAATACATTGAAATTTCAAAAGATTACTCTACTCCAAAAAGTAATGTTTTCATCAATGGAATTTTGGATAAAATAATTAAAGATTTTGAAGAATCGGGGAGATTAAATAAAAGAGGGAGAGGACTGATTTGATGTTTTTTTCCTAAATTTGAAAACATTAAATTTTAAAAATTAACCATGAAAAAATTTGCTTGGATTTTTGTTAGTGTTCTACTCATCGGTTTTACTGCTTGCAACGAGAGTGCAGCCAAGAAAGTAGATCAAGAAAAGGCTACTGATAATGCTAACAAAACAGCAGCAGCCACTGCTGTGATGACTTTTGATAAAACAGAGCATGATTTCGGTACCATCAAAGAAGGGGAAAATGTTCAGACCCAATTCACTTTTACCAACACCGGAAAGTCTGATTTAATAATTGTAGATGCAAGAGGAAGTTGTGGGTGTACTGTCCCCAATTATCCTAAAAACACCCCTATAGCTCCTGGAGAGAGTGGTGAAATTTTGGTGAGTTTTGATTCCAGCAACAAACCCAATATGCAGCAAAAAACAGTTACTATCTCTGCCAATACTGAAAGTGGACGTGAAACATTGAGAATCAAAGCGATGGTAACCCCCGACCCAGAAAAACAAAAACAACGTGACGAAGCGGCTAAAGCGCGTCAAAACCAATAACCACTAAAACAAACCTATGGAGGGATTATCTGGGCAAATGCCCTTTTTGCTTTTGATGCTTGTGGTATTTTTTTTCTTTATCATTTTACCACAACAGCGCAGACAGAAAAAAGAAAAGAATTTCATGAATAACCTATCCAAAGGGGACAGGGTGATTACCAAAAGCGGCCTACATGCCAAAGTAGTAGAACTCAATGACAAAGACAATACGTGCGTTATTGAAACTTTAGCAGGTAAGCTAAAAATAGAGCGTTCGGCCCTTTCTCTGGAAATGAGTCAGAAACTCAACCCCGTAAAAAAATAACTAGATCCCGCTACGGCGGGATTTTTTTTACCTGATCTATGTATCGTTATCTGATCAAACCCATACTGTTTCTCGGTGATCCCGAATGGATACATTACTTTGTCTTTTCTCTAATCCGTTGGGTTCACAAAATTCCAGGGATTCCCTTTTTGATTCGTCATTATTATCAAGTCAACCATCCCCAACTCAAAAAAGAAGTATTTGGGATTACTTTTAATAATCCAGTGGGATTGGCTGCTGGTTTTGACAAAGATGCTAAACTGTATCGAGAACTTTCCCATTTTGGTTTTGGTTTCATCGAAATAGGAACACTGACCCCCAAAGCTCAAGACGGTAACCCCAAAAAACGGCTCTTTCGTTTGGCTGGAGACCAAGGTCTGATCAATCGTATGGGATTCAATAATGAAGGGGTTAAGGCGGCAGTAAGCCGATTAAAGCACAATAAAAATGTACTTATAGGAGGGAACATTGGAAAAAATAAAACGACTCCCAATGAAAAAGCAGTTGATGACTATATTTATTGTTTTAACATTCTTTTCGATCATGTCGATTATTTTGTGGTAAATGTGAGTTCTCCCAATACCCCCAACTTGAGAGCACTTCAGGAGAAAAAACCTTTAACGGACTTACTGAATGCACTTCAAGAGCTCAATAAAACCAAAGAAACCCCTAAGCCTATATTGCTTAAGATCGCCCCAGATTTGAGTAACGACCAATTGATGGATATCATTGATATCGTCAAAATTACCCATACTGCAGGAGTCATTGCTACCAATACAACGCTGAGTAGGGAAGGTTTGAAATCTACCCATAAAGGTCAACAAGGGGGGCTAAGTGGCCAACCGCTCAAAAACCGAAGTACGGAAGTGATTCGGTTTTTGGCAGAAAAAAGCAATAAAGCATTTCCTATCATTGGAGTAGGAGGGATACATAAACCTGAAGATGCTCTCGAAAAACTCAAAGCGGGGGCAGATTTAATTCAACTTTATACCGGCTTTGTATACGAAGGCCCGGGAATTGTTAAACGCATCAATAAGAGGTTGATTAAAAAATAATTTTTTAAATTGTAGTAAATTGGAGTAGAATGTTGAATAATTTCAGCTCATGCTCCATAAACCCACAAGCTTAATCATGATTGCCTCTACCCCAAATCCACCCTATTACGCAGTAATTTTTACCTCAATTCTCGATCATCCAGATCCTGAATACGTCAAACTCAATCATTTTTTGATAAAAGAAGCCCAAAAATTGGACGGGTTTTTGGGAGAAGAAAGCGCAAGAAATGAGTATGGATTGTCCGTAAGCTACTGGAGAGATTTGGATTCCATAGCGCAATGGCGAACAAATGCCGACCACCAATGGGCCAAAGAAAAAGGAAAAAAAGAATTCTACAAAGAATACAAAATCAGAATTGCAAGGGTCCAAAGGGACAACTATTTTAAGAAACCTAACCCGACTAGCGCGCATTTGTAACGCCTGCTGTTTCTTCAAAGCAGCACACATGGATGCCCG
>ERZ887851.276-NODE-276-length-53240-cov-53.198120_pt1 | contig 53240 bp, 84 predicted proteins | sample MGYA00521100_ERZ887851 | MGnify/ENA primary metagenome ERZ887851 (study PRJEB32303, sample SAMEA104408602) | aquatic metagenome | biome: Brackish water; feature: Pelagic; material: water | place: Baltic Sea | collected 2014-06-06T16:11:00 | depth 11,444 m ... | reverse complement strand
CTTTATTCTCAAAAAGTGTTGCTGCTGAAACTTTCCAAGTTGCTGCTGCAGTTACCAGAGAACAAGTACAAGATCTTAAACAATTCGGTGTAGATGCTGTTGCTCAAGTTGAGTCAGTATTAACTAACGAATTAACTCAGTCAATCAACAACTTAATCTTAGGTAAATTAAATGCTTTAGGTAAAGCTAACGCTGGTGAAATTGATGGTGCTGGTGATTACTCTTCTGCTGACTTAGATTTAGATTTAGGTTCTGGTGCATTAGCTGGTGGTGAAACTATCGCTTCTAACCATAGAAGAATCTTAACTTCAATCCTTGCTGCTGCGAATTATATCGCAAACAAAGGTAGAAGAGGTGCTGGTAACTTCTGTGTTGTAGGTCCTAAAGTGGCTACAGCTTTACAATCAGTTGCTGGTTTCGTTGCTAACCCAATGGCTAACACATTATCACAAGCAGCAGGTGCAATCTACCCAGTAGGTTCTGTAGCTGGTGTAAATGTTTACACTGACCCAAGACAAGCATGGGGTACTGACAAATTTGAAGTAGTAGTTGGTAGAAAAGGTGACGGTAACGGTCCTGGATTAGTATTCATGCCTTACTTAATGGCTGAATCAGTACAAACAATCGCTGAAGGAACTATGGCTCCTAAAGTTGCTGTTAAATCTAGATTCGCATTAGTTGAAGCAGGTTTCCACCCAGAAACTCAATACGCTACATTCAATATCGAAAACTTATCTCTTTAATTAGAACTAACTTTTAGATTTTAATATTAAAGGTCCTCTATTTTAGAGGACCTTTTTTTTGTTTCGTTGAAACTTAAACAGATATATAGACTATAAGTTTATAAACAAATCAATATAAAAGATGAAAACATTTGAACATTGGTATAATTCTACAAAAAAGGCTAATTCAATAGATGAAGCAGCTGAAGATAATGTACCTGTAGCTAAATCATCAACTTCAATAGAATCAGACACTGATACTGTCGTAACATCTCCAGAAACAACGGGAGAAGAAGGCTATTCTAAAATGATGCAAGATTGTGATGATATCATTAATTCACTAAAAACTCTCTCAGATCAACTTACAGAATCAGAAGATCAAGTATTAAATGAACAAAACCCCATGGGAGCCGTGCTTATGCAAGATCCTATTATCATGGGAGCAGTTCTAGGATTAACGGCAGTTATTGGTGCGGTTGGCCTAGGTGCCAAAGCTATAAAAGATGGTGCTAAAAATAAGAAGACTATCAAAGAAGCAGAAAAAGATTATTCTAAACTAAAGAAATTAAAAATGCAAACCGTTAAAATGGAAGTTGCAGTATTGTCTTTAGAGGATAAAAGAAGAGAGCTTTCAACAACAGAATCAGTGGAAGAGGCTGGTGATGATGTAAAGGCGAAGGCAAGTGCAGCAAATAAGAAGAAGGCGCTTGATAAGATGAAAGCCAAATTAGATAATCAAATAGAATCTATGAGGCAAAAGAAGGATGGAATTAACGCAGCTGCTACGGAATATGGATCTTCATTAGAAGTTAAATATTCAAAGGTAAGCGGATTTGGATCTGGAAAGGTAAAAATCCTAATAGCTGATATGAGAGATCAAATTACAACAGAAGTTTCAGAATATAAGTTAGATGCATGGGGAGATAAGATGAGTGCCGAGACTAAGAAAGATTTAAAAGAAAGAATTACAAAATCTAAACAGGCTCAAAAGGAGAGAATGGATAAAATAACAGCTGAGCAAGAGAAAAATGCTAAGAAGTTAGATGATGCAGCTAAAAACGATGAAAAGGTTAAAGCTGAACTAGAACAAATAAAGGCTGAAAAAGAAAAGGGAGAGAAAAAGGAAGAAACCCCTGCAGAAACCCCTGAAGAAACCCCTGAAACAGAGCCTACTAAAACCGAAACGCCAGAGGAAGAAGATGATTTCGATGCATTTGGAACGGACGGAGACGATGAAGAATCACCTGAAGAAGAAACTGAAGAAGTTGATAAGGCAGATAATTCAAAAGAAGGAATGACTAAAAGAGTTGATGCTGTTATTGCAAAAGCAGAAGAAAGTGGAGATGAAGAAAAGGTCAAAAAGGCTAAAGAACTTAAAGCTAAAATTCTTGCAAAGGAATCATGGCAATTAAATAATACTAAATTAGGTTTAATATTTGAATCTGATCTTAGAAAAATGGAAATGGAATCTTTAATACAAGAATCTATTTCAGTTAAAGATCGTTTCTCTAAACTAATCTAAATTCTTTTTAGAATTTTTACGAGCTAAATTTAGAAACTCCTGTTGTTGATTCAATAGGAGTTTTTTTATGTGCTTACGAAACTCTATTGATGATTTAAGAATTCTAGCATCCACCATAGGAGCCAGCAGTGCATCATGATACTCTGGATGGACAAAGTTTTCCAAGCTAAAGTTATCAGTCTTAGATCTGATAGGTTTACCAGACAGTGCACATACCCAATCTATTGTATTATAGTTTTCTTTAAGATCTTCCATCTTTACAAACGAATCAGTAGACCAATCATAATAATACTTATTTTTAGAGGAAGTATATCTATGTTGACAAATGTTAAATATGATATGAACAAATTGATCACTTTCACATCTTTCGCCTAGGATAGGATTTTCTATTAATAGTCTCTTTTGCTGTCTAGCAAGATTTGATAACTTAATTCCAAATCTATTAGAATAAGGAGAATGAGGGGAAACCCTTTCTATTTTAGGATATTTTTTATTATATGCCATATAGTATTTATTCGTGAAACAAAACAGCTATATTATGTATAATTATTAAACAAATTTACATGGTTCACACACTGTTCACAGAAAAATATCGCCCAAGTAACCTAGGTGAGTTGATTTTACCAGAAAGAGTAATGTCAAAATTTAAAGATGGTCTAACTCAGAATGTACTTTTGGCTGGAAGCCCTGGTACTGGTAAGACATCTACTGCGAAGGCGATTGTTAAGCAATTCGAACTTCCTTACATTTACATCAATGCTTCAACTGACACTTCAGTAGATATTATTAGAACTAGGATTATGGATTTCTGTTCTACTATGTCTATTTTAGATGATCAAGGTAAGATGAAAATAGTTATTCTTGATGAGGTAGATGGTGTATCTGATCAATTCTTTAAAGCGCTTCGTGCTACTATGGAACAATTTGCATCTAATTCAAGGTTTATAGCAACCTGTAATTATGTAAATAAAATTCCAGATCCAATTCTTTCAAGGTTCGAAGTAATTAACTTTGACTTTGATAAAGAAGAAGAAAGTGAATTGACAAAGAAATATATTAGACGAGTATATGATATATGTGGAAAAGAAGAAATGACAATAGAAAAACCAGCATTGGTTGAATTTGTTCGTAGAAACTTCCCAGATCTTCGCTCGACACTTAATAAATTACAAGGATATAAGTCAGAAGGAACGAGTAAGATTACATTAAATGATGTTAAAAAGTTTAACTCAGTCTATAAAGATGTTTTTGAATTAATCTTTAATGAAACTGACCCCGTTAAAAACTATAAGTATTTAGTAGGCGAATATTCAAATAGAACAGATGAGATACTTCAAACATTAGGAGAAGAGTTCATAGACTATATTCAATCAGAGAAAGGAAATAGCGCAAAGCATATTCCTCAAATTGCAGTAACTGTAGCAGAACATCAAGCACAAAGGGTTCACGTAATTGACCCAGTGATAACCATGCTAAGTTGTATATATAAGCTACAAGAAATAATTAGAAATTAATTGCTGAAATATTTTTTTATCTCAGAAATTTTGCTTATATTAGTAATATAAAACAAAACACATGAAACTAGGAAAACATACATTGTTAATTGACGGTAACTATTTTTTACACAGTAGACTATTCGTTCTACCTAGGCCTAAAGGTAAACAATTATTAGGCGATAAAGAATCACAATCTCAACTTATGAGAAAGCTATGTATTGACTTCGCCTCAGAAGTTCGTAAAATGGCTCCTTTCGTAGATCAGATTGTTGTTGCAGTAGATGCCAAATCATGGCGTAAAGATCTTTTTCCAGATGCACAATATAAAGGAACTAGAACACATGACGATTCTATTAATTGGAAAGCAGTCTTCGGTGTTTATGCTGAATGGCAAAAAATTCTAGAACAAAAGGGTATTATTATCCACCAAGTTCAAGGTGCAGAAGCAGATGATGTAATGTACGGCTGGTCTACTCAATTAAATAGTGAAGGTAAAAATTGCATTGCATGGACAGGCGATAGAGACCTTATTCAACTTGTAAACTACAATCAAGCAACAGATGCATATACGCTATGGTATTATAATTCTAAGAAAAAGCTTATTGCCTTTGAAGGTTTCGAAGATGTGATGGCATCTAGAAAAACATCTACAATGACTAATGACGAATTGTTATTTAACATTGCCTCAGAAGAAGCCACGTACGATAAGCTAAAAGAAGACTTCCAAGCATGGATGGATAAGAACAGAGTAGAAGTTCAAGAAATTAATTGTGACGATTTTGTGTTCGGTAAAATCTTACAAGGTGACAAATCAGATAATATTCCTTCAGTTATTACATGGACTAAAGCCGCATCAAACGGCAAGATCAGAAACTATTCACTTACAGAAAAACATTGTGTAAAGATCTTAGAGCAATACAAGAAAGAAGAAAGTGAATTTACAATAGAACACTTTTTCAATAGAGGTCAAGTAAATAAGCTAGTAGATATTATCTATAGAGTTGTTGGTAAATCTGATCCTAAGGAAATCAGAATTAGATTTAATCAAAACCTAGATCTAGTTCTTCTTCACTATAATACTATTCCCCTTGCAATTCAAAAGGGTATTTATAATAATATTGAAGCGGATAGAAATATTTTACCAGAGTTCTCTAATATCACTCAGATGGAAAAGATTCTAGAAGGAACAGATTGGATGGCAAAGAAATCACAAGGTGCTCCTAAAGGGTATGATGCCTTCGCAGGATTAAAAGAAGATAGTAGCAAGGAAAGACCTTCTACTAAGAAATTGAACGAACTTTTTTAATAAACTTATAGCGAGTTTACAGTATAATTTATATGCTAGACGAAACAAAATTATTTGATTTTGTAAAGATTATGTTTACAAAACCTAATCAATACAAGAACGTAAAGAACTTTAATAAGAAGAGACACCACTTCATGATTAACCGGTTTTTTGCTATTAAATATCCATCAAACGCACAGTTATTTAATGTAAATGGAATTAATGGCAATGCAGTTATCGATAGTTGGCACATGGTATCTTCAAGATTTAGGTCAGTTCCAGGATGGATCTATACTAAAACTAAGAAAGCAGCTCCAAAGCCTAAAAAATCAAAAAAAGAATATATACCTAAAGAAGAAACAATTAAATTCTTTTTACAAAGAAATGAAATTGGAATGAGAGAGTTCAATGATCTTAAGAAATTTAACCCGGTTGAATTAAATAAGAATCTATTGGAATTAGAAAACACAATGCAGGTATATTAAATGATTAGCTACTACGACTTTAATGATGTGGCCACAGTTGTTGACGCCACTCTATTCAAATATAATTATATCGACAATAAGATTCTTACACTAGTAAAGAATCAATTGGACTATAGGGTCGTTAATGATGGATCTCTTCTTGTAAGTAAAGAGCAATTATCTTTGTTTTTAAAAGAAAACTTCCAATCTGATATTAATAGAATCAATGCAACTGGGTTTGAGCAATTCCATAAAGAAGCAACCACTATTTATTTTCTACACAAGATTTTAACAGATTTTACAAACTTAGAATATATTAAGCTGACTATTAATAAAAATAAATCTTATAGCAGATTATCTGACATAGACGGAGTAAAGACCCTTAGGTTTAATTTTAAAGTGCTGGCAGGAACGCTTAAATTATACGAAATATTCCAGCAGGAAGAAGATTTAAAGGAAATAAACTCTACTTTAATTTCACTAGGTCTTATGAAAAAGAATGTTCCTTATGCAAGGCACCATGCTTCTCATATATTTAATGCCTTAGATTCTTATGTAAGATCTAGGGAAGGTTCTGAAGAAACAGCAGTTATTGATACTGCACTAGATCTAATGGACTGTCTAGAAGCTAAAATCCAAGACGATAATCCTAAGATAATGTTAATCACTGATTACTAGCTTTCTTTAACGAATATATAGACAAAAGAACTAGATATTAAATGGTAACAGGATATACTGCAAACGCATACGGAGATCAACTTATAGCATCACTACAAGATCCTTTTCAGAACGTAATAAAGATTACAGACTGGGAAATTATAGCAGGTTTAACAACACCCCAGACTAACGGTGTAGTTATATTGAATGCAGGATCTACGACAGTAATAGGAATGGGAACAGATTTTACATTTCTAACCAATGGTGATGAAATTGTATTAGGAAATAAGATATTTCAAGTTAATAGTGTAACAAGTGCATATACTTTAGAATTATCGACTCCTCCTCAATTCTCAACTCAACCTGAAGGAATAGAGTTTTTTCTAGTTCCTAATGAACTTAATAAATTTGACTATGAATTTAGATGGTCACAGACGGGTAGTTCTTTTTCAGAATTTTCACAATTAAATAAAACTGCAAATATTGGAGATTTATTTAGTTTAGATTTTAACAATACACTACCACTTTATATTGATTTAAAAGCAGAAATAACCGAACTATCAGGTGGAAATTCTCTTTCATTGATTTCGATTACATATACTACACAAACTGAAGATGGTATTGTTGAAGCATGTCCTAACTTTTGCGTTGAGTGTTTAGATCCTTTTTCAATGGACGGGTGTGCAAACATTATCGTAGAAGAATGCAGTGATAATCTATTTAATCCATATAATTTAAGTAAATCTACTAAATTCGTAAAACAAATTACAGGATTAGTAAACAATATATTTGGTCATGAAGTAAATTATTTTAGAACTGAACCAGATATGAGAACAGAGGATGTTACTCTTATGGAATATAGTTTACATGATGTAGTAGATAATAAAAACATAAAAATATTAGTTCCGGGAAATGAATTTCCTGAAGAAAGTATAACTTTCGATATATTTGGAATGGATTTCGCAGACTTTGAAATTCATATTACTCAAGAAGAATTCGATAGAGCGTTTGGTGAAAGAGATTCTCAAGGAAATTTAATAAAAAGCAGATATCCTAGATCTAAGGATTATATGTACATTCCTATTATTAATAGAATGTATGAAGTTCATACAATAGCTTTAGCCGATGAGTTTAATAAAACCAATTCATACTGGAGAGTAATGCTGAAGAAATACCAAGAAAGAACTTCAGTTAATAAAAATACATTCAATACAGCTACTGACACGTTAACTACTGGAATTGAAGAAGTTTTTGGAGAAAGACAAAAAGAAGAGCAAGAAAAGGTTTCGAATCCACAGCAATTCCAGACCGTTATTTCCACACACAAAGATGGTATTAGAAATTTTTATAATAAAGATTTACAAATAATAGATTTTGAATTGAAAAACAGATGGACCGTTGTCAGTAAAAATTATTACGATTTATCAGCAGTGCTAGAAGGAGATTTATGCATTGAATATGATGCAAAATCTAGTTTAGAAACAGGTAAAAACATGGCAATTTCAGGATGGTTTAATCCACAATTCCAAACAGGAAGTGGAGATCATTTTATAATAGGAGATCCAACGGCACTAACTGGTTTTAAAACATATTTAAACGATTCTGAATTTAAAGTAATGGTTAATGGAAATACAATTACATTCAACCATGGTATCTCTTTAGAAAAAAGATGGTATGGATTTACTTTAAATATAAGTAATGAATTTTCTTCAACTAGTTTAAGTATTTATAACTTAAATGAATCTGGATTACCTCAAAGCGCAAGCTCTCAATTAACTGAAGTATTTAATGAAGTTAAACCTTCTGGTTTAATTTGGAACTCTAATTCTAATTTCCAAATAAGAGGAAATAGTATGTATATGACTAACATTAGAGTATTTGAACAAATCATAGAAGAAGAACAAAGATCTAATATATTAAATCAATATATAGTTAGAGATAATCAACTTGCTAAATTAATAGACAACGCAATACCTAGCATTGGTTTTCAGAAATTTAGACACACTAGGTAATTAGGATATATAATCCTATAAAACAATAACTTATGTCAGAAGAAAAGAAGTCAATAAAAGACCAAGCAGAGGATATTAGAAAAGAACTTGATGAACTTATTGGTGAAAGTGTAGATATAACAGAGGCCACGGATACTGATCCAGTGTTTCTTCCACTTCAACCAAAGGAAGTTCTTCCATCATTTGGAGAACTTAAATTAAGATCTACTAAAACAGCTAAGAAAACTATAACAGCTCTTATGAAATTTTATCTTGCAGAAGATATAATTGAAAAGGATGAATACATTGCTGCTAAGAAAAAGATGGATGAGATGACGATGTCTTCTTTAGTCTATCAATTACAAGCAGGTGAAAGAGCTCTTACTACCTTATTAGAAACTATCGAAGATGGTGAATTAGCTCCAAGAATGTTTGAAGTTCTTGCAACGTTACAGAAATCAATGCTAGATATTATCAAATCTCAAACAATGTATTTAATGGCAACTGAAGAAAGTGCCAAAAGAATTTCTAGAGATATAGAAATTTACAAGAAAAGAGATGATATTAGAGAAATAGAAGAATCAGGAGGTTCCACTGGTGATTCTGCGGTTCAAAGAGGAACTAAAGATCTTATGAGAATGATTCGTTCTGGAATCGATTCCGAGACTCAAGATATCGAAGATGTAGAACCTAACGAAGAATAACAATGAGCGATTACGTAGGAGATAATATGTGGATTCCGAAAGGAGACAAAAGCGATCCTGGTCAAAAGCTGGTGTGGTCAACTAAGAATGTTGATGACCTTTTAGTAGCATTAGACAAGGGATATCGCCCACAAGTTTCTATGCCTTTTTATGAAGGTAAGCAATTTTTACGTAAGGGTAATATTGTATTTGAATATACTGAAGAAGAAATTGCAGAACTGGCTAAATGTGCAAACGATATCGTTTATTTTGCAGAAAAGTATGCAGTAGTCATGACAGATGAGGGTATTCAGCAAGTAAAACTTAGAGAATATCAAAAAGAATTACTACATAATTTTCAAAACGAAAGATTTAACATTGTGTTAGCGGCTAGACAGATGGGTAAAACCGTGACAGCTTCCATCTTTAATGCATGGTATGTTACATTTAACTATGATAAAACTACTCTTCTTTTAGCCAATAAATCAGATTCAACAAAAGAAATTATAGATAAAGCAAAGGTAGTTATTGAAAACCTTCCTTTCTTTATGAAACCAGGCATTATTAAGTATGACGTTATGAATGTACGTTCAGATAATGGATGTAGATTAGTAGGTCAATCAACTACTGCAAAATCAGGTATTGGTTTTACTATTCATAACTTATATCTTGATGAGTTTGCACACATTCATCCAACTATAGTTGATTCATTCTATGAAAATGTATATCCTACATTATCAGCTTCTAAGGTATCTAGAATTAATATTACTTCAACGCCAAATGGATTTAATAAATTCTATGAAATTTATGCAGGTGCCGAAAAAGGAGAAAATGAATATACACCAACAAGAGTTGATTGGTGGCAACATCCAGATAGAGATGATGCATGGTATGAAAGAGAACTTGGAAATTTAGGTTCTGAAGAAGCATTTAATAGACAGTATGGAAATGAATTTGTAAGTTCTTCAAATCTATTATTAAGTCCGATGGTCATGAAAACTATGAGAAAAAATTCACACGAGTTTGTTTGGCATGATTTAGAAGATTTTGAAAATATACAAATAGACACTAAGGGTGTTTTAGGATTTCATAAAGACTTTGATCCAGAAGGAGCAAGAGATTCAAATAGATTTTATTTATTTTCAGTAGACATCGCAGAAGGTAATGGAGGTGATTACTCAGTAATTAATGTTTTTGAAGTAGAACCAATGGAAGATAAGGATATTGTTGATGCTGTAACACCAGGTGCAATGTATGACTTTTTTAGATTAAATCAAGTTGCAGTCTTTAGATCTAATGAACATGTTATAGAAGACTTTGCAAAGGTCTTATATACATTAGCCGTAGAAATATTCAATCCTGAAAACGTAAAGATGATTATAGAATTCAACACATACGGTTCTATTTTATTAAAATATTTACAAACAGTATATCCTTCAAGAAATGAATTTGAAGACGAAATGGTATTAAGGTTTAAACATAGGCATGATTCAAGAGTCTTAAAACCAGGTATAAAATTAAAGGCAGATAACAAATCAGTATTTTGCCAAAATTTTAAAAAGTTAATTGAAAATAATAGAATAAAAATAAATGATACAGAAACTGTAAATGAAGCAAGTCTTTTCGGTAGTCTTAGGAATGGGAGCTATGGCGCTCAAATGGGTAATGATGATATTATTATGACTGGAATCACTGCCACTGAGTTTTTTAACACTACTGATTATGCAGATTACATCGAAGAATTGCTAGATTTTATAGATCCTGAAAAGTATAAATTAATGGAAACTACACTATATCAACAAAATGATTCAGCTGGAGATATGCAGTATGACATTTATGATCTTATATAGACTAAACTCCAGATTTACACGGATATATAGATTAACAAATAAAAAAATAAAATTAAATAACTATGGCACTAAGTCCTCAATTATTACAATTCAAGAGTTCAGGCGTTTACAGATTGGAATTTGATAAATCCCAAACTGCTAATATTGACGTTTCTACTCTTAGGCTGGTTGTTGGTCACTCAAGAAAGGGACCTTATAATACACCAGTATTAATCGAAAACATCGAAGCATTCATTCAAGTATATGGAAACATCGACAAATCGTTAGAGAAAAAAGGAATGTTCTTCCACAGATCAGCTAAAGCTGCTCTTTCAAGAGGACCTATCCTAGCTCTTAACCTTGCTCATTTTGGAGCAAATGATTTAGCTTCAGCCGCACAGGTTTCAACAAACGGATCATATAAAACTGATGCCCTAATGGAAAGACCTGCTGGAAACACATGGGAAGCAGGAGACGCTATTCCAGGTACAGGATCACCTGCACAAGCTCCAGAAGCAACTGCTATTTCAGATGCAGCAGCCGCTACACTTTCAGTTGACGGTTTAACGTTAACAATAGCAGGTGTAGATTTAACATCTAGTTTACAAGGTACTTTCTATTTACTTTCAGACGCAGGTAGTGAACCACATATCGGAGCAACTTCTTCGTTTGACGGCACAGATACTGTGATTACAGCTGTATCTGCTATTAACGCAAATCATGAAGGAACTCCAACAAGCTTTAATATTTATGATATGGCATCGACTATCCCTGAAGTATTACCAGATACATACTCACCTGAAGATGTAGCTGCAGACTTTACTATTGCAACATATCCTGAATTAGGTCATCAAACTGGAGACTATACTTATGCAAGTTTCTTTGACACTGATAAATTTATGATTCCTTCTGATGAGAAATTATTACAAGTATTAGGAGAAGATTCTAATCAAGTATTAAACTTCGTAAACATCAAGCAAACTCCAATTACAGTTTTCACAAGAAAGGCACAAGATACTGCTGGATTTGATGTTACTGCAAGAGAATGGTATGGAGAAGGAAACGTTCCAGCGTATTTAAATGACAAAGATTTAATGTCAGATTACATGATAGATGTATTCGTATTTAAAGGTGAATTTGATGCTGCAGCAATGGACACTGATCCAGTTTATGGATATTACTTTAACGATAAAGGTTTAAGAAAAGAACTAATAGAACAATTTGCAAATTTAAGACAAGTTGAAATGATAGGTTCTTATTCTGGTTCAATGCTTCCAGGTTTTAAAGACTTAGAAGGAAGAAACGTATATATCGAAACAATGATTAACGCTGAAGCAAGAAGAACAGGTTTATTCTGTGCAATTGCTGAAGATTTAGTAACTAACGAAGATACAGATACTCCAATTGATTTAATTGGTCATACTTTCGATGAAGCAGCCCAGGATCAAATAGTATTATCTTACGATATTGCAAATAGATCAATCGCTTTACCTGCATATCTTACATATAGCGCAAACGGAACAAATGCTGTATTTACATATACTGATGTCGTTGGTTTCGACCCATTAGTTAAGAAAGGAAACTACATTAGAACAGGTGTTGGTGAAAATTCAAGATTAGCTTTAGTTAATCAAGTAGCAGTAGCGAAGCCAGTGAATGGTGAGATAGAAGTTACTATTAAATTATCAGAAGCAGCTCCTATAGTTGCTCCTAATGCTTATGTTGAATCTTTAGAAGATGCAGCAGTTGAATATACTCCATTCGTATTAAAAGGTGCTCAGATTGAAGCAGAAACTATTTTCTCATGTTTAGAAGCTATTAAAGTAGGAACAGGATTAGCAACTGGTTTAGTAGATAAAGACGCAATCGACTTTAGATATATTGTTGATACATTCGGTTCTTTTGACACACAGTTAAGAGATAAAATTCAACTATCTCAATTAGCTAAAGAAAGACAAAATGCATCAGCTATATTAAATGCACCCATGGTAAAAGATTTTAAAGCATCTACGGATCCTTCGTTTATCAATGCATTTAGCCAGTCATTCCAAACTTCATATATTCCAGAAGGAGGTAACTTAGATTTAAATCCAACGGCCTTATACACATTACCAAGTATCGCAGACGGTGCAAATTACGCATTCTACTACGGACCTGGTCTTATTGTAAGAGAAAATGGAAAAGACATCATGGTTCCACCGGCTGCGTATGTATCTAATAACTATATTGACAAATACACCGATGCTTTACCATGGTCAATTGTCGCTGGTCCTAGAAGAGGAGTTGTTGCTGGAACTAATGTTGTAGGTGCTGAATACTCTTTTGACAAAGCAGACAGAGACATTTTAGAGCCATTTGGTTATAACCCAATTGTATTCCAAAGAGGAGTTGGTTTAACTATCTTAGGAAACAAAACTGCACAACAGTCTATTAAATCATCACTATCTTCAGCTCATGTTAGAGAAGTGTTAATTTACATTCAAGATGCAATGGCAGATATTCTAAAAGATTACGTATTCGAATTTAATAATGCACAAACTAGATTAGAAATCAAAACTTTAGCAGATTCATTAATGGAATCAGTTAGACAAGATGGTGGTGTATACGATTTCAAAAACGTAATGGATCAATCAAATAACACGGGTGAGGTAATTGATAACAACATCGGTATTATAGATACATTTGTTGAGCCAGTTAAAGGTTTAGAAATAGTTGTACACAGAACAACGATTTTAAATACTGGTGAAATTTCAACCGGAAACTTTAGTTAAGAAGATATATAATAAAAAATAAAACAATAAAGACTTATGGCTTTACCACACTATTCACAAGATCAAACTAGTAAGGCGGGTAGACAATTCGAACCAGTACAAGGAAACTTATTTGAGGTAACTATTTTACCTCCTGCTGGCGTTTCTGATGCTCCACTATTACTACAACACGTTAACACTATTGGCGGGTTGGAATTATACAAAGATGCAGGTACCGTCGAACAGAAATACAAGTTCTCAAAAAGATCTTATGCTGGTATGCCAGACGATACTTCACTTACGGTGTCTATTAATTTCTCTTTGAACTTAAATGACGCTAACCAAGCTTATTTATATAAAACAATGAGACAATGGTATAACTTAGCTTACAATCCACAAACTGGAGAAATGGGCTTAAAGAAAGACTATACTGGAACAATAGTAATCGTTCAATTTAACAGAGCTGGAGATATTTTCAGAACTGTAACATTAGAAGATTGCTGGATTTCTTCTGGACTTCCATTCACTAACGACTTAAGTTATGAATCTCCAGAAGCAGCTGCCTTAGACGTATCATGGAGATGTGATACCTTTAAAGAAGTATTAGCTTAATTTATTAGAAGTAGGACGGCTTTAAATAGTTCGTCCTATTTTTATGAAACTAAAATATAATATAATGATATAATAATATGTCCAGTAAACTAACGAAGAAATTACAGGTATTACTCTCTGAAGAAGAAGTGTTTATCATAAACAGGATTATACTAAACGAGGCGATTGAAAATGGAGAGAGACCGGTTTCAGTTTCTGCGTTTATCAGAGACTTAATAAGACAAGAAATAAATAAAAAAAGCGATCTTCAAAAGAGTTGGGATCGAAATAGAATTAAACAACTCAAATCTAAATAATAAAACATGAGCAAAGACAAAAACAAAAAAGAAGAAGAAATCAACTTGGATGATCAATACAAAGCTATTGTTGAGGCTAATGAGAATGAATCTTCGGTAGAATCAGAAGAGCCTAAGAATTTAGGCAAAGTTGATATGTCTAGATTTCAACCGGCTGAAGCAAAAGAAGCTGATTTTCATTTAGGATATCATTCAGTTAAAATAGATTCACTACCGTCAGGTGGAATGTTCTATACTCCAGATACTGAAATTTTTATTAGATCTGCAAAGGTTGCAGAAATCAGACATTTTTCTACTATGGATGAAACTAACATTTTAGACGTAGATGAAAAATTAAATGCTATATTAGAGTCATGTCTTAGAATAACTTCTAAGAAAAAAAGACTTTCATATAAAGATATTTTAGAAGAAGATAGGTTTTGGTTAATTTTAGCAATCAGAGATTTAACTTTCCCTGAGCCTGAAAATCAATTAACTGTTAAGTATCAAGATAAGAGAGGTGTTTCTCACGATGCATCAATCGATAAGAAATATTTTCAATACTTTTCTATTCCAGAAGAATTAGACAAATATTACGATCAAGATAAAAGAACATTTATAATTGAAACAAAATCATTCGGTAACATTGAAATGAGACCTCCTACAATTGGTCTAATGCAAAAGGTTACTAAATACATTAAAGAAAAGCAAGAAAAGGGATTACAGGCTGATCAGTCTTTAATTCAATTAATTCCATATCTATATACAGATTGGAGAGGCTTTGATGAAAAATCAATCTTTAATTTTGAAGTAGAATTAAATGGATGGAACAATAGAAAATACGCTTTAGTATATAAACTTGCTGAAAAAATGAAAGTCGGAATTCAACCTGAGATGTTGATAACGCATGAGGATGACGAGGTCCTCGTTCCGATTGGGTTTCGTGACGGAATCAAATCTATTTTCCTTGTTCAGGATATCGCTGGAGAACTTCTTTAAAACTAAGTTCTATCTTTATAAACATCTTTCGATACAACCTTCTGAACTTGAAAACATGGAATACTATGAATTCCATTATATTGTCAAGGAGTTAATTGAAATGATTAAAGCTGAAAACGAAGCGAACAAAGGTCAAAACGATCAAACTAATGAAATGATGGGAAGTATGAAAATGCCTTCTTTCAAAATGCCAAGTTTCAACATGCCTAAGATGTAAATAGAAAAAGGAGGTCCTAGAATTGGACCTCCTTTTATTTAGATATATACTAAAAGAAAATAACATACATTGCGATGAAAAAAGTAAAATCATATAATAATTTCGTAAATGAATCTTTAATTACTGAAATTATAGATCCAATTACGTTAACGTTTGCGATTGCCGGGATAGGTATTGCATTCGGTCCTGAAATTATGAAAGCATACAGATCAAGAAAGATATCCAAAGCAGATCTTACGGATCTTACTAAAATGTTATCTAAGGCGAAGGCAAAGGCAAAGAAATATGACAGACAAGGATTAGACCATGATGCAGCCGAGGCTCAATCGGAAGTGGATCATATAGAAGCAAGAATAGAAGATCTTCGAAATGAAATGGGTAATCATGATGAAATTATTAAAGATTTTGAAAAGGATAAAAAAACACATAAGGAACTTGAACAGGAACTTAAAAATGTTGATCCTAACGTTTTAAGAAGGGCATTGAGAGATGCAAAGAAGGAAGCGTCTAAATTAAAATAAAAGTTCGCAATACTTAAATGGCAAACCAAAACACCGATAAGGCGATATTGGGATTCGCAATGAGTTCTAACTCGCTTCTCCAGAAAATAGAAGCTATAGAGAATCAAACTAAAGATACTTTATTTAGAATAGAGAGTATCATGGTTACTAGTTTTTCCGTTACTCAGGGTATTGCCGCAAGTCTTACTGAAAACAATAAAATACTTAAAGAAATAAAGGAAATCATTTCCAGAAAAAGTGAGGCCGAAGGTGCTCAATTTAAAGGAGGTGGAGGAATAAGTAAACTTCTAGGTTTAGGAGGGTTTATTGCACTTACAGGAATAGGAATGTTCGGTCTTGCCATGGCATTCCAACAGGCCGGCAAAGTAAAACCAATGGCCATCGTATCTGGTATCGCAATGTTCGCTGCACTTGGCGTTATCGCTAGATTAATGGGGCAGATTATACAAGATCCGGGTGGTGGAAGTATTTTTGGAAGTATAAAGGTAATGAAAACATTTACCATGACAATGGGAATGTCAATGCTAATGATGGCTGGAATGTCACTAGTATTATCAAATATGCCCGCAATCGGAGGAGATAAATTAATAGCAGCACTAGCAATAGGAGCAGTTATTTTTATAATGGGTAAAACATTTGTTTCTCTTATTAAAGCCTGGGAATTCTCGGGTATTATGAATTTCATGCTTAATAGGAATAATACCGATGATATAATGAGAGCTATGACACTAATGTCAGTTCAGATGATAGTATTAGCTTTGGCTATGAACGCGATGCCAAGTGTTAAAATGGAAGATGCATTTAATTTCGTTATTATTTCAGCAGCTATGATACCTCTTTCAGTCGCCCTCGTAGCTATGAGATTTGCACTCCCTGCTCTTGAAAAAATAAAATTAAGTACTATTGGAAAGGCTGGTTTAGCGGTTGCAATGTTAGGATTAGCCCTAGTTCCTGTTGCATTTGCAGCAAGGCTAGTTGGTAAGGTAGGAATATCAGAACAGGAAATATCAAGATTAGTAAGTATTACAATGGCACTTGCACCCCTAATAGCTATAATAGGAGTTATTACCGCAATTATTAATTTTGCAAAAGAAGGTAGAGTTAATAAATCTGCTAGTGGAGGTAATTCTCTACTTAAACAAGATAATTCTAGAAAGAGAAATCAGAAAATGAATTTAAAAGGAATTGCAATATTTGGCCTACAGGCCGTTGTTGTTCTTGGAGTATTGGCTCTTACTGCCCTTGCATTTAAATTTGGAGCGCCAATGATAGCAGCGGGTGCACAAGCCGCTAGGCAAATCGACATGATAGGTGTAATAAAATTAATGTTTACATTAGGAGGATTATTATTAATAGGAGGTCTTGTAATAGGGATGACAATTAAAATGATGAAGGGTAAGCAAAAATCACAAAAAACCGGACTTATACCTGGAGTGGGATCTAGCTCCGAAAAACCAGGAGCATTATCAAAGCAAGATTTAATAGCATCCATGGTAATATTACCAATTATAGTATTATCAATGGCAGCAGCCGTCATGGCATTTAAATTAATGCCATCTATTCCTAAAATAGAAGATGGATTCCTGTCATTTGTTTTAATAACGGGTATGGCGATATTCGTATATGGATTTGTAATGGCTAAAGTATTCAGTGCTCTTTCTGGTAAATCTAAAGGAAAGGGTATGGGAATGCTTGGACTTGGTGGAAGCTCGAAAAGAGGAAAGTTAGGAATTAAAGACGTATTAATGGCAGCATTTGTAATGCCTATTGTCGCACTAGCTATCGTTGGTTCCGCATACGTATTTCAAATGATGCCAGCTGTTACTGCAGAACAGGCACCTGATTTAATATGGGCTTTAAAGTCAGCAGCAGCAATTATGATATTCGGTATCGCGATGATAGGAATAGGAAAACTTGCTAAGAATATGGATTTTAAAGCAGCAGCTAAAGCGATGTTAGTCGTTGCTCTTGCAGCATTAACTATATTATTAGTTGCTTTTGCATTTAGTCTTGCGGGAGATGTTAAATACGGAGAAGCACCTCCACTTTCATGGTCAATTGGAGTTGGTATCGCCCTATTTATAGTAGGTGGCGTAATTTTAGCCCTTGGTGCAATTGCGATGGCAGTAACTCCTGTGGGAATTTTATTAGGAGCCCTTACTGTATTAGTTGGTGCAGCTGTATTATATGCTGTTGCGTGGATATTTACACAGATTGGTAAAATTGACGGTCTTAAAGAATCAGCCCAAACAATAACGGACGTACTATTTATGCCATTTAATGCAATGGTTGATTTATTTAAAAGATTTAAAGATGAAATAGGAATAGAAAACATGGGAGGTCTTGCAGTTGGTATTGGTCAACTTGCACTAGCATGGTTAGGTCTTGGAGCTGCACTTGCGGGTTCAGCTGCCGGAGGAGTATTAGCTTCTATTGGAGGATTAGCCTCGGCTGCCTTTGATGGTTTAACTAAATTATTCGGTGGAAATGTAGAAATGAAACCATCTGAACTATTAAGATATCTAGTTAGAAATTCTAAAAATCTAGTAATTACCGGAGATGCTATAACAAAGGTTTCCAAGGCGTATCAGATGATCGCTAGAGGAAGTGGCGCATTTACTAAAGGAATAGCTCCACTTGGAAAATTCATAGAAAGAATGGGATCCACGACTGGTGTTTTAGCCTCACAAACCTTTGATAGCTTTTCATCATCTTATAGAAGATATGCTAGAGCTAATAATTCATTAGATGTAACTAAAGTTGAAGCAACTACGAAAATGTTTAACGCCCTTGCAGATCTTGCTAAGAATAATGGAGAAAATGCAATGAAAGTTCTTGCAGATCAATTATTAGAAGCAGTCGCACAGTTATCAGATGCTGTTGCAGATCTAGATAAAGCAGTTGCTAAACAAGGTAAATCTACTGGTGGATTTGGAGACGTAGTTTCTGGCGCAATTGATAAGTTTAAAGAAGTAGTTTCCGGAAACACTAAAAAGGTAGAAGCAATGGCTCCAAAATCCGGAAGCAATGCAGATATTATAGAAGCTATTCAAGATTTAGAAGATACGCTAGTGGCTTCAGGAATCAAGATCAAGCAATCTGCATATTAATTGAAACAACCCACCTTTATTTAGTATAATTAATAGTTCTTTGACAGCTATACTTTAAAAATAAACACAAAGTATATGGAAACAACTATTATTACATTCGGTCTGGGTGTGGTGCTAACTCTAATTATTTTAGGAGTAGTGTCATTGTTCAGGTCAACTAAAAAAATCGGTGAATTAGATTCGTTGGTTAATTACATTGAAAGCGATATTCAAAATAGAATAGATTCAGTCGAAACCTATTTAGATAATTGCATTCATGATCTAGATAAAAGATTAGATTCTAGAGTAGACAAAGCGATTTCTCAATTTGAGAGAGAGATAGAAGAAATGGATTTAAGATTAGATAAAATTATTGATAGTTTTAATCTTCAAAAATCCAAAGAAAAGGAAAATATTCCTAATTAATTTAAATAAATAAACATTAACCTATAGTTGTTAAAGAATAGGAGAAGTGGCAGAGTGGTCGAATGCACTGGTCTTGAAAACCAGCGAACTTCACGGTTCCAGGGGTTCGAATCCCTTCTTCTCCGCAAATAGTCTGGTAGCTCAGTTGGTTAGAGTGTCGCCCTGTCACGGCGAAGGTCGCGGGTTCGAGTCCCGTCCAGACTGCTAAACAGAGTGCACATGAAACATTGTGCATTTTGGGGGTATAACTAATATAGAAAACAATTTAAAATGAGAAAAGTACACAGAGGTAGTCGAGGAATGGTTGCTGGAGTATGTGATGGTTTAGGATATTACTTTGGAATTGATCCGTTAATATTTAGACTTTTATTCACATTAGCATTCTTTACACCCACAATTCCAGCAATATTAATATACATTATATTTTGGATAGTAATACCAGCAAACAAAAAAACAAAAACAAATGACAAGAGCGGAAATAGTTCAAAGACTTCTAGATGAAAGTAGGATAACAGCAGAAGAAGCTGTAGTTCTTTTACAGGAGAGTTCAGGAATTCAATACATTCCATATCAGCCAAATCCATATTGGACTTCTAACCCTGATTGGACATACGATCCAAATAGAACAGGTCAGCCGTGGTATACAACAACATCAAATACACCAACAGATGATAACTCCTAACTATACATTTAACGCAAAACTAATTAGAGTAGTAGACGGAGATACTGTATGGGCACATGTAGATTTAGGATTTGATATTTGGAAAAAGGTAAACGTTAGACTACATGGAATTGATACTCCTGAAACTAGGACTAGAGATTTGGTAGAAAAAAGAGCAGGTCTTAAATCCAAAGAAAGACTAATACAATTATTAGAACAAGGAAACAATGAATTTGTATTGGTTTCGAAAGAAGTTGATAAATATGGAAGAGCACTAGGAGAACTATATAATGGTTATCATGAAGTTCATGTTCATGAAGGTGAAACTAGACCTATATCAATTAGTATAAATCAAGTATTATTAAACGAAGGTTTAGCAAAACCTTATAACGGAGGAAAAAGATAAAATATGAAAGCAAGAGAATTTAGCATTCCAGGATTATTAGAATTAAGACCTGGAAAATTTGAAGATGAAAGAGGAGAGTTTATAGAAACATTCAAATCTTCAAAACTTAAAGAACTTGGAATTACAGAAGAATTTCTACAGGACAATCAATCTGTTTCTAAGAAAGGAGTATTTAGAGGAATACATTTACAAACGGGAGATAGTGCTCAAGGAAAATTAGTGAGAGTTTCTAAAGGAGCTGTCGTAGATTTTGCAGTAGATCTTAGACCGGGTTCACTATCGTATGGTGAATGGACCTATGTATTATTAAGTGCGCATATAGGAAATCAATTCTGGATTCCAGCGGGATTTGGCCATGCGTTTCTTGCCCTTGAGGATGATACTATCTTTTCATATAAGTGTACTAAAGAATATGATAAGAGTGCAGAGGAGTGTCTCCTATGGACCGACAAGGATATAGATTTGACTATAGATAAGACTATACTTGCACAGTTCAACATATCAGACATCTTAATTTCTGAAAAAGATAAAGAAGGTATTACATTAAATGAATATTCTAAAAAATATGGTGTACTGGTTTAAAAGAAAATACAGACAAGTTAAGAGAGTATTAGATTTCTTGCCTATTATTTGGAAAGGTTATGATTTTGATTATGGATACGCAATTGAGTTATTTAAACATCAATTAATACGTACTGAGAAATTCATGTCTTCTTCAAATACAAATACAGTAAATGCCAATATTAGAGCTAGAAGAATTAAAACTGCCATTGAACTTCTTGATAAAGTTTATGATGAAGAATATGGTTGTGAATATCAAGAGCAGATGAAATCAATATATGGTGACAATGTGTTAGATTGGAATTTTGAAGATACTGGAAGAGGGGACGGAAGTTCATATCTTAATTATGAATATGAGAAGTGGGAAAATAAAGATGAAGTTAAAGAAACATTTGATAAGCTATTTAAACAGTCTAAGCAAAAGCAAATTAGAGCAGAGAAATTAGTATGGAAATTTATATCCCATAACATCCGAGAATGGTGGGATTAAAATAATTTGAAAATAATTGCCTAAATATTTTTTTATCTCAGAATTTTTGCTTATATTAGTAGTATAATTAAAACCATATATTATGTCTACAGAATTAAAATCATTAAAAGGTAAGTTTTGGAATCAAAAAACTTCACAAATTGATTCTACTGAAATGTCATTGACAAGATTCAGTGGAGGTAAAGAAGGTATGAAACTTCAATTAACAATGAGAGAGCAAGGAGACTTCTTTACTCATATCACCCTTAATAAGAGTGAGATCAAAAAATTAATCAAAGAACTTCAAGAAAACTTTGACCTTTAAAATAAAAGATATGAAAACAGTAATTTTCGATTTAGATGGAACTCTCGCCCTCATTGATGATAGGCGAGCTGTTTCCACAAAAGATAATGGTAAAATGGATTGGGACACTTTCTTCGATCCAAAAAACATTCAATTGGATAAACCAAACTGGCCCGTTATACACATGGCAAAACTTCTTAAGAAAGATGGCCATAGAATTGTAATTTTCAGTGGAAGATCTAAAGCCACTAAAGATGCTACTAAGGATTGGTTAAACGACTTAGATATTCCCTTCGATGTTCTTAAAATGAGACCAACTGGTGGAGGTTTTAAGTTTATGAAAGATGATGTATTAAAGAAAAAGTGGCTTGACGATTTATTTCCAAACACAGGCGATATTACATGTGTCTTTGACGATAGAGATAAAGTAGTTCAGATGTGGAGAGATAACGGTATCACATGTTTTCAAGTAGCTGCAGGTGATTTTTAAAATAAAAAGATATGAAATTTAAAGATTTAAAATTTAAGAAACAAGGACACGGTGGCATCGGAGCTACTGCAAAATTTAAAGATGTTACGGTGAGTATTCAGGCTGGTAAATTTGTTTACAGCACTCCTCGGGAGGATGGCCTAAATTCTTCACAATACTCTTCATTTGAAGTAGCTATATTTAAAAATTCTGAGGATGGCGGTTTTGTCACCGATCAGTTTATAGATACTGCAGATCAAGTTGCAGGATGGACTTCTAAGAAAGATGTTGAAAACCTTTTACAAAAATTAAAATAATGGGAATAGAAGGATTATTTTTAACAATTTTCTTAGGAGCATTCGCATTTGTAATGGGATGGATGAAGGGATGTGAAGACGAGCAGTCAAGAATTAGAGATGCTTTTAGATCAGAAGATTATACGTATAGTGGATTTTTAGATGTTCTTGAAAAATACGAAGAGGAGAAGGAAGCCGCTAGGCAATGGGCTAAGTTTAATAAAAAAAGAAAAAAAAATCAAAAATAAACAGCTAAAAGTTTTTTTATCTCAGAAATTTTGCTTATATTAGTAGAGTAATAATTAATAAAAGAAACCATTATGGCAGAATTAAAAAACAAACAATATATGTTCACCTTCGAAGGTGGCGGTTGGAACACAGTGTGGGCCAAAACAAAACGCGGTGCAATTAAAGCCGCTCTTAAAGAATACAAAGATTCAGATTCTTTGAATCCACGTATTGATTCTTTTCACGTAGCTACTGAAGAAGGCCTTCGAGCTGCAATGTCTCTTTTCTACTAAAAAAAATAAAAATGAATAAATTACAATCACTTAAATGCGTTGAAGTAACTTCACAGACGCAAGCCGACAATGGAACTATTTGTTACCATGACCCTATCACAAATACTGACTACCTTTCATATGAAAGTGGATATATTCGTAGAGCATATACTCGAAATTACGAAAATTATAAAGGATATGGATGGTCTAATAGAACAATCTATCAATTAAATCCTACTAAGAAATCAATGCACGAATGGAATGGAAGCACATGGCCTTCAACGGAAAGGATTATGATCGAAAATCCAAACGAGCGTTTAGACAGACTTGCGAAGGCCGTAGTTAATTATAGAAAAACACTTAGTAAAAATGCGTAAACTTAAACAAACACTTAAGCAGATTGATAGTGTAGACATCGTCCTAATTACTGCGTTCGGGCTTTATATGATTCTACTTGTTTCTAACCTTTTAAAAATGGTAAACTAATGAGATATACTGTAACATTTGAAGTATACATTGATGCAGATAACGATAAACATGCTCTTTCAAAGGGTGAACTTATCGCTGACAATCAAGAAAATTTATTTGGCCAATCATGGGATGTCACTGGAGTTCATGAAACTCCATTCGCTTCTTTGAGTACAAGGAAAGTAGATATTCAAAAACTTAGAACGGAGCAACTGATTAAATCAATAGAAGAAGATCCATTACCGTTTTAGTATGATAACATATTTATTTATTGGGGTAATTTACTCTTTTATCATGCACCTTTCATGGGATCATCATAGAAGAAATGATAAAAACTTTGGATTAGAAAAGTGGACAATTAAAGAATCTTTAGTATTAACGGTAATTTGGCCACTATACCTTTTATATTTCGTTTATTCTTTTTTTAAAGGGTTAGGGGATTAAACTTTTTATAAAAACTATGTATAAATTATGATGAGAGTAGACTTTTACACACAAGTGGGCCAATTTCTAGTTTTACCAACTGTTAAGATAACATTTGATAAAGCCTTAAACGGATATTATGAATTAATATTTGCATGGGGAAGTTGGGGTATTTCAATATCATTTTAAAAATATGCCAGAATTAGCAGAACTTAAATTTACAGCAGATTATGTAAACAAAATGTCAGAAGGGGCAAAATATGTTAACGTAGTAAAAAACCCTGAACACAAATGTGAAGATTTAAATATACCTTTTAAATTTTTTAAAATTAAAGCAGAATCTAAGGGTAAGGAAATGGTTCTTATTATACAAGACAATGATTCAGACAAATTTATTCCTATTAGAATGACAATGGGAATGAGTGGGTATTTTAAATTAACAAACACGGGACAAGAGGCTAAACATTCTCATTTAAAATTTCATCGAAAAGATGGAACTACACTTTCATTCGTAGATGTTCGCCGATTCGGTAAATGGAAGCAAGGGTTATGGTGGAATGATACACGAGGGGAGGATCCAACGACCTCCTTTGATTCTTTTTGGAAAGATATAATGACTAATCTAACGTCACGCGCTTTCAAGAAACCACTCTATGAAGTCATGATGAACCAAAAATATTTTAATGGAATAGGCAATTACCTAAGAGCAGAGATTATTTATAGAGCCGAAGGCGTAGATCCTTTTCTTCCAGCTGGAATGCAACTGGCAAAATACCCTAAAATATTGGAACTATGTAAGGATATTCCAATGTTAGCATACGCAAAAGGAGGAGGAAGCATTAAAGATTGGGATAATCCATTCGGAACAGATGCTATTCAAGAAAAATTCATGCTATGTTATGGAAATCCTGCTATGTCAAAAAGAAAAGATTCGAATGGAAGAACATTTTGGTATGATCCAAAATGGGACAATGTTCCTACGAGTAGAGACGATTTAAAAGAATATTTATATGGCGATAGAAGCTAAGAAGTGGCTTAACGAAAACATCAAACATTACCTACACAATATGAAAACATATAAGCCTACAAAAGAAATGAGAACCAATCCACTTTCCTTACAGGATGGAGGATCTATCGTAACTGTGATTTACGACGGTTACGTTGTTGAATTTACAAACATTAAAAATCCTTATTCATATATTTCTTCTATTCGCAAAGCAAAGGAAGGTGATATTACTCTTAGAGGTTTTCTAATAAATGGTGAAGAATATGATATGTGTAAAGGTAAAATAAACAAAAACAAATAAATCAGTATAATATTATATGAAAAACGTATTAGTCACAGGTGGTGCAGGATTTGTCGGAAGCAACCTCATTAAACACCTACAGGAAACCTATCCACAAATCAAAATAACTTCATTAGATAATTACTTTACAGGAAAGGAAGAAAACCATGTTCCAGGCGTAACTTATTACAGAGGACATACATGGGAAGCAGATACTATTTTTGAAAAATTAACAGAAGAAGAATATTTCGATACAGTATTTCATTTTGGAGAATATAGTAGAATCGTTCAATCATTTGAAGATATTGATTTTGTTCACAGGTCTATTCTATCCGGAACACCCGTTATATTAGAACTGTGTAGAAAATGGAATTCAAAGTTAATTTATTCTGCATCTTCTTCTAAGTTTGGTAACAATGGTGAAGATGAGAATCTTTCTCCTTATGCTTGGATGAAATCTAAGATGGTAGAACTAATTAAAAATTATAATAAATGGTATGATCTTCAATATGAGATCTGTTATTTCTTTAATGTATATGGACCTGGTCAAATTACATCAGGTGATTATGCAACAGTTGTCGGTATTTTTGAAAGACAATTTAAAGCAGGTGAAAAGTGTTCAGTGGTTTCTCCTGGAAATCAAAGCAGAGACTTCACACACGTTGAAGACGTAGTTACAGCGCTTGGATTAGCAGCACAAAGAAAAGACAATCACGAATGGCACTTAAGAAGTGGAGTTAATACGACAATGATCGAATTAGCAGAAATGTATGGTGATTGGGTAATGATTCCCGAAAGAAGAGGTGAAAGGTTTACAAGCGAAGACTTCCCATCAGACACTGAAGAAAAATTAGGCTGGAAACCAACTTGGAAATTACAAGATTGGGTAAATTTAGTAACATCACCAAAACAAGAAAAAATTAATGCATAAAAAAGGTAAAATAGTATTAGTAGGAAAGGCAGCTGCCGGAAAAGATTATTTAAGAACTAGATATGAAAATAGAGGTTTTGTTTTTGGAGTCTCTTATACTACTCGTCCTCCTCGTAAGAAGGCAAACGAACAAGAAGGAGTAGACTACTATTTTGTAAATGAAGATAGCTTTAAAAACATGATCGATAATGATGAATTCGTCGAGTATCAAAAATTTAACGGATGGTATTATGGAATCACAAAAGAAGAATTTGAAAGATGTGACGTAATGATTTTAAATGCGGAAGCAGTTGATTTATTAAATGAAGAATATCGAGGTAGATGCTTTGTAACTTATATAGATATACCAATCGACGTAAGAAGATCGAGAATCATAGAAAGAAATGACCCAGATGACAATTTTGAAAGAAGAATTCAGGCTGATGAAGATCAATTTAGAAACTTTTTCAATTATGATTGTAGAATAACTAACCACAACTTTTAAAATAACAATAAATAATAATAAGATGGCAGATTTAAAGATGAACTTATCACAACTAGAAACAAAGAGAGACGAACTTATCAAAGAAATTGATGCGACTTCAAAGGACATGACTAATAAAACCTATGATGTTGATTTCGTAAGTAATGCTAATATTAACAAAACATTATCTCATCTAGATAAAAATTACAAATGGACAGTTAAGAATGCTGCTCTTTTGATTAATCTTCATGAAGCTTTAAAAGCTGAAAAGACTAGAATTTCAAAAGAAGGTGGAGATGCAGTAGTAGCATTAAAGACAGTTCCACTTAATACATTATATAGTGCATTGACATCACTTGAAGGAACAGGTGTATCTCAGGCAAAAGCATTTACAACCCTTCTTACTCAAGTTGGTTTCAATATCAGTGAAGCTATGAAAACTATGCAAGAAGCAAATAAAGAAATACAAGCTCTTCATGTTTCTTTAGCTGAAATTGAAAAAGAAATAGAAGAGAATAACGTAGAAACAGTAACACCGGATGAAGTTAGCAAGTAAATCTAAAAATAGATTAGAACTCTTAGACATAATTCAAGAAGGAATTACAGTCAAAGATACATCTGCATCTGTTGAAAAGATTAAACAGTCGGCCTATCCTAACCTTTTAGAAAAGGTAAGTGAATGGGTTGCAGAAAAGAAAGGTTTTAGTGGAGGTCTTGCAAAAGAAAAGGCTAAAACTATGATCAAATTTGATAGTAGTAAAACAACAGGTGCAAGAAATATGCATTTTATGGGAACTGCTAACAAACCTACTCTCACCGTAGAGAGTGCTGGAATTAAGGTTGCTATAGAATTTATCAAAGGAGATAGAGGCTCAGATTTAAGAGAAGCTATCGGGCAATCAATGATATACTCAACAGCGTATGATTTTGTAATGTGTGTATTTTTAGATTCAACCGATGATAAAAGAATTAAAGGAGGATCTTCTTCAATTACAGAACACTATTTTTTAAACAACCTTTGGGATAATTTTAACGTAAAGTTTACATTAGTATAATAAAACATATATGCAAATATTTGTAACATCAAACCAACAGTTTGGAAGACCCGGGGCTATCAAGAAGTATGATAGGCCCTTTTCTTCGCTAGAAGAAATGAATGAAACATTAATAGAAAACTGGAACCTTACAGTTTCACCCGAAGATGTAGTATATGTCTTAGGTAATTTTGGATGGGATCCAACTACCGTAGAGAACTGTATTAATACACTAAACGGACATATATATTTTATAGAAGGAGAATTCGATAAGGCGACTGTCGATGTTTCTATGCTTCCTAACGCAGATAAGAAGATGGAAGAGATAGGACAAATAGATTTCTTGCCGGAGATGGACGCATGTATGTCCTATTGGCCTCTTTCGATTTGGCCTGGTAAATATTTACTAACTGGACATCCTTCTAAAAAAATTAAAACAAGTCCTTCTAAAAAGATAATTAACGTGTCATGTGATCAATGGTCTTATAAGCCAGTTAATATAGAATCACTGATCGGGCTGTTCGAGGAAAATAATTTGAAAAAAAGTGAAAATAAACAGTAAAAAGTTTTTTTATCTCAGAAATTTTGCTTATATTAGTATAGTAATAATTAATTAATCAAAAATATAACGTATGGCTACCTACAAACAACTAACTCAAAACTTTCTAGAAACAGGATCAGATCAAGACTTCGCAGTTCTTTATAACAAGATAAAGCCAGGTCTAACTTCTTATATTAATAAGATAGTTAAAGATCGTGAAATGGCAGAAGACATCGCAGTAAACACACTAACTAAAATGTGGACCAAAATCGAACAGTATAATCCAAGTTACGGAATTACTACTTGGTTATATAGAATCGCATTCAACGATTCTTTAGGTTATATTAAGAAAAGAAATCAAACTACGTCTTTAAGTAAATTATCAGAATATGGCGTAGAAGTAAGTGTTACTGGATCAGTTTCAAATACTCTAAAAGATTTAGTTCTAGATTATGAAGAAAAAACTGAACAAGATTATTTAGAAGAAGACGATGCTCTTCAAGACAAATACATCAAAACACTAGAAGCTATGCAAAATCTAAAAGAAATGTATAGAGATATTCTAGTAGACAGAATGGTAAATCATATGAAATACGATCAGCTAGCTGATAAATATAAACTTCCACTTCAAACTATTAAGAATAGAATCCGTAGAGGTAAAGCTTTAATCGTTGAAGCTGTAGAAAAATAAATATGAAAGGAAGCACAACATGCAAGAAGGAAAGAAGAATGACCCAGAGTTTGTGTTCTGTTATTGGGACGAATTTAAACCTAACGTAGAAAAAGATGATAGTAGTAGTTTACAAGAAGAGCAAGACGGCAAAGAAATTATACATGACAGTGTTCGAAAACGAAGCAACACCGGACAGGATAATAAATGCGAAAGCAAGAAAGCCACTGATTCCGAATGAATATGAAATCGTAGAATTAGGAATGGGATCAGGTTTTATTAAATGGTATAAAGACAAGCATAAAATTAAAAATCATGATTTGGCGTAATCAAATTGACGAATGGGACGAAGAACTCTATGAAGATCGACCTAGGAAAGGTAAATTGCCTAAAATGAAAGACGTTGAAAAATCGCTAGCAAGCAAAAAAAGAAAAGATATTGAAAATAAACAGTAAAAAGTTTTTTTATCTCAGAAATTTTGCTTATATTAGATAAGTAATTAATTAAATAAGTAATGAATCATCAAGAAACATCAGTAGAAAAATTAGAATCAGCTTCTCAAAGTACAACTGAGAAAGCGATAGATACTCTATTTTCTGTTCTATGTTCTTCTTCTAAGAAAAGTAAGAAGATAGTTTATGTGGATATGGATGGCGTCTTAGTAGATTTACATGCAAAACTCAGAGAATATCCTGAAGAAGTTGTAAAATCTCTAGGAAACGATATTGATAAATTACCTGCTCTTTTCCTCGATCCTCCTCCTATGGAAGGTGCGATCGAAGCTTTTAACATTCTTTGTTCTTTATTCGATGTGTATATTTTATCAACTGCACCATGGGATAATCCTGAAGCTTTAATGCACAAAAGACTATGGGTTGAAAAACATCTAGGAAAGAATGCATACAAAAGATTAATCCTTTCTCACAATAAACATTTAAATATTGGAGACTTTTTAATCGATGATAGAACTGCAAACGGAGCTGGCAAATTTACAGGAGAACATATTCATTTCGGAACAGATAAGTGGCCAGATTGGAAGGCTACATTAGACTATCTTATACCTCACGCTTAAATATAAGCTTAATCCAGTTATATCTTTTTCTGGATTCTAAGTATTTATAATTCTTTTCATTGGCATACGCCTCTCTTTCAAATGAGATGTTACGGTACGCTCCAGTTCCATAGAAGAACAATTTTATAAACCATTCAGTAACATATAGAATATAGAAAGGAATCACTAGAAGTTCTTCCTGCTGCTTTATGTGTATAGATTCGTGATTAATTATTCTCTTCGCTCTTCCTCTCCACCATTTAGAAGAATTGTATTTTTCTCTTAAAACTATAAAAGGCCAAAGAGTAATTCCTCCGACTGTCATAAACCAGCTTACTGCGTTTAAAAATCTGTCGCTATATTTAATAATAGGTGTTTTCATATAATATATATCAGATATATAATTTAAGCCTACGCTAGAACGCTAGCATTTAACTTCCTGGGCAGGAAACTCAAACAATTTTTAGAACAAATGATGAAACGTATACTCGTTACATTGCTTGCCCTATGTGGTTTCTTGTCACACGGGCATTGCGAATTACCCACAGCACCAGACGCTATTGTAACCAATATTGAAATCCAAACTGGATGTCTAGGAGACCTACCGGTCTATAATGTAGAATATCTTGTAGTTAATATAGGTGAAGAACCTATTACCGATTACTGTATTGAAATATGGAATGAAGATTATTATCAATGTTTTGATAGTGATCTATTTGGTAATTATGAAATTCCACCAGGAGAGGGCCAACTATTTACTACACAATTCTTTGAATTTACTGGCGTTCCAGGTGGTTTCTTCGTAATTTCAGTAGATGGCGTTAATGATGAAATAGTTACCGGTAATAATAACACAACTGTTTATTATCCTGATGAATGGGAAGAATGTCCAATTGAATGTGAACCAGATACCGTCGAAGTTCTAACGTATATTTACCAGATAGATTCTATTTTCACCACTATATATGAAACAGATACTCTTTTCGTTGAATTACCTAATGATACTATAATTGAATACGTAGATAATTTCATTACAGATACTCTTTTCGTAGAAACCATTGACACAATATACGTTGATGTCGAGGTTTACGTTGAAGTCTTTATCACTGACACTATTTATGAAGTTGAATACATTACGGAATATGTTACAGATACACTTTATATTACAACGGTCGATACAGTTGAAGTGATTGTATATGAATTTTTAACGGATACCGTTTATGAGTATATTACTATTGATTGTGAAACTGGATTAGAATGTATTGATGATCCAGGATTAACTTGTCCGGATTGGACTTCAGTTTATCTGCCAAACACATTTACACCAAATAACGATGGTTTAAATGATACATGGCAAATGGTTTATGATTTAGATTGTTGGGTCGATGTAGAATTTAAAATATTTAATCGATGGGGAGGTATGATCTATTCTGGAATGGGTGATAATTACGATTCATATCCTTATTGGGATGGAAGTGTAAATGGAGGAGATCATTATGCATCTGACGGTGTTTATACATATACGTTCTACGCAAGAAAATTAAACTCAACCGAAATCTTTCAAAGACACGGGCACATAACAATATTTAGATAAAATAAAAAACTTAATTTGAAGTTAAAGTATATGTTCTTTCTATAATTTGTCTAGCCTTAACACGCCTTCCGTTTACATAGACTACTTCTGTGTAAGTATTATTAGCATAATGCTTCCATGTTCCATGTTTTTTACCTTCTTTGAATTTAGCTAATACTAATAATTCACCGTTAGGGCTATATTGCTTCCAAGTTCCAGTATGCTTTCCACTTATATTGAATCTACCTTCTTCTAGAATCACACCATTAGATGAAACCATATTGTAGATTATTTCTCCGGTAATATCACATTGCTTATATGATTTTTCTTGAGAAAGGGTAATGGTTGAAAACAATAGACCTAAAATTAAAAATAATTGTTTCATAATATATGATTTTTATTTAGGTTTATACCTTATATATCCTTCTTGTTAACATTAAGATAACATTAAGGTAATATTTTTATAATATTTATGAAAAAAGTTTAAAAAAAGTCAGCCTAGGATTTTTCTAGGTCGCCGGAATTGGTTATATTAGTAGAGTAATAATTAATAAAAAATAAAAACATGTACAAAGAACTTTCAAAAAGAAACAGATCATTACTTTTAGACGGAGCAAAAACTACAGGATCCTTTGTAGAAGGATATTACTATATTGAAGAAAGACTGTATATCGATGAGGCAGATGAACTTCACACATTCTGTATGTGGATCGATAATCAAATTGGAGGCGCAGGCCCTGCAAACATTTCTACGCTATGGTTAGGATTTAAATATCCTGAAGTAGATGCATTTTCCGAATCATGTGCTTATATAAAAAAGCAAATGGACAGAATTAAATCCTATTCTATATAATGAAAACCTATAAAATACAAAGACAACCTCCGTTCCGAGATTTTGCGATAGTTAAAACCTTAAGTGGAACTTATGTGTGCCCTGGATGGCACCCCGTTGAACCTGGAACGACACGAGAGCAGATAATCTTAGTAGAACCCGAGGACGCTCCAGTTATTAACAAACCTGTTAAAAAGTTGGTCACAAATCAAGTGAAACAAACTAAAACCTTTAGAGTATTATCTAGTAACGGTAAGTCATATTACAACGTTCAGTTTAATGGTAAAGATTGGAGTTGTGATTGTCCCGCAAGTAATTTCTTTCGAGGTCCTTGCAAACATATTAAGGCAAAGAAAGAAGAATTAATAATTTCTAAATAATTTATATGAAAAAAGTTTTAAGTATTTTAAAAAGTATTGTAAGAGGATTGTCAAACCAATATTTCAGAATAATGGGATTTTTATGGATTTTTGCATCCTTTGCTTACATAGGAGACCCTGAATTCTGGACAGTTTTAGGGTTTGGAACCGTGTTTACAGGTATTCAAAGTATTATTGAAAAATAGTATGATAATAACCAATAAATGGTAATTATCCAGGGGTAAAACGGATAAATACTCTATAACAATTTTAAAAATAACATAATTTAAATATGGCATTACAAGGAAGTGGGCAAATTAGCCTTTCAGATATAGCTGCAGAAATGAGTCAGATAGCTTCAAACCTTAGTTTAAGTGGTCTATCAACTTCAACATCACTAAATGACGCAAGTCCAGCTAAACCAGACGAAAGCCAACCCCATGGTATGGCTGAATTTTATTCTTATGATCATAATTATTCAAGCTTTAAACCTCTTATGGGAGGTCCACAAAACTCCTCCGGTAAATGGTTTAGTTTTTGTGGAGATGAAATAAGATTTTTTTACTACCATGATGGAGGTAAAGATATACCAATGGTAGGTAATAAACTATACTCATCGAATAGAGGTGAATATATTCCATTCACCGCTTTTGTGACTAGACTAACAGCAGCTGATGCGGGCCCTGAAGGCGGAGAATCTTATATAGCAACAACAGATAGCACCGGTAAAATTACTCGTTTAGATAGCTGTGAAGGTATTGAACCAGGTGAAGGAACACAGAATCCAGACGAACTAAATGCAGGACCAGGTAGTGAATTCGGTGGAGAAGGTGACACGCTCAAACCATAATATAGCTATTATTCAACATTAAAGAAAGTGAGATTTATTCTCACTTTTTTTTTGCAAAACAGTGAAACAAACACACCTGCCCTGATATAAATACAGTAACATGAACAAATTGAAAATCAAATTGAAAATGTGGATTATAGAAAAAACTATTCCAATTTGGTTTAGAGGTTTAAGGAAGCCTCGTTTATGGAACGTTCTTTGAATTATAGGTTGTACTATTGAAATGCCGGAATGGTGGAATTGGTAGACACGAGGGACTTAAAATCCCTTGGACAGTAATGTCCGTGACGGTTCGAGCCCGTCTTCCGGTACAACTAGAAAAGAAAGAGATAAAGGTAAACTCCACACAACTCGTTGTGGTCCGGCCGGAACAGCGTATCGAGTTCTAACAAGGAGACTGACGAGTCTCGCGCTTAAGGGTAGCTTCTTTTCTTTATAATTCATAAATCGAATTAAACTTAACGAATGGACCAGTAGCTCAGCTGGATAGAGCATCTGCCTTCTAAGCAGACGGTCACAGGTTCGAATCCTGTCTGGTTCACAAAGAGAGGTATAGTGAAGCTGATCAAATTGAGAGTAAGGTAAAGGTTAACCTCTCATTAATGCAGTAACCTTGAAAGACCCGAAATACCTCTCGACGGACTTTTAGCTCAGTTGGTTAGAGCACCGCACTCATAATGCGTAGGTCGTAGGTTCGAGTCCTACAAGGTCCACTTAGATCTCTTAGCTCAGTTGGTAGAGCAATACACTTTTAATGTATGGGTCCAGGGTTCGAGCCCCTGAGGGATCACGAATATATACTCTTGTAGCTCAATCGGTTAGAGCAGGATCCTTATACGATCAAGGTTATGGGTTCAAGTCCCGTCAAGAGTACCTTTAATATGAAAGAATTTAACAAAGAAGAAATTAACAGAATAATAGAAATGGCGTGGGAAGACAGAACTCCGTTTAGTGCCATAGAATTCCAATTCGGTATTAAAGAAAATGATGTTAGAAAAATCATGAGATCTAACATGAAAGAATCTTCCTTTAAGATGTGGAGAAAAAGAGTTAAGGGTAGAAAAACCAAACACACTTTCTCGTCTTCTGATTTTAGATTTAAATCAAGCAACCAAAAAAAATAAATCTAAAATGGTTAAAACAATACTATTATCTATAGCGCTGCTTATTAGTATTAATACAATAGGACAAGGGTGTTCACCATATCATTCTATTAAAAACTGGGAAACAAATGATGATGTAGATTTTACAGTATCTTGGGTTAGTTGTTTCCATGCAGCTGGTTTAGCGTTCTCCATGGATTACAATAACATTTCTGGAGGAGTACATATAATGGGAGAAGGTCATAGGAATGCAGCGTATACGTTTCTAAGTTATCAATACCAACCAATTAAAAGAATTAAATTATCAGCAGGACCTTTATATAGATTAAATAATGATAATGGATTGATGGTTGCACAATACGGTGGCGATATTAAGCTATATAAATCTATTTGGCTTACCAGTAGAATATTACAGATCAGAAGAGATTTAAACTATTTAAATGTAGGAATTAAAGTAGTTTTATAAAAAAAAGTAAATCTAAGAATGTACAAGAAGGAAATAATGAAAATATGGAATCAGTTTAAACGATGGTTCATCTCTAAAGTCTTAAAACAGAAAATAACATTTACAAGTGACGATTGGACGGGAGAAGTAGATGTATACTATTATAAAGGTGAAACTAGAATGACATGGTCTAGGGGAAATAACGCAATGCCAGATGGTGTTAGAAATAGAGCGTTTATCTTTTGCCATTCAGATACAGCACTGCATATACCCGAAGGATATTGCAAGTTTCTATACACTATAATAATACCCGAAGGATGGGCAAACTCCGGAGAGCAATTTACGGTAACTAGGTATATTAAACATTCTTAAAATTTAGAGTATAAATACCATGACAGGAACAGAATACATGGATTTATCCATAGAAAATACATTTAACGTACTAACAGGAGCTCAAACCTTCGAAGAGATATTACTCAACGCAACAGAACCACCTATATTCTTTATAGAACCTGGAGAAGGCTTAGATAATGATCAAATAGATGCAATGATTGAGCATTATGAATATTTTGAACAATACGAGAAATGTGGTCTTCTACTTAAGATGAAATCTTAATAACATATCATTCTACTATTTTATGTAAAATGACTCTTATGAGGCTATTTATGAATATATAAGTTATATGAATGCACGACGCGTTCATTCTTAAAAATAGTGAAAGTCATGAAAAAACTTATAAGTTGGATTAGCCAAATCTTAAGAGATGAAAGAGGCAATCCATCATCAAAAAGAGTTGTTGGCGTACTCGCCGGTCTTAGTTTATGTGTTACATTAATAATGAACCAATTTACTGATATAGCAATAGCGCCCTCAGACACACTAGTTAATGCAGTTGCTGCCCTTGCTTTCGGAGCCTTGGGTTTATCTTCAGCCGATAAGATTTGGGGTAAAATCCAAGGAAAAATAGAAGCTAAAGAAGAAGCTAAAGAGGAAGAACTTTAAGAAAGAAGCGTAAGCGATTAGCATAATCTAAATAAAGGGACAGAGAAATCTGTCTCTTTTTCGTTATATTCATTAGGATATAAAATGACGCACATGAAACAATTATATTTTAAAGGATATAATTAGTAATTAATAAACTAATAAGATGATAGCGCACGTATTCGACGTAGATGGAACACTAACTCCTAGTAGATTACAGATAGATCCTAAATTTAAAAAATACTTTTTAAAATGGATGAAAGATAAAACCGTAATATTCGTAACAGGATCAGATAAAGATAAAACAATTGAGCAAATAGGATTAGATGTATGGAATGAAGCAACCGCATGTATGCAGTCTTGTGGAAATCATATATTTGTTAAAGGAGAAGAGGTTTCTAGAAATTCTTGGAAAGCTGATGAAGGATTGATTTCTTTACTTGAACAATTCCTGGTAATTTCTAAATATAGAAAAAGAACCTCAAACCACATTGAACACAGAATAGGACTTTGTAATTTTTCAGTAATTGGAAGAGATTGTTCTCAAAGAGAAAGAGAAGACTATGCAGAATGGGATGATTTCAACAAGGAAAGATTAGATATGGCACAGCTTATTAATGAAAACTTTCCTGAATTAGAAGCTTCAGTCGGTGGTCAAATCTCAATAGATATACACCCTAAAGGAGCAAACAAGAGTCAAGCTAAGGAGTGGATATTAGAAAATATAGGAAAAGATACGGTTATTAGATTCTATGGAGATAAAACAGAAAAAGGAGGAAATGACTATGATCTTGCTAACGTTTTAAAATTACCTCATGAAGTATTTCAGGTTAAAGATTGGGAACATACTTATAGAATATTAAAGGATAGTAAGAAAAGAGATAAATGGCTTGTAAATCAATATAATAGAAATAGATCTCATCTAGATCAAATCAATAACGTTAACGAAATTAAATCATGATTCTAAAAATAATAATTGGTGCATTTGTGATAGCATGGATTGGAATAATTTACGAAATAGTAAATGCCCCACTAGTTGATGAATATGGCAATATCATTAAAAAAAAGAATAAATAAGATATGAAACTAAACTTTAATAACGGTAAGTATAAATTTAACTTTTCATTCCCAGCTATAATATTCGCAATACCAACTGCAGTAATAGGACATAGCATACATGGTGGATTTTGGTGGACATTGTTTGATTTCTTATTTTGGCCAATAGTATGGTTAAAGTGGCTTATATGCCACGATGTAAATGTTACAATAATTAAGAACGCATTTAGCTGGTTTTTAAAATAAATAGAATATGAAAGCACATACTTACAGCGCCCCTGAAAACCAGGCTACGGATTTCTATTATTTCGAAGATGGATTCGATTCAGAAGAATTACACAGAATATCTAAGATGGTAGGAGAACTTCCGTTTTATAATGCTACTACAGCTTCTGGTGAAATAGACGCTAGAAAATCTAAATTAAAATGGATTCCACAAACCGAAGAGTGGGATTGGCTTTATGAAAAGCTAATGATGTTTGCAGAAAAAGCAAATAATGAAATGTGGAATTTTGATTTAATATCTGCACCAGAAAATATACAATACACAGAATATCATGGAACTAACATGGGTGAATATGGATGGCATCAAGATATTGGGCCAAATGAATTATCTGCAAGAAAAGTTTCTATAACAGTTCAATTGTCAGATGATACTGAATATGAAGGTGGAGAATTATTATTTTGGATGGGTGGAAATAGTCTTGAAAATAATAATTTAATAGCACCAAGAGGAAAAGGTACCGTTGTTTTATTTCCAAGCTATATGGTACATGCAGTTAAGCCTGTAACTAAAGGAATAAGAAAGTCATTCGTTCTATGGTTAGGAGGAGGACATTATAAATAAATAGATGGCAGATCCAGAAGACGAATACGACGACATTGAAAATACCGAATATGATGGTATATCAATAAACAAACCAACTGAATACATCGACGAAGACTATGACTACTGATATGGAATTAATATCAACACATCCAGTGAAAAAATCAGACCTGGGTTTTCACGGAAATCTTTTTGGAGGTAAACTATTAGCATGGGTAGATGCCGCTGGAGCTTCTTACGCTTCACAAGTATGTGATACTCCTCGAATGGTAACCGTTCTTATAGATGAATGTGTCTTTAAAAAACCTGCAAAGGAAGGTCATCTACTTAAAATATATGGAGATGTAAAGAGCATAGGAAGAACTTCAGTTACGCTTTCAATCGAAGCAAGATCACATAACGTATATGACGGAAGACAAGCCATAATTCTTGCAACCAATATTAAATTCGTTAGAATAGACGAACAAGGAGAGGCCATTCCAGTGAGCCAAAGAGTTAAAGATAAATTTAAAAAATCAGAACTAAATTAATAGCACGCTGATATATACACTAAATAAAATTATAATCAAAGAATGAAAGCACTTATAGTAATTGCACAACCAGATATGAATAGTTTCGAACAAACTACGATGTTAAAAACAATCGCAAGAGTATTTAGCGTATTAGAAATAAAACACGAAGTATTAGATCTTTATGTAAATGGAAAGGTAGGTCCTGAGGCTAAACCGAAAAATTTTAATTTAAGAGTTAAAAATGCAACACACGTTTATATCATCGCAAATTCTGCATGGTTACCTTTAGTTGATTTATTCTTAGAACCATTTGATTTTGAAGGAAAGCATATTGAAGCTATGATTTCTCATAATAGATCTAAGAGCTTATGGAGATGGTTAAGTTCTGAGTCAAGATTGGCTCAATCAGCATTTGGTTCTTCTATTAAAAAATTATTTAAGATTAAGGCAAGTCACCTATGGGATGTAGATGAACTTACTAGACTTGAGAAGACAAATTATATTAAACAGATTAGAGAAGAAATCTTAAATGATTTCGATGCAAAGTAATCTATTTTATAGTATATCAGAAGGGAATAAAGCAATTTATTCCTTTTTGGGGACTAAATTGAAAATAAATTGAAAATAAACAGCTAAAAGTTTTTTTATCTCAGAATTTTTGCTTATATTAGTATAGTAATAATCAAACAAACAAAACATGTCAAACATTTTAACATTCGTACTCAGGAATTCTCTAGGAGATTCAACAAACAATGGTCTATCTGAAAGAGAAGACTCAATTATTCTACACTATGGCCCTGATGCCGACTTAGCAGATTTAACATTAATTCCAGATGATGAATTGGTTTTAGTAGAAAGACAACTATTCGGAAAGGAAGCATGGTATGCAGTTCCCGCTGGATTATACAAGAACAATAAACACACGATGTTTGGCGGTAACTTTATTTATACATCAGACTCTAGATTTCCATCATCTGCACCGATTGCAGTTCATGACAGAGTAGAATCTAATAACTATTAATATGAAAGAATTAAAACTTACACAAGAATTTGTAAACGAATCGAATTCAACAAATTCAAACACTGACAAGATTAACGTAATCAAGAAGTATTCTAATCAACCTGATGTTCTTAAGGTGCTGCAGTATACATACGACACGTTTAAACAGTATTATGTTACTTCAAAAAACTGTAAGAAGAGAAGTGATCTAGTGCTTCCTTTCGGATCTTATACTGATATCTTCTCTTTGCTAGATGCATTGAGTTCTCGACAAATCACTGGTCATTCTGCGATTGAAGCGGTGAATACATTTGTAGAAGAGAATAAAGAATACTCTGATCTTATTTGGAATATCATCGATGGAAACCTAAAAACTAGGTCAACTATTTCTATGATTAATAAAGTTGTACCGGGTTTAATCCCAACCTTTGACGTAGCACTTGCTCAAGCGTATGACGAGAAGACCAAAAAGAAAGTAGATTGGAATGACGGATGGTATGTTAGTCGTAAACTAGATGGTGTTAGATGTCTAACAATTATAGATGATAAAGGAGATATTAACTTTTATAGTAGAGCAGGAAACGAATTCACAACATTAGATTCTTTAAAACCTTCTATTCAAAGATTAGGTCTTACTAATATGGTATTTGATGGTGAAGTTTGTATGGTAGATGAAAATGGAAATGAAGATTTTCAAGGTATCATTAAGCAGATTAAGAGAAAGGACCATACTATTACAAATCCATTCTATCATATCTTTGATCTTTTGACCATTAAGGAATTTAACGATAAAGAATCTATTACCACTCTTAGTGAAAGACACACAAACATTAGATCTTATATTTTAGATGGTGATGAATTTATCAGTTGCCTTGATCAAGTTCTAGGAGATGATCTCGTTATGGAAAGAATGATGGAATTATCAAAAGAAGGAGGATGGGAAGGACTAATGCTTCGTAAGAATACTACATATCAAGGAAAACGTTCTAGTGATGTTCTTAAGGTTAAGAAATTCTATGATGATGAATATTATGTAGTTGATTTAGAGAATGCTCTTAATAGAGTTATCATTGACGGAAAAGAAGTTGAAGAAATGATGCTTAAGAATGTTGTAGTTGAACATAAAGGAAGTAGAGTTCAAGTCGGTTCTGGTTTTTCACATGAACAAAAAAGATTTTACTTTAAAAATCCTGATAAAATTCTAGGAAAGCAAATCACTGTTCAATATTTTGAAGAAACTACAAATCAGCATGGAGAACATTCACTTAGGTTTCCTGTGATCAAAGCAGTATATGAAACAGGGCGTACCTTTTAAATATAATAATCACTAAATAAAATATGAAAATCTGGCACATTAGCGACACACACACATTTCACGAACTACTCAAGATACCTGAGGGAATTGATATGGTTATCCATAGTGGAGACTGTAGTAATCCAAGAGACCCTTACAGTAACGAGCCAGAAGTTCGTAGATTTATTGATTGGTTTGGTGATTTACCTATAAAACATAAAATATATGTCGCAGGTAATCATGATACTTCAATTGAAAAAGGATTAGTTACAGATGATGACTTTGATCAAAAGCGTATACATTATCTTGAAAATGAAACTATCGAAATAGAAGGTATTAAGATCTTTGGATCTCCACATACTCCTCAATTTGGTCAGTGGGCTTTTATGAAGGCAAGGCACAAGTTAGATAGAATCTGGCAAATTGCAATTGAAGATGATACTGACATAATTGTAGTACATGGACCACCAAAGGGAATGCTAGACCTATCTTATGATAGAAATAAACTTATGGAGTATTGTGGTGATAAATCACTAATGAATAAGGTAAAGGAAATAGAACCTAAACTAATGCTATTTGGTCACATACATAATTGTGATGATATTATTAATGCAGGAACTAGAACAATACCGGGATTAGATACAATATTCTCAAATGGATCTGTAGTAACCGATGGTAAGTTCGGTAAATTAAGTAGTAACGGTAATATATTTAAAATATAAATTTTATGACAATAGTTTTAGGAGACGGTTTATTAGCATCAGAACTTATAGGACAAACGGGATGGTCCTATCTTTCAAGAAAACAGGACCTTTTAAATTTTAATAGCCTCAGTAGCATTATTGGCTTAATTCCTAAGGATTGTACGACAATAGTTAATTGTATTGCGTATACAGATACTTATTCTGATGATAAATCTAAAATGCTTCAAACTAATTATCATTCAGTTGCAAACTTAGTTGAATTCTGTAATCATCGAGGAATAAAACTAATACACTATTCTACAGATTACGTATATGCAGGTTCAAATTCAAACGCAAGCGAAGAAGATATTCCTATTCCAGATAAAACATGGTATGCATATTCTAAATTATTAGCAGATGAGCATATCATTAGACATTCAGAAAATTATCTAATCGTAAGAGGAAGTCACAGAATTAATCCATTTCCCTATGATACGGCATGGCAAGATCAAATAGGTAATTTTGATGATGTAGATGTATTAGTAGATCAGTGGATCAAACTAATTAAAGCAGAGCAGAAAGGCGTATGGAATATAGGAACACCTACGAAGAGCATGTATGAATATGCATCTAGAGAAAAAGATGTTAATTCAGCACCAGCGCCTGATCATTTTCCAAAAGATACGACAATGGATCTTACGAAACTTAATGTATTTTTAAAAAATTATGAAATATAAATCAATAACAGATCATATATGGCGATGTGGATGTGGCTCAATGAATTCTCCTTATTTAGAAAAATGTGGATTCTGCGGCACCGATAATAAAAACCACAGCACGTTTATAGAAACAAATTCTCAAAAAGAAGTATAAACTACATGGCAAGAGAAATAAAATTAACAATATGTTCAGGTTGTATCGAAGATTTTCCAGATGGAGATCTATATACGGTAACGAGATATATGAATAGATCATTACCTGATAAAACTAATATGTATTCTACACCATATTGTGAAACTTGTATCAAAAAAGACAAAGCCGGTTATGTAGATATTAAACTCGAACCAAAAAACGTTTTAAAGGAACGAGCAAAGAAAGAAAAAGAAGCACTTAAGGCAAAGGAAGCAAAAAAGAAAGCAGCACTCAAAAAGAAAAAGAAATGATAACAACGCAAACTAATGTATACGACTCTTCGACTATTGTATCGTCTTCGTATATTTATGAGACAAAGGAATTATATGTTGGATTTAAACATGGAACTTATTTATATAAAGAAGTAGAAGAAAACGATTACAATGCCTTTAGAGATGCAACATCACAGGGAATTGCCCTTAATAATATAATTAAAGGCGTGTATAAATATGAGAAAATAGAAGAAGAACATGCAAAATAAGAGAACAGGAATTACATGCTCTACATTTGATCTGTTTCATGCAGGTCATGTAAAGATGCTAGAGGAAGCTAAGAAAGAGTGTGATTATCTAATAGTTGCGCTACAAACAGATCCCTCAATCGATCGACCTGATTCCAAGAACCCTCCTATCCAGACTTTAGTCGAAAGATACATTCAAGTTAAGGCTTGTAAATATGTAGACGAAATAGTTCCTTATCAAACTGAAAAGGATCTCGAAGATATTTTCGCAAGTTTTGATATCGATTGTAGAGTAATAGGTATCGAATATAAAGATAAGAATTTTACAGGAAAAGATACATGTGTAAAGAGAGGAATTGAGATCATATATAATAAAAGAGATCACGGTTTTTCAAGCACAGAACTCAGAAATAGAGTATGGGAAGTAGAACATTTAAAAAGTTTAGAATTAATTGAAAAAAAATTCAATAAAAGTTGAAACTAAATTAAAGATAACGGTATAATTACCGAATAACAATTAAATATTAAAAATTCAAAGAAATGACAAATTTATTATCACAAATCCAAGAAACCCTGGATTCAATTCAGGATGACGCTACTAAGTTTAACGAAAAAGGAAACAAGGCAGCGGGAACAAGAGTAAGAAAAGGAATGCAAACTATTAAAGCTTTAGCACAAGATGTAAGAGTTGCCGTTTCTGAAGCAAATAAAGCAGCAGTCTAAGGTTATATACTAACCAGAGAAAACGTTCTTTAACATATTGTAGAAGGCACGCTACCTGATTGATCATCTAGAGCGTGAGTGTATGGCCGAAAAAATCTTAATGGAAAGAGGGATTAAGGCACACTAAGACACCGAACAAGTTTCGGCTCGATTGCAGAAGTGAGTAATTGAGACTCGACAGAGTAGATAGTGGTAGATCGGAAAAGATAAATCTAAACTGATTTTTCCGAGAGCATTGCAAGCAGCCGAAAGGAACCCTTGCCGTAAACTGACTGAATAATCCTAACTTATAGGGGATAAAGTACAACTAAAGCCATTGTGGCGCTATAACGAGATTAACCATCTTGAGTAGAACTTGAAATAATAGTAAAGTTAGTTGGTATGCAGTATATCATACAATAAGACGATCTTCTAAGGCTAGTATACCTTAGTACACGATCCTTCTATATTATAACCCAGAACCTAGCGAAAGCTAGGTTCTTAGGGGGTAAGTAATGATAAAAACAGTTTAAATCATGAACAGTGAACAGTCAACCAACGGAAACACTCAGATAAACCACGAAAGAGCAAGTCTGAATAGTAGAGTTTCTAGGTTTAGAATGCTTGGTCAAAGCAAGAAAGTACAATGGGACGGTAGAAGAAGAAACCGAACTATTTAAATATTATGGAACTAATCTTAAATGTTCTTACGGTTTTCTTAACCCTGTTTGCAGTTATAGATATGCCAGGTAATGTACCACTAATCATCAAACTTAGAAAAGAGAATGGTGAAATAGAATCGGCGAAGGCTACGCTGATTGCAATATGCATCATGATATCTTTCTTATTCGTAGGTAAAACCCTCTTTATGTTATTGGGTATTGAAACATATCACTTTGCGTTAGCAGGCGCAATGCTCCTTCTTTATTTTGGAGTAAAGATGGTATTAGGAATTGAATCAAGCACTGAGGCAGAACCTATGCCGGCCACTATATTTCCAATAGCATTTCCAATCATAGCAGGACCAGGAACCCTATCAACTATCATGTCTTTAACACAGGATCTTTCAGACTTAGTAATTATTATAGGAATCATTTTAAACGCAATAGTAATTTACATATTCTTAAAATCTGCAGATTGGATTCAGCGTAAAGCTGGTGTAATAGGAATTACAATCATGGAAAGAGTTTTCGGAATTATTCTTATCGCAATAGGTATGAAAATCTTAATTACTTCCTTAGTTTTAAGCATTAATGACGTTAATGCCTCATTAGTCAGCAATATTTAGAATCGTTAAAATTTTATAAACCTTTTCAAAAAGGGTTATATAATACCTAATTAAAGTTCTTATATTTATTGAAATTTTCATGGGGAATTAGCTCAGCTGGCTAGAGCGCTTGCCTTGCACGCAAGAGGTCATCGGTTCGACTCCGATATTCTCCACCATGGAAATTCCTAACCTACTTAAATGAAAGGTATGGAATCCAAAAAGGATCAGATCACCCTGATCCTTTTAAAAGCGAGATTAGCTCAGCGGTAGAGCATCTGTTTACCAAGTAGAGGGTCGAGAGTTCGAATCTCTTATCTCGCTCTATGGAGATTAAGAAAATTATTGCAAGCAGACTGCTATCTAAGTCTGGGCCCCCGTCCAATAATTGATTAATCTCCATTTTACATTGGGCTTTGGTGTAACTGGCAACACGTCGCGTTTTGGTCGCGAAGAGTCGGGGTTCGAGCCCCTGAGGCCCAACAACTGCCAGTCAAGACTTGCTCCGTTCGTCTAACGGTTAGGACATTAGGTTTTCATCCTAAAAATAGGAGTTCGATTCTCCTACGGAGTACAATGATTAAATATTCAACAAGACTCGTTTTCATTCTAAGGAATGTAGTTATCAAGATTCCTGTAAGTAGAAAAGGATATCTACAGGGACTTAATGAAAAAAGGATTTGGGATAAGTATAACAATGTTACTTCTTTAGCGGAGTTAAAATGGATGTGTATGGGTATTGTTTGTCAGAAAAGATATAATACAGTCTCATCAATACCAAATAATGTGGTTATTCGTATCAAGGAATTGATTCCAGAGTTTGATTTTAATAACTGCGATCTTCATAATCCTGAAAACTGGGGAATAGATGATAAGACATATATTCTACTTGATTATGGAGTTAATAAATACATAGCAGGTTTGTATAAATAATACTTTTAAAAAGGTTTCGTATTCTATATCGCATATATAGGGTATGAAACTTTCTCTTTTTAGAAGGTATAATTAGTATTAATAATCAATTTTAAGCAAATGACAAATATAGGTATTATAGGCCAAGGTTTTGTAGGTTCTGCTGTTAAAGCGGGCTTGGAAACAGAATTTAATGTTTTAACGTATGATAAATTCGTTGAAGAAAAAACAAACTCATCTCTTTTAAATATCGTATCTAAATGTGATGTGATTTTCGTATGCGTTCCAACTCCAATGGATATGGAAACTGGCGAATGTCATACTGGTATTGTAGAATCAGTGGTAAGAGATATTGATAGATTATGTATTGACTTAAACGTTGTTCCAACGCTTGTAGTTAAATCAACCGTTCCTCCTGGAACAATCGACGGTTTAAATGATCTCGTTGCACAACACTGTAACGTTACCTTTAATCCTGAATTCTTAACAGAAGCAAACGCAGTTAATGATTTTATTAATCAAAATAGAATTGTATTAGGTGGTGATAAAATGGCTCTAAGACCTGTTGTTGAAATATTTGAATCAGCTTTTCCTGGAGTTCCAATTAGAGTAACTACTGCTGCGACAGCAGAGATGGTTAAATATACAACAAATTGTTTCTTAGCAACCAAAGTTAGTTTTGCCAATGAGATCTACGATATATGTAATCATTCTCGTATTGACTATAATGAAATGGTAGATATTGCAAAACTAGATACAAGATTAGGTAATTCACATTGGATGGTTCCTGGTCCAGATGGTGATAGAGGCTACGGTGGACATTGTTTCCCTAAAGATATGACAGCATTAAGATATATTGCAAGTCAAATGCCAGTTGCTACACCTACATTGGACGGTGCTTCTAAAACAAATTCAAACGTAAGAAAGGATTTAGACTGGGAAGAACAAGAAGGAAGAGCAGTAATCAATACTAAAGTCGAAGCTAAAATTTAAACATGAGAAAGAACAAACCAAAAGTATTTGAAGGAAGAACTAAGGAGTGGGATGAAAACCAATGGCAAGGTAGATCTAAACATCAAGTTGAAACAAACTATAGAATGATGGATATAACAGTTGCTGCAGCTTTAATCTGCTTTGTAGGAATTATGATATATAGACTAATAACCACATTGTAATTATGGAACTCTTAGAACAAGTAAAGACTGGAACCCACTTTGTAAAGTTTTATGCAAACTGGTGTGGTCCATGTAAGATGGCAACTAAGGTTTTAGAAAAATGGCAACCTAAGACAGAAGTCAATGTCATTGATATTAATATAGACCAGCATCCAGAAATATCACAGGAATACGGCATAAGAAGTATTCCTGCCATTATTGTTTTCAAAGATGGAAACTTAATCGATAGAATAACAGGAATTCCTAAACCAGAATTCTTAAGCAAACACGAATAATATGAAAGATTTTTTACTATTTTGGCCAAGATTCATAAAGGAATCGTATTTTATGTATAGGTATAGAAAAATTGCTAATAACTTAGCACCTGAACTTGCAGAAGTTGGGTGTAGAGTAGATTGGCTTGGTAGAATTTATACTGTAGTTAATATTAAAGAAGAGTTTAGAGCACAGCCAGATTTAGTTCAACAATCTATTGTATTTCAGGCGTTAGCAAAACCCAATGAAGTTCTTCTTAAGAATGGTTTATCAGATGTAACATATCCTGAAATTGAAAAAATCAAAGGAAGTGATGGCTACTTAGTCATCATGTACCCTGAAAACGATAATTTTAATTTACAATCATTTGTAGTCAACACAATACTTACTATTATTGTAGTTTATGGCTTATCATGGATCCCTTCTTTAGTAAGATGGGTTCAAACTTTATTTTAATGAGCGAACAAATAAGCAGAGTAGAAATATCTGGCAAAAGACATTATCAGGTCAAGAGAGATAATGATATTATAGGAACATTCCCTTCAGTAACCACAATTCTTAGTGCAACATCAGATAAAAGTGGTCTTGTAAAATGGCGTAAAAGAGTAGGGGAAGAAGAAGCAAACCGAATCTCAACACTTTCAATGAATCGTGGTACAGTTATGCACCGCTTAGTTGAGTTATATAAGCCACTACCAGGTGACAAGAAAGAGAAGCTAAACCAGCTTAAAGAACTAGCAAAGACAGACGAAGAGATCATAGAGTTTGATCAGGAATTTATTAATGAAGGATGGACAATGTTCTATAAATTCTATACGAATTCTAGTCAATATTTTGATAGAGTAGAAGAGGTTATAGAATCAGAATCATTTCTTTGGTCTTCTAAAGGAGGAGGTTATGCAGGAACCGTTGATAACATTTCTAAAATGGTAGACGGAACAATACAAATTATAGATTATAAGAATTCTAGAAAACCAAAAAGAGAAGATTGGATTCAGGACTATTATATACAGGCCGCGGCATACTATGTTGCATATTGGGAAAGAACAGGAACGAAGGCAGATGGAATAGAAATATGGATCGCCAATGAAATAGATTATTGTCCTCAGACATTTACCCTTTCAGCAGAAGATATTAAATACTATTTTAAGGAATTTCAAAATAGATTAAATCAATATAAAAAACAACTCGAAGAATGCAATTAACAATAGAACGGCTTAATAATGAATACCTTGATTGGACTTTAAAATTTGGTAAAGGTAGAAACGACCAAGATTTACGATTTGGGCAATTCCTAGATCACAAATATGGATTAGAACTTCATCTTTCAGATCGTTCAGTAGGTTTATTCTATAACGAAAGCACGGACGAGGTATATAACGAAATACTTAGAGTCTTGCAACAAGCCAATGTAAAGAATACACTATGAAAAAGAATAAAGAATTTTTATACAATTACCTAAACGCATACGCTCCAGTTGCACAAGAAACAGAAGGACAAAAGATATGGACTGATTACATTACTCCATTTTCTGATTTCATGTATACTGATGCATACGGAACTTCATACGGTCTACTTAAGCGTAAATTAAAGAAATATGATACACTTGATGTAAATACACATAAGGTGGTCATTGAAGCACATTGTGATGAGATAGCATGGATTATCACAAACATCGAAGCTGATGGAATGATTAGAGTTAAAAGACATGGTGGATCTGATAATATGATTGCCCCTTCTAAAACTGTAATGATCCATACACACAATGGAACAAGGGTTAAAGGAGTTTTCGGATGGCCTGCAATTCATACTAGAAAATCCTATGTTGAAAAAGGATATGAGCAAGAAGAATTATGGGTTGACACCGGGTTAAAAGATCTTAAAGCAGTTAATAAAGCTGGCGTTGAAGTTGGAAACTTAATTACATTCGATGACCAATTCCATGAGATGGGAGACTATTATGTCGGTAGATCATTAGATAATAAGATAGGTGGATATATCATCGCTGAAGCACTTAGAACTATCGTAGAAAAAGGAATAGAATTACCTTATGATTTATATGTAGTTAATTCAGTTCAAGAAGAAGTTGGATTACACGGTGCTAAGAAGATAGCTAAGCATTTAAAGGCAGATCTTGCTCTAGTGCATGATGTTTGTCATAATACAAATACACCTAAGATTAACAAAGCAAAGGACGGAGACAATAAAGGTGGATTAGGTCCATGTTTAGAATACACTGCACAAAATCATAGAGGTATTAATAAAATGGTAAGAGATATTGCAACAGATAAAAAACTACCAGTTCAACTAACAGTCGGTTCTATGGGTAATGATACAATGGCATTCTTTATGGAAAATACACCAACTGCAATACTTGCAACACCTCTTAAGTATATGCATACTACAGTTGAAATGGCACACAAAAAGGATGTAAAAACATGTATAAAACTTTTTGTAGAATTTCTTAGGAAATTAACACCAGAGGACATTAACAAGATTAATAACAAATAAGGATATATAAACAACAACAAAAACAATAATATTATGAACAAATTAGATACATTTTTATCAAAACACGGATCTAAAATCATTATCACTCTTTTAGTATTAACTTACTTCAAATCATGTGGTATCGATTCAGAGGTTGAAAAGGTAAAAAAAGAACTTAGACAAGTTGAAGCAAGAGTAGATACTTTAGCATCTCAAGTTGTTAATGAAGCTGAAATGATCAAACTTATTAAAGAAGTTCCAGCTTGGAAAACTCTAAGAATTGAAGAAATTTCTGATAAAGAAAGAATTTCAATCAATGCATTAGAAGAAAAAGAAAATTAAGAAAATGGCAGAAGAGAAAAAATCAGTTGGCCTAGGAGATTCAATTGCAAAGATTACAAATGCAACCGGAATTGATAAAATGGCAGAAGGTGTTGCGAAAGCAATGGGTCGTAAAGACTGTGGTTGTAAAAAGAGACAAGAGAAATTGAATCAGATGTTTCCTTACAACAATGGATCAGAGCCAATGCAAGGAGAGGATGCTCCAAAGGGAGATACACCTCAACATTAATAAAAATTAGATATTTTAGTTATGGAACAAATAAAGAATAAATGGGTGAATGGTTTTATTATAGGAACCTTCGTATCCCTATATCTTTTAGTATCGATAATTTCAACTATTCACGTAATAGACTTTTTTGAATTATCAAACCCAAAATGGTTAGCAATATCACTAGCAATAGGATTTGAATTAGGAGCAGCAGCTTCTTTGGCAGCTATTATTACATTAGATAAAATGAATAAAACCCTAGTATGGGCCTTATTTTTAGTAATTACTGCTATGCAAATGCAAGGAAACATGTATTATGCATTTATTAATATGGGAGATTTTACAACATGGTCAGAATTATTTAACTTAATAGAAGAAGAACCTTTATATCAGAAGAGAGTATTGTCTTTTGTTTCCGGTGCTATTCTTCCTTTAGTTGCACTTGGTTTTATTAAATCTTTAGTAGATTATATTAAACCATCCGATGATTCACCTGTTTTAAATGAAGATTCTATTGAAAAAAAAACTAAAGTAGACAGTGGCTGGAAATCAGAAGATATCCTAGACAAACCTACGAGCACAGCTCCTGCTCACACTGAAGGAATGTTGGATGATGATATCAAAGCATGGCAAGACGTTGGAGAGAAATTAGCAGAAGAAGTCGAGGACGAATGGGACGAAGATCATGCACTTGATATGGTTATGAATGATATGGTTAAAGATCTTGAAGAAGATGAAATAGATTCCCTACCCGATGAAGCTAGAGTGTTTAATCCACCTCCACGAATGGACATATTAGAAAAACAACAACAAACTAATATTCCTGCAAAGGGTCTAATTAATAAACCCACTGAAACTACAAGTATAACCTTAGAGGGTGGTAGAGGAAATACACAAAGAAAAATTAAAGAAGTAAGAAACTCTAATAACAAATGATAAAAAGAATTCCAATAAGACTTCCCTCGTTTTATATTTCTAAAAAGATAGAGACGACTGCGTTTAAGACAGCATTGGCCTCAACTTATCAAACTGCATATAGGTTATATCTAATAACCAACGGAATTAAAGACTTTATTGAATTCATAGAATATGAAGGAGATGATTATTTTATAAGAGCTGCCGTTAAAACACAGGCTAGCTTTATCGGAGAGGCTAAAGAACAAGTTTATGCTGTAAAACACCTCAGTCCTCTTATCAAGAACAAACCACTTTATACTATTAAGTGTTCTATCACATGCAAAAAAACTAATAAAGAATTGTATGTATGTGATAAATTCTCAAAGAAACCTATGCAAATCTATGACCAAATAGAAGAATGCATCGAAGATATTAAAATCATCACGGGTCTAGAATTAGCAAGGCCTTAAAAAAATAAATTAACATAATGATACTTAAGAATGGATCTAAAGGAAAGGAAGTTAAAGAACTTCAAAGATTTTTGGATATACAAGCGGATGGAATATTTGGCCCTGGAACTGAAAGACACGTTAAAACATGGCAAGCCGATAATAATCTTGTCGTTGACGGTATTGTTGGTCCTGCCACTTGGGATGCTATGGGCCTGGCTACTACTGATGATTCGGAAAAAATATACGAAACAGAAGAAGGACTTATAATAAATAAAAGTTATTTGCCTAAAGGAGAATACCTACAAGGACCAACTAAAAAAGAATACTTATTCTTACATCACACTGCAGGATGGAATAATCCATATAGAACTATTGAACATTGGGGTAGAGACACAAGAGGAAGAGTTGCAACAGAATTCTGTATAGGAGGCCAATCGATTAAGGGTAATGATGACATATATGACGGTGAAGTAGTACAAGCTTTTCCAGAAGGAGGCTATGGATGGCACTTAGGAAAGAACGGATCTAGACACATGCATGCTCATTCCGTAGGAATTGAGGTAAACAATTTTGGATATCTAACAAAGGGAGGATATAAGAAGAAGGTTAATGGAAAAAGAGTATGGGTAGAAAAAGATTCTAATAGCTTTTACACCTATGCTGGAACTAAAGCAGATGAATCTCAAATTGTAGAATGTTCTTTTAAAGGATATGATTATTGGCACAAATATACAGATGCGCAAATAGAATCTTTAAGGCTTCTTATTTTACATATAGGTGAGAGAGATGGAATTGACGTGAGACTTGGGTTACCTACATTAATTAAAACAATGGGCGCTAAGGCATTCGAATGGAACGAAGATGCATATTACGGTAGAGTAAAGGGATTATGGACACATACTAATACAAAGAAAGGAAAATTCGATATGTTTCCTCAGCAAGAATTGTTAGATATGTTAACTAGTCTATAAATAATAAAACTAATAAAGCTCAGTCTATCTGGGCTCTTTTAGGGTCTTCTATGAAACTATTACTATTTAGCTAGTATAATATATCTAAAGACTATACATACATGGTAGAATATACTAATCGATACGGAGACGTTTATACGTTTACAAAACAAGAAGATGGTTCAGTCCTATGGGAAGGTTTATTTGAGCACTGTAGATTTGGAAGTTCTAATGATTATTCACTAGCATACCAGAATTATTGTAAAGATAGTTCAAGTATGGGAATTAGTCCAATGCATATTGAAGATTTTAAAGAAGCGATTCATGAATCAGTCTACGATGAAAACGATCGATACGTAGGACCTAGTGTTATTGGAAAACAATATCAGAATCTAGTAAAGTCAAATCCATGGATTAGTATGGTAGATCCAAGCGGAGGCCCATACTTAAGTGAGCATACAGATCTTGGCGAATTTTTTAGCGATGAGTTTGACGGATTATGTATTAGGTCTTTTTCACCAATAGAAACAGGATATAGAATTAATACTTACGGTAAATTCGATCATTTAGACGATTAACCTTTAACACCAAAGAGAAATGAAAATACAAGAGAAATTAGAACAGAAATACG
>ERZ887851.268-NODE-268-length-53940-cov-16.076348_pt1 | contig 53940 bp, 46 predicted proteins | sample MGYA00521100_ERZ887851 | MGnify/ENA primary metagenome ERZ887851 (study PRJEB32303, sample SAMEA104408602) | aquatic metagenome | biome: Brackish water; feature: Pelagic; material: water | place: Baltic Sea | collected 2014-06-06T16:11:00 | depth 11,444 m ... | reverse complement strand
AGGAAATAATTGAAGACGCTCCTAGTCAAATTGAAGAGATAAACGTGCCTCAAGAAGTACTTAACTTAGAAGATAGCAAGGGTAAAGGCAAGAAAAATAAAAATGATTAATCTAAAGGCCTCTTCTATAGAGAAGATGTCTGATTTATGGCTTTACGTCCGCTCTTAGCTTATCCTTTATCATAGATGCTAAGACATCAATAGCAACAATATTATCTCCACCAACAGGGACAATTATATCAGCATATTTCATAGTTGGTTCAATAAACTGATTATGCATAGGTTTTAACATGGTCTCGTATCGAGAAAGAACCTCATTGATATCCCTTCCTCTTTCCGTAATATCTCTTTTCATCCTACGTATTAATCTTTCATCGGCATCAGCATGAACAAAAATCTTGATGTCACAAAGCTCGCGTAGTTCATTGTTAGTAAACACTAATATCCCTTCAACAATGATTACATCTGTAGGGTGTACTACTTTGTAATCCTCAGTTCTAGTATGCGTGATATATGAATAGATAGGTTCTTTAATTTCTTTTCCATCTTTCAGCTTATGGAGATGACTAATGAGCAGGTCATAATCAATTGAGCGAGGATGATCATAATTAATTTTTTGCCTTTCCTCAAAGCTCAACTTAGAATTATCTCTATAATAAGAATCCTGTCCAAGTACGGCTACATGGCCTACTGGTATCACACTCATTATCTTCTTTACTACGGTAGTTTTACCCGAACCTGTTCCTCCTGCAATGCCTATAATAATCATGTATATGTACTTTAATTTCTCTTACTCCTGCAAAGTAAAAAAAATAATTGATTAAGGCGGCTTCTCTTCTTTTGATTTTTTGCCAATCCTTTAAGTAATTGTATCTTCACGCTTAATTTAAAATCAAAAGCCAAACCATGAAGACGATATATGAAAAGTATGCGAAATTGCTCACCGAATACTGTTTACAAGTCAGTGAGGGAGACAAGGTTTTTGTGAAATCAACATACCTAGCAGAACCACTATTACAAGAGTTATTAAAAGAAATTTATCTAGCAGGGGGGCATCCATTTTTAGACATTGAAATTCAAGAACAAAGTAAAATTTTTCTAGACAATGCGTCTAATCATCAGTTAGAGTTTGTCAATCCATTTTCAGAACAAATAATGGATACTTTTGATTGCTACTTAGTCATTAGAGCACCATTTAATTTGAAAGAAGCACAAAATGTTGATTCAGAAAAAAGAAAAATCGCTGGTGCGGCAAGACGCCCAATGATGAAAAGGTACATGGAGCGAACAGGTACTTTCGAATTACGTAGAAGTCTTTGTCAGTTCCCCACTCAAGCCAGTGCACAAGAAGCCGGTATGAGCTTAAAAGAGTATCAAGATTTTGTTTTTAATGCTTGTAACTTGACCTACGATGATCCTATTGCCGAATGGCAGAAGATGAGTGATCGTCAGCAAAGTATAGTTGACCATTTGAATAAGTGTACCAACGTGCATTACAAAGGCAAGGACATTGATATTAGCTTCAGTACAGAAGGAAGAATCTGGATGAACAGCGATGGGAAAACGAATATGCCTTCTGGAGAAGTTTACACAGCTCCGGTAGAAGATTCGGTAAACGGAATTGTACGATTTTCTCACCCTAGTATTTATATGGGTACGGAAGTAGAAGATATCCGTCTAGAAGTGAAGAACGGGGAAGTTATTAAATGGGATGCTAAAAGAGGGAAAGACTTTTTAGATAAAATATTTGATATTCCTGGCGCTCGTTATTTTGGAGAAGCTGCTGTAGGTACCAACTTTAACATCCAACAATTCACCAAAAACATTCTGTTTGACGAAAAAATTGGTGGAACCATCCATATGGCAATTGGCCAAAGTTATCATCAATGTGGGGGCAAAAATGATTCTAGTATTCACTGGGATATGATTGCAGACATGACTGATGGCGGTGAAATTTTTGCCGATGGAGATAAGGTATATGAGAATGGTAAATTCTTAATCTAAGCAGCGCGATTTATGACTACTTTTTGGCTTACTTTCTTAAAATTCTTTACCGTTGGGGGTATGGGGTTTGGATTAGATATGCTATCCACTTGGGTGCTAAAGGAAAAATTAGCACTAAAGAAGTTTACTGCAAATACCCTTGGATTTATTATTGGAATCATCTTTCGGTTTTTCGCCAATAAGTTTTGGGCTTTTGAAGACACCAACCCTGATTGGATGAAACAAATGTTGCAATTTGGTTCCATTGCTTTAGTTGGACTTGGAATGGTAAACGGCATCATCTATTTACTTGACGAGAAATGGAAATTATTAAGTTTTTATAAGGCGAAAATCGTTGCTATGATTTTCTTCATGCTTTGGAATTTTACCGCAAACTACCTCTGGACTTTCGCATAGTGGGCAGTTGACTATAATCAACTGCCCACTATGCGAACAAAATTTTGTTACAAGGGTTATAATGAATAACTTTGTTAAAAGCTAATTCCAAAAAAATGAATGCAAAACCAAGAGTAATCAAGGCGCCAACTGGCACAAAACTTCACTGCAAAGGTTGGGTTCAAGAAGCCGCTTATAGAATGATTCAAAACAATTTAGATCCTGAGGTTGCGGAGCTTCCTGAAGAGCTAATTGTGTACGGGGGAAGAGGGAAAGCTGCCAGAAATTGGGATGCCTTTGAAAAGATATTGACTAGCTTAGAAAATCTTGAGGACGATGAAACCTTACTTGTTCAAAGTGGGAAGCCAGTTGGTATTATGCGCTCTCATAAGGATGCCCCAAGAGTAATTATAGCAAACTCTAATCTTGTTGGAAAATGGGCAAACTGGGAACATTTCAACGAGTTAGAAGCCAAAGGATTGATGATGTATGGTCAGATGACCGCTGGTTCGTGGATCTACATCGGTACTCAAGGCATTGTGCAAGGTACGTATGAAACATACTTGAGTTTAGCTAATAAGCATTATGGTGTGCCTACTTTAAAAGGTAAACTAAATGTTACGGCTGGATTAGGTGGGATGGGTGGGGCTCAACCTATGGCTATTACCATGAATGAAGGAGTTGCCTTAGTAGCAGAAATGGAAGAATGGCGGGTGAAAAAGCGCTTAGAAACAAGATACTTAGACAAAATGAGTCTTGATATAGATGAAGCCATTGATATGGCTTTAGATGCCAAAGCTAAGGGAGAAGCAATTTCTATTGGTGTGGTTTGTAATGCCGTAGATTTGTTACAACGCTTATTGGATAGAAACATTGAAGTGGATACGCTAAGCGATCAAACCTCTGCACATGATGAATTGATCGGCTATTTTCCAGAAAACTTGTCAGTTGAAGAGGCGAATGCCCTTAGAGAATCAGATCCAGACAAATATAAAAATCTGTCCTTAGATACTATGTCTCATCATGTTAACTTGATGCTTGAGTTACAAAAAAGAGGAACCATAACTTTTGATTATGGAAACAATTTAAGAGGACAAGCAAAAGATCAAAGAGGCGTGATGAATGCTTTTGATTTTCCTGGATTCGTTCCAGCATATATTCGTCCACTGTTCTGTAAAGGAAGCGGCCCCTTTCGCTTTGTTGCCTTAAGCGGCAATCCTGAAGACATTTATAAATGTGATAATAAGCTTCGGGAGCTATTCCCTGAGAATGAAGGCTTACTTCGTTGGTTAGATATGGCTACTGAAAAAATAGCGTGGCAAGGATTACCTTCTCGTATTTGTTGGCTCGCCATGGGGGAACGAGAAAAAGCCGGATTAGCTTTTAACGAAATGGTCAAAACTGGCGAATTAGATGCTCCACTAGTCATAGGGAGAGATCATTTAGATACAGGGTCGGTAGCATCACCTAATAGAGAAACAGAAGCCATGAAAGATGGTAGCGATGCGGTAGCTGATTGGCCAATACTAAACGCATTAATCAATACTGCAGGTGGCGCCAGTTGGGTTAGTTACCATCATGGTGGCGGTGTAGGAATGGGATATTCTTTGCATGCTGGAATGGTAATCGTAGCAGATGGAACACAAGACGCTCACGAACGACTGAGGCGAGTATTACATAATGACCCAGCTATGGGTGTGATTCGACATAATGATGCCGGCTATGATATAGCTAGTGATACTGCAGACGAGTTTGGATTGAAAGTATAACATTATGATATCCAACCTTGAACAAGCGTAGCGATAAATTGAAGTATGTCAGCAATGGGTATCATACAGAAGGAGACGCTCCCTACTGCGAGCCAGGAATGGGAGAGTCCTTTACCAGCAAGAATATAAATTCTATTTCAATCCCTTTCATGCCGATAAATTTCAATGCTAATTCTATACTAAACTACCCTTAAAATACAAACAATCAGCCAAAACAGCTGTAGAACATTTACTTTACCGCTTCTTGATATTTCTTACAAGTTCTCACACACACTTCTTCTATATTCTCAAATTTAAAATCTAAGGCCTTTTTGATCTTATCATTTTCGTATAGATAATCTCTTGAGGTATACAGTGTAGTTTCCTTCGTAACTAAGGGTTGCTGACCAAGCAACTTTGATTTTATCCAATAAAAACGCCATCCAATTCCTCTTATAAATGCAGACAAGGGTCTACTAGGCACTTTCTTCCCAAAAGCATTTGCTATGGATTCAAACAAGTCCTTAAAGGAAATATTTTCTGCTGAGATTATAAAACGCTCTCCACTTATATCACTATCCATGAGCTGAATGCATGCTTTAGCAACGTCTTCAACACTTACAAAGCCATTTACTCCAGTAGGGTAAAAACTAATTTCATCAAATACATTCTTAAAGATTTGAGACGAACCTTGTGTCCAATCTCCAAAGCCTAAAATAGTTGCAGGATTAGTAATAACCATATTCAATCCTTCTTCATGCGCTCTCCAAACTTCTAATTCACTGCGATGCTTAGCAATAGCATAATTTGTATTCTCTGCATGGTCCACCCATTTCGTTTGCTCATTAATAGCTTCTTTGATATCGTAGCGGCCAAATGCAGAAACAGAACTTACTTGTAAAAACTTCTTGATTCCTTTAGCCAATGATACGTTCACCATGTTTGCGGTTCCTTCAATATTTACCTTAAACATCTTGAATTTCTGTGCAGGATCAAATGATATCATTGCAGCGCTATGATAAATATACCCTACGTCTTCAAATGCTCTTTCCAAAGATGGAATATCATTAACATCTCCAATAACCCACTCAAATTGACCTTCATAGGACTTTAGGAAGCCAGTATTGCTAGATTTTCTTTTCAAGGCTTTTACCTTCTTGCCTTGAGCAAGAAGTTGCTTCACAATTTCCGCACCTACAAAGCCTGTAGCTCCTGTTACCAAGATTTTTTCTTTCATGCCTATAAAATTAACTAAGTTTTTAAGATTTGGGTAAGTAAATATCTCCGCACGAGGTGTCCTTGTATGCTCCAGTAACACTAGCCAAAACATTGACTTCATCTCTCATTCGCAATACGCCAATAAAACCCATGACTATGGCTTCTTTATAATTAATAATATCCGCAGGCGGTATGATTACATTCAATTCACTATTCACCACAATTCGCTCTATGAGATAAGTATTAAAAGCGCCACCGCCTGTAATCAGCATAGAAGCACTTTCAGAAATTGACAAAGACTGCCGCCTAGCGATAGTTTTTATATTGCTAGATATTTGAATAGCCAAGTGTTCTACGTAAGTATTCAATGCATTTTTCTCATCACACTCCACATCGTTTATAATCGAGATGGCCTGTTTAGAAAATGCATTATCCAAGGACTTAGGGTATTCACGTTTATAGAAGTCCAACTGATTTAAGCTTTCTAATAATACCTTGTTTAAGTTTCCTTTTCGAGCTAGTTTCCCTTTATCATCATAAGGCAAGCCACATTTTTTCGCGTAGTAATTCAACACTTGATTAGCAGCACAAATATCGAATGCAATAAGCTCGCTATCCTGCCTTACACTTATATTGGCAATGCCACCTATGTTCAGACAGAATTGGTAGTCCTGGAACAAATACTTATCGCCTATAGGAACGATTGGGGCACCTTGTCCGCCATGATTAATATCTTCTTGACGTAGATTGTTCACTACAGATAAATCCAAGTACTTAGCTAAGGTTTCGCCATCTCCTATTTGACAGCTTCGACCCTCTTCAGGATAATGATAAATAGTATGCCCATGTGATACTACTACATCAATATTTCGCAATTGAAACTCATCAATAAAATCTTTCACTTGTTCCGCTAGATAAAAAGAGAACTCAACACTCAGCTCATCTAATTCTTCAGGAAGAAGATGTATTGCCGCTCGAAGTTTCTCCTCCCAAGGTCCAAGCTTCGCTGTTTTCGCTTCTAGCAATAAAAAACTCCATGGAGACTTCTCACTTGAACTAGGTTCATGGGTATACTTACAATAAGTAATATCCAAGCCATCTAAAGAACTTCCAGACATTAATCCGATAGCATAATATGAGGAGGAATTACTTTGAGGCACGATTTGAATTTAAGTAAAATTCAGACTATTTTCTTAAGTCTTCAATATAAACGGCAACGTTTTCAATTTCTTCATCATTGAGGATATTCTTAAAGGCATTCATCACGCCTTTACCGTTTTTAATTTGTAAAATTCGCGTTGCTAGATCTAAGCTAGATTTGGAAAGATCTGTAGCTCCCGAAAAGTTCATTTTCCCATCCGCACCATGACAAGCCACGCAATACATATCGTAAGCTTCTTTGCCAGACATTGCTACATAGGGTCCATCATTCACATCAGATGTTGATGAATTGGAATTTGATTGGCAAGCTAAAAAAACTAAAATTGGGAGAACGATTAAAAGAATAATTCTATAGTTCATGTGATATTCAATTTCTAAAATAGTATGATTAGACCTAGCGTATGAGCGTAATGTTTCCATTTCGACTGATAGTCTCTTGATCTTTGCTTACGGCTCTGATTACCCACATATAAGTTCCGATTTCACAATTTCTTCCTCTATAGGTTCCATCCCACGATCCAAGCAACTCATCCGTTCTAAACACCTCCTCACCCCATCTATCATAAATAGAAAGGTAAACTAATTTTTCAATGTTCAACCACTTAATCAATCCTGCAAAATCATTCGTGCCATTTCCATTCGGAGAAAATCCTGTAGGGAAAGCTAACAAAGTTAACACGTCAACAAAAACTGTCATGGTATCATAATTCACACAATTCGTTAAAGTATCCGTTATCTCCAATACATAATTAGTGGTTTCAAAAGGGCTAACTTCTGGAGCAAAAATACTTGGGATATCTATGATTCCTTCGAAGGTTTTGTCTTCAGTATACCATAAAGGTTCTCCTGTACCACTTCCAGCAATAAAGCCTGTTTCATCTCTTATAATAGTCACATCTGGACCTGCATCAGAAATTGGTAATTGACTAACAGTTATAGGATGTGTAGTCGTGTCACTAAAACAATCATTGCTAACAAAAACGGTAACCATCAAAGAACTATCCGGTGAGGCTTGAGTTAGGTAGAACTGTGGATTTGAGAAAATACTATCTGGACTCCATAGGTAGTAAAGACCCCCGCTTGCTTCTAAATCAACATAAGACCCAACACACATAATCGTATCGCCAGTAATTGTGGCAATCACAGGTAATTGAACATCCACGTCGATAGAATCTGTTGTACTACATCCGTGAACATTGGTAACCGTGTGAAAGAAAGTTGTGGTATCTAATGGAGTAATCTCTGTTATCGGACTATTAGGACTCGCAATAGCAGCAGCTGTATTAGCAGACCAACTGTATTGTGTGCCATCAAACGAAGTTGCCGTTAAGTCAATAGAGGCTCCTTGACAGATATAGCTTGGGTAATTTGCTGGGTAAGATAAAGCTAAATCAGGCACATTATAAACGAGAATTTCTACTGAATCATTACTCTCACAAGATAAAGTACCTATAGAGTCTACTGCATAGATATAATACCATGAATTCACTCCAGGTTGGATCGTTGGATTAGGAATTGAATTATCACTAATACTGGCATCCGTACTTGTCCATTGATAAAAATCGTAGGTATCTGGTTGAGCATCTAGCTGATATGGAGGATCTCCAATACAAATAGAATCCCTAGGTCCTGCAGCTATATTAGGCGGTGAAACCACCTCAATGGTTACCGTATCTCTATCTAGATAACAATAATTCACTGTTTCCAAGATATAGTCTTGTGTCAATGGCGGGAAAAATCCCGGTTCGCGTATCGTGTTATCAGTTAAAAATTGATTCGGTGACCACGAATATGTCGTTACATTTCCCACATCCAGCACATCTACATATACCGTATCTCCAAAGCACATTGAATCTACGGCAACTGATATCAATTCTAGCGCTGGATTCAATACAGCGACGGTAACCGAATCTGTGTTTATACAAGTATTAGTATCCGTAACCGTAACCGTATAGGTAGTTGTAATAATCGGAGAGGCAATTGTATTTGCTGTATTTGTACTTGTCAAATTAGTTGCTGGTGACCATATATAAGTAAGTCCACCACTTGCTTGTAAAGGGACCGTGGTGTTAAAAGAAATTACATTTGCGGCATTCAAACAAACTGATGTGTCAGGTCCTGCTTCTGCTGGGGGTAAGGCAAATAGATCTACAAAAATTGTATCCATATTTATACATTGATTGGCATCTGTCACTTGTACATAAAAAGTTGCAGGAGTTTCCGCCATATTTACAATTGGGTTAGCAACATTAGTTGCGCTCAATAATGGATTTGCCGTCCATTGATAAGTTGTTCCGCCTGTTGCTGTAAGTCCCGTACTTGCATTCGGGCATATTGGCGAACTACCCACAATATTGGCGGTAGGTAATGGATTAATAATTACATCTTGTTGTAAAGTATCTGTACAACCCAATACTGAAATTTCTATCAATTGAACCGGGTAGGTTCCTGCAGTATCAAAGTTGTAAATAATAGTGGGAGCGCTAAACACATTATTGTCTACTAACCACTCATAACTTTGAATGGCTCCACTTTGAATTTGTGAAGTATTATTTAAAGTTACTGGAGTGCCTTCACATTGAGGATTAGACAAGCTAAATGAGGGTTCGGGTAAAGGATGAATGGTGATTTGATTATACACCGTATCTATACAGCCCTTATCTGTTGTAACAATTAAGCTAGCGGTAAAGGTACCAGCAGTTGTATAATTATAGTTAGGAAACCTCATGGTTGAGGTATCCTGAGTTGTCCCTGGATCTCCAAAATTCCAAGTCCATGAATCTAGGTTTCCGGTAGTTGAAAATGAAGTATCGGTAAATGTTACCGTTTGATTCAAACAAGAATCTTGATACATATAACCTGGTTCAAAAATAGGATAAAAGATGACCAGACCTTGAGAAGTATCTGCACAACCATCCAAGGCAAATCCGATAACTGTTACAATAAAACTTCCTGTATCAGAATAAAAATAACTCGGGTTCTGAAGAACTGACGTGTCCGCGGTAGTAGATGGATCTCCAAAATCCCATAAGTAACTAACTATGTCGACGTTATTTGCTAGGTTAAAATTCACAATTCCTTCATTACAATCTGCATCAATAGTAAATAAGCCTGTTGCCTGATCTTGGGGTAAGTTAGGGTCTGTTGCAATAAGGATATCAGGGAAGTCACATTGAGATACGAGGTATTGAAAATCTCGACTTACCGTACTAAGTAAAACTCCATTTCGATATTCAGACACACACACTGCCATTACCCAAACACCAGTAGTAGTAGGTGTTGCACCCATTATTCCCGTAGTTCCATTCAGGGCCATTGTTCCACCTAGAGGATTAACGGCTGAGTAACCCGCATCCCAATTCACCGTACTATAAGGAGGTCCATAATTGACATAGGTACCACCCGTATTCAAATTAAATGCATCCGCCGAAGGAGCATTTGTACTTAGACCTAAATATGGGTCACATAAGAAGTAGTATAATGAATCTCCTTCAGGGTCAGTAGCTGAAAAGTCAACTTGATTGAAACGATTTACACATAAATATTGCTCAAAACTATTGAAGATAGGTGAGCTATTAACAATAGCAATTGGTGGCACTCTAACTAAAGTTGAGAAGCCTTGATCACCAGGTGTATTCAGGTTGTTAATAATTCCATTTCGACAACATCGCCCATAAACCAAGGTTACTCCTTGAGCAGGATTATAGCCATTGATCGTGTTTAAATTTACGTCAAAAACATATGTACCTTCTTGTGTTTCAATTCCAGGAATAACATCCTGACAAGGTTGTAATTCAATATCGATTATAGCAATCAAATCTAAATCTATCTCTATCGCCTCCAAAAAAATGCCATTATCTGCATAGAAGCTAATCACACAATCTGCAGATTGTGGTGTTGGAGTGCCATCAAAATCAGCCTGACCATTAATATTATCTCTATAAACAGTAAGCGTCACTCGAATATTATTACCTGGTAAGCGAACATAGGTCATTTCCCCTCCCACCAAGTGGGTAGCATTAGCCATAGGTATACAGGCTAATAAAGTAAGTAGTACAAAGAGTATTCGTTTCATCATAATGAAGTACTTAACTAACGCTTAAAATGCCATAAAAGTTTGCATGAAAGCGTAAGCAAACAAAGATACAGCAATGAAAGCATTAAAAAAAGACAAAAAATGTAGTTTGTGGAATTGAATTAGCCACTCCCTCCCGCTATAAAGTCTTTGAATCCTCGTACTTTTGCTGCATACTTTTAAGAAGAACAAATAAGCATGGGCAAGGGTAAACAAAAGCGATTCGACGAATTGAAATCATTTTCAAATTTTTATCAAAACTTGGATTTTAAAAATCCGGGACTAGTAGACTCTGAAGGAAAGCAAGTAGATTTGAAAGGGAAATGGAATGCAAATCACTTTAAAAATGATAATCCTATTGCATTAGAATTGGCTTGTGGTAAAGGAGAGTATACATTTGGCTTAGCTCAAAGGCATGCTGAACGGAATTTTATTGGTGTAGATATTAAAGGTGCTCGCATTCATAAAGGAGCCAAAGATGCCCTGAACGAAAAGCTAAATAATGCCGCATACTTACGAACAAAAATTGAATTGATTGATGTGTTTTTTGCTCCCGAGGAAGTAAGTGAAATCTGGATAGTTTTTTCTGACCCTTTTCCAAAAGACAGACATGCCAAACACCGATTAACATCACCCAATTTTCTCGAATTATACAAGAAGATTTGCACCAAGGATACAGTGATAAATGTGAAGACTGATAGCGAACTTTTGTTTGATTACACTATGGGAGTTTTAGATGGATTGGGTATGAAATATAATGTGGTAGAACGGGATATTTACCGCAAAGGGACGGCATTTCCAGAGCTAACCGAGATTCAGACTTTCTATGAAAAAATGCATATAGAGGATGGTCGGAATATTAATTATGTTCAGTTTAATTTGTTTCAGTAGGTGCGTTTGACGACGAATTATAAATTCCCTCTTGCCGTCATTGCGAGCAAGATGAGGAACAAAAGATTCGCCGTGCCTACCGGCAGGCGGGAATCTCTTTGAAGTGTAAATAGTATTCAATTTGAATGGAGCTTTTAACAGCTTCTATTTTATGAACTTCTTACTGCTTTCAAAACAAGTTCTTTTACTTTTTCCTTTATGAAAAAGTAAGCAAAAATCAAGGCTATAAATCAAATTCTCCCCTAAACTTTATTACACCTAAGTGCGGCCGAGTGAACTTCTAACAAGTTTTCAGCTTCTCGATCTTTCTAAGGTCTAATTTTGTTCAAGCTCAAATTTGCTTGAATGCCGGTCCTTCAAAAATAATTAATTTATTCCACCACCAAGGTAACTGACCCACATTCTGTATCATCCAAACAGCCAGTAAAATAATAAGCGAATCAATCTGGATTAGTGAAGCGATTTCCTCTCTATGATTTTGAAATCCAAAAGTTTTGTTGAATGTATTTTGTGAGAATGAAACAAAAGGAGCACAGGTCAAAACCAAAATCAGAATGACTATTGGCATTTTGTGGTTTGCGATATGTGTTTCATTGAAGTTCAATTCCTTAATTTCTTTCTGTGCTCGGTGATTAGAAACTAAGATAGAATAAATTGTAATAAGGGATTGATCCATCTGTTTATAGGTTCAAGTCACCACTTTGTTGAAGACTTAAACCAGCTGTGCATCGCACGCTTTACTCAATCGCAATGACCTGTGAGAGAAAAAGGCTCAATCGAAACGACGGGGCACAGATATAAGCTAACAGGTTCAAGTAACGGTCAGCTTGTTTCATCAATTTTACCGACCTTTAAACCTCCATGAAGGACTTAAGTTTTTTTGAAAGTGTATATGAAGTGGTTCGTTTGATACCGAAAGGACGAGTGACGAGTTACGGGGCTATTGCTGCGGCCATTGGCGCTAAAAAAGCGGCGCGAATGGTTGGGTATGCCATGAATAATGGACATATCGTTGAACCTCCTGTTCCCGCACATCGGGTGGTTAATCGGAAAGGTTTATTGACTGGCCGACACCATTTTTCTCCACCAGAGTTGATGGAGGAATTACTTGTACAAGAAGGGATAAATGTCAAGGATAATCAAATCCAAAACTTCCATGACTACTTTTGGGATCCTATTGAAGAGATAAAACTCTAGAGGTCTAACTTAGATTCTAAGACTTCTAATCGTTTCATTTCATTCTTATCAAAAGAACGTTCTCCGATAAGCTGCTTGATAACATATTTGTCTTTCAGTGAACTTGTCAAAGTAACTAAGCTATTTCTAGCTACGCCTGCTAGTCGACGGTTAAAATTCACACTGGCTTCAATCAATGGATTAATGAAATCCTCTTCTTGATACTCTAAACTAGTCAATGCTTCAATGGCTTTAATCCTTGTTCTAAACTCAAATGATGGTCCGGCAAAATCGACTAGGTTTGGCAATGATTGATCATTACCATTTTCAACTTTTAGTCGCAGATGAGTGATATTAAACAAATCATGTCCTTTTGCATCAGCTTCTGTACTTTCCAAGTATTTTTCTGAATTTTCCGGAAATTGTTTTATCAACTTCACCAGTACTTTTTCAATATTCACATAAGAACTATCATACAATCGAGCTTCAAACAAAGGAAGAAGTTCTTTGGTGATAACATCAACTTGAGCTATGGCAGCTCGACGAACTTGTACGTCTTCATCTTGAAATGCCTTTTTGATTAGCAACTTACTTTTACCATTATTATCGTTTGCCAATTGCTTAACAATATTTGCTTTAGGCGCGTAAAAAGACTCTTGATTAAATCGCTCAATCAAAACAGCTCGTTTGTCTTTCATTGGCGAATCCTCTAAAGCTTTCAAAGCTAAATAGCGATCAATCATGTCATTTGCATACTGCGCTTGAGCGATAAGTTCTGATATGCTTCGTTCATGTGTAAGCTTAGCGTACAAAGTATTATTCACGTTGAACAAAACGTATTGAATAGCCTTTCCTCCACCATTAGGAATAGAAATAGAATGTTCTTCGTTTTGAAGGTCTGCTAAGAATGTCGTATCGCTACCATCCTTGAACCTGACTTGAATAGGCATTTGAACTTTGAACAAGCCAATTGTTTCGCTTTGCTCCTGCACTTGTTTAATATTTAATAGAACCTCGCGACGAATAGCTACATGTTTGCATTCAAACTGCGGGTAACCGCCTTTACGAATCCATTGATTAAAGAACCAATCTAGATTGAGCCCTAAAGTCTCCATGAATTCCATTTGAAACAAATGGGTATCGACATTTTTGTAGGCGTACTTCTTTAAGTAATTGGTAATTACCTTTTGATAAGCTTCATCTCCTCCCGCGGCATCTCGCAACATATCAATTACAAAGCTTCCTTTTGGATAATGACGAGAAGAACCAGATTTACTATGTGCAATAGGTAAACTATTTTTATCATCAGCACTCATTGCCCTTGTCATCTCCATGTACCTTTCCCATTGAAAGGACTCTTCGCCATAAACGGTACGTTCAAAATGCTTGGCATAGTGAGTGGCAAAACTTTCATGTAACCAGTGACTAGCGCCATTCCATTCAGAAATTAAATCGCCAAACCATTGATGGGTTAATTCATGAGCATTAGTGCCCACATAGTTGCGTTCTAAGGCCTCTCGACTATCCTGTAGATAGTAGTCAGTGAAAATCGTAGAACTCGTGTTCTCCATTGCTCCATACAAGAAATCAGCAACAGGTACATTTCGGTAGATCTTTCCCCATGGATAATCCACTCCGAATTCTTTTTCCATCCAATCCATCATATCATTAGAGTGCCTGTACGTAGGTGCAATTTCTTGTGGTTTTTCTGGATAATAATATTGTCGGTTAACTATTCCATTTGAAGAGGTCATATCCAAATAGTTAAACTCTCCTATGGCAATCATAACTAAATAAGGCACGTGAGCTTCCTTCATTTTATAATGCCAGGTGGTTGTCCCGTCTTCGTTCTTTTTTTGTTCAAGAAGGTCACCATTAGAAATTACTTCATAATCGGATTGAAAAGTGATAACAGTTTCTGTTAAGAGCTTATCACTTACATCATCAAAACTAGGAATCCAATATCTATTATCGATTCCTTGTCCTTGGGTCCAAATTTGTTTTCTTGCTCTTTTTGTACTATCATTCCAACCCAAAAAGTAAAGTCCCTTTTCCGGTTGTGCTTCGTACTTAATATCTAAGGTGTGATCTTCTTCCCACGGAAGAGCAACAGGCAAGTTCAAAACTAAATGCTCGTCAGTGAATCCGTACTTAATTGGCATCCCATCTAACTTAACTTCCTCTATGGTAATGTCTGGAGCATCAAGAATAATCTGATTAATTGTAGGCCGAATAGTTGAAAATTCATAATGAACCTGACCAATAACTTTTTTCTCATTTACATCAAAGCTGATGTCTAATAGCATCGATTTAAAATCGACATTATGCTCTCTTGTCTGTCCACTTTCATCATAATGATAACAGTTAAATTCACTTTGCGAAAAAGAGGTGAGTGTACTTAAAATTAGTATTAAACTAAATAGATGTTTCATCGTAGTATTTGCTTTAAAGATAGCCCGATTAGTAAATAACCCATATAGAACTTAATCAGATAAATTTGCCGGCGATTACTTCCAACTAGTCATCGATTGGCCGAGTAGCTTGGTTACCCTTGTATAACAAGTAGCCCATGAATCCCAACATGCCAAAAGTAATAACTAGTACATAGAGCACTCCCGTATTAATTCCAGCAGCATCGCTTGCGCCTGCTTCCATGCTTGTTTCAGCACTTGCTTTACACATAGCGCATTGAGCCAAAGCAAATTCCGAAGAACTCAGTAAGAGCGTTAGTAAATAGATTAACTTTTTCATATCTCTATGTTTAGTGCGTATAGTAAGGGGCAATCATAAAATAAATTACCACTCCTGTTATCGCTACATAAAACCAAAATGGCCATACTTTTTTCGCCAATGACTTGTGTTTTTCCAATTTACCGCTCCAGGCATAATAGAAAGTCATCAAGATAAAAGGCATCATTACAGCTGCTAGCACAATATGTGTAATCAGAATGAAATAATAGAATCCTTTAAGGGCCCCGCCCCCACCGTAAGCCGTTGGATCAGCTAAAGTATGATAAAGCACGTAAGAAATCAAAAATACAGCCGACACCACAAAGGATGTAAACATTGTTTTCTTGTGCAATTCTTGTTTACCTTTCTTTATGAAAATTAAACCTATTACGAGTAACAAAGCAACAATACTATTTAGGAAGGCATGAAATTTTGGAAAAAAGCTAAGATCCAAACCTGTAACCATTCGCTTATCTATTCCCCAATTGAGAACACCAACTAACAACGCCACTACAACCGATAAGGCGAGGATGATTTGTTTAGCACTTTTTTCTTCTAACTTAACTACCATTTTATCGTTTAAATTCCTCTAACAGCAATAACACATCCCCTAGCATTATGTTCACGTCATGTTCGGATGTACCTGTATAGTACCCTCTAATATTCCAATTAGGATCTACTACTGCAAATCGGTCTGTATGTACAAAGCCATCATGCTCTTCATCTCCGCCTTCGTCCAAGGCTGATATTTTATACCCTTTGAGTGCAAGCTGATAAATTTCTTCTTTATCTCCTGTCAAGAACTGCCACTTGCCAGGAACAGCGCCATACTCTTCTCCGTATGCCTTTAACTTTTCAGGGGTATCTCTAGTTGGGTCTATTGTATAAGAAACTATGACTACTCGGTCATCTCTAATCAATTGACTTTGCACTCTAGCTAATTGTTCGCTCATTGTTGGACAAATAGTAGGGCAACTTGTAAAGAAAAAATCAACGATTAATATTTTATCAGGGAACTGTTCTTTAGTAACTGTTTGACCATACTGATTGGTAAAACTAAAATCAGGAATTTCGTGGTAGACGGTATCTATCCGTTTGAAAGTTCCTTCGGTAATCGTATCCAATCCTATTGAAAACATCTTACGAGGATACTTCATGGTTTCTAAGTCAGTTCTTGCCTGCTTAGTATACAAATAGAAAAGCCCAAAAAGAAAAATAGGTAACAATACTATGAAGATTACCCATAATTTCCCGTTACTTTTTGATATATGTTGTGTCATAGTTTAAGAAAATATGCCATTCAATGCATTACGCATTTCCAACCAAGCTGCGCCATCCGCAGAAAAGGCTATTATTGCCCAAACCAAAAATACGAAAGGGAATATAATAGTAAAGATGAACCCTTTCTTCTCATGTCCAACGTGCATAAACACGCTCATAATCCAATAGGCTTTGATAATACTCGCCAAGGTAACAAATACCATTAGCGGCCATCTCAAATCTTCTACCATGTTTTCGTATACGATAGAGCCTAAGACCTCTACTACTGTAACAACAGCTAAGATTCCAGTCGTTTTATAAACGTCCTTTTTATTTTGCTCGTATTCTTGTTGCGTCATGTGTGCCATCGTGCTAAATTTTTCTCTTGTCAATAATCATTATAGTAAATAGTATCCTAAGAATACATACACCCATACTAAATCTACAAAGTGCCAGAAAAGTCCAATCTTCTCAACCATTCCGTAGTTACCTAATTTATCAAATCTTCCTTTTGCTGTTTCTATTAACAACCAGATATTTAATATTACCCCTGTTATCACGTGCATACCGTGAAAACCAGTAATTGTGAAGAAGAACATTCCGAATTGCTGTGGTCCTTCATGCCCATGGCCTAAAGCGCTAAACGGTGTGTACCACATCGTCATTCCTTCATGAATAAGGTGAGACCATTCTATATATTGACATCCTAAGAATAAAAGTCCCATTAGAATAGTAGGTATTAAAAAATTAATTACTCCTTGTCTATTACCCATAAAGCCTTCTTGTACCGCTCTTACCATAGTAACTGAACTAATAATAAGTACAAAAGTCATGAATGAAACGAATACTAATGGATAGTGATTACCCGATAAGCCAGGTACGGTATTAAACACTTCACTAGCCAAAGGCCAAGTTTCAGAATTCGACATTCTAGCAGCGGCATAAGCTACCAAGAAAGCAGCAAATACAAATGTATCTGATATTAAGAAATACCACATCATTACTTTACCGTAACTAGCGTTAAACGGGCCTTTTAGACTTTCCCATTCGTGTACTTCATATTCTTTTGTAGGTCCTGATGACATAATTAATTATTGATAATTAAAGTAAAAAAACAAAAATAAATAAACCCAGAGCACATTTACAAAGTGCCAGTAGGATGTTAAAATTTCTAGCGAAAACAAGCGCTTAATATTCAACTTTCCACCTCCTTCAAATTGTACGTCTTTACGCACCCAGTAGGACTTGATAAGTATAACACTCATTGCAACCAGTCCACCAACGATGTGAAGTCCGTGAGCTAGTGCCAAGAAGTAAATAAATGATCCAGCTACATTACCAGTAAGCGGTAATCCCATCTCCTTTAAAGCTTCAAAGCCTAAAAGTTGACTCACCAAAAAACCGATACTCACTATTCCACTTAAAAAAAGCATCCAACGGTAAGCCGCGAATTTCTTTTGTTTATAGAGTTTGTAGGTAAAATAAAAACATGCACTTGAAGCCAATGCAATCACTGTACTGATTAAGAACATGTTTGGTAATGGGAACTGTGCCCAATTCAAAACATCTGCCTTCTTAACAAGCAGTGCACTAGTCGTAACTGCAAAGAACATGGTAATTGACGCCATCGCGATATACAATATTAATCTACGCGCGATGTGTCTTTGTTCAATACTAATTAAGTCTTTTCGATATGTATTACTCATTACTTGCATAATTTAAAAAATACTATCAATTAAAAGTCCAATTAAAGCTAGGGGCAAATACAAAAAGGAAGCAAACATTACTTTCTTAGCATTTGCATCAGATATGTTTCTATATAATTGTATTGCTGGTAATAGAAATATACCCGCTGCCAATAGCAACACTACCAAACCTATTAATTGATAATACCCTATTAGGTATAAAACAATTGTAATGGGAATTAAGGTTGCAGTGTATATTAATATATTTAAAGCGCTATTCTTATTCCTGCCTCCTTTAGAAGGTAAGAGCATAATATCAGCCCTTTTATAATCGTCAAATGAGTACCAAGCAATGGCCCAAAAGTGAGGAAATTGCCAAACGAATTGCAACGCGAATAGATAGATTGCAATGTCTCCTACAAAACCTGTTGCAGCAACTGCACCAATCATAGGAGGTAAAGCACCTGGAATGGCCCCTACAAACACAGCAATAGGATGTACTCGCTTTAAAGGTGTATAAATAAATGAATAGATTATTAATGAAATCGCGGACAGTAGTCCTGCAGCAACATTAAAAAACACCGTTAGAATTACCAAACCAACAACAGCAGCAACACCGGCCCAAAGACTAGCTTCAACTGGAGTCATTCTCCCTGTAGGAAGTGGTCGTTCTTTTGTCCTGTTCATTAAGCCATCAATATCTTTTTCAAAGATTTGATTAAAGGCATTAGATGCCCCTGTCACTAAGAACCCTCCAATTGATAGCATAAACAAGGCCATCAAATCAAATGCAGGAGCTAATAGTAAATATCCAATAAGTGAAGAAAACACAACTAAAGAACCTAAACGTACTTTATACAGCTGCGCCACGTCGCCCAGTTTGGCACTGACAAGGCTCTTAAAAGAAATTGATATGTCTCTTTCTCTCTTACTCATGATTAATGCTCGTGTTCTCCTTCTTCTAATGGCTTATTTTGAGGGTTAACCTCATTACCATTTGTGCTATAATCATAAGGCCATCTGTAAACTGTTGGTAAATCACCAGGCCAGTTTCCGTGACCAGGATGAATTGGTGTAGTCCACTCTAATGTATTTGAACCCCAAGGATTCAAATTGTCTTCTGTCATTTCTCTTCCTTTGAAAATACTGTAGAAGAAATTCATTAAGAAAACGATGCTTGAAGCCATTACTAAGAATGCAGCTAAAGTGATAAACACATTTACATCTTGAAAATTATTGAATGATTGGAATTGATCGAAAGCATAATATCTTCTTGGAACACCTGCCATGAAGTGCATTGGGAAGAACACCATATATCCACCTATAAATGACCCCCAGAAGTGAATGTAACCCATAGTCTCATTCATGAAACGTCCGAACATTTTAGGGAACCATTGGTATACACCAGCCCACATTCCGAAAAATGCAGCGACACCCATTACAATATGGAAGTGACCTACAACGAAGTACGAATCGTGTAATTGAATATCAATAGTTGAATTTCCTAAATGTATTCCTGTAATACCTCCAGAGATAAACAAGGATACAAATCCGATTGCAAACATCATCGGTACGGTAAATCGAATATTTCCCCGCCACAATGTGGTAATCCAATTGAACACTTTAACCGCAGATGGAATAGCAATTAATAAGGTAAAGATTACAAACACTTTACCAATTTCAGGACTCATTCCAGTAACAAACATGTGGTGAGCCCACACAAAGAATCCAATTACTAAAATCGATCCTAAAGAAAGTATCATGGCTCTATATCCAAACACGGGTTTTTTCGAATGTACTGAAAGTACTTCAGATACTATTCCGAATGCAGGGAAAATAATAATGTATACTTCTGGATGCCCAAGGAACCAGAACAAGTGTTGGAATATTAATGGACTCCCCCCTTTATAGGCTTGTAAGTCGCCATTAATAACAATATTATTCAAGTAGAAACTTGTTCCTAAAACTCTATCAAATTCTAGTAAACCCGCAGCAGCTAATAATGCAGGGAATGCTAAAATTCCCAATATCGCAGTAAAAGTTAATGCCCAAGTTAACAAAGGCATTTTTGTGAAACTCATTCCTTTGGTTCTCATATTGATCACGGTAGAAACGTAATTTAAACTACCCAAGGTACTCCCCACAATAAAGAGTGACATACTGGTAATCCACAAATCAAATCCTAATCCAGACCCTTTATTCAGGGCAATATCTCGGATACCATTCAATGGTGGGTAGGCCGTCCAACCTCCAGAGGCGGGTCCTGTTTGAACGAAGAAAGAGCTGAATAAAACAACACTGGCTGCAAAGAAGAACCAGTATGATAGCATATTCATGAATGGCGACGCCATATCTCTTGCTCCAATTTGCAAAGGAATTAGGAAATTACTAAATGTTCCACTTAATCCCGCGGTCAATACAAAGAATACTAGAATAGTACCGTGCATAGTAACCAAGGCGTAGTAAAAATCATTACTTAATTTTCCACCTTCAGCCCAAGAACCCAATAGTGTTTCTAAGATTGGAAAAGTCTCGTTTGGCCATGCTAATTGCATACGGAAAAACAAAGACAATAAACCACCTACAAAAGCCCAGAAAATACCAGTCATTAAAAACTGCTTTCCAATCATTTTGTGATCTTGACTAAAAATATAAGTTGTTAACCAACTTTGTTCATGATGATCATCATGCCCGTGTGCTGCATGTTCTGAATCGTGATGTGCTGTTACTTCGCTCATGAAATTTATGTTTTATACTCTTTCTTAATATTTATTAATGTGCTTCTGCTACAAGCTCTGCAGCTACTTCAACACTATCCATACCTTCTTCAACAGGCAATTCTTCAATTACTTCCTCCACAACTTCTGCTTCAACAGGAGCTCCATCAGGATTGATTACCAAATGGTAGTAGGACTTACTTTCTGCAACCCATGCATCATATTCTTCTTGAGTTACCACTCTAACTACACGCTGCATAGCAAAGTGAGATTTTCCGCATAATTCCGTACACGCCAATTCAAATTGGAAATCTTGCCATTTAGGATTACCTGTTTCAGGGTCAATTTTTTGCCAATATTTTTTGTGGCTCAACAATTCTTTATACTCCTCAGTAGTATACTTTGGTGTAAACATAAATTGAGTAGGAAGACCTGGAAGGCAATCCATTTTCACTCTAAAGTGCGGTAAATAGAATCCGTGAAGCACATCTTGTGCACCTAATTTAGCTAATGTCAATTTCCCTTTAATCAACACCAATTCGTTCGCCATGAAATCATCCCTACTATTTGGATCTTCCCAGTTGATACCTAATTCATTAATTTGGGTAATATGCTCATTGTCGATAATTCTCTCACCAAACTCACCATCAGCACCAGGATATCTCAAAATCCATCCAAACTGCTTTGCAGTGGCTTCAAAGCGTAATACTTCCGTATTGTTTTCCAATTTGCTAAAATCAAAGATTTCATTCCAAGCACTAATTCCTCTAAACACTAAGAAGGTTAAAACAATTGCCGGAACTATGGTCCAAATCAACTCTAATCTGTTGTCATGCGGAAAGAAGTACGCGGTTCTATTTCTTTTATACCTGTATAGGTAAGCAAAAGTCAATAAAACAATATGCGTCAAAACAAAAACAAGCATTGCTATCAAATTTGTAACGTTCCACATTTCATCAATCAAGTCGCCATGCTCACTCGCCGATTCTGGGAGCATTCTTGGACCTAACTCAAAGAAACTATATGCAACTGCTCCAAGCCCTAAGATTAAGAAAGCAAAAAGCAACTTTCCTTGAAGGTTACTCGTGTCTTCCATGTGCTCATCAGCATCCTTCTTAAGGGAAGACAATTCATTGGCTTTGGCAACCAAGAAAATAATCGCAAAAAATAAAATTACCGCTATTACGGTTAACAATGTTGTGCCCATCTTTAACTATATTTTACATGATGATTGATACTTTCTTCTAGGAACGGATCATCCTTTGTTTCAAGGTCCTCACCGTCTAATCCTGTGAAAGTCATAAATAAAAACAATCCTAAAAATCCTAGGAAAAAGAATAACTCAACTAAGCCAAGCTTAGCATGCGTTAATACTTCCTCTTCGCTGTGTGCGTCATCTCCATGACCTGCCACTGCGGCATTTGCTTCTTCACCATGCTCTTCCTCTGCGTGAGAGTCGGCTAATACTGTATGTGCTTCCTCTGCGTGAGCATCTTCGCTATGCGCATCATCTCCATGTGCTTCTTCCGTGTGAACTTCTTCGGCATGAACATCATCAACATGTAATTCAGCATGATCTGCTTCATTATGTGCATCGGCTTCCACTTCAGCATACAATACATTTTCTGTATTTAGGCTTCCGTGATCATCGTGAGCGTCTCCATGTGCATCACCATGAGATACTCCCATGGGCTCAACCATTACCATGTGGTAAAAGTCTAAGTAATGACCGAAGATCAACATCACTGATACAAAACTAACTGTAATGAAGTTACGCTTAGCATCTCTTTTAATAATAGCCAATACAGGTAAGAAGAAGTTAATAGCTAAAGCCGCAAAGAAAATCGTTTTAAAGAATGGAATATCAAATCGTTTATCAAACCATACCGTTGCTTCAGGAATATTTGCATACCAAATCAACATAAACTGAGAGAACATTAAATAAGTCCAGAATACACTAAATCCAAACATCAATTTAGCAACATCATGAATATGATTTTCTGTTACATTTGGTAAGTGACCCATTTTTTTCAATCCAATTAGGATTAAAATCATCATAGCAAAACCACCACAGAAATAGGAGGCTAAGTTATACCATCCGAATAAAGTACTATACCAGTGCGGATCTAACGACATGATTACCCACCAACTTAGAATTGAACTACTTACACCAAAAACTAGCAAGAATGCTGCTGAAATTTTCTTAGCACTTGAATACTCTTTCCAATTTTGAATAGATACAAATTTTTTCTTCAACAACCAGGCAAATAATGCCCAAAGACCAAAGAAGATAAGCACTCCTACCGCATAGGCTTTTCTTGTTAGAAAAGGCGCTTTATCAGCAACAATAGAATCGCGATGAGCCGGATCAGCCCAGTGGCTATATAAACCTTCTGGTGACACATACATACCCACTACGATAACAAGCATTAGGACAAACGCTACATATAAGAACCTACCCATGGCAATTGGAACTTTCTTAAAAACAGTATGCCATCCTCCGTAGCCCAATTGATGCGCTGCGATGAAGAAAACACCTGTTACTGCTATTCCAGCAAAATAATAGGTATTCAATAATAGGTTAGCCCAAAATCTGCTATGATGACCTGTATCATCAAGAAAGCTTAGACCAACTCCTAGTACTAAACCAACTATGGCAAGTCCTAAGACCCATTTTTTTAAGTTGCCACTGAATGAAAATGTATTTGACATAATTCTATATTTACCTTAAACTCTTAAAATGTAGTTTCTTATTCTGCTATTTCTTCATCACTAACTAAAGCTACAACTTCCGTATCAGCTATACCTCCTAAATCCTTGATGTAATGCAAGACTTTCCATCTGTCTTCTGTGCTTAGTTGGGTAAAGTATCCTCCCATCATATTCTTACCATAAGTAATTGAGTAGAATATTGCTCCATCACTCATTCCTTGCAGCCTTGTTTCGTATGACGGTGGAATTGAAGTGTAAGGACCGTCTACACCTGTTTTGTTTCCATCTGCGTCTAAAATATCAATTATTGAACCATCGCCTAATCCTTTCTTACCATGGCATACTGCGCAATAAATATCATATTTAACTTTCCCTTCGGCTAAAACCGCATCACTCTTTTCTATAGGGTTTACTAGCATGCTTGCCGCCATTACTCGCTGAGCTACATCATCCACAGTTGGGTCTCCTGTTGGATTCTTAAAATAGTTCTTAAACAAGTAAGCCATCAGCTTGCCTTCATCCATTCGAACATCCTCATCGTTAGGTAAATATCCTCTTGGGATAGTACCTGCCACAGCTTCTAGGGCTGATATTGCATCGGTATCAGATTGATGCTGAAATTTAGTACTCGCATAGGCTTCATACGCATTAGAGTAGGTCATATCAGGCATAAAAATTCTACCTGTATTTTCCCCATGACTCGAGCATGATGTTACCAAAACTGCACTTATCGCTATTGTTAGTAAAAACAAGAAATACTTCTTCATTGTTTTGTTTTATCTGTTAAAAATTAGGCTTAGCCTATTTATTCATTAATACTTTTACCTGACCTATCCAATCTTCACGCTCCACTCTACCCGGGAAACCAGTTAATTCTTCAACTGCTTCTCTAGCTTCTGGTGTTAATTTTGAAATTTGTTCAAACGTCACTATACCTAAATCGTTCAATTTACCTTCATAAACTGGACCAATTCCCTTTACCTTTTTCAAGTCGTCTTTTTGACCATCAGCTGCTGCTCCAATAGCACTCAATAAAGTGGCTTTCTTTGCATGAATCTCTTCATCAGATAATGTTTTCTTAGCGGCTACCTTTGGGGCTGTCTTAACTGCCTCAACTTTTGGTGTTGAAACGGCTGCACCACTAGCACCAAAAAGCAAAGCATCTACTTCCGTAGTTTCAACTTCGAAAATTTCCGTATCATCACCAAATTCTTTTGCGGACACTTCAACAGCTCCTGCGCCATTCAATAAAGAAACAATTTTATTGATTTCTTCTTTACTTGTGTTATCATCTACTTCAAAAGTTAAAGCAAAACGATCGTCTGTAATACGCTCATCAAATATTCTAGGAATAGTTCCTGGAGATAAACCATTTCTAATCAAGTAAACCATTACCATTCCAACAGATGCAAAAAGTACGGTAAGCTCAAATGTAATTGGAATGAATGATGGTAAAGCAAAGTTTGGCTTACCACCGAAGTTAATTGGATAATTGGTAGTCATAATCCAGGTCATTACAGACAAGGCTACAAACGTTCCGGTGATGCCGAATAAGAAACCGGTAGTATGCAAACGTGTATCTCTATACCCTAACTCATCTTCCAAGCCGTGAACTGGAAATGGAGTGAGTGTATCCGTGATTTCTACATTTTCTTTTTTAAATGATCGAATCGCTTTAATTAGCTTTTCCTCATGATCAAAAAGTCCTACTATAAATTTATTACTAGCCATCTTAATGGATTAATTTAAGTTATATATTGTTGGTATCGTGAACATCCTTTTTCGCGTATTCCGCTCCAATTGACTCACTATAATTTGCTTCAAATCTCTTATGTTTCTCCAACTGTTCTTTTCTTGCTTGAGCAGAAGAAATACTAAAGATAGATTTCACCTCTGCAATGGCAATTACAGGGAACGCTCTTGCAAATAATAAGAATAAAGTCATGAATATCCCCAATGTACCTATGTAGATAGCCACATCTACCCATGAAGGCAAGAAGTACAACCATGATGAAGGCAAGAAGTCATTATGTAATGACGTAACAATAATTACAAAACGCTCAAACCACATACCGATATTCACAAAGATCGATAGCACAAAAGTTAAGGCGATATTCCTTCTAAATTTCTTAATCCAATAAAGCTGAGGAGTAAGCACGTTACACGTCATCATAATAGCATAAGCCCACCAGTATTCACCAGTTGCTCTGTTTGCAAATGCGTATTGCTCATATAAGTATCCAGAATACCAAGCGATTACTAACTCAGTAATATATGCAACACCTACTATTGAACCTGTTAAAACAATAATCTTATTCATTGATTCAATGTGACCAACGGTAATATAGTTTTCAAGCTTCAATACTTTTCTTGTAATAATCATTAAGGTTTCCACCATAGCGAAACCAGAGAAAATTGCTCCTGCAACGAAGTAAGGAGGGAAAATAGTTGTGTGCCATCCAGGAATAACTGAGGTAGCGAAATCAAATGATACAATCGTATGTACAGAAAGTACTAAAGGAGTAGCTAAACCAGCTAAGATTAAAGATAGAGACTCGAAACGTTGCCATTGCTTAGCCGTTCCCGTCCATCCAAAACTCAATGAGTTATAAATATACTTTCTAACTTTTCCTTTTGACCGATCTCTAATGGTAGCGAAATCTGGCATTAACCCAGAGTACCAGAATAATAGAGAAACTGTCAAATAAGTAGAAATTGCGAATACATCCCACAACAATGGTGAGTTAAAGTTTACCCACAATGGACCTCTTGTGTTTGGATAAGGGAAAATAAAGAATCCCATCCAGAGTCTACCCATGTGAATTAAAGGGAATAAACCTGCACAAATTACTGCGAAGATTGTCATCGCCTCTGCTGCACGGTTAATACCTGTTCTCCATTTCTGACGGAATAATAATAGTACCGCGGAAATCAAGGTTCCTGCGTGACCAATACCAACCCACCAAACGAAGTTAGTAATATCCCAAGCCCAGTTAACCGTTTTATTCAATCCCCATGTACCGATTCCTTGCCAAATAGTCCAAAGAATTGCTACAACTCCGATACCAGCACAAATGGCTGAAATTATAAAGCCAATCCACCAAGATAAGGGTGGAGCTTTTTCAGTTGTCGCAACAATATCATCAGTGATTTTAGTGTAGGTTATATTATCGCCTTGTATTAGAGGTTCCCTTATGGGTGATTCGTAATGGCTCATATATTATATCGTTTCTTAATTAATAATTTGTTTCAGCTAAATCTCCTTCATTCTGATTTCTAACCTTAGTCAGGTACCGCACAGATGGCAATGTATGTATTTCTTCAATCACACCAAATGCTCTTGGGTCAGCCCATACTTGGGAAACTGCTGATTTCCCATTATTGGTATCACCAAATGTTATTGCACTTGTAGGACAAGCAGATTGACATGCCGTAACAATATCACTATCTTTTAATCCTCTATTTGATTTCTTCGCATCCAATTTACCTAACTGAATACGTTGAACACAGAAACTACATTTTTCGATAACGCCTCTACTTCTTACAGTAACATCTGGATTAAGGACCAATTTAGCCATTGGGCTATGCAATCCTATTCCAGCTTCTTTATCTCCCAAACCATACTCTGTTTGAACAGCGTCAAAGTCATTATCTAAAATGAATCCTTCATTGCTTGAGAAACTATCTGCACCTTGATAATCAAACCAGTTAAATCTTCTCACTTTGTATGGACAGTTGTTTGCACAATATCTCGTTCCGATACAACGATTGTATGTCATTTGATTTAAACCTTCTGAACTATGATTTGTAGCAGCAACTGGACAAACATTCTCACAAGGAGCATTATCACAATGCTGACACATCATTGGTTGGAAGATTACCTGTGGATTATCTTCGTCTCCTGAATGATACTTATCAATTCTCAACCAGTTCATATCGTGAGCTCTTCTCACTTCGTTACGTCCAACGATTGGAACGTTATTCTCAACATTACAAGCTACAACACAAGCACCACAACCAATACAAGAGTTTAAGTCGACTCCCATTCCCCAGTGATGACCTTGACCTAATGCAGCAACATGAGCTCCACCATAATCTTTCGAATCTTTATCCTCATTGGTTTCCTCTCCATATAAAGAGTAAGAGTATTTTTCAATCCACTCTTTTCTATCCATCCACTCACTACCAAAATTGATATCGTTATCAGATGCATGATTTGCTTGCCAATCAGTTAAAGTTGTTTCTTTAACTACTTTACGTGTTTTATCTCCCCCTAATCCAGTATGTGTAATACCGTACTCTTGCTGTACGATACCCATTTTATGTCCACCTTGTTCAACAACATCAGAAGCAGCGAAGGCTTGAACCTCAGTAGTACTTCTATCAATTAATTTGAAGGCATTCTCTCCACGACTATATTCAGGATGAGTGGTATTAGAGCGACCGTAACCATAAGCCAAACCAAGAACTCCGTCAGGAACGCCAGGTAAACCTACCACCGGTAAAGTGAATTCTACTCCATTAATATTAGCTGAAACCACTCGGTACTCTCTATTCTTAGCATTGTGCGTTAAGCCTTGATTCTCAATCCACTTTGGACTTGCCACGAAATATCCGTCCCATGTCATTCTAGTGATTGGATCAGGTAATTCTTGCATCCAAGGATTATCCGATAAGCTACCATCGCCAATCTGTACTTTTTCATATAGTTTAACTTCCACACCTGAAGCACTTACCGCACTTAAAACGTCTGAAGCTGCTGCACTAGCATCAACACCAGCAAAGCTTGCACTTTCTTTAGCTTCAAAAGTTAACTCACCATCGTGAACTGCATTATTCCATAATGCTTCAAATCCTGAGAATTTAGATTGAGAACCCAGAACAGTTTCTTTCCAATTCGCTTGAATGAAGTCGTAGTAAGAACTATTCTCTCCAGACCATGACAATAACAACTCTTGCGTTGATTTTGTATTGAACAAATGAGAAATAGTGGGTTGAATAGTAGCATAAACGCCATCTTTTGGCATTGCATCATTCCAAGACTCTAAATAATGGTGATTAGGCAAAGCATATTCAACATGTCCTGAAGTTTCTGTTTTTCTTTCAGAAAAATCTACAGTTAATTCTACATTTTCTAAAGCTGAAGTAAAGCTTTCACCAAAAACATAAGCAGGATTTGCATCCATTACGAAAACAGCTCCCACAGAACCTGCGCTCATATCAGTTAATAGTCCTTGCAATTTCGTGTCATCACCTTGACGGTAATAACATGCTCTATCCCAAGTTACAGTCGAACCATAATTGCCTAACATGTCATTGATTGCATTAACCAACAACTGAGTAGACTTTTTATTTGAACCGCTTACAACAATTGATTTTCCTTTAGCAGCCGTTAATTCAGCAGCCAAAGCTTCTATTTTACTTGCTAAAAAATCTGCTTGATCACTTACTGTTGAAGCACCCATTTTTTTAGCAATAGCATTGTATAGTTTGATTACCGATAAATCTTCTTGAGAAGGCTTAACAGGAATTCTTACATCTGCATTTGTTCCACTTAAAGTAGGGATACTTTCAATTTGGATATGACGACTCATCGTCTTTTTATCTTCACTTACTTTTCTTCCTTTAGCATAATCAGCTGCATATTCTGTTGGAGAAACCCAAGTTCCCAAAAAGTCAGCAGCAATACCTACAATTAATTCTGCTTTATCGAAATGATATTCAGGTAATGCTCTTTTTCCAAAGCTTTCCATGTTAGCATCTAAAATACCGTTACATGAAATCGCATCAAATTGAACCCATTCTGCGGTAGTGAATGCACTAGCAAATTTTTCAATTACTTTCTTCGTAGAAGGGCTTATTATTGTACTTGACAATAAGGCAATCTTCTTTCCAGAAGCAGCTAACTCAGCCAACTTTACACCTATCTCCTTACTTACTGTATCCCAATCAGATGTTTGACCACCTTTCATTGGGCCTCTTAAACGTCCAGCTTCGTCATACAAACTCAATAAAGATCCTATTGCTTTAGGATTAACACCACCGTTGGTAATGCTTGAGTCTGGATTTCCTTCAACAAGAATAGGACGACCTTCTCGAGTCTTCACTAAGAAACTATTATAGTTTCCTCCTTGGGTATATGCAGAAGCATAATAATTAGGTACACCAGGAGTAATTTCTTCTGGTTTAACTAAATAAGGAATAGATTTTCTGACAGGCATTTCACAAGCCGCGGCAACTGCTGCTGCAGACACCCCAAAACCTAACATTTTTAAAAAATCTCTTCTACCCGACTTCTGTGTAGAAATTGTGTCTGATAAGCTGTTTAGCACTGGTAAGTCTGTCCCAAATTCTTTAGAATTTGCTTCCATTTCATTGTTCTTCTCATCCAGTGATAACCAATATTGCTTTTTATTTGCCATTTAAATCGGAATTAATTTTTTACAATAACTAGTAGTGACATTTTTGGCACTCAGTACCGCCAACATCTTCTACTGTAACTTTATCCATCGCACCAGACTTTAAATCTTCGTGATACTTTTCGTAAACTTGATAATAATTGTTGCCCATGTCAACTTCAGTTTCTCTGTGACAGTTAATGCACCAACCCATAGATAGTGGAGCATGTTGAGCTACTACTTCCATTTCTTGAATATTACCGTGACATGTTTGACATTCAACATTTCCTGCATTCACGTGTTGTGCGTGATTAAAGTAAACGTGATCTGGTAAATTATGAACTCTAACCCATTCTACAGGCTTATCATACATTGCGTATGCCGCTTCCACTGAAGCGTCCAAAGCATCTTGATCAACTTCTTCATCGTAATCTTGCTTCAAATAATCTACTAAAGCAGTTTTTACTTCATCTAAAGGAGCGTCATCAGCGAAGTATGTTCCTTCATTTGGATTATACGCAATAGCTGAGTAAATCTTAGCAATTTCTTCTCTTCCATGCTGAGGGCCTTCCTGAATGTTCTTATGACAATTCATACATACGTTAATAGAAGGAATATTTGAATGCTTACTTTGACTTGCACCAGAGTGACAATATTGACAATCAATTTGGTATTTACCAGCGTGGAGTTCGTGTGAATACTGAATAGGTTGTTCAGGAGAGTAATTCTGCTGACGTCCTAAATCCATGGCACTAGATGCCGTAAAGTACCCTAATAGTACAACCACAAGAATGGTTAACAGAGTCTTTAACTTCTTATTTTTCCAAATTGGAACTGAAGCAGGAATTCCTGCACCGGCACTTTCTAAAGACAATTTATTCAGCATGCTGAATACTCGCCATAAGATTAAAGCGATTAGCCCTAAACTACCAACCAGAATCCATAAAAAGGTCTCCATTGGGAAAGTAGATTGAAGTGCTACGTCTGCACTACCAGCTCCACCGGCAGCTACAGGACCCGCTCCTTTATCGAAATTCTCTGCATAATACAAGATGCCGTCAATTTCTTCATTGCTTAACTGAGGGAACAAAGTCATAACAGACTTATCATACTCGTTATAAAGAGAATTTGCATAAGTATGGCCAGAAGCTAATACTGTTGAATTGTTCTTAACCCATTCATACAACCACTCTTCGCCAGACTTACCGTCATAATCTGCATTGTCTATCCAGCGCTGTCTTACATTTTGTAAAGCAGGGCCTGTCATCTTCTTATCGGGAAGGTGGCAACTCTGACATTGCGATTTAAAAAGTGATTTTCCCGCGTCCCATCTTGCCTGATCTATTGCATCTTGCGCATAAATCGTTAAAGAAGAGGCGGATAAAATTAAAAGGAGCAATACTTGAAAAATACTGCGAACCGAATGTTTTGGGGCATTTTGCCTACTAAATGTCATAAAAGTGTCATTTAAAATCGGCTCAAAGGTAGTACTTGTTGCAATAAAAAGCCAATAATCTTTGTCCTAAATCTTAACATTTGTTACAATTTAGATTGAGTATAAATATGGCCCCTTATTGGGAAGCTTAAATTACTTGGAATTGCTATAATATAGAAGCCCATAAAATCGTTTAATTTCTGTGAAGAAGCTATTGTCCATCCTATTTATGCATATCTTATTTTCCTCTTTGTTTTCTAGCAATGTGCTAAGCCTAACAACTGAGGAATTTATTACGTCCACAGATTTTAATGCCATTATTGATCTAAGTGCGGTGGATAGTGAGTTGATTGAGCATGGCGTATTACATCTGAGTAATAGCTATCGGGCTAACAAAGGAAAGTATTTGTTAAACTACAACAACCAGCTTGGGAAAGCAGCTCTAATGCATAGTAAGCAAATGAGTAAGCATCGATTTTTCGCTCATGTAAACAAACGCAACAAACAACTTTCCACTATGGACAAACGGGCAGCTGTAGCAGGTTATGCCGACTATCAAACGCTAGCTGAAAACATTTACTATGGTGGCCTAGATGTTTCTGAAGCTACCAGCTACAGAGCATTATGCCTTACAATCGTAAATGCCTTTATTAGCAGTAAGGGGCATCGCTTGAATCTTTTAGCTTCAGATTTAGACGATATGGGTTGTGGTATTCATTTCGAAGAAAACCTAGATAACGGCTATTGGTACTTTTATCTCACCCAAGATTTTGGAAAGCATTAAGTCGGTTTAGCCACTCCGCTCCTACCCTCATTACTTGATTTTCAGCACACTTTTTGTTATCAATTTCTCTACCTTTATTTTTTAATACTGAAAGTAGTAGAATTTGAAACTCTTTAAAGCAAGCATAATTTTCTTTGGTCTCCTGTTTTTTATAGGGCTTGCCGTTACTATTTTTCAAACTGACGAACGGAACTTTCATGAATCCTGTCATACCGCTCAAGAGAGTTTTCTCCAATTTGAAAATGCTATTGATGCACTTTCGAAACAAGAAGATCTAGTCAATCAAATTTCAAGGAATAATTTATCTACAGAAGCACTGACTCTGCTTGCAGGTGAGGACTTCTACTTTTACCTGTATACAGGAGATAGTTTAATCTTTTGGAATAACAACAACACCATTCCTGAGATAGATTATAGGAATGTCTCTTTAAAAGGAGAGCTGATTGTTAATAAAAATGGCTTCTATATAGGAACCCGAAGAGAGATAGGAGAATATCACCTGGTTGGTCTGCAGTTGGTCAAGCGAAATTTCCCTATCGTTAATAGATACTTAACAAATAAATTCTCCTCAAGCTATCCTTTTGATGACGCCATTCAAATTGTAGCTGGAGAAGCGGATGGAAATTGCACCCTTTACAATTCCAGTAATCAAGGCATAGCAACTTTTACTGACCCTGGGGCGGAAACTCATAAAGTTGCTCTAGGCAGCTTAGTCGCAGGTATCATATCTGTGATTGCCTTTTGGTTAGTCGTTTGGCAGCTCATTTCATATTTTAACTCGAACTATCCAATTTGGGTCAGTTATATCATTCTGCTTATTTCAAGTGTCCTCTTCTTTGAATTGATAGAATTCGTCAATTTTGAATTTAAAGCAAGTATTCTTTTTAGTCCTGAACTATATGCTTCGCAGTACTTCGGTCCTTCTTTGGGCCATCTATTCTTTAATGCTGTAATCGTACTCTTTGTTAACTTGCTCATTGGCTATCAATATTATCTGAAACAATGGAGGCTTAAGCTCAAAGGCTTTTTAGTATTCAGCTTTTGGCTATTGATTCAGTTGACACTATATAATGCGATTGTACAAAGTTTAATTTTAGATTCCATTATTTCATTTGAAATAAACACATTTACTTTAACCACCCCATATACGTTTTTAGGCTTATCAATTATCAGCATACTATCCGCGAGTTTGTTTATCTGTTTATACGTTTGCTTAGATTCGAACAAACAGAATTTTCCAAAATATAAATTCATTAGCTCTTTTTGTTTAATGGCTCTTGCGACTATTGTATTGTACCTTTTTCAATTTGAGCTTGTTGCTATTGTTGTGCCATCCATACTATGGATTCATAGTATTATTTTTTATGTGATTTTAAAGCATTCAAAATATGCCAATCGTTTTAGCTATCTAACAAACGCACTCTTTTTTGCTGCGTTAATAATTGCAAGCATATTAAGTTATTACAATGTCAGAAATGAAGATTTCAGAAAGGAAATCGCTGCAAATCATTTTAGTAAAAATCGCGATTTAATCACGGAATATCGGTTTGAAGAAATTCAAGAAGAGATCAAAAAAGACCCCTTCTTTAGGAAATTCTTTGTTTCTCCTTTTGTTTCTCAAAAAGAGTTGCAACAACGGCTAAACTACCTCTATTTTGGAGGGTATCTCAGTAAATACAATGTCAGCTCAACTGCTTTTAATTTAGAAGGGAAACCGATTAAAATAGCCGGAAACACCCAACTTAAATTTTACTACGACCTAATTAACCAACACGCAGAGGATACCTATTCGGAATGGCTTTTTCTTGTGCCTCAAAAAGACGGAAAGAGTAATTACCTTTCCATTCTTCCTATAGAAAACGATGGTAAAGTAAGTGGTACGCTAGTACTTGAACTTAGTCCAAAGACCTACACCAAAGAAAACCTCTATCCCGAATTACTCATTGAGCAAAAGACAAGTGCCCTATCGCAATTACAGAATTCCAAAGATTATGAATACGCCATTTACAAAAGCAATTTCCTAGTTAATCAATCAGGGGAGTATCCTTTCCCTTATAATTTTATGTCTTTTGGAATAGAAGAACAAATCCCTGATGTCCAAAATGACGGGAAGTTTAGATTTAACTTTTTTAAAATTGATGACGAAACTACGGTGGTAATTAGCGATACGCGCTCTTCCTTCCTTATTCCTGTTTCAACTTTTAGTTATGTCTTTTGCTTTTTAAGTCTAGTGGTTGCCGTCTCATTTCTAGTATTCTATTTTATCAATAAGCATATTAAAGTCATCCCACTTAAGCCTATCCGATTTACCTTCAAAAACAAAATCAATCTCTCCATTGCATTAATCACTATTGCCTCCTTTGTAGTAATAGGCTTGGTAACCATAGGCTACTTCAGTGAGTTGTATCGAGCAAATAACACAGATAAGCTTATTAAAAAACAACAGATTGTTCTTTCCTCGTTGGAGTACTTCATTGCTGGGCAAAACCAAGATATTCAAGAAAGTTTGCCGTCTAACCTAGCAACAGAATTGGCCTCTATGGCGGAAATCCATGGTATAGATATAAACTTGTTTAGTTTAAATGGCGCGCTATTACTGAGCTCACAACCCGGTGTTTTTGGAAATGGCTTGGTGTCGAAAAAGATTAACCCATTGGCTCTTCATCATATGTTACACTTGAGGGAAGAACGCTACATCCAAGAGGAGACCATTGGATCTCTTCGTTACCAATCCGTTTATGTTCCCGTGCGCCTGAATGGTGGCCAAGCAATAGCTATACTCAATTTACCTTATTTTGCTCAAGAGGAAACCCTAAGAAATGAACTTTCTAACTTGATGGTTGCTCTGGTTAATGTGTATGTTTTACTCCTCATGATATCCATATTTGTGGCCTTTATTATTTCAAGTTCCATTACTCGTCCATTAGCAAATATTAGTCAAAAAATTGGTTCATTAAGCTTTGACAATCAAAATGAAGCTATTGAATGGGATTCAGATGATGAAATTGGAGCACTGGTAAAAGAGTACAATAAAATGATTCTTCAAATTGAAGAAAGCGCGAATGCAATGGCTCAGTCAGAAAGAGAGTCTGCTTGGCGTGAAATGGCGAGACAAATTGCCCATGAAATTAAGAATCCTTTAACTCCCATGAAACTAGGGATTCAACATCTACAAAGAGCCATCCAACAAGACCCCGACCGAGTTAATGAGCTGGCAGAAAGAGTTTGTAAGACTATGGTTGAGCAAATCGACAACTTATCAGAGATTGCAACAGCGTTTTCTTCCTTTGCAAAAATGCCAACTGCCAACAAAGAGAAAGTTAATCTTATAGAGATATTACAAAATGTGATCAACCTGTTTAACCAAAATAGAAAGACTCCAATTGAGTTCTCAAGTAAATTGACCCAGACTATTGTTTATGCAGATAAGAATCAGTTACTCCGTGTATTTAATAACCTAATTAAAAATGCACAACAAGCCACGGAAGATTTAGAGTCTCCCGAAGTGAAAATTGAAGTGCATTCAATAGACCATTACTTCCTTGTTCAGGTCATTGACAATGGCGTAGGGATTCCTGAAGACAAAATACACAAAGTATTTGCACCTAATTTTACCACTAAATCGAGTGGTACTGGTTTAGGTTTAGCCATAAGTAAACAAATCATTGAGAATACAAAAGGTAAAATCTGGTTTGAAAGCAAAGAAAACAATGGAACCACTTTCTTCGTTACTTTACCAAAATACACTAAGCCGGCATAATCATGTTTAAAGAAAAAGCAAATACCAAGTTTCTATTATTTTACCTTGTACTGATTTACGTTTTCGCTTTCTTGTTCTGGTGGAGTTATCTCTTGTATTCCAAAATTGAACAGCATTATTCTGATGCGGTAAATTTGAAAAGCTTACAGTTTGAAGTGTACCAAGGAGGACATCAAATCGATTATTGCACCACAGATGAATTCAAGCTTTTAGACGAGAAATTTAATCGCCAAAAAACAATGATAATTACAGAGGGAACTGTTTTCTTCCTCATACTCATTATTGGGATGATTAAAATTTATCAATCCTTTAAACAAGAAATTTTGGTCGCTAGGCAGCAGAAAAACTTCATTCTTTCTATAACACATGAATTGAAATCGCCCTTAGCAAGCATCAAACTCATGAATGAGACTTTGAAACTCCGGGAGCTAGACAAAGAGAAGCAGCACAAGCTTATTGCCAACTCTTTATCTGAGATAGATCGATTGGAAAACCTTGTTGAGAACATTCTAATTGCAGCGAAAATTGAAAATGATCAATACGGGTTTACCAAAGAAGATCTTAACTTGAGTGTTATTTGTAATCAGGCTTTTGAATACTATAAGGAAAGAAAAGACATCAATTTAAATGCATCAATTCAACCAGAAATTTATGTTGAGGGAGACAAAACCTGTATGAGCTCCATTCTTAGTAATTTAATAGATAATGCCATAAAGTATGCTGCTCAAAGTGATGTAAACATTACCTTGACAAAAGAAAAAAACAAAGTTCTCCTTTCTATTTATGATACGGGAAAAGGCATTCCCGTAGAAGAGCGCTCAGCAATATTTAATAAATTTTATCGCATCGGGAATGAAGAAACGCGACAAGCAAAAGGAACTGGATTGGGGTTATATATTGTTAAACAATTAGTCCACTTTCAAGAAGGTAAAATTTCAATGGAAGAAAACACACCACATGGCGCTGTGTTTAATATCTCTTTTACAGTTTGACTTTCCAATGACAATTAGTTGTAAAAACGAACTTATATTAGAGAGACAATTTTGTTATCACCCAAAATTAAGAAGCTATGGTTACTCGTGTATTACTTGCAGAAGATGAAAAAAGCCTAAGAGATGGCATTAAGCTAAATCTAGAATTGGAGGGTTATGAGGTTGAAGAAGCTGTTAATGGATCTGAGGCTTTAACTAAGTTCGGAGGTCAACGATTTAATTTGGTGATTTTAGATGTTATGATGCCTGAGGTAAACGGTTTCGAGGTATGCGAGAAAATCAGATTGACAAATAGTGAAACTCCTATTCTTTTCCTTACAGCTAAAGATACGAGTATGGACAAAGTAAATGGTTTAAAGTTAGGCGCCGACGACTACCTAACTAAACCCTTTAACTTAGAAGAGTTATTACTTAGAATCAAAATTCTCGTTAAACATAGCTTAAAAGGGACTGAAGAAGAAACTGAGTTAAGCAAATACTCCTTTGGAGACAACAAGGTAAATTTCAGCACTTATGAAGCGCTAAATTTTGAAAACGAATCTATCAATTTGACTAAAAAAGAAACAGCATTACTCAAGCTGTTAGTTGACAGAAAAAACCAAGCGGTTTCTCGCCAACAAATTCTACAATATGTTTGGGGGTATGATGTTTTCCCATCTACTAGAACAATAGACAACTTTATCCTTTCATTTCGAAAATATTTCGAAAAAGATGCTAAACGTCCTGAGTATTTTCATAGTATTCGAGGAGTTGGATATAAGTTTACCGCTTAAGCTTAGCAATAATCATTGTTTGACGATAGGCGTCACTCTCCTTTCACATTTACGGATATATCTTTGTTTTTTATTACTTTTAAGTAAACTCTTAAGAAGCAAAACTCATGCGATATACCCCCTTCATTATACTTGTTTTCATTTTGTCGTGTCAATCTGAACAGAAGAAACTAAAGCCCAATATGGCGATATCAGAAAATCCGTTTACGCCTGCCTTCAAGTTGAACCTTTAGACTATTACACGGTCTACCCACTTGCAAGTGGCATCATTGAAAAGGTTTTTGTAGACGATGGAGATTCGCTTAGTCAAGGTCAGTTGATTGCCATGATCTCTTCGAATAAATCTAAACTTAATGTGCAAGATGCAAGCATTAATCTCCAACTTGGCAAAAAAGACTGATCGAATCATTACAATGGGTGATGGGACAGTTGAATCATAAAAAAAGGGAGAATAACCAAAGTCAATCTCCCTATCCTTACTTAACTAGAATGAAAAAATTAAGGTAACAGCACTTCTTGTACTACATGGATAACTCCATTAGTACCTTGAACATCTGTAAGAATAATATTTACTGAAGCCGCGTTACCAGTAGTCGCTAGCGCAGCACCACTTGATAAATCAATTGTTATGTCACCACTACCAAACATAGTAATCACGTCACCATCATTTAATTGGTCAGCTTGAACATTTCCGCCACCAAAAACGTGATACTCTAATACTGCTCCTAAAGTAGCGTCTTCTATATCATCTAGAGTATTCCAAGTAGCTTGAGCATCTAATAAAGCTTGGAACGCTGCATTATTTGGAGCAAAAACTGTGAACGGTCCTGCACCAGAAAGCGCTGTTACGTATGCTCCTGAGAAGCTAGGACGAGTTAACGCTTGCACTAAGATTGAGAAATCAGGATTTCCCAAAGCAAATTCTACTAATGAATTTGGAAACATTACTTTGTCAATAACGTGAACCACCCCATTACTAGTTTCTATATCAGTTGACAACGGCATAGCGTTTCCGTCAAAAAATACTCCACCTGTTACAGCTACCTGAAGAGATAATGGCTCAGAGTTAGGACCAGTAGATAAAGTCGGTACATAAGTATCAGTTAAATCAGCAGCTCTTACTTCACCTTCCACTACGTGATATAGTAAAACGCTTGTTAAAACTGACACTGGAATATCAGCAGGTGTGTTCCAAGTTGAGTCAGAATCTAATAATGCCTGAAAAGCTGCATTGTTTGGAGCGAATACTGTATAGGTTCCGTTATTTAAAGCGTCTACTAAATCTGCAGCAATAAGCGCTTCAACTAAAAAACTTAAATCTGGTGTTGCTTGCGCTGTTTCTACTATTGTCATTTGCTCATCCACTGGATTAACATCTTCGCTACAAGCTGAGACTAGAATTAAAAATAACATCGGGATAAATAAAAATATGTTCTTGTTCATGATAAAAATTTTGAGTTTAAGTAAATGATTAAATTGTTGTTGCTAGCTTAACATAATTCAATTCAAATTGTTTGACCTTTTTTACAAAAAGTTAAACATAATGACAATTAAATGACAATTCAATTCCATTTAAGCGCTCAAACTATTTTGTTTACTGAATATTCGTTATTTTTAAAACAAAATAATTATGCCTTTCCCAAACCTGTTTACCAAAGAAGAGAGCGAAGTAGTCATTAAAAGGATTGATTCATTAATCAATTTAAGCCCTGCCTCTTTGGGTAAATTGGATATTGCCCAGATGTTTGCTCATTGCAATAACACTTATGAAATGATATATACAGACAAAAATCCCATGATCATCACTTGAAACAGTTTGGGGTTTAAAAATTGAGACCTGCCAAGTCTTCGAGACTTGGCAGGTCTGTACACTTACCTTATCCATTATGCTAGACTCATTTCAAACTGAAAATCAAATTCAACATGTCAAGAACTTTCAAAAGCTAATCGCTACGGAATTTCAAGGAAATGTAAATGCACTCTGCTGGAAACGTCAACTTGATGGAGACTTTTCCGAGATTGTGAGCAAGGTAGCTATCCATGAAAACATGAGGGTGTTGGATGAAGGGCAACTTCAATCATTACATTTAAGTGAACAGGGACAACTTGCTCGTGAGACTATTTTGAATGACATGAAGTTATTAAAAGCGCATGGTGCATCTCCAATCCTAAACTTAATAAAGCACTATAATAGAGATGATAGCTACCCATTTTTTCCAACCGACGTGTATTCTTTTCATGTAGACCGCTCTCCTATACCAACGGATACTTTTTTATGCACTTACCATGGCGAGTCTAGTGAGATATTACCAAATACACAAGCCGTGCAAAAAGTACTAGATCTAGCAATACGTATTGAGCTCAAAAAACTATATCACGGAGCAGAAGAAGGCTTTGAATCCTTCTTAAGTGAATACTTCTTTGACTTACACTATAGAGCTAAATCGAATGCGCATCGCATCAGCTTAGGTCTTGGTCACTTATGGAAATTGGCTGTTGACCATCCTGAAAGTCAAGTCCCTCCATGTGTTCATCGTGCACCAGAGGAAAAATTGGGCCAGACCCGATTGTTGCTGATTTGTTAAGTGCTACTATATACATTTAGGTCATTTCGACGTAAGGAGAAATCTTATGTCTGTAACGAAATAAATACAATTCAATCTAAGCTTGCCTTTGCTTGCAACTCTCGATTAACTCATTATGGATTATTACGATATCATTTGTATAGACCAGATAAAAGATTTCTCTCGTTGTTCGAAATGGCCGTGTATTTAGACCTACAAATAAAAAAGCCTGTTAGAAAAATCTAACAGGCTTTTTTTTATAAATGTTTGGAATTAATCGTAGGTAATAGCCATTTCAACACGTCTATTGGCTTGTTTACCTGCTGCAGTTTCATTTGTTGCAACTGGTTTCGTTTCACCAAAAGCCTCAACAATTATTCTGCCCGCATTAATACCTTTTCCTACTAATAAATTTTTAACTGCTGTAGCTCTTTTTTCTGAAAGTAGTTGATTAGAAGCTTCCGCACCTACATTATCAGTATGACCTTCAACTAACAAGTTAATCTCGGGGTGGTCTTTCATGATTTGCGCCAATTCACCTAAAGAGAAATAAGAAGATTGCTTAATAATAGCCCTACCTGATTCAAACTCTAAGTTTGTGAATGCTAAGTCTAGTGCTTCTTCTACTTCTTTTTCAATAATTGGACAACCTTTGTTCTCCTTAGGACCAAAAGTTTTTGGACAATCATCATCTTTGTTCAATACACCATCATTATCATCATCGTTGAATGGGCAACCTTTATTATCTATTGGACCTGCAACTGTTGGACAATCATCTTCACTATCCATTAAGCCGTCTTCATCTGTATCAGGACAACCATTAAAATCTATAAGTCCAGCCAATGTTGGGCAATCATCTTCGCTGTCTTGAATACCATCCTTATCTGAATCCGGGCAACCTTGGAATTCTTCAATTCCAACTACTTCTGGACATGCATCATCGCTGTCTTTAATGCCATCGCCATCTGTGTCAGGGCAACCATTAAATTTTTTGATTCCAGCTATCTCTGGACAATCATCATCGGAATCTAAGATGCCATCATCATCTTTATCTTGATCTGGGCAACCTTTAGCTTCCCATGGTCCGGCTTCTTTAGGACAATCATCCATTTTCTTGCTTACATGATCTTTATCCTTGTCTCTAATTTTCTTCCCAATTGGAATACTTAGGTTCATGTAGAAATTAGCATCATAAATGGTCTTCTTTCCCATCAATGGCAAAATGTCATTGGTTCCTAAAGCCAAAGGTCCGATACGCATTCCAGTACCTAAGTGTGGGTTACCATGCGTGTTAACAGAAACAGGAAGATAGAAGCCAAACCATTTGTGCTCAAATCTAGGGGTAACGCTAAATTCCGAAATTCCACGAGTTTTTTCGGGATTCTTTTTAAAAGCAGGAGCGATACTAGCACCTAATTGTGCATAAAACCCTTTCCAGATATTGTAATCTACGTAAGCGTTAATACGCATGGGAAGGGAAACTTTATAAGTTCCTTTTTGCTCTGAACTTTCAACAAACAATGAAGTCAAAGTATCTTCAAACCCTTGTAATCCTGAAGAACCAAAATCGTCAAAAGCAGCTCCAAAAGATTCTTCAATGTCAATGTCTGGTCTATCTGCGTAGTACTCTCCAAACACTCCATTGTCGCGAGCATAGCTAGTGTATCCCATGTCCATTAAACCTACACCAACTTTCACCTTGTATTTTTCTTTTCTAGGATCCATGTAATCAGGGTCCCCGTCAAGTTCATATTTATATTCATTTGCATTTGGTCTAAACTCCCAAACGGCACCAAGGTCCATTCCAAAACCAAATTTACCACCCAAAATATCGCTACTTGCCAGGTTTTCTAAATCACCCCCAAATACGGAAGAGTAACCAAAACGCAGATCAGAATCATTAACACTTACCGTTGAATCACTGGGGAAAGTTACATTCATATTATCTGAATAGAAATAGGCATTGCCTAAACCTTGAGTCAATTTGAAAGTACCTGCACCACTTACATAATGTTTGCCAGTGTTTATAATGTCTCTACCATAAGTAATACCATATTCAGCCCAAAGATTGTTTTGAATAGAAAAGTTCTTGTTTTGAATACCTACATCATATAAGTCAGAAAGCAAAAGCTCGTTATAAGACATGGTTGCTAGGTTCTCGCTAGCTCCATTCACATTAGTTTGTAAACGAACTCGCATGTTTAATCCAATAGCGTTGCTATGCTTTTTACCGAAGTTTGCCATGAAAGATAAAGGAGCCATTAAATCTGTTGATACATAAACACCTTTATTTTTACCATTTAAACGCTCTACGAGATAGTTGTCGGTAAAATTATCATCCACAAAGGATATATCACGCTCACTAAACAAAGCTTTGCGCTTAATGCCTATATAGTTGTTACTAATTGTAGTCCCTAATGAAACGATATTCATATGGAATGAGAATCGACTATCAACGATTTCTGCAGGGTTAAAGTTTAAAGAATAGACACCTGAATAATTGTCGGTGTTGTGTCCTAGGTTGTTTTGCGCATAACTGGCACTTCCTAACAATAGGAGGGCTAACAAAAGAAATGAATCTTTTAGCTTAAATTTCATGGGTTTTAGCTTTTATAGTTAAATAATTGCAACAAAAGTATTAAAAGTTCTTTGGATATTTTGAAGGTAAAGAAATCTTTGTAAAAAAAGCTAATTAAGCTATGCTTTTATTTAAAAGATAACTACCTTTGTTGCCGAATTTAAATAAGCCTTCATACGTGAAAAAGTTTAAGTTATATTGTTTATTAGTTAGCATGGTTTCTATGCTTGGATTTTTGTCTTTTGCACAGGACGGGGATGCGCATTCAAATGCTCATGATGTGGAAGAGCAAATTCATGGTGAAGAGCATGTTATGCATCAGGAGGAAGCTGAGTTTGACGTTGCTGAAATGATTATGGCCCACATTGCAGATGCCAATGAATTTCATATCGCTGGAAATATCTCTTTTCCATTACCTGTTATTTTATGGGATAAAGCAGAGGGTTTAAAATTCTTTCTTTCTTCTGCCTTTGATCACGGTCATGCGGCTGTAGATGGATTCGTAATGGATCATAGTGTAGTTAAGAAAGTAGTTGGTGACTTCCCTGCTGGTAAGGTGGATGTTGAAGTACACCATGGAGAAGTGATGTACGATGGTCATCATTTTGCTACTGAAGGAAAGTCAACCATCTTGGCAAGTAGTTCTTTTTACGATTTCTCAATAACTAAGAACGTCTTTACCTTATTATTTACTTGTACCGTCTTGATTTTTCTCTTTGTTGGAATGGCTAGATTTTACAAGAAAGGTAACATGGTGCCAAAAGGAATATATGCCGCATTGGAGCCATTGATTCTATTTGTAAAAGAAGATATTGCAATTCCTAATATTGGTGAAAAGAAACACGCGAAATTCTTACCGTACTTATTGACGGTTTTCTTCTTTATCTGGTTGAATAATATTTTGGGATTGATTCCTTTCTTTCCGGGTGGGGCGAATTTAACGGGTAACATTGCCTTGACCTTCTTGTTGGCTTTAATCACTATGATTATAACTAATGTTTACGCAACCAAAACATACTGGGGACATATATTTAACCCAGCAGTGCCTATGGCCTTAAAACCAATAATGATTCCTATTGAATTCATTGGTGTTATATCTAAGCCTTTTGCCTTGATGATTCGTTTGTTTGCGAATATTTCTGCTGGACACATCTTAATATTGAGTTTGTTGTCATTGATTTTTATTTTTAAATCCCTTATGGTGGCTCCAGTATCCATTGCTTTTGCATTGATGATGCTTATGTTGGAGATTTTGGTGGGATTTTTGCAAGCGTTTATTTTTACATTATTAAGTGCTCTTTTCATTGGTTTAGCCCAGGAAGAGCATCATTAAAGATATTTTTTAATTGTTCATTTAAAACTTAGTATTATGGAAACATTACCTATTGACATGGAAGGCATGATGGCTTTAAAAGCTGTCGGTGTTGGACTAACTGTTTTAGGAGCTGGAATTGGAATTGGTAACATTGGTGCGTCTGCAGTAGAAGGTATTGCAAGACAACCTGAAGCTACTAACAAAATTCAAACTGCAATGCTTATCGCTGCAGCCCTTATTGAGGGTACTGCATTGTTTGGTATTGTTGCTGCAACTTTCTTGGTGTAGTCAGCTAACTTAAAGACTTCTCCGTATTCGGATTGCGAGCGGAGAAGTTTTAATTGAAAAATTAGAATTAGAATTAGAATAAACAACAATTAATATGGAATTATTAACTCCGGACATTGGATTATTAACTTGGTCAACAATTGCATTTTTGTTCTTAATGCTCATCTTGAAAAAATTTGCATGGAAACCAATTACCTCTTCATTAGAAGAACGGAACAATTCGATTTCAGATGCATTAGCAGAAGCTGAAAAAGCAAGAAAAGAAATTGCAGCTTTGTCTTCTCGTAATGAGGAAATTTTGAAAGAAGCGAAAGAAGAAAGAAACAACATCTTACGCGAAGCGAATAAAGTGAAGGAAGAAATCATCGCTGAAGCTAAAACTAAAGCTCAAGAAGATGCGGTCAAAATCATGGTAACTGCCAAAGAGGATATTGAAGTTCAAAAATTAGCGGTAATGGCAGACATGAAAAATGCTGCTGCAGTTTTATCTGTAGAGATTGCAGAGAAAGTACTTACAAGAGAATTGGCTGCTAAAGGCGAACAAGAAAAATTCATTAGCGAACTAGCTTCAAAAGCTAATTTAAACTAAATAATTGCTTTATGCTATCACCTAGATTAGCCAGTCGGTATGCAAAATCAATCCTTAGCTTAGCTAATGAGCGCGGTTCTTTGGATGAAATCGTAAAGGATATGCGTCTACTAGAGGAAACTTTAGATGGAAGTAAAGACTTGCGTATGATGCTGAAGAGCCCAATTATTCCTTCAGATAAAAAAGAGAAAGTGATGAACATGTTGTTCTCAAATCAGTTATCTGAGTTGACTTACAAGTTCATTAACTTGTTAGTATTGAAAGGAAGAGAGAGGCATTTAGTAGAAATGGTTCATTCTTTTATGGGTTTATATAATAAAGCCAATCATATTGTAAAAGCAACCCTAACAACTGCCATTCCTGTTGATCAAAAAACAGTGGAAGAAGTTAGAACCCTTTTACTATCAGATAAAAATATTAAAAGCGTAGAATTAGATACGGAAGTAGATCCAACAATTGTGGGTGGTTTCGTATTGAAATATGGTGATATGCTTTTAGATAATAGTGTTGAAAGAAAGCTTCAACTAATCAAGAAACAAATTCAAGATAAATCTTACATTTCTAAATATATATAAAATAAGCATCATGGCAGCAGTACAACCGGATGAAATATCAAGTATCTTAAGAGAACAATTAGCTAACGTTAAGACAGCAACCGAATTGGAAGAAGTTGGAACCGTATTACAAGTGGGTGATGGTATTGCCCGTGTATATGGTTTGACCAATGTTCAGTACGGTGAGCTTGTTGAGTTCGAAAATGGCGTTAAGGCGATCGCTTTAAACCTGGAAGAGGACAACGTAGGTGTTGTACTTATGGGAACTTCTGAAGAAATTAAGGAAGGTGATACCGTAAGAAGAACAAAAGTAATTGCCTCTATTAAAGTAGGTGAAGGCATGTTAGGTAGAGTGGTAAACACTTTAGGTGAGCCTATCGATGGTAAAGGTCCAATCAAAGGAGAATTGTACGAAATGCCATTAGAGAGAAAAGCACCGGGTGTAATCTATCGTCAGCCGGTAAATGAGCCATTACAAACTGGTATCAAGGCAATCGATGCGATGATTCCGATTGGAAGAGGTCAAAGAGAGCTAATTATTGGTGATAGACAAACCGGTAAAACAGCTGTTGCGATTGATACTATTATTAATCAAAAAGAATTTTACGATAAAGGAGAGCCTGTATATTGTATCTACGTTGCTTGTGGTCAAAAAGCAAGTACAGTAGCACAAATTTCTAAGGTTTTGGAAGAAAATGGTGCAATGGATTACACGGTAATCGTAACTGCTTCGGCAGCAGATCCGGCTCCATTAATTTTTTACTCCCCGTTCGCAGGTGCAGCAATTGGAGAGTTCTTTAGAGATACCGGACGTCCAGCATTGATTGTTTATGATGATTTATCTAAGCAAGCTGTTGCATACCGTGAGGTGTCTTTATTATTGAAAAGACCTCCGGGACGTGAGGCATACCCAGGTGATGTATTCTACTTACACTCTCGTTTATTAGAGCGTGCAGCGAAAGTAAATCAGAATGATGATATCGCTCAAGCGATGAATGATATTCCTGAGTCAATTAAAGGAATGGTAAAAGGAGGAGGCTCTTTAACAGCTCTTCCAATTATTGAAACTCAAGGTGGTGATGTATCAGCTTATATTCCAACGAATGTAATTTCTATTACTGACGGACAAATTTTCTTAGAGTCCAACTTGTTTAACGCAGGTGTTCGTCCAGCAATTAACGTAGGTATCTCGGTATCACGTGTGGGTGGTAATGCTCAGATTAAAACAATGAAGAAAGTATCTGGTACTTTGAAATTAGATCAAGCACAATACAGAGAGCTTGAAGCTTTCTCTAAGTTTGGATCTGATTTAGATGCTGCAACTAAAGCAGTATTAGATAAAGGTGCTAGAAATGTGGAAATGCTTAAGCAAGCACAGTTCTCTCCATTGAGTGTTGAGAAACAAGTTGCAATGGTATTCCTAGGAACGAACAACCTAATGAATTCAGTGCCTTTAAATAAAGTGAGAGCTTTTGAAAAAGAATTTTTGAATCAATTAGATAGTCGTTTTGAAGAAACCTTAGTTTCATTAGGTGGTAAAAAAGTTACTGATGAAGTAAAGAAAACGCTTACAGAACTAGCTGAGGAAGTTTCTTTAAACTACAAAGACTAAAATTAACTGTTCGACGAATTTAAAATCGAAATAAAGCATGGCTAATTTAAAAGAAGTAAGAGAACGTATAGGATCAGTAATCACTACTCAACAAATCACAAAAGCAATGAAATTGGTTGCTGCGTCTAAGTTGAAGAAGGCTACTGATAGAATTACAGTAATGCGTCCTTATTCAGATAAATTGTTCAGTATTCTAGAAAACATTTTGGCGAATGTTGATTTGGATGCGCTAGATTTAAACTTCAGTAAAGAAAGAGAAGTAAAGAAGGTACTTGTACTTTTAATTACTTCTGATAAAGGACTTTGTGGTGGGTTTAATGCAAACTTGAATAAAAAGGCTAAAGCATTAATCGAAACAGAATACAAACACTTGATAGGGAACGATGGTATTACTATCGCCACAATAGGTAAAAAAGGAAATGACTTCTTTAAGAATTATGAAGGGGTTTCTGTTGATACAACGCATCAAGGTTTATTCTCAGACATAAGTTTCGAAAATGCTTCAAATGCAGCTGAGTTTGCAATGAATGAATTCTTAAGTGGTTCTGTAGATAGAGTACACGTGATTTATTCAGAATTTATAAATGCAGCTACTCAAATATTTCAACAAGAGCAGTTTTTACCAATCGCGCAATTTGATGCGAAGGAAGGTGATATGAACGCTGATTTCTTGTTTGAGCCAAACAAAGAAGATTTGGTAAAAGAATTGATTCCAAAAATTCTTAAAACACAATTCTTCCGATTCATCTTGGATAGTAATGCATCTGAGCATGGAGCAAGAATGGTGGCAATGGATCAAGCAACAGAAAATGCCAATGAATTATTGAATGATTTGAAATTGCTTTATAACAGAGAGCGGCAAGCGGCAATTACCAATGAGATTTTGGAAATTGTTGGTGGAGCAGCTGCTTTGGAAGAGAATTAGACAATTCAACTTATATAATAAAAAAGCCCTTCGAAAATTCGAGGGGCTTTTTATTGGGATTCTCGCATATTAATCGTAATATTGCAATTAAACGATTAAGTCAAATGGGATTAGTTAAAACTGAAATTTTCACAGACACACAAAATGAAATAGCCTTGTATGCAAAAGTACTTGGGCATCCCGCCAGAGTAGCGATTCTACAATATCTCTTCAAAATTAACACTTGCTATTGTGGTGACTTAGTCAATGAAATAGGATTAGCTCAAGCCACTATTTCACAGCATTTAAAGGAACTCAAACACCTCGGCCTCATACAGGGAGAGGTAGAGGGAGCCAGTGTGTGTTATTGCATTAACAAAGTAAACTGGTCCAAAATGAAATATGCCATTCACCAGTTTTTAGACAAGGACATGTATAGCACATCTTGCTGCTAAAATCAATTAATCATCAACTAGAAAAAATAGATACCTATGAAACTTTCACAAGTAAAAGACGCGCTAAAACAACTAGACAAAATAGCTTTTCAACTTCCCAATGGAGATTTGGTGCCGACTCACTTTCATGTTACAGAAGTAGGTAAAGTAACTAAGCACTTTATTGATTGCGGTGGAACCGTAAGGAATGAAGAAGTGGTAAACTTCCAACTTTGGAATGCCAACGACTATGACCATAGCTTGCATCCAGAGAAGCTATTAAAGATTATTGAACTATCTGAAAGCACTTTGGGAATGCAAGATGTGGAGATTGAAGTAGAATATCAGGCAGAAACCATCGGTAAATTTGGCTTGGAGTTCGATGGAACAAACTTTGTATTGACCACAAAGCAAACAGATTGTTTGGCAAAAGATAACTGCGGCATACCTGTTGAGAAAACCAAAGTTGAACTTTCCTCTCTTGAGTCTTCGAACTCTTGCACGCCTGGCGGTGGATGTTGCTAGGTATTTTAGGGTTCCGAACCTTTTGAAGGTTCGGAACCCTAAAAATATTACCTTTGCGCGATGACAAAAGTTTCAGAGTTCAAACTGAAAAATGGTTTAACCGTTTTAATTGAAGAACAAGAAAGTACCCCACTCGTTACAGTAAATATTCTGTATAAAGTAGGATCGAAAAACGAAGTAGAATCAAAAACTGGATTTGCCCATCTCTTCGAACATTTTATGTTTGAAGGATCAAAAAATATCCCTCATTTTGATAGTGCGCTGCAAGTAGCTGGTGGTGACAATAATGCGTTTACATCTGTAGACCTGACAAATTATTATGAGACCTTGCCCGCTAGTAATATCGAAACTGCTTTCTGGCTAGAAAGTGATCGAATGCTTGAGCTTGATTTTAATCAAGGAAGTTTGAATACTCAAATTTCCGTGGTGTGTGAAGAATTCAAACAGAATTACCTCAATCGCCCTTATGGAGATGTTTGGCACTTACTCATGGAGATGTGTTATAAGGTACACCCTTACAAATGGCCTACTATCGGTAAAAACTTACAGCACATTGAAGGAATCACCTTGCAAGAAACTAAGGATTTCTTCTACAAATACTATCGCCCTAACAATGCGATTTTGAGTATCATAGGTGGGATAAAGACTAACGAAGTTCTCCCTTTAGTGGAGAAATGGTTTGAGGAGATTCCTGCTGGACCAGAAGTTCTTCCTATTGAAATTGTGGAACCCCCTCAAGAAAGTTCAAGATTTAAAGAAGTTGAGCGCGATGTGCCCAGTAGTGTACTTTACAAAGCTTATCACGTATGCAAGCGAACCGACCCAAATTACTATACCGTTGATATCATCAGCGAATTACTTGGAACAGGCGATTCATGCAGACTTGCAGTAGCACTTATTGATGAGTTAAATTTGTGCACCGAAGTAGATAGCTACTTAAGTGGTTCGGACGCAAACAACTTGCTAATTATTGAAGCTAAGCCAAATGACGGTGTTAGTTTAGCTCAAGTGGATGTTGCCATAAAAGCAGTCTTAATTTCTTTTTGTAACGAAGCGCCGCCCAAACAAGAACTAGAAAAAGTAATAAATAAAGCCTGTAATTATTTGGCATTTACCAATGAAGGTCATTCTACAAAAGCTTTCAACCTAGCTTACTTCAAATCTATTGATTCTATGCACCTGTATAATCATGAGCAGGATTTTTATCAAGCGCTTACACCAAGCTTGGTTCAAGAAAATGCGAAAGAGATATTCCAAGAAAAAAATTCCTCTACCCTATTTTACAAAAGCGCTCATCATGAATAGAACACTTGCCCCACAAATACAACTCCCCACACAATTAAGCTTCGGACACGTTCACCAAGAAACTCTTCCGAATGGTTTACCGCTTTATGTTTTAGATGGGACTACTCAAAATGTTTTCCAACTCAATCTCCTCTTTCAAGCGGGACGCTTTTTTGAGTCTCAAAAAATGCTAGCTGGTTTATGTGCGAGTACCATTCTAAAGGGTACTCAAACTAAAAATGCCGCTGAAATAGCAGAATCAATAGATTTCTATGGTGCGACTATTAAGTTTCAAGCCAACATGTATAGCGCTCAACTCAGTCTATTTTGCTTAAGCGAAAAATTGCCTCAGGTGCTTCCACTTCTAATGGACGTTTTGCAAAATGCAACATTCCCTATAGAAGAACTTAAAAAAATTAAAGCAAAAAGCAAGCAAAAATTGGCTGTACAATGGGAAAAGAATGGATACATTGCCACTCAACATTTCAATCAAGCCATTTTCGGAGAAAAACATGCTTTTGGCTACTTATCTGCTAAAGAAGACATTGATGCGATTACTCGAGAAAATGTGCAAGAGCATTATCAAAAACATTTTCAGTTAAACACCAGATCGAAAGCTTTAGTTGCTGGGAGCATAGGTACCCAAGAATTAAGTTTACTTCAAGAACATTTAGGCCAAATACAATTACAGAATAGTGGCTCGCATCATATTTCAATCCAAACCACTAAGGAAAAAGACCTAGAAATAGCGAGTAAGAACACCTTGCAAGCGGCAATCCGTGTAGGCATGCCGGCCATAAACATCCATCATCCAGACTTTGAGGAATTACAAGTTCTCAATACCGTGCTAGGCGGATACTTCGGGAGTCGATTAATGAGCAACATTAGAGAGGAGAAAGGATTTACTTATGGCATTTACTCATTCATTAATCCGATAATGGACACCGGCTATTTTTGCATAGCCACCGAAGTTGGTGAGCAATATAAAAAGCAGACCCTTAAGGAAATAGAATTTGAGATTAATCGTTTAAGAAATGAGCCAATTCCAGAAAAGGAACTTGCTATGGTGAAAAATTATATGATTGGTCAGCTAATGAAAAGTGTAGATGGTCCTTTAAGTATGATTGGGACCTTGAAAAACTTTCTTATTTTTGGCTTAGATTTAAATGAGATAAATAAACAATTAAGTAACATTCATGCTATAAAAGCAAGCAGATTGCAAACACTCGCGCAAGAATATCTTGACTATAGTAAAATGATTAAAGTCGTAGCTGGATAAAATAATTTTATGCAAATTAGAATCTTCCTTTTTTTATTACTCTGCTCCACTATCGGGATTGTGAATGCGCAAGAAATTTTATGCGTAGAAAGTCAGAACAATGATGTGTTATTGAGTTGGAGTCCTCCTGCCGCGCCATGTGGACCATTTGTGAGTTATGAGATTTGGGTAGCAAACGCAATTGGTGGGACATTCACGCAAGTCACCACAGTCAATATTGCGGCTCAAACCACTTACACTCATGTCAATGCATTTAATATAGGTGACCCCCTATACTATTACATCATATATAACTACAACTGTCCAGGGACTCCTCCTGTAATTTCTGAAATTGCTACGAATGCATTTGGTTCTTTCCAACCAGAAATAAGTTCTTTAAATGTTTTACCCAATGGTATCGAAGTTTGTTGGGAAGAGAGCGAATTCATTCAAACTTGTGGCTATGTAGTAGCTTATTTATTACCAAACGGCCTTGCTCAACCTTTTGACACCGTTTTCGGTATTACAAACACTTGTTATCTCGACCAAGTATCCAATATCAACGACCCAGACTTAGTATACACTTTGACTTACCTAGATTGTTGTGACAACCTCAGTCAATACAACGACATCGGTTATCAATTAATACAAGCCACCTCAGACCAACAAGGATGTAATCAGCTGATTGAGTATGAGTGGCAGCCGTACAACAATCCATATAGCTTAGATTTTGAATACCATATTTCGGTTCAAGTTAATGGAGGTCCTATTGAAGTAGTGGATACCTTAGCAAACAATCAAACCATTTTTAACTTTTTAGATTTCATCGATCAAGATGAAGTTCGTTTTCGAGTTGAAATCGTTGATGAAAATGGGATGTCTCGTAGTAATGGTGCTTGGCTTATAGATACGGCGGAGATTGTACAACCTCCAAGAGAATTTTTCATCAGAACCTTAAGCGTAACTAATCCTAATCAAATAGATATTACCTTCTACATTGACACCATTTCTGAATTGAGGAACTTAGAAATCGATACAAGCAAGTATGGCGTTGATTTTGACTGGGTGGCTCGATACGGATCTAACTTATTCCTGGGATTGGGAGACCTCTATTTGCCCGATACAACCTCCCCTATATATAATGCTGCAAGATATTACCAAATAGCTGCAAATGATAGTTGTGGTACCGATCACTTTTCTACCATTGGGCGAACCATATATGTTGATGCTGAGCTTTACGACTTTTTCCAAAACAAGGTGTTGTGGAATGCTTTTGAACTAGAAAATGCCGCAGTAAATACCTATAGATTGTTTCGTGATTACGGAGCAGGTCTTCAATTGATTGAGACTTTTCCAGGTGGAGCTAGTGAGTTTGAATACATTGATGATATTAGTGCTTTTGCTAATCAACAAGGCACTTTTTGTTATAAAGTAGAGGCAGAATATACTTTCACCCCTCCTATTGGTTTGGTTGAATCTTTGAGCAGTTCTTCCAATGTGAATTGCATAGAACAACGACCTTCCGTATACATCCCTAATGCTATTGCACCTAATGGAATTAACAATGAGTTTAAACCCCTTATTGTTTTTGGAGACCCAAGGAATTATAGTATGCAAATTTTCAACCGCTGGGGTGAGTTAATTTTTAAAGGCAATGACCCTAACTCAGGTTGGTTCGGTACGAAGAATGGAAGTCCCGTTCCTACAGGCGGATATCCTTATGTCATTCAATTCACAGCTTCCGATGGCGCAAACATTGTAAAGAAAGGCATCGTTACGGTTATTCGATAAGTGGAATCCATTAGCAAGTCCAGGAAAAGCAAAACAGGTATTTATAGCTAATAGCCTAGACGGATATATTGCCGACAAAGATGGAGGAATTGATTGCTTACATTCCATTCCAAACCCAGATAGCAATGATATGGGGTATGCTTCTTTCCCCGCTCAAATAAACGCATTAGTTATGGGACTAACTACCTTCGAGACTATTTGCGGATTTGACATAGATTGGCCTTATCAAAACCCAGTTTTTGTACTGAGTAATAAATTGACAAGTATTCCTGAAAAATATAAAGACAAGCTAGTCCTTCCCTTGTTTGCTGAACTTCCGAAGCCTTTAGATTTTGAATGTGTTGACTCAAA
>ERZ887851.266-NODE-266-length-54183-cov-29.495529_pt1 | contig 54183 bp, 23 predicted proteins | sample MGYA00521100_ERZ887851 | MGnify/ENA primary metagenome ERZ887851 (study PRJEB32303, sample SAMEA104408602) | aquatic metagenome | biome: Brackish water; feature: Pelagic; material: water | place: Baltic Sea | collected 2014-06-06T16:11:00 | depth 11,444 m ... | reverse complement strand
CTCCAAAAAACACCCCGTTTTCAACACTTTCACATGCCGACGGGAATTGCTGCTACGACGTGGTGAGTTTCGCGAGGACTGCTTCCCCGTCGAGTTCACGATGGCCAAAGCGTTAACCACTCTCGAACGCAATGCATTGCTTGATAGGTTTATCGACATGATCGAAACCGTCGGCTTGCAATTCGGCGGCGGTGGTGACGTTCATTGGTCCGGTGTCGTTGAAATCTTCGGTCGCGGGACCACAACCACAGAACACCGCGACCACGTCGTCTCGTGGCTTCGCCAGCAGCCTGGCATTGTTTCTGTCGATGCAGGGCAACTGTTTGACGCATGGTACGGTTCACCCTGATTCACCGGCGTACAACATGGTTTTTTTACGGAGTAAACTGGCTCTGTTTTATTAGTTAGTGGGTGTGAAGCCCGCTCGGGTAGTCGTTAGCTGCGAGCCCGGTATCGCGTGTTGCGACTGGCCTATTAGAAGTAGGTAGGCCGGACCAGGCGAACCGTCAACTTGCCGGTGCTGCGCATGCGATCACCATTGCATCGAAGCATTCAGCGAACAACAAGTTTCAGACAAGGTTCGCACCGATCCGGCACCCGTCGCACGCTTGATCCGGCCTACTTTGCTCTGCCCCACGTCACCAGTGGCTTAGAATTTATCACAGCCGCTCGACGACGTCAGGCAGAGCACTGGTGTGGTTCTGCAGCACCAAGTCGTGGCCAACCTTATTCTTCAAGGTCGATGTTCCAGTACGCGTCGCTGACAAACTTTGACCAGCTTTCCAGCCGCACACCAAACCGAGCATACGACGGGTTCCACAGTGGGCGGACGGGCTTGCGTTTCAGCGGCATTCCGGCTCGTTCCGGAGTACGATTGGCTTTGCGATGATTGCATTCCACGCACGCCAGCACGCAGTTCGACCAGGTTGAGGTGCCACCCTGTGCTCGCGGAAGAACGTGATCGATCGTCAGTTCTTCGCTGCCAGGTCGGCATCCGCAATACTGACACATAAACTGGTCACGCTTGAACACGTTTCGCCGACTGAACGCCACCACGTTGGCGGGCATGCGATCGTATTTGGTAAGAGCAATCACTTCCGGAACGCGCAGCTTCATCCATTGTGTCTGAATGCACGGTTCGTCGGCGGATGGTGTCAGTTGCGACCAGTCTTCCCAGTCGTATTGCTGAAAGTCTGAGGGGTCGACAATGCGAGCCGATTCGCTCCACACCTTGACCAGTGAACGCGAAACGGTGGCCACTCCGACGGCCTGCCAGTTTCGGTTAAGAACCAAAGTCGGTCTTTGAAGAACTGAAGTAACCACTAATCCTGTCCCTTCCCGTTTGAAGCCGTTCGCAAGGATTAAAGCTGTTAGCAGCTGAATTTTGCTGAACGTCTGTTCAAACATTTGCTTGAATGGAGGCAGTTTGAGGGGAATTGAACCCCCACCTTCGGCTCCACAAGCCGACGTGCAGCACCACTACACTACAAACTGCATAAACGACTTGCCAGCCACAGCGTTAACAACACGTTAAGCCAGAACCGACAATGCCGTAAGACTTTGCTGACATGGCTGGAAACGTCCTTTTCAGGCCGAATTCAGCAATAATTCACCGCAGACGCGGCAAACGAAACTGGTTGAAGCCGCCACCAGACTTCTAACAACAGCTTCGCCCTTGCCCCGGTGGCGTGACTTGCGGAACGACATGGAAAGTTCGAACCGCCGAACCGCTCCGTTGTCGCTACAAAATTATCAATGCGCCGTGCACGAGACTCTAAATCTGTACGCAGCTTAGATGGCCTTCAGGACACGCCCGGAAGCAGCAGGTTCGCATATTCGAACACGGCTGATCTGGTGGAACACCAATGATTGCTCATATTGGAAAGCCTGCCAACGTGAGCTGCTCTAAGCGCCGGGTTAGACGATGCCCGATCCATGCGGCAGACGTCGGTGGGGAATTGCCACATGTCTCCCCCGGCATAATCCGCTCAGTAATCCCCGCAATACTCGCGCTGTTTTCCCTATGGCCAAAAAATTGACGCAAGAGCCCTAGTAGTGGCTCGATGACCGAAACAGAACACTTTGCGCGGACATCCACCAGAACGTCTCAACAGGCAAATTGTTCGTGAAGGCAGTTTTCAAAGGTGAGTTTCAATGTGATTTCTGTTTTCGCAGGACCAATGCATCTCAAGCAGCAACACGTGGACTTCACATTCTCCAGGGCGGGCCGTTGCCATGAAGCTTTCGAATGCCAAACATCGAATCAACCGTATTAGCAGCCGAGTAAAACTAATGGACGTTGCCATTCCTACTGCCACAGTCACAACGGAAAACCATGCTGGAATTCCGGCAGTTATCATGGCAATTACTGCAGTCGATCTAAGACTTTGTATGGATGCGAAGCCGGAAATTGGCGAACTGGTCAGCATCGATCTGGAAGTGCCCGATTCTGACGAAGTCGCATCCGTAAAAGGCATCGTCCACTGGACGGACATGCGTGGAAAAAATCACGAAGTCGGCCTGTTTACTCAACAACCGCTGCCGAACATTCTGGCGAAGAACTATATCGACATGCGACGTCAGACAGAACGCTATCGCTGTCGAATTCACGGGCAGATCAGCTGGGGAGAAAACGTTCTGGACGCTGCTGCTGTGATTTCCAACTATAGCCACAGCGGAATTTCCATCCGTTGCGACGCTCCCGGATTTGTCGACGAACCGTTTTCGTTTCGCTGGATGCATCGCGGAACAACTCGCACCATCACCGGTTCGGCTTTATGGCAAATCGAACAGGATGGAGGCTATCTGATTGGCGGCCAGTTAGGCAAAGGCGACGGCTTTTTAGTAGCAGGCCTGTAACCCAACTTAGTTGGACAGTGCCAAGTCTGAATCAGCCGCATGGCGTTAGTCTCGAGTCTCGTTTTTTTCTCATCCGCAGAAACCGGGGCAAAGGAATTGTCCCGAAATAGAATCCTGAATTAGATTTCCTGCGAAGGATGTTTTGAAAGATCATAGCCTTCAAGAGTTTCGCTCGGATAGTGGATAGCGGAGTGTGTTTTCGGACCGCCGACGTGTCATTGCCCGCCAAATATTTGACCAGTGAAATCGGGCCAAAGGCCCAGCAGTTTACCTGGCCCAGCCTGAAGGGCTGGGCCTGTGGTTTAGTCCTCGTACAGAGGGCCATCGGCCCGGCAGTTTGGTGTGCGAGACCATGTCGGAGCTTCCTTGTGATCTGCAAACAAAACAGCCAACCTATTTGCTGGTGCCCATCAAAGTCGTTGTCGGCAACGACAAGCGTTTTAACCCGAGGTTGCCTGTCTACTGAAACTTGTCATCCGTGTATCATCTGTGGCCATAAATCTCACCAATGCATGGCCGCGGAAACGAATAAAAGATGCTGGAAGACAGAACGTCAGCTGTAGTCGTTTTCGCCACAGATCAAACACAGATTTGCACAGATGAATTTGCCGCGTCCGAATGGAGTTTCAGAATTAGCCGTTGCGGGGGCAAAAACGGTTTTGCCGGACGTTGCCCGCTTACCCAACGCTGAAGCGGCCTCCCGACCATCATTCCCACGCTGCGCCTGATTTCCTGCGTCGATCCTGCGTGCACAATCTTTCGTAAACCGCCTTCAATTCCAATCGCCGACACAATCTGTCCGAAGTTTGACGTAACCTGGAAAAGTTGCGAGAAGTTGCGGCGTTCTGTGAATAACCTGTGTAGCGTCATCACCCTGCTGGATCTCGCCAAGTGGCCATGGCTATCTGTGAGATCGTGTTGTCAGCTGTAAATCGCAAGTTACCACAGAAGTTCCAGATGCCGTATTCCAATCGAAGTCCTCGTCGCAAACGTCCCGATGCTGCTGTTGCGGCCGAATCCCTGGCTCTGGACAATTTCACAAACGGTCGCATGCTGGCATGGCATGCCGTTCAGCAGTTTGACGCGACCGGACGATTTCTTGCCGAAATTCTGAGCGACGCGGACATGAGCCACAAACTGTCGCCGCAGGAACGTGGCCTGGCGGTTGACCTGTGTTCTGGTGTCATTCGCCGCCGACGCACCGTGGACACCATTCTGGAATCTCAGATTTCACGACCTCGATCCAACGTCGAATCCGACCTGTGGACTCTGCTGCAACTCGGAACGTACCAACTTGTGTTTTCTCGCACACCCGATCATGCCGCCGTCGACACCATTGTGGAACTTGCCAAAACCGCTGGCCAGGGTCGCTGGTGCGGATTCGCCAACGGAGTTCTACGCAACGTCGCTCGTCTGCTGACTGAAGATTACACCAACGAACCGTCCACCGATTCGATCCCGATTTCGGAACATTCGTACCGCAAAGTCAACAAAGAAATTCTGCCGAATCCCAGCACCGACACCGTTGATTACATCGGCAACGCCTTCTCGCTGCCCCGCAGCCTGTCTCGACGCTGGGCGGGTCGCATGACCCGAGCCGAACTGTTTAAGGCCTGCTTTCACAGCATCGATGTGCCAGTGACCGTGTTGCGAGTGAACCGACTGGTGACCACCGTCAGCACCGTACAATCCGCTCTGGAAGAAGCGGGAGTTGTCGTAAAACCAGGCGAAAACGACTGGTCGCTGCGAATCAGCCACGCCTCAAAGCTTACCGGCCTGCCTGGATACAACGAAGGCTGGTGGTCCGTGCAGGACGATTCCGCCATGCACGCCGCCGAACTTCTGGCTCCCGTTACCGGTGAAAAAATTATCGACCTGTGCGCCGCTCCTGGAGGCAAGTCGACTCAAATGGCAGAACTCTCCGGCGACAAAGCTCACATCGTCGCCTGCGACGTTTCAGAATCTCGCCTGCAACGCATTTTCGAAAGCGTAGAACGACTGAAACTTACCAGCATCGAACCACGCCTCATCGACCGCTACGGCAGCGATGTGCCCGAAGGTGAATTCGACGCAGCGTTAGTAGACGTTCCGTGTTCCAACACCGGAGTTCTATCACGCCGCCCCGAAGCTCGCTGGCGTTTTCGTGAAGACGAAATGAACGAACTGGCTCTGCTGCAAACTCGCCTGCTGCTCACCGCCTTCAACGCCATCCGCCCTGGTGGACGCATCGTGTATTCCACCTGCAGCATCGAACCGGAAGAAACCAACCTCCTGATCGGACAACTCACACAAACCGTCCCCGGCCTCAAATGCCTCAAACACCAACTGCAACTGCCCGGCCCCAGCGACGGAGCCTTCCAGGCTCTCCTCACAAAAAACTGTTCTTAGAACGGTTAGAAACAGGGCAGTGGCGGGTAAAGCGGGTGAGCCACCAGGCGGGCGGGGCGTCTGGTCCGCTTGTTTCGCCGAGTATGGCCGGATACCCCGACAAGCACTGGCGCAGATTCTACGAATTGCTTGCCACGCGGGTTTGTTGTTGCTGCAGATTCATGGCGGTGACGACGTTAAAACAGAAAGCCACAACAACCCCCGGAATGATCGTCGCGGGCAGGTTGGCGGTTTCGGCAAGGTAATGAGCGGTCGTCATGCAACTGGCCGTCACGCTGGTTGTGATGGCCGCCGGAATAAACAACCTGAAGCGGTGATGCTGAAATTTCTGGTACAGCCACGTCACAGATTGCATCATGATAAGTGTCACCATGCAGCTTCCAGCTCCATGAATTATGGCTGACACCAGGGGACTGGCCTTGCCCGCTACGTGTGCCTGAGAATTCACGAAGTAGGCCCACGATCCCCAGGTGACAAAGGCCAAACTTGCAGACGTGACGCGGTATCGCAAACTTGTGCGAACTTCTGCGCTGGCGGAATCCGCTATTGGCCTGGCAACTGAAGATGCGTCGTCCGAAGACATTGAAAAACCTGCTGCGTGATCGTCCAGGATCTGTGATGAAGGCAAACTGCAGCCGAACAATAACAACTTGCTTCAAAGAACAAAGCCTGCCCTGGAAATCCCGCCATCCAAAGGCGGTGTCAATTGTATTCCCGCCTACCCGTCAACCGCCCGTCACGCGAATGCGAACAAAGCCAGCCTGTTCGACAGGCAGTCCGCAATACGGAATATTGCGGAGCGTATTGCCATAGCTGTGGTGCTCGGAGGGCTCACGCCAACGCCGTTAAGGGATTTTTGAGCGGATAAACATTGAGATAAAGCGAAAGATCGCGGGCTGGAGTTTGGATGCGGTTAAGTCACGAAGTGACGGTAGGTGATAGCCACGGGCGCGAGCCCGTGGAACAGCATTCGACAGTCGTTTTCAGTCCTGAAAGGACGACAGACAACAACGCAAAGTGATACGCCTACCGTCCCTTCGGGACTTTCCGTCTGGCTTTTTGCGAACCACGGGCTCGCGCCCGTGGCTACTACCTAACGTCACTTCGTGACTGACGCCCATTCGGCATGACTGCCTCTTCTCCAGTTCAAACAGTGTTTTTGCTTTTCAAAACTCTTCACGGCGTTGGGCTCACGCCAACGCCGATCGCCGGGCAGATAATTTCAATGTTACCCCCGAGGTCGCAGATCACGGGTTAAACGACTTCACCTTCCCAACGCGAAACCCTTCGCGGCGTTACCGGCAACCCTACTCAGCCACCAACTTCACAAAGTCCAGGCCAACCATATACGTCTTCACCGCTTTCGGGTTGGCTCCCGTCACTTCCATCGTGAAGCGGTGAACGCCTTTGGTCAGCTTGACCGACGGATACGACAACACTCCGGTTGAGATCACATCGGGGGCGTTGAACAGGTCCAGGCCCGAATCGATAATCTGATCGTCGATAGACAGTTTGATGATGGCGTAATCCGGAGCCATCGTGAACGCGGTTTCTACCGTGTAAACACCATCTTCGGGAACCGTTATTTCGACAGCCAGGCGGCTGCCGGGCTTGCCGCCGGTCCACCAGAGTTGATCTTTGCCGCTCCACACGCCCTTCGAAAAGCCACCCATTCCCTGATTGCGACTTGTGCCATCCGTCTTTTCAACGATCTTCGCGTTTTCGCCTTCCAGTGCTCCGGCAACTTTGCCGTCTTTTTCCAGAACCGGAGCCGGGCCGGACATGGTAACCTGATTGGGGCTGGCCAGATACGCAATTAAATCGCGAACGTCTGTTTTGCTTAAAGCGTCAAACTGTCGTTCGGGCATCATCGAAACATCGGACAGGCTGCGTTCTTCGATTTCGCTTTTCGGAACCACGACCGTGTCGTTGATGGTTTGAATGGTGATGGCACTGTCCGATTCGTTTTTCAGCAATCCGCTGACAACTCGACCGCTTTCCAACGCGACCACTGTCATTTGGTAACTGCGTCCCACGACGGCGCTGGGATCAAGTGCGTTTTCCAGAATGTAATCCAGGTTGGCTCGATTTGAACCGGTGATATCCGGACCAATTTCGCCGCCGGTGCCGAACAGTTTGTGGCAGTTCTGACACGTCTTGCTGAAGACTCGGCGACCATTGCCCGGATGAGCCTTCGCCATAAATTCCGGATTCAGCACTTGCTTCCATTCGGCCATCTGCTGTTTGCGGTCGCCGCTGGTTTCGCGAATTTCGCCCCAGTGCGTCTTCAACAGTTCGTTGATGGAATCATTTTTGAAGGCCAGAACCTGCCTCACATGGTACGCTCCCAAATCGGAACTGGGCACCGCTTTGCTGCCGATTGCCTTAAGCAGGGCGGTTGTCCAATCGGGACGTGACACCAATGTGCTGATGACATCGTTGCGGATAGCAGCCGGGAACTTTGAATAACTGGCCAGCAGCACTTGAGCGACGGATTCCCCGCCAAGCGTACTAAGAGCTCTAACGGCTGGCCCCTGAAGTTCGGCGTTGTTGAGTACAGAATCTGCCAGCAACACCGCGGACGACGCTTTGTCCTGGCCTCTAACCAGCACGTTCAACGCCTGTTGACGGCGTTTGATATCCTGACTCGCATCGGCCAGCAGGTTTCTCATCAACGGAAAGACTCGCTGATCACCAAAGATGATTGCCAGCTGATTGGCCTTATCCTGCAACGCTTCATTGCCGCTGGTGGACAGCTTTTCGTAAGCCGCCAGCCATGCATCGGGCATCGGAATGGCAACTCGGCCTTCAAACGCGGCCAGCATTTCGTCCAGAAATTCCAGCTGAGTCTCCGCAGTTGCTGTATTCAGTGCGGCGACAACCGGGCCGATCGTTTCATTCTGCGCGGACGCTCGACGCACAATGTACTTCCGCAGCAATGGGATCTTCGTTACCGCAGCCAATTCCATCGCCATCGGCGTGTCTTCAACCACAAGCGGCTCAATGCCGTACCACAGCAGCAGCGGAATGTTATGATCGTCCGCATCTTCGGCTCGCTGAGCAAGAGCACCCGCGATACTCCAGCGTTGTTCCAGCGGCAAACGTTGCAGGGCGGAAGCGAGGTACATACGAACGACAGCGGACTGATCGTCCATCGCCAGTTCTTGCATTTTCCTGAGCTGCCCAGCGGTTGGTTCATTGCGTTCCATCAGCAGTTGAATGGTCCATGCTCGGATCATCGCTTCTTTGTCATACAACAACTCAGCGGCAAACTCGTCGTCTATAAGTTGCAATGCTCCGAGTGTCCACAAGCTGCGCAGGCGACGGTCAACAGGCTTAGCCTTATTTGACGCGTTGTTCCGGAGTGTTTGCAATTGAGCTGCAGTCAGCTTTTTGCCAGATGCCTGCAATTCCATCAGCCCTTTGCGAGCCATCCGGACATTCCACTCGTTCGGATTCTCCATTTCCGCAATCAGAGTGTCGATGACGATTGTCTCAAGTTGCCCGGCTGCAGTCGAAGCGACTTCCTGCCCTGACTGCTGATAGCTAATTCGGTAAATCCGCCCGTTGCTGCGGTCCCAGATTTCCGGGTTGGTTCGGTGGCACGCGTTTTTGTCGTACCAGTCAATCACGTAGACGCTGCCGTCCGGGCCGTAGCGAAGATTGATGCCTCGGTAGTAGTGATCATTGGCGAACATGAAATCGTCGCCGTGACGGCCGACGTAGCCGGATTCGCCTTCGATCTTTTCCAGCATTTCCATGTTGATGCGGTTGCCGTGGATGTTGTTAAAGAACATCTTGTTGCGGTATTCGGCTGGCCATTGATTACCCAGATAAATCATGGCTCCCGCATGAGCGTGGCCACCACCAGCGGCGTCGGTGCCACCCGCTGCTTTGGGTTCGTGTCCCCACCAGGCATGGTCGCGAATGTTGCCGACGTAATGAGCGTGGTCGGCGATGGTTTTGATGTCGTCGTAAGTGTGTTTGTTGAAGTGCTGGCCGCCCTGGCGGTGATAGCGTCCTCCCTGAACCATGTGCCACAAATGAGGAATCACGCACGCAGAAATGAACGCCTGGCCGTGATCGTTGAAGTCAACTCCCCAGGGATTGCTGGTTCCGTGAGCAAACACTTCAAATTCATGTCGGACCGGATGATACCGCCAGACGCCCGCGTTTAGACCTTGCCGTTCGGCGTCCGGAGTTCCCGGCTTGCCGACATTGGAATGAGTGAATACTCCGTGGCAACCATACAACCAGCCGTCCGGCCCCCAGATGAATGCGTTTAGTGTTTCATGGGTATCATGCCAGCCGAAGCCGTCACATAGGACAGTGGCTCCGGGAGGAACATCCTTCGGGAATTGCACCAATTCCAGCTGCGTTTTCCAAACCTCCGCCGTAGACTGCCGCTGTTCCGCGAACTCGGCGTTTGCACCGTCATTAGCAGAAACCCGTCGCCCCACGCCATCGCCCGCCGGGGCTCCCGGCATGTCAGGCGAATCATCACCGTCGGCATCTGGAATGAACATCAGGTACGGGGCAGCGCCGACATAGACTCCGCCGAAACCAACTTCCAGCCCGCTGACCAGGTTAAGGCCTTCGATGAAGGTTTTCGATTTATCGAATAGGCCGTCGCCGGTGGTGTCTTCGAAAATCACGATGCGGTCTTTGCCTTCGCCCTGAGGCGCTCGGTTGGGATACGTGTGACCTTCAGCGACCCACAGTCGCCCTTTGTGGTCGAAGCACATGGCGATAGGTTGATGGACCATTGGTTCGCCAGCGGCCAGTTCGACTTTGAAGCCGGGTGGCACCGTCATGTGAGCGGCTGCTTCGATGGGTGGCAAACCTTCGGCCATGGGTTGACGTTTGCGAGGCTGAGCAAGATCGTATTCGGCGGGGCTGACTTCTTTGCGAACGTGCGTCAGAACGTGAGCTCCCTTCATGCCGCCGGTGACGATGTCGGGCAGATTGTCGCCGTTGATGTCGGCCACGAAAAGGCCTCGACCGATTCCGCTTTCGCCATCGGCTTTGCGAGGCACAAAGTCTACCTTGCCAGGTTCGTCGCGATGAAGTTCGAACCAGTAAACGACAGCTCCCGCGTCCCACAGCGGACTTTGCGTGTGATGCGACCAGTACGTTTTGCCCGTGACGATATCCAGCAGACCGTCGCCGTTCATGTCGGCCATTTGCACGGCGTGAGGTTCGGTAAACAGAACTCCGTATGAATTATCTGACTTTTCGCGACCCATAATCAGGTGCTGTTCGAACGCGGGAATCCCGTTGTCGCCGGGACTGCTTTCGTACCATGCAAGGCCGTAATCGTGAGCACTCAAACTGGTGATGATATCGTTGTCGCCATCGCCATCGACGTCGTAGGCGAACATGTCGGAACTGGCCGGAGCGAACTCGACAGCGTGAAACGGCCAGTCTTCGTTGGCAGCGTACTCAACAGGCTGAGCAAACCAGCCGTTGCGAGCAATCATGTCCATGCGACCGTCGTTGTTGACATCTCCGACACCCAGTCCGTGGCCAAACGGTTTGGGAGCCACATCACCCGAGATGCTGCTGAACTTCCACGCTTGAAACGGAACTGCGGGGTCAAACTGCGCGAAGCCATAATGTCCGTGGCGAGTGCAGATGAGTTCCGGCTTTCCGTCGCCGTTGATGTCGGTAAATTGAGGCGATTCGTTCGAAACTGAGTCGAGGATTTCGATCCTTTCCCACAGGTTATCCAGATCCGCTTTGCCGGGGTTTCGATAAACATAGCCAGGCTTTCCGGGGAAGACGACGGTTAGAATGTCGTTGTTGCCATCAGAATCGAAGTCGTACACCCAGCTGAAGAAATTGTCCGCATAGCCGTTTCGATTCTGAGGAACAGCCGGATAGATTTCTCGCTTTGCGGTGAACTCCGGCCCCTTGAACCAGTATGGGCCGTAGACAACGTCGGCGACGCCATCTCCGTCGATGTCTCCTGCCGACGCACCTTCCGAAAAGTACACATCCGTCAGCTGCTGCCGCTGAAACGTGTCGACGAAGTGAGTGTGGTTGTGATCCTCATCGTGGTGATGAGTGTCATTCTGAGACATAACTGTCTGACAGAAGACTGCTGATAGCAGCAGTGCGCTAAAGGTCACTTTAATCATGGCGGGCGACTTTTTCAGGCAGGCAGGCGGTGTGATTGTGTTGAGGACTGAGCCAGTACAGGGCTGGCTTATTGCAAACGGGAACGCGAACGGCGTTCTGCATAATTCAGAGGGCGAATACTGGAAAGGCCGAACATCGGGCAGAAGCAAACTCCCGCTGCTGAACGTTGACTGGTCGTATGTTGACAAGTACGAAATCGTTTGGCCACAGAGTCGGAAAATTCGGCATCTGCAGCAGATTGCCAGGGGGAGTGAAACACTACCAGGTTGGTTGAGGCCGGTTTTGACGTCTTCCGGACTTGCAAATTTCCCCTATTTTTCCAAACCGATCCGATTCTGACGTCATGCCAGAGCTATCGTCCAGCTAAGTACATCCTTTGAGGTTTGCAATTGCCAGACGAACCTGAAGTATCAAGACGGCCCTCCGATCCACCTAAGATGACGCCGGTAAACTCAACCAACATGCAAGAACAAATTTCCGGCGACAGAGTTTCTGTCCGTTCCGGTCAGCATGTGAGTTCCACGGCACCTGCGAAAATTGCATGGGAACATCGCCGCAGAGTATCTGCTGTTGCGATGGCGGCAATCTTAATCGCCGTTGTGAACCTGCTTGCGATTATCGCATTTCCCGGCGTGCGTTCGTCTTTTCCTGAAGGAACCAGCGTTGCCAACTATCTGGCGATCGGCCTACTGGTCCCAACGCTGTTGATTGTTCGAGCAGCGTTTCGAGCATACTGGATGGTCCGACAGGAAGCTCCGCATCTTGAAACGCTGGGGCCATATGTTCTGTTGGGCAAGCTGGGATCGGGCGGCATGGGTGAAGTGTTTCTTGCAGAACACCAACTCATGAAACGTCAGTGCGCGATTAAGTTGATTCACCCGGAACAGGCTCGCGACACAGAAATGAGATGCAGCTTTGAACAGGAAGCGAAAGCGACCGCTCAACTGACTCACTGGAACACCGTTGAAGTTTACGACTACGGCACAGCAGACGATGGCCGCTTTTATTATGTGATGGAATATCTCTCGGGAGTCAACCTGAGCGACTTTGTGCAACAGTATGGCCCAATGGAACCCGAACGCGTTGTCTATATACTAAAGCAAATCTGCGATGCGTTGTACGAAGCAGATTGTGCTGGCCTGGTTCATCGCGACATCAAGCCCAGCAACATTTTTCTCACGGAACGCGGACGCTCTTTCGACGTCGCCAAGTTGCTGGACTTCGGTTTGGTACAGGCGGTTACCAACGAACCGATTCAGATTCGTAACGTCAATAAAAAGTTGCGAGGTTCGCCGTCGTACATGTGTCCCGAGCAGGCCGTGGGGCTTTCTCCCGATGCTCGCGGCGACCTTTATTCTTTGGGATGCGTGGCCTATTTTCTGCTCACAGGTCGCCCGCCGTTTGTGGATGAAAACCCAATCATGCTGATTGTGGCTCACGCCACTGGCAAGGTACCGACGTTTAAGGAAATTGGAGTCGACGTTCCGGACGATCTGGCGGCCATCATTCTTCGCTGTCTGCAACGGGATCCTGGCCTTCGCTACGGATCAGCTCGCCAATTGCTGGAAGATCTTGAATACTGCGAATGCTTCGACATGTGGAACTGGAAGTCTGCCGAAAAATGGTGGGAAAAACACCAGCCAAAACCACTGGACTGCATCGCATCGACCATGCCTCGCGACACCGAATCTGACATTCCGTCGGACGTCCGACCTGACAGCCCTTCTCAAGCGATCAACCACAACGAAGACACCATCATCTTCGATACCGTGGAAGGCACTGACGAACGAGAAACAGTCCTGTCGTAGCCATTTAAGGCCTTAGCTGCTTTACTCCACTACACTGACCTTGTAGAGGCGAAGCAGGCTTTTCGGCCTGCTGTGCATGTTTGCTGCGAGCGAACACCGCGTTCACGTCAGCCTCAAGCTGGACGATTGGGTTTCCTGCTGTATTTGGGCCATCTGCCGTGCCTTTGGGACTGGTCGTGGGTTGCGTGTTCGCATACTGCGAGTACGAGTTGGCCGGTAGGAACCGGCTCTACGATCACTGGGGGGAGTGACAGCGGCAGCCGCTTTCGCCCGATTGCCAGCGATGCGCCAATCGCTCATGATACGCTTACAACACCCATGCACACCCGCAACGTTGTGGAGACTATCTTGAACCGGCGACACCAGCAACAATTGACCTTTGCTTTACACACTCCAAAACGCGGTTCCGTTGGCTTCCGCCGTCTTTTCGCGTCGTTGGCGTTGCTGGCGTATGTTTGTTCAAGCGTCACATTGATGGCAGCCGAACCGCTTCCACAAACTCCCAATGTGCTGTTCATTGCCGTTGATGATCTTGCATCAACGCTGGGCTGTTATGGCGACGTTATTGCCCAAACACCAAACATCGACCGACTGGCGGCATCGGGCGTTTGCTTTCTAAACGCCTATAACCAGCTGCCGCTGTGCAACCCAACTCGAGCCAGTGTGATGACGGGACTGCGGCCGGATACGATTCAGGTGTACGATCTGGATCGACATTTTCGCGACGAAAAACCCGCCGTGGTCACTCTGCCGCAGGCATTTCAACAGAATGGGTATTTTGCTGCGCGAGTCGGAAAGATCTATCACTATAACGTTCCTGCGGCGATCGGCACCGACGGCTTTGATGATCCAGTCTCGTGGAATAAAACCGTTAATCCTCTGGGACGTGACAAACATGATGAAGCCAAAATCACAAACGCAGAACCTCACCGGAAAATCAGTGCTGCCTTAAGCTGGCTGAAAGCGGATGGAACTGATGAAGAACAAACCGACGGCATGATTGCGACAGAAGCGATTACGCTGATGCAGCAAAATTCCGGCAGGCCGTTTTTTCTGGCAGTTGGTTTTTTTCGACCTCACACGCCCTACGTGGCACCGAAGAAATACTTCGACCTATACCCGATCAACTCACTGCGTTTGCCGTATGCTCCGGATGGCGATCGCGACGACATTCCCACAGCCGCGTTTGCTCACAACTGCCCAATTCCCAATTACAACCTGCCGGAACCCGTGCTGCTGAAAGCGTTACAGGCCTACTACGCCTGCGTCAGCTTCGTGGATGCTCAGGTAGGACGACTGCTGGATGCGTTGGACAAATTGCAACTGTCGAATAACACGATCGTGGTTTTCTGGAGCGATCATGGATACCACCTGGGCGAACATCACGGCATCTGGCAAAAGCGAACTCTGTTTGAACAATGTGCGAAATCGCCGCTGATCATCCGCAGCCCTGCCGCTTCCGGTAACGGACAATGTTGCCGCCGCATCGTTGAGTTCGTCGACATCTATCCCACAATTGCAGCACTTGCAGGAATCACGCCGCCAGCTGATCTGGAAGGCCAAAGCCTCAGGCCGTTGTTGAGCAATCCACTGCAGAAATGGGGCAGCACTGCGGTGACTCAGGTGCTGCGACCTCAGGACGACCGACTGGACAGCATGATAATGGGGTGCAGCATTCGTTCAGAGCGCTGGCGCTACACAGAATGGGCAGAAGGAGCGGCTGGCACCGAACTCTACGACCACTTTGCCGACCCCATGGAATTCAATAATCTTGCGGGGGCTGCCAGTCTGGCCGATGACCCAGCCGCTGCCGCTGCGATCAGGTATCTTCGCCCGTTGCTGCACCAGAAAGCCAGCGGCAGGATTCCTCAGGCCCCCGTCAATCAGTCAAGGTTGTGAGTCTTCAAGTGCCAGACTTTCTGCATGAGCGAATGGCGGTATCTATGGCAACAACAGCGGCTTAGGCTTGCCTGTGATTTTTCCAGTTGGACGTTGGCCATGACCAGTCCGATTGTGGTCACCAAGTTCAGCCATCGCCCTGGCCGCAAGCCGGGAAAGCCTGGCAACGATTTCCGGGTGGTCGGCCGCCACGTTGTGCTCGCTGCTGATGTCGGTCACCACGTTAAACAACAGCGGCTTACTGCTGTTTGCGGGCGTAAAGTGAGGATGACGTTCGAATGTGTCCAGCGGAATAAACAGCTTCCAGTCGCCACTGCGGACGGCTTGCAACTGATCTCGGTAATAATAGAAAAACGCTTCATACGGTGTTGTTGCGCCATCGCTGCCCAAAATCAACGGACGAATGTCATAGCCGTCAATTTCCTTTGGCGGAGCGACTCCCGTCAGAGCCGCAAACGTGGGAAGCAGGTCCATGGTGGTTGCCAGCTGACTGCAAACGCTATTCGGTTTGACGTGCCCTGGCCACCGCATAATCGTCGGGCTTCGGAACGCTCCTTCAGAAGTCGTGTAGCCTCGACCATGCAAAGGCAGGTTGCTGCCGCGGGCCAGAGACGACCTGTCGCTTGCCAAGGGGGCGCCGTTATCAGACAGCCAGACAACCAGCGTGTTGTCGTCGATGTTTAGCTTGATCAGTGTTTTCAGAATCTGCCCGGTGGACCAGTCAATTTCTTCGATGGAATCTCCCCATGGCCCGTTTTTGCTTTTCCCGCGGAATTCCGGACTTGAAAACGGAGCGGCCGTACTGCCTGGCATTGGTTGAGCAAAATAGACGAAGAACGGACGGTCGTGATTGTCTTGAATAAACTTACACGCTTCTTCGGTGCAACGCTTTGTTAACAGGTTGCGATCGACGGGTGCTTCAATGACTGTCGCGTTTCGCATCAGAGGAAGTTCGGGCCACTGATTTCCCTGAAGACGTTCAGCCAGCCGTTGTCCGACCTCGCGAGTCATGTCGTCGCTGTACGGAATTCCAAAGAACAGATCGAACCCCTGGTTGTTCGGCAGAAATTCCGGCTGATCGCCCAGATGCCATTTGCCAAAAATTGAAGTGGCATATCCAGCTTTCCGCAGCACTTCGGCGATTGTGGTTTCGCTGGTCGCCAGTCCGTATGCAGAAACCGGCCTAAGCACGTGGCCATCGCGAGGGTTTTGGTGCATGCCAATTCGCTGAGCGTAGCAGCCGGTCAACAGCGATGCTCGCGACGGCGTACAGACTCCGGAACTGACATAGAAATGCGTAAACCGACAGCCTTCCGCCGCCATTTGGTTTAAGTGTGGAGTGCGATGCAGGGTGGAACCAAACGGTTCAATGTCTCCATAACCCAGATTGTCGCAGAAGATCACCACAATGTTCGGCGACTGCGATTGTCGAGCCGTTTGTCCGGCAATCGTAGAAACAGGCAGAAACGTGAGAATGGCGAATAGAATGAAACGCTGGTGCATGTGCTGACTCTTCATTTTTCATTTGTCATCTGTCTGCCGGAAAGCACGATCGGAACAAAGTCGGTAACGAATGTCCAGCGTGTTGACCGGTTGTGGTAGGCAAGGGGCACAGCTGGTTGGGACTTGGTAGCTGGAGTCGCCAGGATTTCGAACCTCGCCATGAGCGGCAGCGCGGCTGTTCGAACGGGGCGCTTGGCGGGTCAATGATTATTGAATAATGGAAAACGAAAAATGAAAATTGCAAATTCAGCGGCGGCTTCCACGCTTGGTACGTTCGCCAGCTTGCCCAAGCCACGAGGCAAGACGCAAACGAAAAAGGGGAGTTCACGTCTTGTGAACTCCCCTCGGCAAGGCGATGAAGCCTTAGGTGGTGGTGCGATTAACCGGCAGTCTTTTTAAACAACTTGTTGCAGCGAACTTGTAAACACTAAGTCAAGCCCTCGTAGCTACAACGTCGCGGCTCGGCGGTTAGAACGTCCCAATTTTTCCCGCCTGCCACGCCATCGGGGCCAGGGCAAAGCCCTTGTTAGTTGCATCCAGCTGGTGCACTGCAGCCAGGAGCAACCTGGGCTGGAGCCACACAGGATGGATTGCAAACGGCTGAACCACAGCTGTCGCCACATGAATCACCGCAAACCGGAACCTGTCGGCAGACAACTCGTGGCACGCAGCGAGTCTTGCAGACTGGTACCTGACGAGGAACACACTTGGTCTTCGTTACCATTTTGGTTTCACAAACCTGACGGCAGGTTGTGTAAGGAATTCGCTTGGTGCATGTTTGCTGAACCATGTGACATGTTGTGCGAGGAATTCGCTTGGTTACACAACGTGTTTCCATGTGGCACTTGGTGTAAGGAATTCGCTTGGTAACGCAGGTGTTTTCCCATGTGCAGGTTGTGTAAGGAACCTTCTTTGTGCACTGCTGCTTGATTGTGCTGCAGGTTGTGTAAGGAATCTGCTTTGTACGAGTTTCCGTGGTAAAGCTGCAGGTTGTATAAGGAACCTTCTTTGTAATGGTGTATGGAATCTGGCAGCAGGTTGTGTAAGGAACCTTGCGGTGGCAGACTTCAGGAACCATTGTTGTGCAGCAAATCTGCTTCTGAACAGTGCATGGCACCCATCGCTTGCAGCAGATTGTCTGGCAAGGTCCTGGGCAGCAGATCTTCTTCATGCAGCATGGGTTGCATGGATCGGGAACGCACTTTTCAACCATTGGGCCGGGAACCGACTTTGTATAGGTTTCCCAGCGACCACTTTGCACATCAACGGTGCGATTTGTGGTGACCGGCTTCATGACGGTGTAGCACACGTCGCGATAGCAGGTCTTGGTTTCTGTACGGTACTGAGTACAGCAAACGTCACGATAGCACGTTTTGTAGCATGGCTTGCAGACGTTATAGCACACCTGACGGTAGCACGTTTTGTATACAGGCTTGCACACCGTGTAACAAACGTCGCGATAGCAGGTGTTGTAGACCGGCTTGCGAACGTTGCAGCTGACGGTTTTCCAGCAGGTCGTAATGACTGGCTTGCATACCTGATGCTGCACACATTGGTATTCCGTTTTGTAAATCGGCTTGCATACGGTATAGCACTGATCTCGGTAGTGCGTTTCGTAAACATTTCTTGTGCACGAAACCGGAACAGTCTCCGTACACTGATCATAGACCGTTTGCATGCAGGTATACTGCTGCTGGTCCCACAAGACATCTCGCACCGTTCGGTACTGAGTGCCACATCCCACCTTCGCTGCTGCGAAGTCGCCACACTCGTTGCACGATTCCGTTGCGCAACTTGAGTAGCCAAAAAATCCGCCTAAACCAGCATTCGCCGCACCGCTGTTCAGCAGCATTAGGATTGCTGCAGCGGCTCCCACCATGAGCCTTTTCATCGCCTTCACCTTGATACTGAGTTTCTTGTCGCAATCCCCACAGGCATCCTGCCTGCAAAGATGAGATTGCACTCACTGGTTACTTCGGCGTTAGCATTTGCCTACATTCACAGGATAACCCCGCCTGCGCCCAAGGACTTACCAGCCTGTCTTGTGCCGGTTGCAGAACTGGATTACTCGTCAAATGACTGCAAACCGAAACCATATGCACGATTAATACAACCGGACCATGACTGCTTCTGAACTGCCTACTGCATTTAAACCAGCAAGCAGCGGTTTCGCTCAGGCGACCGCGCGTTGGGTCAACATTCGGTATTAACGCATCCGCCACGGACGCAAACGTATCAGGGGAAGCTCCACTGCGACTGACGCAGCAAAGCTTCCCCTGATTGTTTGGATCGACGTTACGGTTCTGTGGCTATTAATCCGCAAACTGCGTGAGCAACTAAATTGCTCTGAGTTCGCGAACACTTCGCCTCAGCGACCAACAACAGCTTAGTAAGCTGGTGGCACTGGCGGTGGAGATATTCGTGCAGATTGAACAGCAGGAGCTCGAGATGGAGCATCGGCAACATGCCCCTGAGACCTATGGCTGACACCACGTGACGTTGGGCGAGATGAACATCCGCACACGAAAACTGCAGCGACACAGACCAACATTGCCAGCTTGAATGACTTCATGAATCGACTTCCTTTCAAATGTTTCTACGCCAGGTCTTTGTGAAGACCTGCGTTGATGATGTATCCGTTTGAAGGAAGTAGTTCGTAACTTTTCTGCCGAAACAATGGTGAATGTTGCAAGGTTCTGCCGGAAACTAGAGGCCACTTGTGCATGATTCTGCCGGTATCAATAACAAAGGGTGTAAGGATTGCACTGCCACATTGATCGGAAATGCGACAACCTAAAAGTCAGTGTTTTAGGGGATTTAATGCTGGTAAACCCTACGTTCCTGAAACTTCAGCGTAGTACGAATTATTCAGCGGAATTCGGGAGGGATGCTGGCCCATTTGTCGTCAATACCGAAACGGAAGCCTGATTCAGATGGCGCAGGAGGGCCAGAATGCGTTCGGCGATCGGGAAATTACTGATAAATACTGGCAAACGAAACGCGCAGGGTTAACTGAAAACCACTGCAGCGAAGCCCTTGTGTTTTGCCTGTGGCGACCCGATTTTCGAAGACGTGTTTCGCTGCAGCGGAAGTTCTGACAGCCTGTGCAAACACCTGAACGCAGCGAAAGTCGTCAAGACCTGCGGCTGTGTTTTGCGGTGGGCAGCTGAGGTTCCTGCCGAACTTTGTTAAGTTGTTCGGAAACGCGACTAGCCTGGCAAACCGACATTCAGAGGCGCCAGGTCTTCAGGAAGAAAGATTCCATCTTTGCGAATCAATTCGCCATCGAACCAGATCTCTCCGCCCCCATAATCGGCTCGCTGAATCAGCACAAGGTCCCAGTGCACTTTGCTGCGATTGCCGTTGTCGGCTTCGTCGTAGGCGTTGCCGGGAGTAAAGTGGAATGAGCCGCCGATTTTTTCGTCGAACAATGTGTCCAGCATCGGGTGCAGCACTTTGTTATTGGTGCCAAACGACCATTCACCGATATACCGAGCCCCCTCGTCTGTATCCAGAATGCGATTCAAACGAACGGGTTCGTTGGCGCAGGTGGCCTTTTCTATGCGTCCGTCCTTTAGTTCAAATTCAATTCCGTCAAACACGACTCCCTGATAACGTGACTTCGTGTTGAAGCGAATCGTGCCGTTGATGCTGTCCTTAACGGGAGCCGTAAAGCATTCGCCATCAGGAATGTTGCATTCACCGGAACACGGCACAACGGGAATATCTTTAATCGAGAAACTCAGATCCGTTCCGGGTGCTGTAATGCGCACCTGATCGGCGGCTTCCATGCGAGCCACCAATGGTTTCAAGTTTTCGGCCATCGCTTTGTAGTCTGCCGTGCAAACATCAAAGTAAAAGTCTTCGAACTGCGACGTGCTTTTGTTTGCCGACTGAGCCATTGACGGCGTTGGGTAACGCAGCACGACCCAGCGAGTCTTCGGAACACGTACGCCGCTATGCACGGGGCTCCACCAATGACTTGTGTACAGTTCCATCGCTTCAGGAGGCACGTCGGAAAGCTCATCAGAATTCGCGGCACCTCGAATTCCAATATAGGCGTCGGCGGCTTCCATGGCCGTCTTTTCCAGACTTGCCGGCCAGCTCATACTGGCTTCCGTGGCTCCGCGATACAGGCTTCGCAGCACTGTGTTGTTTTTCCAAATCACGTGCGGCGTCGCTCCCCGAGCGTAAGCGGCATCCACAAGGTCGCATACCAGCGTCGGTTCCGGCAGGTCAAACGCTTCGATGATGACCTTCTGTCCGCTCTTCAACTGGCAGCTATGATCGATTAGTGTTTCGGCCAATTGAGTGATGCGTGGATCTTTCATGGTGTGCTATTCCTGATCGATGTTACTTTTCGCACGCCATGAAAGGCCAGGCGTTGCGAAGATGGCTGCTGCAAATTGAAGTTTGTGTTCGTGACTCAGTATTTCTGAAACACACATCAGCCGCCGGGCGTTAGCCCTGGTTGTTTCCGTCATCCGCACAAACCGGGGCTAACGCCCGGCGGCTGATTTAGGCGTGGTGTAGTTCAGATCGATTCGAAGCAGCAGGTTATCACACGCCAGCAGAAGTGGAAGTGAACGTTTTTTGGCTGACCAGATTGCATCTTGTGCCGTCGAAGAGTTTTGATGATGCGAATTGGAATGCGCTGCGGCGGCCTGACTATCGACCTCGCCCAAACCAGAAGCCAGCGAAGGTTCCTGCGGCAATCATCAATTGAGCTCGATCTGTGAGATCGCTAAGGTGTTTGACAAAGAAGCTGAAGCTGCCATCTGCGACAAACGGAAAGAAATTCCATTCGATAAAGAGGCCAAATGCGAAAGCCACAATTCCCGCGACAACGCCCAGTACCAGGGACCGTGCTCCTGCTTGAGCACCACAGCCCAGGCCAATCATCGCTCCTGGCAGAATCATGGCGTACAAGCCCAGCTGCAGCAGCAGGTAAAATCCAAGATACCCCAGCACTCCGCCGGCAATAATGCCCACGATGGCTTTAACATAGTTGGGCGTCTGAAAATTCGGCTTGTCCAGATTCATGGAAATATCCTTAACGACGACTAGCAACCCGGCATCGGTCCACAAGAATTCTGCCAGCTTTTTCAGAGTCTAACAAAAAACGATGCAGCAGATGCACGCATCTTAAACCTAGCGACAACGGAGAAGCTCTGCGCGTTGGCATGTCCCCGTTCTCCGTGCATTTTGTTCAGCCACCGATGAAACACAGATTGGCACAGTTGTTGTTGCTTTCTGATTCAGAATGGCATCTGCCGTTATCTGTGTTTCATCGGTGGCTGGCAAAAGAAACAAGACTGACCATAGAGCCCCGTTTTCGTAGCGACAACGGAGCGGCTCGGCGCGTTGGCATGTCCTCGTCTTCCCGCAATCCACGCCACCGGGTCAAGGGCGAAGCCTTTGTTAGCGAGCGACGGCACGTGCGCGAGTGTAAGTGACGGGAAACATTTGGAAGAGGAGAAAAAGAGGACCGGCAACCAGGAAGATCAGGAACGTGGGGACCATCATGATGTCGTCCCAGTTATGTGACTTAGAATGCTTGTTCAGTTCGGCAATCCACGTGGGATATTTTTGTTTTCTGAAGGACTTGCAGTTCAGATAGGCGTGTTCCAGATCTGCGATGGACTTGAACGGTTCCATAATGGGGTCCACCAGGGAAGGTTCCGGAATCAGCTTTCGACGAATTGCCCACAAAACAAATGACACCAAACCGAAGGGCATCGCAAAAGCCATCAAGTGCATTCCCCAACCGAATTTTGCGACAACGATCAGAAAGCCGATCAAGGACAACACTGCCACTGTCTGAGTCCAGCTTCGACGAACAGATTTTTCTTCCAGGAAAGGGCAGTCAGAATCAAGCAACAGCAGCAGTCGTTGCAGATAGTTCCATCCGGGCCGAGACAATTGCGATGGCTTTAGCGAAAAATCTTCGTCAACCCAGAAAAAATCTCGCACCAAATCAATGGCTGGATCAATCTGCCTGAAGACGTCACTCTCAAGAGCTTCCCCCACGAATGGCCCATCACAGTCTCCATTCAGCCATGCTCGCACCAGCATTGCGGCGGCTTGTCGAGCCTCAAGTCCTTCGATCAGGTTGGCAAACTGCCCGACTTCCGTTGTCATTTTGAATTCGTAAGGGTTATCCATCGACAAATCCTTGAGACACGGCGGCTATTCACGTTCGGCAAACTTCATGAACGTTGCTCAATGATCAGATTCGCGGCACGTGGTGTCAAGCCGCTGACTTGTTGCCACAAACTGTATTCGCATGCGCGTCGATTCTGCTAAATTACCGGCAGATCACTACTTTATACGGAGAAAACCATATGCGTAATTCCAAGCTTGCCCTGTCGCTGTGTTGTGTCTTTTTCAGCTTTGCCGGTGCTGCCCATGCCGCAGACTCGCCGCAGTTTCTGGGAGCAAACCGTAATGGAATCTGCACCGAAACCGGGCTGATCAGCACGTTTCCCAAAGAGGGGCCGGAAGTTGTCTGGAAGACGTCACTGGGCGTTGGCATGTCGGGACTGGCAATCGCTGACGGCACCGTTTACACGATGACTCAAAACGAGGCCGATCAAATGGTGGTCGCGTTAAACGCTGTGACGGGGGAGAAGAAATGGGAAACGAAAATTAGTGAAGCCTACGAAAACGAAATGGGACATGGTCCTCGAGCAACTCCCACGGTTCACGCCGGAGTTGTGTATACGTTTTCTGGCGAAGGCCTGTTGACGGCGCTGAAGGCTGACGATGGCAGCATTATCTGGAATGCAAATGTCGTTAAACAACTGCTGGGAAAAACCGCAGACTATGGCATGGCGTCTTCTCCACTTGTCGCCGGGGAAGTCGTCGTTGTGCAAACCGGAAGCCGCAATGGAGCCGTGGCTGCGTTTGACCTGAAAACCGGCGACAGGAAGTGGGCTGTCGGTCACGACGTGGCTGGCTATTCGTCACCAATTCTGGCCACACTGGCTGGCAAACAACAGGTGGTAGCATTCACTGGAAACACTGTGTTTGGCATAGCCCACGTGGATGGCACTCAGCTGTGGTCTTACGAATTCGAAACAGAATACAACTGCAACACCGCCAGCCCGGTTGTGTTAAACGAAAATTCCGTATTGATATCTGCAGGAGAAAATCATGGTTCTGCCGTGTTGAAGATCGCTGCGGACGGAGATCAGTTCTCTGTAGAAGAAGGCTGGACCTCGCTGGGCGTGGAAAGTGTGTTGCGAGCCGAATGGCAGACGCCAGTGCTGGTTGACGGCCACATTTTCGGACTGGACAACATCGGCAGTGCAGGGCAGGTGACCAATCTGGTATGCGTGCGAGCGTCTGATGGAGAACAATTGTGGAACGAAAAGCGATTCGGCAAAGCGAACATGATTTACGCCGACGGAAAGCTGTTTTTCACAACCATGCGAGGCGAAATCGGAATTGTTACCGCCAGCACGGAAGCGTTTGAAGAAACCGCACGCTATGTCACAACCGACCGCACTCGACAAGCTCCCGTTATTGTCAACGGCAAGCTGTATGTGCGAGACGATTCGGGAATTGTCTGCATCAACGTAAAAGCTGCTCCAGCAGAAGCAGCCGCTCCAGCAGCGGACTAAATAACTCGGCATAGTTCCGGAGCTGAACCGAACTCGCGCAGGAAACCCGAGGTTTCGCGCGTACCTCCCTTCAACTTCGGCCACCCATCGTCAACATTCTCCGATGGGCCACAATCAGTCACCGCACCCAAACCGCTGCGAGCGCGTTCTATCTGGAAGCTGGTGCCAAAACCAACATAGCTTGAGCGGCTGAATCATCTGATCTCATTGCAGTTGCATGATGAAATAGATAAAGAACTGTGGCCGCTGTATCGTAAGGGCCCACAAAATCCATATTGCGAAAAGCGGCGAACACATGGCTGATCTGGCAAGGTGTGCGTCACTATTAGATGTTGCTGGCGGCTGGTTCGATTCAGGCGTAAAGCTTTAAAGCCAGCACCATCGTTTGATTGTTCGAAAACCGAAAGCTTCGAGCAGTCGAAGCGATTCAAAATAAGTTCACATCTGTGCAGTGGACGGCGATCACGTGTGATCGTAAAGAACACATGTTGACGTTGGCAAAGTCAATTGTTCGTTGGCGATCAATCGGCGCAGAGTGCGTTTTCTACAGCTTAATCTGAAACAGTGTTTCTTTGAAGTAGTCATTTTTAAGGTCGTTCGTTATGCCTTTAAAATGTCACCGCATTGGAAGCAGGTGCCTGATGGAACATGGGTGCTTCACTGTAGCAAATGGGACAATCACGCCAAAAAATATGGCTGCGGGGTGAGGGTTTCCCCTTATAAATGGCCGATTGTTGTTGCAGCTTTAGCACCTACTTTTACCGAATGCGGAAAAAACTCATGAATTGCTGACGTCGGCGGCAGCCGGAATTCAGTAAAGTCTGAGAGTATTCAACGTTTCAATAACGACACGACCCAAGTGTCGTGTTCAGATTAATACTCTATGTTACTGGAGATCCCAACTTCCCTGTGGCAACGTGATGTTTCTTCTCTGAGTTTCAATCCTGGTCATCAGTCTGACCGCAAACTTCAGTACTTTGGTCGCTGAGGTTTGAGCTGGCTGGTGCCGAAGGCGATTGCAGGGCGTCCAGAAGTTTTCATTTCTTAATACGGTCATTCAGCGCTCAGTGAAGCAACACAAGCGATGTTTGGCGGGAAAATCAGAAGCAGTTACCGTTCGAACAGCATTCGGGTGAGCTTGAAATTCTGTTTTCAACTCTGCTGAATTAAGCGTGAATGTTCTTTGGTTGTATCACAGGGGAGAATCAGGATGACGTCATCAGGGACGCTGGAAGTTAGACCGGTCGTACAACGGAGTACATTCATGCAGCCGCAGGAATCGTCAAGTAACACGTGTCGAAATGTTTACGTCATTGATGACGAAATTCAGGTGTTGGAAGTCATCGCCATGCAGCTTAGTGCTGCCGGGTTTAAGGTCAGCACATACACTGGTGCTCCGGAATTTTTGAGCGTTGCCGAATCGATTCCGGCTGGCATTGTGATTTCCGACCAGCGGATGCCTGAAATGGACGGGCTAAATCTGCAATTGGAGCTCCAACGTTGGCATCAAAAATTCCCCCTGATTATTCTAACCGGGTATCCGGAAACTCGAATCGCCGTGCAGGCCATGAAGCAGGGTGCCGTCACGGTTCTGGACAAACCGTACAACAAAGATCAACTGCTGAGCGCCATTGAAGAAGCGTTCGCCGTGTTTGATCGAAATGCCTCTGACGAAACTCACCTGCCACCAGTTTTGCCAAATGGTGTCACTTATCGCGATCGCCTGTCCGGCCGCGAAGCTCAGGTGGTGAACCTGGTCTACGATGGCGAAACGAATAAGTCGATTGGCATCACTTTGGGTATCAGCATCAAGACCGTTGAAAAGCATCGCGGAAAAGCGATGATGAAAATGGAAGTCGGCAGCCTGGCCGAACTGATCCGACTTATCGATCGCGAACGTGGTCAGCACTGATTCAGGTTCAGTTTGATTCAGCTTCAGCACTAACACGTAATGATTCTTATGGGCGAAGATTTTGTCCACAGAAAACGCTGCTTCCCAGGAACCGGTTACGACCGAGGCTTCATTCGCAGCATCCCGGTCAATAGGTCTTCTCGAATTAGATTCAGACACGGCACAACAATTAACGTCAAAGCGGTCGCAAACAGCAGGCCGAACGTTAAAGTCACTGCCATTGGAATCAGAAACTTGGCCTGAAAGCTGGTTTCAAACATCAGCGGCATCAGGCCCGCAGCGGTGGTTAACGTGGTCAATAAAATGGCTCGCAGTCGCTTCTTTGCACCATCTACGCTGGCTTCCATGGGCGACAGTCCGTCAGCGACTCGACGATTAATAAAGTCCACCAGCACCAGCGAGTCGTTGACCAGAATTCCAGCCAACGCCACCAACCCAATGGCGCTAAGAATGGTGAACGTCTCCCCGGTAATCCAGTGCCCAATCACGGCTCCCAGAAAACCGAACGGAATTGCAGACATCACCACCAGCGGCTGTGTGTACGAACGAAACAGGCCAGCCAGCATGCCATAAATGATCAGCAATGCGATTGGAAACGCGATCTGCAATGACGAGAAACTTTTACGCATCTCTTCCGCCTGGCCAAGATATTGAATGTCAACTCCCGGATAGCGTGGCACAACTTCCGCTTCAACTTTAGCTTTGATTTTGTCCACCACGCTGGAAGTGCTGGGAACGCGAGCATCATCGACGGCTCCGGTTACCTTTGCTGATCGAGTTTGCTGGTATCGTGAAATGGTGGAATAGCCGATTCCCATTTCGATTTCCGCCAGTTCGGCAATCGGAATCCATTTACGAATCTGCTGCATATCCTGATCGCTGCCACTTGCTGCGGCTGCACCAAACTCAGGGCCACCCGCTGAAACACTTCCACCAGACTGCATGGCACCGCGGGCGACTCGGCTGGGAATCCACATGTTTTCTATATTCCAGCTGCTTTCGCGGAAGGATTCCGGATACCGCACCATAATCCTGACGTCTTCGCGGTTGCGAGTAATCCGGCGAGCTTCCTGGCCAAACAGGGCTCCTCGCACGTGAGATCCCAGGCTGCCAACAGTAACTCCCGTGCTGGCCGCAGATTCTCGCAGCGACAATCGTAATTCTTTCTTGCCGATATCCAGGTTGTCGTCCAGGTCGTACACGCCTTCCAGCCCGCTGGCGATGGCCTTTACTTCATCCACCACCTGAGGCAGTTGTGCGTTGTCGACGCCGGAAATGCTGACTTCAATGTCGTTGCCGCCGGGGCCTCCGTTCATGGCTTCCCATTTGACGGAGTTCATACCTGTCAGGTGCGTGCTGGAAAATTCTCGCAATGCATTCACCAGTTGTTTGCTGGATCGAGTGCGTTCGTCGGCGGGACAGATTTCGACAATCAACTGACCAAGATGACTTTGGTCGTCAAAGCCCACAGACCCGGCTCCCGTCACGTCATATTGCCGCCCGGCGATTGTTTGAACGTTCACGATTTCCGGAAACAGTTCCTTATCCACCATGAAGTCCGTCAGCTTTTGCAGCTCACTTTTCAAACGTTCAGCGGATGTTCCGATGGGCATTTCCAACGCACAGATCACGCTTTCGCTGTCCATGTCCTGAATAAACTGCCACTTCACAATGCCTCCCGCCATCATGCCGGCGGCCACAACGCAGGCCGCCATAACCGAAGCCATGGTGACGTAACGCCACTTCAGACACAGCGTCAGCAGCTTTTCGTACGGCGTCTGCAGGACCTTCTTCAGCAGCATTTCTTTAACGCCGCCAATGCCGGTGGATCGTTGCACGTCGCCTTCGGTTCGTTTTTTGACGGGCGGAAGATGCCGCAGGTGAGCCGGCAGAATGACCAACGCTTCCAGCAAGGAAATCGACAAAGCGGCAATCACCACCAGAGGCAGTTGAGACATGAAGTCGCCAATCTGTCCTTGAATGAAAAACAGCGGAGCGAACGCTCCAACGGTTGTGCTGACAGCGACAATCACCGGCCACATCACTTCTTCTGCACCTTTAATCGCGGCTTCCATCGCGGGCATGCCTTCTTCCACGTGCCGGTAAATGTTTTCGCCAATCACAATCGCGTCATCAACGATAATTCCCAGCACGATAATCAGGCCGAACATCGACAGCAGATTCACCGTTGCACCCAGCAGCCACATCACGGCAAACGTGCCCATAAACGAAACCACCAGCCCAATGGCCGCCCAAAACGCAACTCGCCAATTCAGGAACAGATTCAGCGAAATCAAAACCAGAATCAGCCCCATGCGACCGTTGCGAGTCATCAGTTCCAGACGCCCTTCAACAAAGCGAGCGATATCTGTGTGCAGCTTGAACTGGAAATCCGCCGGAAACGGCCTGGCTTGAGCCTGCTGATAAACCTGAAACACGTCCGGCCGACCAATCACCGAATACGCTTTCGAAAGCCCTTCGCCGGGGCCGCTGTATTCGCCGCCGGAACGTCCGGCAAAGTATGCTTTCACGACGGCGGAAATCTGCACCGCGTCTTCGTTGTCGCCATTAAAAATGACGCAGTTGATCGACGGCTTGGCGTTAAACAGCGATTCCAGATCGGAATCCACAAACCCGTCAGACAGCGTGGCTACATCCGAAAGCAGAATCTGCTGGCCGTTTGGTTGAGACCTCACGACAATGGATTCCAGCGCCGATGCTTCCTGCTGTTCGCCCAGCGTTCTAACGGCAATGCTGCTGCGATCGCCCTTTAGCTGGCCGCCGCTCACGTCCAGATTTTCTGATCGAATGGCGGCGGCAATTTCTTCAAACGTCACATCGTACTTCATCAGTTTGTCGGGCTGCACATCGACGTAGATTTCGTCGTCACGAATTCCATTCAGTTGAACTCGACTAATGCCGGGCAGTTTCAGCAAGTCGTCTCGCAGCGATTGAGCCGTCCGTTTCAACGATGCTTCGCTTTCGTCGCTGTAGATCGCGATGGAAATGACGGGCAGTTGAGGTTCCACTTTACGCAGGCTGATTTTTTCGACATCGTCGGGCATGTCCTGAATCGAATCCACCTCGTTGCGAATTTCCTGCAGCATCACATCCACGTCGTCGACGGATTGATCCAGCGTTAATGTGGTGAAGCTGACGCCTTCAGCAACCTGCGATTCCACTTTGTCGATGCCTTCCAGACTGCGAACGGCTTCTTCGATTTTGATGGTGACCGATTTTTCAATATCTTCCGGCTGAACGCCCGGATAGATGGCGGAAATCATCAGCTTGTCCGGCCGTGATTCCGGAAACATTTCACGCTGCAACGTGATGGCGAAAATGATTCCCGCAGCAAGAATCACCAGCATCAGCATGTTCACCAGAACATGGTTGCGAACACTGAAAGAAGGCAAAGACATAGTAAAACTTACGGAATTGCTGTGAGTAAACCTGAAGAATGCAGCATTCTAGCCGCCACCTGAATTTTTGTTAGCCAGACTGTTGTCGTGGCTGCACCCTCACGTCATTAAAAAATGTCCGGGCGGTAGACTATCGTCCCGCTGCAGCCTAAGGTAATGGGCCTTCCTCTAAATGCCCACCTGCCTTTGCACTGGGAGATTGATTGATGTTTCAGCGGATCATTTTCTTCGCGGTATTGCTGCAGGTTTCGTGTTTGCAGGCTCAGCAAACCGGTGGGCTGCTGGAATCGATTGATGCAGAACGAGGCGGTCGACACTGGATCGACCAGAAGCCAGCCCCCGCAAAGTCGCCCGAAGAATCTCTGGCGTGTTTTCAAATCGAACCCGGCAGCAGGCTGGAACTGGTAGCGGCGGAGCCATTGGTAATCGATCCCGTATGGATCGACTTCGACCACCGGGGCCGTATGTTTGCGGCTGAGTACACAGACTATCCCATCGGCCCCGTAAAAGCGGATGGCACTGAAGACACCACTGCGCCCCCGCTGTCTAAGATCGTGCTGCTGGAAGACGAAGATGGTGATGGCCGCATGGACAAACGCACGGTGTTTGCCAAAGACCTAAGCTTCTGTCACAGTTTTCTGCCGTTGATGGGTGGGCTGTTGGTGGGAGCTCAAACGGAAATCATCTTTCTAAAAGACACTGATGGCGATAACGTCGCCGATGTGCGTGAAGTTTGGTTCGACGGATTCACGCCCGCTCATGCTCAAATGCAGATTGGCTGTCCGGTATGGGGCATCGATAACTGGATCTACCTTACTTATGCACCGGGTAAGATTCGTTGCCGCAGACCGGGGTTTGAAACGACGGAACCCGTTACCTTGCCTCGACAGGATATGAGATTCGACCCCTTCACCATGAAGTTTGAATCCGTCAGCGGCATGGGTCAGTTTGGCAATACGGTTGATCGATATGGCAATCGTTTTTTCTGCACCAATCGCAATCCGATTATGACGGCCATGTTTAAGGAGAGCGTTGCCAGGCGAAATCCATTTGCGACGATCAGCCCAGGGCATACAGACGTCGGGCCATCCGGTGGCGACACAAAAGTGTTTTCGCTGGTGGACATGAAAAGCAACTGGCTGGCTCATGCGGGCACTCATACGTCTGCTTGTGGAGTCACTTCGTACGTTGGCAATCGATGGGACGACGACTTTCAAAACAGTGTCTTTGTGTGCGAACCCGTGGGACACCTGGTCACTCGATCGATTGTCGAACAGCCGCTCAACAGCCCGGCGTTAGCGGTTCGACGTTCGCGAGAAGACGCGGACTTTCTGGCATCCACCGACACGTGGTTTCGCCCGGCAAGTTTGCGAACCGGACCAGATGGAGCTTTGTATCTGGCCGACATGTATCGCATGTGGGTCGAACATCCAAAGTTCTTGCCTCCTGAAATTGCGGCTCAAATTGACTGGCGAGCTGGAGAGGATCGAGGTCGTATCTGGCGAATCGTGCCAGACAAAACGTCGCAGCGTCACGTTGCCGCCGCACTGCCAGATGACACCATTCAGCTGGCAGAACTGCTAAGCAGCCCCAACGGCTGGACACGCCAGAAAGCTCAGCAACGTTTGGTGGAAGTTTCTGCTGACCCACAAATGCGCAGCGGACAGTCTGTTGATGTTGTGCTGTCCAATCTGGTTCACGGAAACAATCGCCCTGAGAATGCTTCTATGGAATCATCGTTGGCGGAAGCAGCCGTTCGAGCTCTAAACGTGCTGGCAAGCCTGGGCGCATTAGACGAAACGACCTTGCTGGAAGCACTGCAGCATGCGAACTGGCGAGTTCGGAAATCTGCATTACAACTTGCTTCACCGCTGATACACGACAGCTCTGCCGTGCAAAAAGCGGTGGCCGCTGCCGTAAACGACCGGCATCCTCAGGTGGCTTTTGCGGCCATGCAGACGATTTACGACGTGCCAACCAGTGAACTCTCAACAACTGTGGAACTCATTCGTTCTTCCTTCTGGAACGACGTCTGGTTTCAAAAAGCAGCGTTGTCTGTGGCAGACAGACATGCAATCTGGCTGGTCGAAATTCTAAGCCAGCGTTCTGCCTTGCAGGTCGCTGGAGAACTTTCTGAAGGCAGTTCCAGTGATCAGCTGCTGTCCGGCTTATCAGCCGTGGTAGCGGCTCACGGCCAGCTTAACGAAGTCGCTGAGTTGCTGCGAATGTCGGCCGCCACTAACACTTCCGACGTTGACGTGGCAGCTATTGTGCTCGGATTTGAACAAGGCGCCAAACGCAACAAAGGTCCGCTGAAGTATGGCAGCTTCGCAGGTTTGGTGGAACTTCCCAACGAAGACGTAAGCAAAGCGGCGGCGGTGGCTCAGCAGCGAATTCTGAAAGTTGTGGAGGTCGTTTCCAAACATTCGGCACTGCCCGCTGACCGAGCGGCGGCGATGAGGCTGCTGGCCGTTGTTCAGCGAGCCAGCTTTTTGAATCAGCTTCCAGCGTTGCTGAATTCGAAAGAATCGCAGCTCATTCAGCAAGCCGCACTTCTGGTGGTTCGTGAATTCGCAATCACGGACGCACTGCCGGTTGTGCTTCAGCAATTTGAAACGCTGACACCGGCCGCTCGCAAAGACGCCGCGGCTTTGATGTTGCTGCGTCCGGAATCCAGCCTGCAGCTGCTTCATCGCATGGCGGATGGCAGCGTGTCGGCCGCGATTATCGACATCGATCAGCGGTTGAGGTTACTGCAGGATCGGAATGTTCAGGTGCGTGAAATTGCAGCGCAGGTTTTCGGGGGAGTCGTTTCGGCCAACCGCAAAGAAGTGGCTGGCACTTATCAAGCGGCCATCAGCATGGAAGCTTCTAAAACGCGAGGAGCCGTCGTGTTTGAAAAGACGTGCAGCAAATGTCACAAAATCGACGGCAAGGGGCATAGCGTCGGGCCGGACATCAGTGACACGCGTAAACGATCTCGCGACGCTTTGCTGTACGATATTCTGGACCCGAATCGTCGAGTTGACCCGCAATTCAGCGAATATGTGGTTGTGACGACAGATGGTCGCACGTTTAACGGGTTGCTGGTGACCGACACCGACGAACAGATCGTTTTGCGGCAGGCAGAAGGCCGCGAACAAACGATTTCTCGTGCCGACATCGACGAACTTCAGGCAACCAACAAATCGCTCATGCCCGAGGGTATTGAAAAGGACGTCAGCGTTCAGCAAATGGCTGACCTGCTGGAGTACCTGAAGGCTCGATAGCAATTTGCTGAAACGCCTGTTGCGGCTGGATTTTGGCTGCAACGCAGCTTTTGACCGTCAGTTTGCGGCAGTTGCCCGGTGTGTTGTCGCCGTTTGCTTTCCCCGCCAATGGTGTGACGCTAGCATACTTAGCAGCTGTCCGTGATCGTGCGGGCGGCGGACTTGAGAAAGCTGCAAAGGGACGTCATGCGGAAACTTGATTCGCCAACGAAATTCAGTCTACAACTTGTGGTCATGCTGGCTGCGGTGCAGGCGACTTTTGTGAATGCAGGTGCTGTTGCGGTCGCTCAAGCATCTGCAGCCACTCAGACTTCCGCCGCAGCAGCGGAAGCCACTGAAGACGAAGCTCGAGAACAAAAGGTTAACGACCGGTATCTGCAGCTCTTAAAACGAAGTCCTCGCAAAGGCACTTCGCTGGACCGCATTTACGGCTTCCATGTTGATCGAGGCACCTTGGATGCCTATCTGAAATCGCTGGCCGACGAAGTTGCTGCGGGCGACCCGGATGGTGGAGCGTCCATGATTCTGGGCATGATGGAAATGCGCCGCGGGCGAGACGCGGCTTCTAAAAATGCATTCGAAAAGGCTGAACAGCTGCGACCCACCGATGCGATCGCGTCGTGGTATCTGGGCCAGGCGTTAATCGCAACCGGCGAAACATACAAAGCCATCGAAGCTCTGGAGCGGTCGATCAGTCGCGATCCCGCCAAAGCTGATCAACTGGAAATCTTCCAGACTCTGGGGCGAATCTATCAACGAAGTCAGAAAACCGAACAGGCGCTGGACCTGTGGAAGCGTTTCGAAGCAGCATTCCCTGACGATGAACGAGTGCAGGAACAAATCGCCACCACGCTGATTGAAGAAAACGAATTGCCCGAAGCTCTGAAACGTTTGGAAGCGTTACAACAAAACGCCACCGATCCGTACCGGAAAGTACAGTTTGCCATTCAAGCGGCGGAACTGAAGCTGAAGCTTGGTCAGCAGGAACAGGCACTGGCAGACTTCGAAGAACAACTTCAGCAGCTTAAGCCGTCCAGCTGGCTGTTCAACGATGTTCGCAGCAAAATTGAAGCGTCGTTTTTGCGGACAGACGACTATGCTGGCCTGGTGTCATACTATGAAGGCTGGATGACGTCACATCCCGACGACCTGGACGCGATGGCTCGCATTGGCAAGTACCTGGCGATTCAAGGTCGAGCCGATGCGGCCCGCCAGTGGTACGAAAAAGCCATTGCGAAGGGTCCTTCTGACGCCAAACTGCGACTCGCGTTAATTGAACAATTAATCGCAGACGGCAAGTATGCGGAAGCCATCAAGCAGTACGAACAGCTGGTGGAATTCGATCCCGGCAACCCCGATCACATTGAACGCTGGGGCATGCTGTACCTGAAGCATGAAGACCTGTCAGAACAACAACGCACGGCCAAAGCAGCTGAAATCTGGAACAGCCTGCTGAAGCAAAAGCCTGACGACGCCGTTGTGGTCAGTCGCGTGGCCGACTTGTTTCGAGCCGCTTCCATGACGGACGAAGCTCTGACGCTTTACAAGCGGTGTATCGAACTGGCTCCGGAGAATCCTCAATACCGCGAATATCTTGGCGAGTACTACCACATTCTTCAGCGTCCGGAAGACGCCAAATCCACGTGGCAGCAAATGGTGGCGGGCGACCTGCGGACAACGCAAAATCTTGTCCGACTTAGCGAAGTGTACAAAGGCTTCGGCTACAAAGACGAAGCGATGGCAACCATGGAAGACGCCTGCAAAATGGATCCGGACTTTTCTGACCTGATCCGGTTTTCCAACATGTTGCGAGACGCCAAACGCTTTGATGATTCACTGGCGCAACTGGATAAAGCCGAAACACTGGTCGCCAGCCCGGATGAAACTCAGATCATTCTGGAAGAACGCATCAAAAGCTATCTGGAAGGCGGTCAGCTGACTCGCAAGACAGAAGAACTGATCAGCGAAATTGGCGACAAAGGTACGTCCGATCAATGGCGGATTCTGGCCTTGTATCAGGAAGCGTTAAGCCTTCTGCCGGATGCGTCAACTTCTGCCAAACAGGCCGTGCAACTGGCTCCCGAAAGCATTCCGGCCTGGGCCGTGGTTGCCAGAGTAACTGAGAAAGCCGGTCTGCTGACGGAAGCGTCTGCAGCAAACAACAGGCTGACTCAGCTGGATCGCCGCTACAAAACCGAATACCTGAAAAAGATCGCCGACCTTGAACGACGCCTCGGTCGACTGGACGACGCGTTACAAGCGGGCAAAGATTTGATTGCGGCTGCACCGGGAAATCCGGAAAACTACCAGTTCTATGCCGACCTGTGTTTTCAGCTGGGTAAGCCGGAACTGGGGTTGGATGCGTTACGACGATCTGTGCGAGTGAACCCGTCCGACGTGGGATCTTTGATGGGACTTGCGCGAGCTCTGGCAGAACAATTTCAAACACCGGAAGCCATCGAACTGTATTGGCGAGCCTTTCAGAAAGCAGAAGGTTTGGATGACCAGATCAAAGTGGTCCAAACGCTTACCGAACTGTATCTGCGAACAGACACGTTCGACCGCTTGATCAGTCGCCTGGAAAACATGGCCAAAGAACTGAATCAACAGCGAGACATGACCATCTGCCTGGCCAACTGTTATCAAACGGCGGGCGATATCGGGATGGCTACAGAAGTTCTGCAAAGCCTGGTCAGCGAAAACACCAGCGATGTGCTACTGCTGGATGAACTGGCGAAGTTATCCGAACAGGCCGAAGAATATGCTGAAGCGGTTGAGTACCAAAAACAGCTGGTGGCATTAACCAAATCGCCAGACGCAGAAGCTCGACTGGCAAACCTGCTGATTCGTTCTGGCGACCCTGAAGCTGCAGAAGCGTTGTGGGAGAAAGCTCTTAACACCAACGCCGAACCTCATCGACTGATCAAATCCATTGATGGTCTGATTACTGCTGACAAGCTGGACGCTGCAACAAAGTTGTGCGAACAACTGCTAAGCCGCAACAACGAAGACTGGGAAGTGCTGCTGCGATTGGCCGTGATTGATTGGAAGCAGGACAAAAAGGAATCCGCCATTAAACGCTGCGAACAGATTCTGGCATTAAAACTGGACGACGATGCTCCATCGCACGAAACACGGTTCAATCAGTCTCAACGCACGTCTTTCGGTTCCGGTTCCAAAACGACGCAGACGCGGTACCCGGCCGGGTATCCGCAAATGTTTGTTCGAATGCAGATCATTGCACAATTGATTCCTGCTTTGAATCTATCTTCCGGCCGGAACTTCGGCGGCTTACCAGCTGGCGTCGCACCGTGGACGGTGAATGATTTCGCTTCGTGTCGCTATTTAGCGCTCACCATTGAAATGGGATACGCCACCGAACAAAACAGGGCAGAAGAGCGGCTTGAACAGCTTTGGGAGCTCGCCGAATCGTCAATCGAAAAAGATGCTCAACCGGCCTGGGATTACTTCGTTTCCGGAATGTATCAGCAATACTCCGGAAATACAGATCCCGGTCAGATGTGGAAGGCGGGCGAACTGCTGGTGAAGCGATCGGAACCGGAAGCCAAGCTTGTCTATTTGATGTCACTGCAGCAAAGAAGCAGAAGTCAGATTGTTCAGGGCGTAGCCACTGCGGAGCCTGCAGAAACGCTGTCAGAAGAACAACTGGACTTAATGCTGGATGCGTGGAACGTTGTGAATAATGCTCACCCCGAATGGGCGACCTACACCGGTGGTCTGACCATGGTGATTACAGAATTGGAAAACGCCGGTAAGACAGAGAAAGCCGATTCGCTGTTCCAAAATCTTATTCGCCCGGATGCGTCGTTAAGCGAAGTTTCGGCAGCCGCTCAGCTGGCAACGACTCGCGGCGATGTGGATCAAATGCTGGAACTGACACTTCGCATTGCGAAGCTGGAACAAGCGCAGGTTGGCTCCTCAACACGCCGAACCAATACGCTGGCACAATTGGGAATCAGCTTTTCTCAAATGGCTTCAAAGATGGCTGGTGAAACTAAAGACTGGGCTGATTTAGACAAGCTGGTGACGGGGTTTCTGAAAATCAAGGGCGATGCCTACAACTCGTTGACTGCGGCCAGAGGCGGAAATTTATTGAACGCAGCTTCCGCCTCGACAAGCAGCGGCTTCTCCAGCAATTCGCATCATCAAGTGTTTTCAAATGGAAGTCAGGCTTCCTACCGTCAGGTGGAAACGCTGCCAGCGAACAAGTTTCTGTCGAATGCGGACGTGACGTTTCTGGTCAACCTGCACGTGTTGTACACCGATCGACTGCCCGAACTGCGAAGCATGCTGGCCAGGTATCGCAAGGCAGCTGAAGGTACTGCAGCCGTAATGGCGGAACTGGCTATCGCTCATATCGAATTTCTGGCGGGTGCCAAGGAACAAGCTGCCGTGCATCTTGTTAGAGCCGCCGCTTTGGAACCAGACGACGTTTCGCTAAGACTGAACCTGGTTCAGTACTATCAAGCAGCGGGCAACAATGCAGACGCTCTACAACTGCTGGATACGATTGAAGCCGTCGATCAAGGTGTCATGAAAGATCGCGAACAACTGGCTCTCGCGCTGGCCACATCGGTTAACAATATTGATCGAGCGAAACTGGCGGCTGAACGTTTGTTCGGACTTCGTCTGGATGCCAACTTTGCGATGCAACTGTCGACTCAAATGCAACAGCTGGGAATGACAGAAATGTCTGAAGCATTGCTGGCCAGAACTCGACGCACGGCCGGCAACGACGTCGGCACATTGCTGACGTTGATGAACGGATATCGCAGCAAGGGCGACGACGCCGTGGCGGCTCAAATTGCTCATCAGATTATGAGAAAAACATCGTCACGGTCTGCGGGATCATCGAACAGTCGCGATAGCGGCACGTTAACGAATGCCAGAACAGCAGCCGTGGCAATTCTTGGCAAGAACGGACAGCTGGATTCCATGATTGATCGAGTCAAAGATCAGCTGGCGCGTTCGCCAAAATCGATCGATCTGCATCGCACGCTGGAAGAATACTACACGGCGGCAGGACAAACGAAAGAAGCCGCCGAAGTTTCAGAACAACTGGCCGCACTTCAACCTGCCAACGTCGATACGCTTATTCGCATGGCTCAACAACTGGAACGCAGTCGCAATTATTCGGAAGCCTGTGATAAGTATCTGCTGGTCTTCGAAAAGGACACAACGAAATTCAGCCAGAACTATTACCAGTATCTCAGAACCTTCCAAAACGCGAAGCGACTGGGCGACCTGGCAGACATGATGATCAAATCGGATCTGAAGAAATTCCAAAACAACTATTACGTCATCACCGAAGTTGTACAGTATCTGTTTCGTGAATCAGCGCGAGGTAACAACGCGGGAAGTGCAGAACGTAAGAAAGGTCTGGAGCTGTTTGCCGCCGCGTGGGAGGCAATGCCAACCAGCAGGTCTTACATGCTTAGCAACATCAGCGACCACAGTATTTGGCAAACCCCCGAAATGCTGAACTATGCCAAAGAAGGTATGGTGCCAGCCACCTTGCAACAATCCGTGGCACAGCCCTGGAGCGGCATCGCGGATTCAATGAGTTACGACAGCAACGGAATGGTTACGGGGACGTTAACTCGAGTTTGCGATGGACTGAAAACTCCCGAGAGCCTGCAGGAATTTACTGACATCGTGGAAGCGGGAGTCGAAAAGTACACCAGCTGGCACGGGGGAAAAGTGGTTCTGTGTGCGCTGAAGGCGAAGAACAAGCACGTGGACGAAGCGATTGCCATACTGGATCAGTTGAAGGCAGACAAAAACGTACAATACTTGCCGACAAATGTAGTATGGATTCTTAGCTGTATCCTTGAACCCGTCGATCCCAGATTTGATCCGTACATGCTCGAATTCCTGGAGCAAGGGCTGGAGAAAGACCCCAATAGCAACAGAAACAGCAACGGTTTCAGCTATTCGCCATGGCGCAGACTGGCCGTGCTGCACAACAAAGCGGGCAATCGCTCCAAGGCTCGATCACTCGTTCATAAAGCGGTGAAAACATCGGATGTTTCCAACATCGCGAGCAACAATCCAGGCTATCAGGAATATCAGGACCTGCAAAACTATCAAGGGGCGGCAGCACAGCTTCTGGAATTTGGCTTTCCGTTTGATGCGATCGAAATGTACAAAAAGATCACACCGGAACTGGTGGCAGCTGGTTCCCGCTGGGGAGGCAGTTCCAGTCGGGCTGTTGAGCAGGCTCGCACTGCGGAGAAACAGGCTATCGCAAAAATCACTCCGGAAGCTGTATTGGACTACCTGCAGGTTTCGACTGAAGCCGTGGTCACTGATGACTCAGAAAAGAACACTGAATCGTCACGCAAGCCATCAGGTATCGACCTGATGCTGACCGCTCCTGACGATGGAGTGGACGGAAAGATCTCCAGCGTCGTTCTGGACGGACTTTTGGCCGCGAATCTGAAAGCGGGCAAAGATGTCAGCAGCATCAGCGAAGTTCTTCTGAAATATGCATCCGAACCATCCCTTCATGGTCCATCTGCCGCGATTGCCGTCGTTGCCGTTGGAAACAAATTTGAAGACTCAGAACTATTGACCAATGGATTCAAGCGGCTGGGCGAATACCTGAAAGCAACGACAGCGGAAGAAGTTAACACCAGTGACGTGGGCTTGTGGATTGCTGCCAGAATCGCATTGCAGTCTGATTCAACAAAACAGCTTGGTTCTGAACTTGCCGAGCGAGCTAAAAAGGCAGCGGAAGCCGGCAAAGATGATCGCTGGATTATGGCCATGATGAAAGAACGAGGCGACATGGCCATCGCCGCCGGAAACAAACCGGAAGCAGAACAGGCATGGACTCGCTTGCTGGATGCGGTTCTGGCCGACGCCTCTATCCGTAGCGAGACATCCAGCTCCGCCATAAAAGAAAGCGGCACTTCAACGAAGACTGGAAAAACTGGCAGTGCACTTCAGGAACTTCGCGACAAACTTCTGAACAAACCAACGACAATTGCACCGTAGTTTCAGCTACTGCAGCCAACTTCGACAGATCACGCTCACATTTCGACAAGCATCCAGTTAGCGTCTTCTTCAAGATGACGCCGCGCAAAATGCCCGCATAAACTGCGCGGCGCCACTTGTGTAGGGCCGGTTCCCACCGGCCGATGACGGTTAATTAGGCCGGTGGGAACCGGCCCTACATTAACTGAACAAACCAACGACAGTCACGCCGTAGTTTCAGCTACTGCAGCCAACTTCGACAGATCACGCTCACATTTCGACAAGCATCCAGTTAGCGTCTTATTCAAGATGACGCCGCGCAAAATGCCCGCATAAACTGCGCGGTGCCACTTGTGATAGGGCCGGTTCCTACCGGCCGATGACGTTTAATTCGGCCGGTGGGAACCGGCCCTACATGAACAATGGGTGACGACAACGGAGCGTCTCGGCGATTCAAACGTCCTACCCGCTTCACCTTCCTAAGCCACCGGGTCAAGGGCGAAGCCCAACGCCGTGAAGGATTTTTGAGCTAAAAACCAATGAGTGAAAGCGAGACATCGCAGTCTGGAGTTTGGGTGCGTTCAAGTCACGAATTGACGCCAGGTGATAGCCACGGGCGAGCCCCTGGAACGGCATTAGACCGTCGTTTTCAGTCCTGAAGGGACGACAGGCAGCAACGCGAAATGATACGCCTACCGTCCCTTCGGGACTTTCCGTCTGACTTTTTGCAAACCACGGGCTCGCGCCCGTGGCTACTACCTACCGTCTCTTCGTAACTGAAACGCATTCAGCATTAAAGCCTCTTCTCCATGTCAATCAGTGTTTTTGCTTTTGAAAATCCCTACACCGCGTTGGGCGAAGCCCTTGTGGCGGATAATCGGAATCGCCGTTGCGAATGGTTGAATCAGACGTTTGTGGCGGCGTGATTACCGGTACGAATTGCATACGTGACAAACGTGAATCACGGCGAACAGGATTCGTGCGGAGTTCGCACACATTTCGCGCAAGATTCCGTTTGTGAGGTAAAGTTGCCAACTGGCATCATTCAGCCCCTGGCTGAAACAATCATAAGCTTTTCACCGTTAAACGTGAGCTGCGATTTTGTAGTCAGGCGTCGTACGTTGCCCATTAGAAGCGGAAGCAGTGTTGTGAAAAATCTGCTGCGAAAACTTTGGAATGATCAAGCGGGCATGATTGTCTCGTCGGAGATCATTCTGGTGGGAACAATTTTGGTGCTCGGTTCAATCGCCGGCTTAACCAGCCTGCACTACGCATTGAACGCAGAACTGAATGACGCCGCAAATGCCGTCGAATCAATGGGTGGGGGTCGGGGTGACACTTATTCTTTGTCTGACAGCGAAGGAGTTCCGGAAGTTTCAGGAGACGGAACCTTTTGATATTTCCGCGTTGGCTGTCAGATGATCCCTTAAACGCTGCTGAGCTTGAGCTGAAGCACAATAGCGTTGACCCACAAGGCTCCGAGTGCGTTACTTCGCACTCGGAGCTTTTTTTGTTTGCTGTCGCCATCACACTTTCGCTAAGGAATCGCGATTTGCATGTGAAGCTTTTTCGCCGTGCAATCGGGTTAGACTTAGCTTCCCAACAAGGGCTTCGCCATTGACCCGGTGGCGTGGTTGGCTGGAAGACATGGAACGTTCTAATCGCCGAGCCGCTCCGTTGTCGCTACGGCCAACAGGCGCGCACTGTACGCCCATCATTTTGAGTAAGACTTCAAGCCCCGCCGGGGGGCGCGTACGTCGATCCAAATTCGGCCACGCATCACGCGGCATTTTGACGAGCATCTATTATTAGTTGCCGAAGCCCATGACGCCCAGCCAGCGGCGACCTTTGGATCCGGTTTGCTTCTCTGCGTCGGCCCGACCTTCAATCTGGCCGTCGGCATTTAACGTAAGCCCCATAACGCGAGCATTCAATTCCAGCTTGCGCCGCGTTTCTTCAAGATGCGACAGTTGCCGTGAAACGCGGGCTCTCTCCAAAGACAGTTCCAGTTCGCCCAGTCGCACCTGCTGGTCCAATGCTTGCAGGCTCAGGTCAACTCTGGCGGCAGTTTCTTCCGGAAGACTGTCCTTCAGTTCGCGAAGCTGAGTTGCGTTAAGTGTTTGCCGCGAACGAAATTTTCTTTGCAGCTGGCCAACCATTGTGGCAATCACGCGTTCCTGATCCAGAAACGCAGAACGCAGTTGTTCTTCGTTTAGCTGCGTCGTGTCCGGTGGAGTGTAGTCGTCATAGATAGCGAAATCTTCATCCAGTTCGGCTGCCTTCGCCTGAAGAATTTCTGCTGGAAGATCAGAATTGGATGCTGATTTTCCGTTGTCGGAACCCGAATTGTCGCCGGTGTCTTTGATGTATGCGCTACGGATCTGTTCCCAGGTAGAAGGTGTTGCCGGGGCATTGTCTTCAGCAGCAGGCGGACGACCAGGGTTATCCAGTCGTTCGGCAATCAGGTCTCGGGCGGATGCCGCTTTGGTTTCGGGCGTCTGCTGAAGTTGATTCGAAAGCGATTTCTGCAGTTCCTGAATTGATGAAGCCATGGTCGTCATCGCTTCGTTTTGCCGTTTCAGTGCCTCGTGCACGGTCGACATCAGAGACTCGTTCTTTTCTGCAATCTCGTTGCGGTTTGCGGCAAGGTGTCTGGCCAGCAGTTCGGCCAGTTCACTGCTCGACGTGCTTTGCGATTCCACTGGTTGTTCGCTGGTCAATGCGGCAAACTTTGCATCCAGTTCGTCGATGCGGCTTAGAATCCGGCTGGCCACCGTTTGACTGGGTTTGGCGTCGGCGTTTGTCGAACGTGCTTTTAGTTCATCGCTGCCGGCTTCCGGCAGATTGTTTGCAAGGTTCCTGGCAACTCGCTTAGCTGCGGTTTCTTGTTTGGGAGCTGAATTTGGCATGGTACGGAATTCTATCGTGGATCGATCCAACGTTTCGGCCAGCGAACTGTCGAAAATCTAACTATGATGTGGTGAAAACGTAGGTCACCAATTGACGCAAAAAAGAGTCACCTGAAGCCAGCTGTTAACATTCGCGAATAACCTTATTCCAGTTGTGCCGGATGTGACGAATAGCGCAAAATGTCGGCACGGAGGTGGTTTTCGTCGCACTTCAGGCACCTGAGTATTGGGTCCGAACGCAAGCGGGCGGCCTTGTTTAGCGTCCGGAAATATCGGGATGCCAGGCGAGCGATTGCCCGCTGCTTGTACATGTACGGTTGCGATGTGTTCACTAGTCAGTCAACGCTGGTGGCCTTACGCGTTGACTGCATTTGAAATCTGTTTTTGATTTTGTTCAAAAGCTTCAATCCGGCGAAATGTAACGTTTGTTGGTCACCATGTATTGAAGCTCGAAAATTTCAGGAAAGTACGCTCGTGCGAAAGTTGATTCTGACGTCCTATGCGTTGAAAAATGGTCGCTGCGAACTTGCTGCCGAAGATCTTCCCGTTGTGTTGGGTAGAAGTCGGCACGCGGATATTTCTATCGACGACGAATTGCTAAGCCGCAAACACTGTGAGATTGTGATTAACGATCTGGATCAGTTTGAGGTTCGTGACCTTGAATCAACCAACCTGACAATCGTGAACGAACGCGATACGGAATCTCACGTGCTTCGAACGGGCGATCGCATTTTGATTGGCGACACAGAGATTGAAGTGGAAGTCGTTCTGGCAGAGCGGGAAATCAGCGAGCAAACCACGCGAGATCTTACCGTCCTGCCACGAAACATCGATGAAACTCTTGGCGGAAAATAGCCAGATGCGGCCCGTTCGCTGATCGTGCCGCAGTCGGTGTGTTGCCCAAAGGGAAAACCCGCTACACTTCCTGCTCGAGAACTGGATGACAGGGATCGCGTTATTTTGGGCTACTATAACTGCGAAACGAGACGGAGTTCTGGAGATGACGTTTACCAAACGTTTGAAGACGCACGCATATCCAATCAGCAAAAACTCACCATCAGCAGCCAACCGGCAGCACTGTCCGGAAATCACACAACCAGATTTTTATTCTGCCACACATCCGCCTAACAGGCGAGACAGTTGTAGCAATCGTGTTTTTTCAGTGTTGCTGGGAATTATCTGCGTTGCCCTTGGCACTGCTTCTGCCAATGCTCAAAAACCTGGCATTCTGGTGCCCGCTGGTTTTCGAGTTGATCATTATGCCGATGACGATTTGGCTCACGATATTTGCTCTTTAACAATCGACAGCAAGGGGCGAGTTGTTGTTTCCGGACCAGGCTACGTGCGGATTCTGATCGATTCCGACAACGACGGCAAAGCGGACACGTTTACTCAATTCGCGGATGGCCCCGTTGCGGGAGCTCAGGGCATGCACTTCATGGGGCCACACCTGATTTGCACCGGCGACGAAGGTCTGGTGATCTACTACGACAACGATGCAGACGACAAAGCCGACGGGCCACCCACGACAATTCTTAAGATCAAGTCGGGTAACGAACACGACGTGCATTCCATTCAACGCGGCCCGGATGGCTGGTGGTACATCATCGCTGGCAACATGGCAGATGTTGACGCCAGCTATGCAAAGTTGGCAACGTCGCCCATTAAGAATCCGACAGCAGGAGTGTTGATGAGGCTGAGGCCCGATTTCTTTGAGGGCGAGATTGTGGCCGATGGCTTACGCAACGCCTACGATTTTGCGTTCAACCCGGCCGGCGATCTGTTCACCTTCGACAGCGACGGCGAACGAGATGTGTCGTTGCCTTGGTATCAGCCTTGCCGAGTTATTCAACTGACACCTCGGTCTAATGCCGGTTGGGTGTCGCGAAGCTGGAAGCGTCCGGGCTATTTTCCCGATATGCCACCGGTCATCGCCGACTTCGGTCGCGGTTCTCCAACGGGTGTCGCCTGTTATCGTCATGTGCAGTTTCCCAGCCGTTATGATGGAGCATTGTTTGTGCTGGACTGGACGTTTGGTCGAGTGCTCGCAATTTCCATGACGGAAGAAGACGGACTTTGGAAAAGCACTCCAGCGGTCTTTGCCAAAGGCACCGGCAATTTCGGATTCGCTCCCACAGACGCCGAAGTTGCGGCGGATGGAAGCTTATTTGTGAGCGTTGGAGGCCGAGGCTCACGTGGCAGCGTGTTTCGATTTGTGTACGCGGAAAACGAACAGCGGCTGGCCCCGCAGTTGGCGGACGGTGCGACTGCTGTCGAATCGCTGAATTTTGTGCTTGGCATGCCGCAGCCTCAAAGCAGCTGGTCGCTGGCAAGATGGCAGCCGGTGGCCATTCAACTGGGAGAAGCGGCGTTTGTTGCAGCGGCATTGGATGAAGGTCGCCGCCCGATTCAGCGCGTGCGAGCGATTGAGATTCTGACGTCGCTGTTTAATGGACCTGATCCTGCCACTGCACAACGCCTGACGAATGCTCGGTCTGTGCCTGTTCGAGCTCGCACGGCCTGGTCCGTTAGTCGCAGCAACCCAACGTCTCCTAATGCTGACGTGTTGTTTGAATTGTTGGACGACGAAGACCCATTGGTGATTCGTTCTGCATTGGAAGCACTGACGACTGTGCAGGATGAACTGATACTTAACAAATGCCTGCCCAGAATTGCCGTTGCGCTGGGATCTGAAAGTGTTTCTGTTCGGAAGTCTGCCGCAAACGTGATTGCCAATCTGAATCAAACGCAGCGTGACCAGGTCGCTCAGCTAACAGAAGTCAGCCTGCAGGCAGCGGTGTGGCTGGCAATAGGGGCCACGCAGCGATCAGAAGACGCGGACCCGGCCAGTCTGGCTGTCGGTATCGCAGCACTGCAGCAAACAGACGCAACAACAGAACAAAGGCTGGAGGCCGTAAGGCTGATTCAGCTGTCGCTTGGCGATGTCGGTCCTGCGGCAGGCGTCGTTGCGGCTTTTGAAAGTTATACGGCGAAAGCAGACTTAAATTCCGGCGGGCTGCCGCTGGCCGAATTGCGGGTGATGCTGGCCAGTTCGCTGCCTTCCGGCGACGTAAATCTGGACAGTGAATTGATTCGGACAATCGCGATGCTGGGTTCCACCGATCGACCGTTGATTGGCAAGTTGCTGGCCACCATCACGCCACCTGCCAGCGCCGCACCTGCCAGCGCCGCACCGTCCAGTCCCACGGCAGACATCCATCGAATGGCAGCCATCAGTCGTATTCAGGCGGCTCGCACAGCGGAAGAATCATCAGCGACTGCCGCTGCATTGGTGAACCTGGAAATCAAGATTCATCAGCAAAACCTTAAACAGGATTCCAACTGGGAAGACCGCGTTAATGAGATCTTCGACGCTTTGTCCGTCGCTGATCCGATGATGCCCAGTAAGCTTCCCGATCAGCGTGGATTCGGACTTCCGGGACACGTGATGTTTTTAAGGAAGATTGCTCCCGATAAAACTCAGCAGGCCATTGACAACTTTGCCGCTAGAATTCAGGCAGACCCGGACTATGAATGGTCGCGAGACGTGGCGTTTGTATTGGCACGCAGCAGCAAAGCCGAACACCTGGAATTGGTTCGCGGCCAACTTCAGAATCCGGCAATTGTGGACGCTGTTTTGCTGGTCATGTCCAGAGATCCGCTGCCGGCAGATCGCGGCATCTATTTGCAGTACCTGGATTCCGTTCAGCTAAACGCCGTGGAAGCCAGCTTAACGGCATTGCTGAAGCTACCTCGCACCAGCGACGCGGCAGAACAATTTACCTTGCTGAATGCGGCTCGCAGATTGAATCACGACAAGCGGGAGTTCGGTTTGCGAGAAAACGCGATTCGCCTGCTGCAGAACAATCTGGGGCAGAGTTTTGCGTTTACGTTTGGCGAAGAGGGACACAATCAGCAACTGGAAGCCATTGGTCGATGGGCCGATTTTCTGAAGTCACGTTATCCGGACTTCACGCCCACGCTGGCGGCTGGTCAGGATGCTGCGGCTGTGCTGGCGATGCTGCCGGATGTTGAGTGGGATGCAGGCGACGCGTCGGCTGGCAAACAATTGTTTACAAAGCTGACGTGTGCCAAGTGCCATTCCGGTCGAAAAGCTTTGGGCCCCGATCTGCAGGGTGTCGCCAAGCGGTTTGCTCGCCCCGATCTGTTTGTGGCAGTGGTTGACCCCAACCGTGACGTTTCGTCTCAATTTCAAATGACAACAATTGCCACCACGTCGGGCAAAACGTATTCTGGAATGGTTGTTTATGAATCTGTGGATGGCCTGATTCTGCGAGACGCGGATCAGAATAGCTATCGAATCGAAGCCGAAGATATAGAATCAAAGGTCAAGGTTCGAGCATCGTTAATGCCTGCCGGACTACTGAAGAACGTGTCAGCTAAAGATCTGGCCGACCTGGACGCTTACATGCGAGACCTTTAAGCTTGTGCCAGCCAATGTGTTTAATCTGAATGACATGCCGGTGATGTGTGTTTTTTGCTTGAAGGGTCAGTCGGGAAATAAGATCCCGACTTGTCAGACATGAGATTCGCCCGGATTGGTCATGCTGTAGACGCCGGAAACTCTGTTCAATTTTCGGCGTCGTTGCACGTTGCGTTGATTGAGTCACGGAACGAAGACATGTGATAGCCTCGGGTTTCAACCCAAGGTTGGCTGCCGTTGGACGAAAGTAAGCGGCAGAGCGGCGACTGTACCTGACACAACAGCTGGACACCGCCAGTTGTCTATCAGCCGCACGGCGTTAGCCGCGGTTCTTTTGTGATTGGACAAACCGGGGCGAACGCCCGACGGCTGATGTGGCTGACACAACAGCCGGACACCGCCTGTTCTCTATCAGCCGCACGGCGTTAGCCGCGGTTCTTTTGTGATTGGACAAACCGGGGCGAACGCCCGACGGCTGATGTGGCTGACACAACAGCTGGACACCGCCTGTTCTCTATCAGCCGCACGGCGTTAGCCGCGGTTCTTTTGTGAAAGGTTTTGGCTCGCAGGAACCAGCCCTGATCGTCCGGTTCGAGCTCTCCGTCGTCACAAGGCAGCATGATTTGCAGCAGCCAGCCACATAGATGCAGTCATAGATGTTTGTGAATCTGGAAAGAGTGGCGGTGGTTGGAGCGAGGTACGAGCGAAACCCCGGTTTTTTTTCGCAAGCTCAGTCCAAACACGGCCACCCATATTCAACCATCGCCAATCGGCCACAATCCGTGACCGCAGCCAGCGGCATAGATGAGAAGTCCTGAAGAGGCTGTGAATTTATAAAGTGCGGCAACTTGTCAAAGCATTTGTTTACCTGCCGCACTTCAAAATGCCAGATGTTTCAGATCGTCAACGCCCATAAAGGAAAGCTTCGGCAAGTCGAAGCACTCCAAAGAATCGGTTTGCAGTCTCGCAGGCACACAAGCAAAGCCAGTCTGTTTCGCTGACTGCAAGCGACCACCGATTCAAGACGTCTGAGTCGTCTGGAACCAGCAAACACCCAAACCACTCAGCCAGGTTTAGGGCACAACATCGTCACTATGAACATTGCGCGGACTACTGCCAATGCGACTCCCCCAAAAACGTCCGTCCGTTTCTCAACCGCCCAACCATTCCACGCACAAAAAAAGCCCCAGTCCGATTCTTCGAACTGAGGGCTTTTCCGGTCTTCGACGTTAGGCGAATCCAGATTATTGAGTGTCAGAAGGAAGGTCGGCACGGTATTTAATTAGACGCTGCCAATCAAAGCTGCCGGTTCCTTTATCGTACGCGTTAAGCAATTCGGTTCGATCAATCACAAAGACAGCTCGCTGCTCCCAGCCCGAATCGTTGGTTTCGTTGTTGTCGCCATCGACGTCCAGGCCCATGCGGCTGCCCACTCGAATCAACCCGCTGGCTGGGTCCTCGTAGGCTTTGAAGTAGGCCGCTGTGCCGTAGACGATAAACGAATCACTGACTGTGGTTGAGTTGTTGTACAACTTCCCAAGAATTTGATGTCGTTCTCGCTGACTTGTTGCCGTAGACACCAAATCAGGGTTGTGATGGAATGTAGAATTGCCAACTTCAAGCCAATGGCGATTGGTGGTCAAGTTGCCATCCTGCACATCGGCATTGAAACGCCGAAGAATCGTCTCATCGATAGACGTATCGCTTCCGGAAGTTCCGCCAACAACAGACTTGCGATATCCGGTAGACCGGAACGGGCGTGCATTCGGTGTTCCGGGAAGCCAAAACGAAGTTGTCGAAGTCGTGATTGGGTTATAAGCAGTCACCGCTCCGTCGCGTTCAGCAATGAATTCAAACCAGTGGTCTTTGTACGTGCTGGTAATCGCTCCACTTGTGTCTCGAGCCACCGTGGTACCGGTCACTGTTGTTGAAGAAGAGGACATATATGGCATGAACTGGTTATCAAGGTCAACTCCAGATCCGGCGTTCCCTGGCACGTTGTAGACTGGCACGTCGGCGAAGAATCCGTTGTCGATTAAACCGGCATACACTTCGATGTGACGAATCCCATTCAGGTTCACCTTACCTGGCAGGCGAAGTCTGGTGAGATAGTCGCCAAGCATAGTGTTTACACGCGAAGGCACTTCGACAAACTGCAAAAGCCGGTACCACGCGTTATCGTCGACATCGTTGCCTTGAGGTAGTACGTCAGGCTGCAAAAACATGGCGACAGCATTTCCTGCACGGTCAGGATTGCCATCTGGGTCAACCGTACCGACGGAAGCCGACATCTGCTGAGCTGGAGCAAATCGCATTCGCTGCAATCGCTGAGTCAGCAGGTTGGGTCCCACAATCGGAACGTGAAATAGCTCCACGACGGAAGCAAAGTCTCTGTCGAAGTGAGGCTGCCACAAGCTGAACGGAGCGGAGGCATTTCGGTCGTTGCTGTTGTCAATTGTGTTGTAACGACTGTCTGCAGCAGCGGCTGGATGACCAGTTGCAACAGCGTCTGTAGCATCCAATGGTTCATCGCGTTCGTCGCTGCTAAGTTGCGTGAAGTCAGCCGCAGCGGTGTAAGTTCCCATGTTATTGGTGAAGTTGAACAGGTCTTTGAATTCAACGCGAACGCGGTCTACTTCAACCCACGGGTTTTCCGCAAGCGGAGCCAATGGCAGATTTGGATTCAGCCTTCTTCTTAGAACAACTTCGAAGCCCTGACCAGTGGCACTGCTTCCAATCGCATCGTTAGGAGCCGCCGCAAAGCCAAACTTTTGATTGCCGTCGTACGAGACGCCTCCGGTTTGATACGGAATATTCTGAAGGAAACGACCTTTGCTGGTGTCGTTGACGTCGTAAACATATCGAGTGTCGTGAGAGGTGTGGATTGTATCCAGATAGCACTTGGGGGCCTGACCGCCAGCTGTGATTGGACTTGCAGCAACATCCGGAGAAATGAGCGGGTAGTTTGCTGCCGCACCGGGTTGAAGGTACAGATCGGCTGTACCTACTCCCAGTGGGTCTGTTCGCAGAGAATCACCTGCCGTCGTATTGGCAGTTGTAGCCATACCGATCGCCACGCGGGCACCTCCGGAAACGTCTGGATTGCCATCCATGAAGCTCATGGTTTCGGTCAATACGGTCGCCTGAGGGTCTGCCAGATTGCCGCCGTTTCGGTCAACGCGAGCAATCTGCCAGATTGCCTGTTCTGAGTTGCCAGTGCTGGCGTTGCCGGTGACGCCGTTGACGCTCATCGGAATCGGGTAAGGTTGATTGTTCTGAAGTTCCAGATGCAGAACGTAACGGTCTTTGCGTTCCGTGTCTGGATTGGTCAGGACAGTGCCACTGCTGTTGTCATCGAACATGGTCGCCGGATCATTTGCCATGCCACCAAGTTTTGCAAAGTCTTCCAAACGTACGGCCAGCACTTCGCTGAATGATAACTGCTGTGCTTCCACACCAAACACGACGCCACGAGTTACTGTATCCAGTGGGTACAGTCCAAGGTCCGTTTCTGCTCCGTTGGAAAGCGTGCCGGGGTCGTCTGTATAAGCATCATCGTCCAGGTTCCAGCCATCGCCAAGGTTCTTGTCGTATTCGAACTTGGTTATTACGTCGTCGGGGTCCATGGCATCAACCATGTTGACAGCAAACTGAGCCATGCGACGAAGTTCGGCGTGTGAGTAGATACCAAGCCCAGAGTTATCCCCCGTTGAATTCTTAATGTTGCCTCCAGACACCTCGCCATCACCAATTGTGTACAGCAAAACATAGATGTCACGAGCCAATTGCTGCCGATCTCGACGAGCCCAGAATTCTCGATCTGCCAGATTTCGTGGCGGGAAGTTTTTCAGCGCCGTTGTTCCTGCAGCCGTGCCAACGGTTGGAACTGTCGTTACTCCAGAAGCGAACGCGGTTCCAGCCGAGTCGGTTTCAGTCGCGTACGGGTGTTCCGTCAGCGGACGAAAACGCATGCCGGCTCGTTTGATGTAGGCAAGATATTCAGGAGACGATTCCAGTGGAGTGTCGGACGTTCTGTTGACGTCCAGAATGTGGTTGATACTTAGCGGAAGCTGGTTGATTAAGTCACGTGCTTCACCTGCTTCGGATCGCAGCAGTCGACGCACGACAGCTCGGAAGGGATCGCCGCCTACAATAGGATTCGCTGGGTCAAACGGCCGGAATGGCGGCACACCTGTTGGACCGCCAAATTGAGGCGGAAACTCACCTTTTCCATCACTATCTGTATCTGCCGTCCATTCAAACCATCGCGGACCGTCGTCGCCCGAACCGCCGTCGCTGACCAGGTTTGGTCCCAGGTCGTGACGATGCATGACTGCCCGCAACGTATTGCTGATCGTTGTGAAGCGTTCGGAGATGTTGGAGCCGGGGGCAAAAGCTGAGACGGCCAGATTGTTCAGGCGGTCGCTTAATGTGGTGATTGAACTACCACTATCTGTTGAACTCAGGTGCGCGGGAACAGTGTCAGCGGGCGAGAACATTGAATCGTCGGGACGGACAGCCATGTCGATATCGTTGACCATCTCCAGAGGGTCTTCGAATCCAAGGTTGTAACGTGGCTGATTCACAAGGTTGTCAGCTGTTGTTGTCAGATCCTGGTCGCGGCCTCCCATGTACTTTGGATCGTTGAAGAGTACTCCAACCTTCCCAACCAGTGAAACTCCGTTGTATCGAGGCCAGCGTTCCGGGCGAGTTCCCACGTCTTGGAACATGTCTGTAATTCGTGGGTCACCGGCAAGTGAGGTTCGTCCGGTACCACCAATATCAAGCGGATGAATGAAGCCTCGCTTCACGCCCAGATACTGGCTGGCAATGCCTTCCAGTGCATTGCCGTTATCATCGAATCCCTTGCGACCACCAAACGACACAGCGTCAGTTGTGGCAGTTACTAAATCGCCAGCTCGGCCCGGTCGAGGCAGGCTCCAGATATCGCGCCCGTTATTGGCATGGTACCACAAAGCGCTGGCGTCACCCCAGCGACCGTCCAGAACGTTTCCTACCGAATCGATTCGACCAGTCGTCAAAAACACCAACTCCATATTTGCCTGCTCAAGCCGATTGGTTGGAGCGGCCCCAAACCACAACGGGAACGCTCCGTCACCAGAAAGCGTATCCGTGGGGGGAGCGAGAGCCCAGATCGGACTGACTTCGTGAGGTCCCAGCCCCTGATTTGATGTCGACAACAATGTTGTCGACATATCGCTGCTTCCACCAGCACCTGCAACCTGGCCAGTCAGCTGCTCAGCGCGGTTTAAGGCAGTCAGGTTGCCATGACTGTTGAGGTCAATTAATGCTCCCAGGTCATAGATCGTGAAGGAGTGCATGGTGACATAAAGCTCACCGCTTGATGTTTCCTGAACGGGGTACGCCAGGTCCAGCCAGATACCTTCAAAAACACCGTCTCCATCGTTGTCCTGATCCAGACGCATGTTGGCGCCATCCGGACCGCCGGGTGTACCAGTCAGGTGCCCCGTGTAGGCTCCCAGGCGGCCAAATTCCGGCGGATTGACGTCTTCGTTGGGACGCAGTGGAAATGCACCAATGGTCCCCAACAAGCCAGCATCAGCGGCGTTTGTGGCGTCAATGTATCGGCGGACAGCAGTTCCACCAGAAGTGAATCCCGCGATGTGATGTTCACTCGGACGGAATGATCTCAAAGCATATGTTGGATGGCCCGTTGCTGTGGAGTGATCGTACCAGTCTGCATCGGTTGGCGCATCGTTGCCGCCGTTACCATTCGCCGTGCTCGACTTCATCAGCCCGGGACGAAAGAAGCTGGGAATGAAGACTGGAACACGTTCATAGCGTTGGGAGGCCGGCGTATGTGCAGCGCCATTATCACGAATGCCCCACCCGCGATGGGCCAGGAACAGGTTGTTGATGTCGGGATAGGTGTAATCCACATCGGGTTCAGGGAACGCACTGCCGGCACCACGAGCTGTCGTGATGTCTCCTTCGCCCACCCCAAATTGAGAGCTGCTCCACGCAGCTGGTGACGAAACAAAGTTTAATGGGTTCCGCTCAGGCGCGGAAAAAGTGTCCCCGGTGCCGTCATAGTCATTGTCAACAACTGGCAACCCGGCTCCGTTGTACACGATTCGAACACCAGAACCAGAATGCGGAACAGCGTCATATCCAACGGTCCCTCTCAGCATGGAATGGCGTTGTCGCGGGTCCCAAAGAATGCTGCCTTTTTGATTGTTGGTTGGCCCCGTCAGAATCTGCTGCAGGCCCCAGGGGAATGGATCGTCCGTAATACTGATGTCCGCCTTAGCGGCTTCTGAAAAGTAGTCAGCGGCAGCGCGTTCCTGGGCTGAGAAGGTATAGAAGACCATTCCCGTAAATGCCAGAAGGCCAAGCAGCGCCAGAACGATCAGCAGCGTTGAGCCGCGTCGAGGTTCTGCGTGCTTTGATTTTTGAAGTGACGTACGTTTCATAGTTCCGGCTCCTAAGAGTTCACCGGCGAAAGATTCAGGAAACCTGAATCTCAGCAACGGACTGTTGCGTAATGACGGGGTCGTTTAGCACGACTGTTAGCTATTGGAATTTACCGTTCAGTTGTGACGGGCAACACAAGTGCCAGCTGCCGCAACTTCTCGGTCTTCTGATCATAGAATTGGACGGTCACGCGAATCGAACGCAGTGGTCGTCGATTGTCGATTGATCGCCAAACGGCAGGAGTACCTGCGGCCAATGCGTCCTGGCGATCTGAAAACCGCTGCCCTGCCACACTTGGAAACGCTGGTGGTGCAGAACCTGCGTATCCGTCCTGCACGCATACAAATGCAATTTGAAAACCCTGGCTGGGAATTGTATCGATATCCCAGTCGAAAGTTCCCACAGGTGCGTTGTCCACGATTGGCGCAAACACCACATCACCGACGGTATAATTGTGGTAAATCCAGTTGGTGGGATCGATGTCGGAAAAATCACTCGGTACCCAATAGCCTTTGTTCTTTTGATTCAGACCTGTCTCTGGATCGAATTCGT
>ERZ887851.263-NODE-263-length-54432-cov-46.663019_pt1 | contig 54432 bp, 47 predicted proteins | sample MGYA00521100_ERZ887851 | MGnify/ENA primary metagenome ERZ887851 (study PRJEB32303, sample SAMEA104408602) | aquatic metagenome | biome: Brackish water; feature: Pelagic; material: water | place: Baltic Sea | collected 2014-06-06T16:11:00 | depth 11,444 m ... | reverse complement strand
ATGGTCCCAACATTTAAGTGGGGTTTCGTACGCTCAAACTTTTCTTTGGACATTGTTGGCCTCTCCTTCGTTCTACTTAATACAACTTTGATTACTTTAGCCTTAACGCATCAAACCGACTGCCTTGCGACCTCCAAGCCCTACTAGGCCTTGAGCATAATTACTCGCATCCTAACGACTCTATCTACAACCTTTTTTAGCCCTAAATTCTTTAAACCCTGAATTGGCAATTTTAATCACTGCTTTCTGCCAAAAATATTTTTAACGCCTAATCACTCAACGAATTCCGCCCCACTTCATTATGGAGCTCATAACCGGATTTGAACCGGTGACCTCTTCCTTACCAAGGAAGTGCTCTACCAACTGAGCTATATGAGCCTGCATTCCAACCACCCTTCGAGCAACGCCTTAGCAGCTTGGAGCGGGTAGCGAGAATCGAACTCGCGTCATCAGCTTGGAAGGCTGGGGTTCTACCACTAAACTATACCCGCTAACTCTGCAAAACCGCGGCCTCTCCGTCGCCGCTCGTATGCGCCGCGCCGATCGGCTTTCGCCTCAATCCTAAAACCTCTTTTCCAACGCAGTGCCTCATTTCAGAAACATCGCCTTCGCGGCCCAGTCGTCAGCCGCCTCAAACCAGGGCGAACCTTCAATGTCTTGGCCTACCCAAAACCCTTACTAAACCAGCCTAATATGGTGGAGGGGGGCGGATTCGAACCACCGAAGCTTTCGCGTCAGATTTACAGTCTGATCCCTTTGACCGCTCGGGAACCCCTCCGATTTTGCGGCGCTAAATTCTGCCAGTCGAAACTGTCATTGTCAACGCTAAAAACAGGCACGGCCTGGCAATAAATCCATCCGCACCCTTATTGTTATCTTCACACCTTGTATTATAGACATCCGAGTTAGGTCAGTGGTGAGCCTATCGCTGACTTTACAGATCTCCTGAGCCGAGTCTTCAGAGCCTCGTCGGCCTTCTCTTTAGAACCTGTTCTTCCTTTTATCATCGATATTCACGCTGCGCGACCCACCATAAACGTCAGGTCGTCGGGACATGCCATCATGAGGACCATCGACAGCAGAGCAGTTTGGTGCCGCCACCAAGAGTCGAACTCGGGACCTACTGATTACAAATCAGTTGCTCTACCAACTGAGCTATAGCGGCACAGGCGGCAGATTGTAAGCCAATCGAAGTCCTTCGTCGAGACGCAGTATCGATAATTATGAAAAGAATGCGAATTGCCCCTCAATTAGAATTTTGCTTAGGGCTCTGGGCAGGATTTTCGAGAAACCGTTGGCGCCATGAGACCCGCCTGCTGCAAGGCCTTGATCCAATCGATCTCCGCATCCGCCAGCTGAAGATAACTTATAACATCCGATAGACTTGCCGAGTGGATCGCAAGACTTGCCTGATCAGCAACTGGTATGACCTTAACAAACCGCTCAGCGGCGCCATAAGACGAAAAAACGCCAAGGGATACACTCTTTGCCAAAGGTCCATCGGTCATAACAAAACTATCCACTCCCTGATCGCGGAATTCTTTGAGTAATTGGTATGCCGCATTCAGAGACTCAAAAGGCCCCGCGTAAACCCGAAACTCCGGGGGACCGTCTAGTGCCAGCTTTGACTCAGTAAACTCCTCGGTCACCCAATTATCGGCGGGGATACCAGGCTTGAGCGCGTCAATTTTTGCACGCTCATCCTCTGAGAAGGGCCCAAGTAGGACGCACGTTTTTATCGCCGACTGCAGATCGACCACCGCCTCCAGTGACGACGCGGCGCCAAAGGACGCGCTGCCTGCTGGCTCAGACTCAGCCAAAGCCGCTTTAACGACCAAATCTGAAGTTTGATTTGGACGCTCAACCATAATCTCGCGCGCGGGATCAATGGCTAGCCCCTTACCGGATCCATTCATCTGTCGAACCTGATCCGCCCGCCAATCTAGCGTGACCACGCCAAGGACCAAGACATTTAATATCAGCAGAACCCAGACTGACCTTTGAATCGGACGCTTTATCATTTACAACTCCGAACCTCTTAAACTGACTTCACCGGCGTTAAAGGCCCGCAGATCGCCTTCAACATCGAGCACTAAACGCCCAGTCATATCGATCCCATCATCTCGACCCGTCACCACCTCATCCCCTTGCAACACCCTAACGCTTTTACCATAGAAAAGGTCTAGCGAGGCCCATCGCGCTTGATACTGCGACATCATAACCGGCGAAAACTGTGACAGCACGGTATCAATTGCGTCAATGAACCGAATAGCAAGCTCCGTTCGGCTGACCAGTTCGCGCCCTAAGGCCACAGCCATTTGATCAATCTCCTGAAAACTTGGGGCTACCGTCACATTCAAGCCGACCCCAACACAAACCCGACTCGAACGTCCCGGAAGCTGGTCTAATTCGATCAGTACGCCACCGAGCTTGCCAGCCTGGGTTACCAAGTCGTTGGGCCATTTCAGCCCAACCTCTTCAAAACCCAGATCTCGAAGAACTTGAGCCAATTCAATACCGATCACGACACTCAGTCCCCCTAACTGGTTCATGGCCAAATCAATGTCGCCGATAAAAGATAGCGCCAAGTTTTGACCAAACGGACTCACCCAAGCCCTGCCCCGCCGACCTCGGCCAGCGCCCTGCATTTCCGCTACACAAGCCAGCCGGTTTTTCGATGGCGGCTTCGCCATCAAAGCATTGTTCGTTGAATCGATCAGCAAATGATGCTCAAAGGTTACCCCTGCATTTACAGCGCCTTGAACCCTTGCTGCGTCGATTAACCTAATTGTTTTAGCAAGATGCAGTCCGTCCTTCGACCTCACGACCTGATCATCCAACCCCAATAAGCTCAGCGCTTGTTGTGCGTCTTTTGAGTCTGGCACCGCCTCCCCGTTACAAAGCTTTGTGATCAGTTTATTTTGATTCACAGATAACGCTAAAAACATCTTCTGATCTCCGCGAAACACGATTGTAAAAAAACCGGACCTGCGTATAATACGCCGCCTCAGCGTCACACTTCTGATAATCGGGTCTGTAGCTCAGTTGGTTAGAGCGCACCCCTGATAAGGGTGAGGTCGGTGGTTCAAATCCACCCAGACCCACCAGATTACAGATGGCTGGGCAGCCGCTTCATTGCACTGCCTAAAAACACTGACAATTACCGAGCACATCCGTATGATACGCTCGCGACCTGAGAAATTGGGGCCATAGCTCAGCTGGGAGAGCGCCTGCCTTGCACGCAGGAGGTCGGCGGTTCGATCCCGCCTGGCTCCACCAATTTCTTCGCCTCCCTTGGCTCCAAACGCCTTATGCTTGCTTCCAAAAACAACCCGCAAACACCCACACCAACGGTCGGCTACAATACCAGCAGACCCCTGAAAAACTTTTAGGTCATTTCGGCAACCATGAACCAATGATTTTGCGCCATCTCAAGCGGCGTCTAAACTTGTTTGCGCCCGCACACGACGCCTTCTAAGCACACCCAAACTTAAAACCCAAATTGCTGAATGACGTCAATGGCCGCTCGGACAGCTTTAACGCAGCCCCTCAACCCTTGAGCACCACCAAATGGTGCTGCTTTTTGCCCTTTTGAACCAAATGGTACCGACCATAGCGCGCCGTGTTGGCTTGCAACTTAAATTCTGGATCAATCTGTTTCACACCATTTACAGCAACCGAGTTACCCATGATCAGTTTTCTAGCCTGACCCTGAGTGACTTCGCCTTTCGGCGTTGTTGCCAAACCACTTTCAACCAGAAGCGTAAGCAATCCAACCTCGGAGAGATCAAAGTGGGATGACGGTAGTCCATCCTGAGCCAGTTGTGCAAAGTCCTGCTCCGTCAGCGCCTCGATTTGATTCGAGAAAATCGCCGCCGTGATCCGCTCAACGGCCGTCACCGCCGAGTCTCCGTGCACCAACCGCGTCACCTCTTGTGCGAGTCGCCGATGCGCCAACCGGGCCTCGGGTTGGCGCTGTTGCGCACCGGCTAGCTCATTGATGTCAGCAGACGACAAGAAGGTGAATATTTTAAGAAATCGAAGGACATCATCATCCGCACAATTAATCCAAAATTGATAAAATTTGTAAGGTGACGTCTTCGTTGGATCGAGCCAAACCGCACCCTCAGCGCTTTTACCGAACTTCGTGCCATCGGATTTCGTGATCAAGGGATAGGTCACAGCGTGCGCCTGGCCGCCTTGCATTCTGCGGATCAGATCGATTCCACTGGTAATATTGCCCCACTGATCGCTACCGCCCATTTGAATCGTGCAATCGTGGTCTCGATAGAGCACAGCAAAATCGTAAGACTGCAAGATCATATAGCTAAATTCAGTGTAGCTTATGCCTGCGCTATCGTCTTCCAATCGACGCTTCACCGTTTCCTTTTGAACCATCGCATTCACGCTAAAATGTTTGCCGATGTCCCGAAGATAACTGATGACATCAAGACCATTCACCCAATCTGCATTATCAACCACCAAAGCAGGATTACCTTCGCGTTCAAAATCCAAAAACCGGCAAGCCTGCTCTCTTATTTTTTCAACAAAAGCCGCTACTTCTTCTCTCGGCTTAAGCGTTCGCTCCGAGGCGCGCCCCCCTGGATCACCAATGAGGCCGGTTGCACCACCAACCAGCAAAATGGGTTGGTGCCCGTAGTCCTGAAATCGTCGCAGCGCGAGGAGCGGTACCAGGTTGCCAATATGAAGACTGTCAGCGGTCGGGTCAAAGCCGCAATAAACCGTTCGAGATTGTTCAGCAAGATGGGCGCGCAAAGCCGCTTCGTTACTCACCTGGGCAATCAGGTCAAGTTGCTGCAAGTCACTGACAATTTGGTCACCCGAACCTTTCAAACCATTCTCCTTAAGCACCGTCACCCATCCTTACCTTTATTATCGCACGATAATTGCGCGTCGGCCTGCCTGCGCACCTTGGATTTTAGCCCATGGACCTGACCTGAATTACAGAACAAGCATTGATTTTAAGCGCCAGCATTCCTAACATCCCAGCGCGAGTCTCAATCAGCCGTTTTTTCATCATGCGCAAATACCCAAGCAATCATCTAAAGCTTGTCTGCCTCTTGGTCGCGATCTGCGCGGCGCTCGCCTTGCTCAATCCGACAATTGCGCCCACGCCTTCTGTCCAGGTAACCATCCCCATACCTGCGGAAGAGATGCCTCAACCCGTCACCATCCCAGCAGATCAGATTGAACCCAAGCCCGACTTACCGCCATTAATCCGCTTGACCGTTAAAAACGGCGACAACCTGTCCAGCTTATTTGCCAAAGCGAGACTCTCCGCAGGCGATTTGCAAAGGATTCTAAACACGGACAATGCCGATGCGCTCGCCGACTTGCGTCCAGGCCAAAATATCGACATCCAAAAAACAACAACCGGTCGCATCCAACAACTGCGCTATGCCATCAGCCCAACCACAACACTCATAACAACGCTTACGGACACTGAATATCAGACAACGATTGAAACTGTGCGGCCCGACATCCTGTTAACCACACTGCATGGCCGGATTAGTAAAACCCATCCGTCACTCTATCATGCGGGGAAACAAGCAGGCCTATCCGACAACCTCATCATGGCAATGGCCAATCTCTTCCAGTGGGATATCAGCTTTGCACTCGACTTGAGAGAGGGCGATGAGTTCACAATTGTTTTCGAAGCATTGCAACTCAATGGTGAGTTGATCGATGACGGCAATATCCTTGCGGCCTCCTTTGTGAATCTAGGGGAAACCCATGAGGCGTTGCGCTACACCAGCTCAGAAGGCGAGACCGGCTACTTCGACCGCAATGGAGAAAGTTTGCATAAAGCCTTCCTGCGAGACCCCGTTCATTTTTCCCACGTGAGCTCATCTTTTAACTTAAAGCGCAAACATCCGATTCTTAAGCGGACCATGCCCCATCGCGGCATTGATTATGCCGCCAATCAAGGCACGCCAGTTCGGGCAGCAGGCGATGGCAAGGTCATAAAAGCAGAACGCAATCAAGCTTCCGGTAATTTTGTGGTCATTCAACATGGCGAACAATACACCACGAAATATCTACATCTATCAAAATTTGCCAAAGGCATCAGAGCCTCGAAGAAGATCAAGCAAGGCCAGACCATTGGCTATGTCGGCGCAACCGGCTTGGCAACCGGCCCGCACCTGCATTATGAGTTTCTAGTTGGCGGGGTTCATCGCAACCCAAGAACGGTTAGCCTGCCCAATGCCGCAGCCGTTCCAAAATCAGAGATGCAGGCGTTTAGGGCTCAGGTGAGTCCTTGGTTCAGCTTATTAAACGAAAACTTAATCAAGATTGAAGAATCAACCAAGACATCGGATCTAGCCCTTGAGCAAACACCACACCATCAAAGTGCGACCGAGCCCGTTCTTTAATGCTCGCGCGTTCAGGCTATTGAGAATGAGTTACCACAGCCACACGTCGAGTTGGCGTTGGGATTGGTGACAACAAATCGCGAGCCTTGCAGGTCTTCTTTAAAGTCCACCTCTGCACCCGCAAGATATTGAAAGCTCAGTGGATCGATCACGAGCCGAACCCCTTGCTGGACGATCGCAGTATCATCGTCTTCGAGATCTTCATCGAAAGTGAATCCATACTCAAAGCCGCTGCAGCCGCCGCCGGTGACAAAGACCCTCAGGTTTAAGGCCTCATTCGCTTCTTCATCGATTAATACTTTTGCTTTTTTAGCCGCGGCCTCACTAAACCCAATCGATAATTCGCTTTGAACTGTCATATTGCTCTAATCCGTTTTAAGTTAATGAGATCGCATTGCTGTCATCGAGTCCCTTTGACGTAAGCCCCGAGACAGCCTCCAAACGACCATTCGCAGTTCGCCGGCTGACATTCTCTTCTGAAACCATCAACGCCTTTATTTCAGAAGCTTCCATTTGACGCAAGCTTCCCGACAGGCTACTACCAGCGGCCATTTGCAACGATTGGTAAAATAGATTACCCGAAACCCGTGCTGTGTTGGTCAACTCAATGTGACCAAACGCATATATGTCGCCCTTAACCTGCCCGCTGATAATGATTGATGGCGCGTACAAATTTCCAACCACCTCCCCTTTCGTGCCGACGTTAAGTCCGCTGCCCGAGGTATCGGCTGTGACAACACCGGATACCCGACCGTTAATAATGAGCTCTGCGCTAAATCTCAGCTCACCTTGCACATGGCAATTTTCCGCGATCAAAGAAACCGATTCTTCTCGATCCAAACCCACCCGCTTCATCAAATCCATTTAGGCCTCCCTAATCGGCACATCAAACCGCTGTTGTTCTAACACTTTTCCTGCCTCAGAAGTCACCTCAAGGAGCAGGGTCGCGGGTTGAAAGCCTTCTGGCAATCTTAACTGACCCGCGAAATTCTGAAAATATCGAAAGTCATATTCAAGCGCCTCGGGTTCAATTAAACCCGACGCCCCCGCGTCAATTAACGTCTGGCGATTTTCGACGATACCCGCCAGAGTCAACCCAATCCGACCTACCGTGTGAGCGCCATCTGGATCGGCGTGGGTCAGCAAAATCTCATAGTTTAAAAACCGGTTATCAACGCTCGGTAACAAATCAACCCGATGGATAAAAACCTCTCGATCACCAGCCCCCGGTGACATTAAATTTCGATAATAAACCGCCTCGCTTTCAAGCCTTGCAATTTTATCCTGTTGCTGAACCACCACCGCTTGCAAATCCGTGGCTGCCAGCTCAGAAACGCTCTCACCGAGCGTCAATTCAGCAAGCCGAAACTCAAGCGTGTCAATTCGAGCTTGCTGTAATTGATTGTGTGCATCTTGCTCGAACAAACTCGACTCAAGCTGCTCAATCTGGCCCTGTAAACCATGGCGACCCAAATAATACGCGCTCAGGAGCGCAACAGACGCCAATATGCCCAGCCCAATGAGTAGGGTCTTCAATCGATCTGACCGAAAAGTTTTAACCACGATGTTTGTGGACATATTCAAGGCCCTCTGGGCCACAGAACGCGTAAGGGGACGGGATCTTAGCAAATCTCCCCGTATCCACCAACCGCGCTCTTACGCGCGCGGTTCGTCGTGACCGGGTAGATCCGTTAAACTCTTCTCGGCACCCCCTATTTTTGGAACGCAAGCCAATGCTGAATACGCTGATCAAACGACTGAGTCATCTGCGCGCAAGCTTCCAGATACGCGCTTTTCGATCAGCCCTGTCGTCCCTCGATGCTGCCCCGCAATTCGCGATACTCGGCATTCTTTCGGGCCTTTTCACCGGTCTTGTGATTCTACTATTTAGGGTGCTCGTTGAGCAGGTCCTAACGTGGATCTTACCCAGCGGCCCTGACCGCTTTGAGCAACTCGCAGCACTGGAACGGTTCTTGTTACCCACGGCAGGCGCCATGGTTCTAGCACTGATTTTCGCCTTACTTAAACAGGAAAATCGAGGCGTTGGCGTCTCCCATGTTTTGGAACGCCTGCATCGCCACCAAGGTTATCTTTCTGTAAAAAATTTACTCGTGCAGTTTGTCACGGGGGCGATTGCGCTGATCAGCGGCCAGACTGGCGGCCGCGAAGGCCCCGCCATCCATCTCGGTGCATCCGTGAGCAGTCTATTGGGCCAGACGCTAAAGCTTCCTAATAACTCAATTCGAGTCCTGATCGGCTGCGGCGCCGCCGCCGCAATCGGTTCCTCGTTCAACACACCCATTGCCGGCGTGATTTTTTCAATGGAAGTCATTGTTCTGGAATACACCATCGCCGGCTTCATGCCCGTTATCCTTGCCGCCGTGACAGGCACCTTAGTCGTTCAACAAGTTTTTGGGGATGAACCCGTGTTTTTCATACCGGGTATTGCCATGGACTCTTATTGGGATCTGCCCTGGATTTTCCTAGAGGGCATTGTCATTGCCGTGCTCGCCGCCGGACTCATACGCCTCATGGTGATCTGTCACGATCGAGCGCCCAAGCCCATTGCCGTTAAAATAATCCTGGCAGGCCTGGTCACCGCGTCATTGGGCTTTGTCGTCCCAGAAATTTTGGGCGTCGGGTACGACACTGTCAATCAAGCATTACAGGGCTCAATCCCTTTGATGATCTTACTGCTGATCTGCTGTACAAAGCTCGTCGCCACTGCGATTAATCTTGGACTCGGAATGCCAATTGGCCTCATCGGCCCAACGCTGGTCATCGGCGCTATGGCAGGTGGCGGCTTCTGGCAGCTGGCGTCGACGGTGAGCGACCAAGTTTCCGCGCCCGGTTTCTACGTTATTCTTGGCATGGGCGCCATGATGGGCGCTGCGCTGCAAGCACCTCTGGCGGCCCTCATGGCCTTAATGGAACTGACTCGCAATCCTGAAATCGTTCTGCCCGCAATGCTGTGTATTGTGATTGCGAATATCACAGCGGCCCATGGTTTTGGCGCGAAGTCTATTTTTCAGACCCAAGCTTTAATGCTAGGAATCGATTTAACCGGGCGGAACGCCCGCAGCCTTGCCCTCAGTCGCGCCTCAGTTGAGAGTAAGATGTCGCGCAAATTTATCGTTGCCAACGCACGTCTTGATCGAGCATCGGCGGAACAAGTCCTTCAAAGCCAGCCCACCTGGATATTGGTTAAATCAGGTGCTGGCTACGACTGCTTGCTTAAGGCGGCCGACCTGCAGCGTGCACTAGCGGACCTGCGACAGGACACTTTCGATCTTCAGAATATCCCAGCTGACCGTAAGGATATTGCGAGAATCACTTGGCAGGCCACTTTGGACGAAGCATTTGATATAATCTCTCGAGGCGGCGTACAAGCTTTGTACGTTGTAAGAGTTTCAGCAACCCAGCTTGACCGGCCCGTTGGCATCCTCCTCCCGGAAGATATCGAGAACTACTATCACAGCTAGTCGCCGGTCACTCATTTTAGTCAGACGATAAAAACGAGTTCTAACATGCAGCGATCCGAGCAGCTTTTCCAACAGGCCCAAAAATTGTTTCCCGGCGGCGTGAACTCGCCCGTCAGAGCTTTTGGCCGGGTCGGTGGCACACCGCCCTATTTTAAACGGGGTAGTGGTCCCTACCTCTTCGACGAGGATGATAAACAATACATTGACTACATCGGCTCCTGGGGACCAATGGTTCTGGGTCATGCCCATCCTGGGGTTATTAAGGCGGTTCAAGATGCGGCTTCAGATAGCCTCAGCTTTGGCGCACCCACCGCTGTTGAAACCGAACTGGCATTGAAAATCCAACAGCATTTACCCAGCATGCAAATGATGCGCATGGTGAGTTCCGGTACCGAGGCGACGATGAGTGCGATTCGTTTGGCGCGCGGCTTTACTGGACGCGATAAAATCCTCAAGTTTGAAGGCTGCTATCACGGGCACAGTGATAGCCTCTTAGTCAAAGCTGGCAGCGGCGCGCTGACGATGGGCGAGCCAGACTCTGCTGGCGTGCCTATTGATCTTGCCAAGCTTACTTTGACGCTCCCTTACAACAATCTCGAGGCTGTCGAGCAACTCTTTGCCGTGGACGGCAGCAATATTGCGGCGATCATCGTGGAGCCCATCGCGGGCAATATGGGCATGATCTGCCCAGTGCCCGGTTTTCTTGAAGGCCTACGAGTCATTTGTGACCAGCATGGCGCGGTCCTAATTTTTGACGAGGTCATGACCGGGTTTCGAGTGCATATTGGTGGCGCGCAAGGACTGTACAAGGTTCGCCCAGATCTCACCACCCTCGGCAAGGTCATCGGCGGCGGTCTCCCCGTTGGCGCGTTTGGTGGCCGTACTGACATCATGCAGTGTATTGCCCCCCTTGGCCCGGTCTACCAGGCTGGGACCCTCTCAGGCAACCCCATCGCCATGGCGTCTGGGCTTGCGACTCTGACCGCGCTCGAGGCACCTGATTTTTTTCAGAATCTACACGCGATGACCCACCGGCTCACCGAAGGGTTATCAAGCCTGGCCGAGTCCGCAGGCATTGGCTTGAGCACGGTTGGTCAGGGCGGCATGTTCGGTTTCTTTTTTTCAGGTCAAGGACCGGTCTCAAACTTTGAGGCGGTCATGGCCGGCGACGCTGATCAATTTAATCGTTTTTTTCATAGCATGCTCGACCAAGGCGTTTATCTCGCGCCATCGCCTTTTGAAAGCGGTTTTGTTTCAGCAAGCCACACGAGCGAGGATATTGACCGAACTCTTGAAAAGGCCGAGCGCGCCTTGCAATCACTTTAACCTCAATTTGAATAATAAGGGCATTTTATGAGCATTGATCTGTATGGCATTGGTAACGCTCTGGTTGACTCAGAGTACAAAGTCTCCGAAGCAATCCTTTCGCAGACCGGATTTGCGAAAGGCACCATGACACTGGTTGATGCCGAGGAGCGCCAGAATCTGATTACGCTCTTAGAAGATACCTCAAACATTACATTATCAAAACGTGCAGGTGGCGGCTCCGCTGCCAATACAATTGTGACCACCGCGCTTTTGGGGGGCAGCACCTTTTATAGTTGTAAGGTATCCAATGATGAAACCGGCGATTTCTTTGCGCAGGACTTAACCGATCTCAGCGTTGCAACCAATCTCGCTGAAGCCCGACCGGCAGGCGTCACTGGGGAGTGTATTTCGATGATCACACCCGATGGCGAACGAACCCTTGTGACCCATCTGGGTATTACCCAAACTCTGTCCACCGATGAGGTTGATGAAACAGTGCTGGCAAGCGCCCAGTACCTTTATATCGAAGGCTATTTGGTCACCTCACCGACCGCACTCGAGGCCGTTCTTAAAACCCAAGCCATTGCCAAGCAGCATGGCGTCAAAGTCGCCTTGACCCTTTCAGATGTTGGCATGGTCGAGAACTTTAAGACTGAATTTAATACCCTATTTCAAAACGGGGTCGATCTAGTATTTTGCAACGAAGACGAAGCCAAACTCTGGACGGGTTACAGCGATCGCAATCAAGCTGCGCAAGCCCTCGGTGATTACGCCACAAGTTTTGCCATGACGCTCAGCGGTGATGGGGCGATCGTTTCTGGCAGCTCTGGCGAGGCCGTTTTCGTTCCAGCGGAGAAGGTCCAAGCCCTCGATACAACTGGCGCCGGAGACACCTTCGCGGGCGGCGTGCTGTTTGGCCTCGCGCGCGGCGAAACCTTAGAAGACGCAACCGCGCACGCGCACCTGTTAGCAAAGCGTGTTGTCAGCCGGTTCGGAGCAAGACTGGATCAGCAGGAAGTTCTCGAGATCACCGGGGCTAATTAAACAGATTCCCTCAGGGTGCGGCGGGAGCCGCCCCGAATCCTGCGGGCGTCCCATCGGCATAATGCATTTCGCTGATCGTAATGCCGTAGAGTTCTGACAAATGATTGGGCGTAAGCACCGCGCTTGGGGCGCCAAAAGCCAGTTGATCACCTTGCTCTGTTAACAAGCAAATCTGATCATAACCCTGTGTTGCCTGACCTAAATCGTGAACCACTGAGACAATTGACACCGGGTGGGCGGCTAAAACCTGCGCTAACAATCGACGCACCCCAACTTGATGCGCAATATCGAGCGCTGCAAACGGTTCGTCTAAGAGCAACAGTGCCGGGACCGGACTTGACCAGATTTGGGCTACCGCACGCGCTAAATGGACCCGCTGCCGCTCGCCACCGGATAGGCTTAGCATTGACCGCTGAGCGAACCCATTCAACTGTAAGGCATCCATCACCTCGCGTACAATCCGTGCAGTGCTTGCTGCTTTAGCCCGAAAAGGATAGCGTCCGAGGCCAATGACTTCTTCAACGGTGAACGGGAATCGTAGCTCCGAGCTTTGACTTAAAGCCGAGATTCTCTGTGCACGCTCAAGCGGCTGGAAGGCAGAAGGCGACTTTCCAAAAACGGTTAAACACCCCGAGGTGACCTCTAGATCTCCCGTAATCAGACCCAGCAAGCTACTTTTGCCGGCGCCATTGGGTCCCATGATGGCCAAATGCTGCCCTAAAGCGAGCTCTAAAGTGACGCCCTTTAAAATACTGCGGCCATTAAGTTCCAATCCAACTTGATCCAGTACCAAGATCACAACCAGAGCCCCTTAGACCAACGAGCGACTAAAATGACAAATACGGGTGCGCCCAACAGCGTGGTTACAATCCCAACCGGCAACTCAACCGGCGCCAACAAAGATCGACTCAACAAATCAGCAGCGACCAACAAACCGCCGCCAATGATCGCAGAAAAAGGCAGCACGACCACATGCTTTGCGCTGAAGGTCATCCGAACCAAATGCGGCACAATCAGCCCAACAAAGGCAATGATCCCGACTAGGCTGACCGAAATCCCAGTGATGAGCGCCGACCACAAAATCACTTCGATTCGCCGCGGAATCACCGAGACGCCCAAATGCGCCGCCTCTTGATCTCCTAGAATCAACACATCTAGTACTAAGGATAAGCTAATCAGCCGGATCATTGCCGGGATAACCAACAGTCCAACAGTCACCTCTGCCCAGCCAACATGATTAAAGCTGCCAAGTGCCCAGAAAGACACCGATCGGAGCGTTTGATCTGGGGCCAGATACGACATTAACCCAACCCCCGCGAGACAAATGGCATTGATCGCAATCCCGGCCAATAAAATAGTGGACAAATCAGGTTGCCGGCCGCCGATCACCAATACGAGTAACGTCGCGATCAACCCACCCAAAAAGGCGCTACCAGACAAACCAAGCAGGCTGAAATCGATTTGCGAGACGAAAACAATATAAATCGCGGCAAAGAGTGCTGCGCCGCCAGAAATACCAATCAAGGCTGGATCGGCCAAGGGGTTTCGAAACACACCCTGAATCCCACCGCCTGCAAGCGCTAGTCCGGCGCCGAGCAGCGTTGCCAAAAGCGCTCTTGGCAAGCGGACTTCGCCGACCACAGTTTGCGTTAGCGAGTCCTGTCGCCAAATATCCGCGAAATTCAGCTCGGTATAGCCCGATCCAAGACTTAAAACGAAGACGAGCGCCCAGACGAATACCAAAAACCCGAACCAAAGCCAAAGCTTCACAAAAGCCCACCTTGATCGAGGCAGACCGGCAATGGCTTACTAATCGCAGCATAGGGCAATCGAAAACCCACTTTAAAGGCTTTAATCAAAACGCCCTGCGCTTGCGCCTCGGCAAGTCGTGCACCATAGGCCGGATCAATGTCCAACGCAGGCGCAACCCGATGAATGCCCGAGTGTTGGACACAAAAGACTAATGCCGCTTGCAACCCTTGCGCTTTTGCTGAAATTAGCGCGGAAAGATGTTTGAGCCCTCGTGCAGAGGGCGCGTCCGGAAACAGACCCAAGCCCTTCGATTTGAGATAGGTTACGCTTTTTACCTCAATCAGCATCGCGTTGCCTTGCGGATACATCAACTTAAAATCGACGCGGCTGTCTAAAAATCGATGCTCTCGCACAACGTCACTATGGCCTTCAAAACCTTCCAGTCGACCCTGATTGAGCGCATCAGCGACCAAATCATTAGCACGCCTAGAATGAATACCGATTCGGTGACCCTGGTGGCACACGATTTCCAGCGTAAAACGCGTTCGCCGCTTGGGATCATTAGATTCCGATAAATAGACCTGATCTCCTGGCGCCCAGCAATTCGTCATGGCCCCGGTGTTCGGGCAGTGTGCGGTGATAATCTCACCCCCTTGCAACCGAACATCGGCCAAAAACCGCTGATAACGTCTTAGCAAGGTTCCAACTTGCCAGCGCCCTGCCAATAATTTCAAGGTCTAAACCTCACCATCCGTTCAAGTGCCTGTTGCAATACCGCCCGGGGTTGCGCATAACTTATTCGCACGTAATGCTGCGCATCATGATCGCCAAAATCAGTACCTGGCGTGATCGCCACGCCCTCTTGTTCAAGCAAGTCCCGACAATAATCATCGGCAGAACCGAAGTGCTCAGGCAGCTTTGCATAGAGGTAAAAAGCGCCATCGGGCGACACCGGCACCTGCAAGCCCGTTTCTGTAATACTCGACAGCATCAACTTACGACGCTCTGCTAAAATGTCGCGCTGCGCGTCTAACTGCTCGAGGACTGACGGGTCGAAGGCCGAAAGTGCGGCGTATTGCGCTGGCACCGACGGACAAATGGTCAAGTTCTGAGCAAGCCTAATCAACGGTGCTTCCGCGCCGTCCGGTGCAACCACCCAACCTAACCGCCAACCTGTCATCCCGAAATATTTCGAGAAACTATTCACCACAAAAGCGTCATTTGTAACCGACAATGCGGAAATGCGCTTTGTCGGACCATATTCTAACCCTTGATAAATTTCATCTGAGACCAAAAATCCATTTTTTTCTTCAACGACTTTTGCCACAGCTTTGAGCGCTGAGCTCGAAAGACTTGTGCCCGTTGGATTACCCGGTGACGCGAGCAGAAGGCTAACTGTGTTGGTCTGCCAAGCATTGGCAACCGTTTTGGCACTGAACTGAAACCGTTCCTTAGGGCCTACTGCACAAGGTTGTGCGATCCCCGAAAAGGCTTCTACAAATCGTCTATTCGAGGGATAACCTGGGTCCGTCAGCAACCAGCCATCGCCCGGGTCTGTGAGTAAAGCAACGACCAAGGCTAAGGCGCCTGAAGCGCCTGCCGTCAAAATTATGCGGCGCTCTTGTATATCAAGACCATAAACACATCGATAATGTTCGCTAATTTGAGCCCGCAGCGCCGGCAATCCATTGGCATCAGAATACCCGGTTTGACCCGCGCGAATCGCCTCAATACCGGCCGCGCGAATCGCCTCGGCAACCGGAAAATCCGGTTGTCCAACCTCAAGATGAATAATATCTCGGCCGCCCAGTGCCATTTGATTGGCTTTCGCCAAAATAGCCATCGCTTTAAATGCTGGTATTGCCTGACTTCTTTTAGAAAATGGTCGCCGAATCATTGTTTATCGCAGTGAATTACAAGACGAGACATCTTAACATCCTGCGCTTTCTCAAAATCAGGCTTCAGAGTGAAATTTAGTCTTGGCGATCGCCAGGCATTCTGTTAATGTTCGGCGCTAATTTTCGGTGGTTGATCTTTTAAAACACGAGGAGCCAAAATGGTTGCCAAGCGCAAACCTTCTCCAGCGGTTAAGAAGTTAACAAGTAAGAACGCAGCGCCTGCCAAGAAGAAAGCGGCGAAGAAAAGCGTTGTGGTCGCCAGTAAAACGGCGAAAAAGCCCGTGCCGGCTGGGCCCGCGACAGCCAAGAAAGCGGCAAAGCCAAGCCCTAAAGAGCGTAAAAAGTTGGTCAAAGAGAAAGCAAATCTAACCGTTCAAAAGTCGAAGGTTGCGTCGAAGAAACCTGTACCTAAAAAAACCGCTGCGGCAAAGATTACCGCAAAATCAAAATCAGCTCCAAAAAAGGCCGTCAGCGTGAAAGCACCGGAAACAAAAAAACCTGTGCCGAGTAAAGCCGCTGCGAAGAAGGCTGCTCCGAAGAAGGCCGCTTCGAAGAAAGCGACGCCTAAAAAAGCGGTTCAAGCAAAAGCCGTGGCTAAAAAGACAACGCCTAAAAAGCCTGCTTCAAAAGCTGCAGCCACAAAGCCACCCGTAACGAAGCAGCCTGCAAAGAAAGCCAGCGCTCAGAAACAACCCGCCGCTAAGGCTACAGTGAGCAAATCGGCCTCCGCCGTCAAAGCAAAGAAAACCGCGACGCCCAAGGCTTCGACGAGTGCAAAGGCCAAACCACAATCTGCAAAAAGAACGACCGGCAATGTCGGCTCCGATAGTACTGCGTCGTTCACACCTTATGTGGTGAAGCGCAACGAAGCGTACATGAATGAACCGCAACGGTCGCATTTCAAGAGCATCCTGCTCAACTGGCGGAACCAGTTGATGGAAGAAGTGGATCGGACTGTGAGTCATATGAAAGATGAAGCGGCGAATTATCCAGACCCATCCGATCGCGCCAGTCAAGAAGAAGAATTTAGTTTGGAGCTGAGAACACGTGATCGTGAGCGAAAGCTCATTCGGAAAATCGAAAAGACTATTGATCTGATCGATCAAGATGATTATGGGTACTGCGATACGTGCGGCGTCGAAATCGGTATCCGACGTCTCGAAGCGCGCCCAACCGCTAACCAGTGTATTGACTGCAAGACACTCGATGAACTTAAAGAACGACAGCTTCACGGCTAGTCATCAAGTTCTAGGATGACCTGGCGCGGTGGCTAACCACCCACACTATGTTGGCCGGTTCGCACCCTCGCCCACCGGCCCATTACACTTCGGCTCCCTAGTTGCAGCGCTAGGCAGTTACCTTGATGCAAAATCAGCTGACGGCCAATGGCTTATCCGGGTCGAAGACCTAGACCCGCCAAGATCCTTACCCGGCGCAGACCGTCATATTTTGAAACAATTAGCCGATCACAGCTTGGTCTCAGATCAGCCAGTGTCCTATCAGAGCCAAAGACTACACCGCTTTGATGAAGCCTTGTCGATGCTACAGACCAAAGGACACTTGTATTCTTGTACCTGTCCAAGGCGCGCTTATCTTGGACTCTACCCAGGAACCTGTCGGACGCGAAGACCGCCTTTCAAGCAACCCGCTGCTTTACGGTTTCGTGTCCGCGAGACAACAATCCAGCAAACAGATATTGCCCAAGGCGCTGTTACCTGGACCTATGGTCAAGACTTTGGTGATTTTATTGTCCACAGAAAAGATGGCCTACATGCTTACCAACTCGCTGTTGTCGTCGATGATATTGCTCAAAAGGTCACTCGAATCGTTAGAGGCGCTGACCTCTTGAACGCCACCCCAATGCAAAATTGCTTATTCCGCGCCTTCGGGGCACAACCGCCAGAGACCCTGCACTTACCGATGGTCCTCGGCAGAGATGGCCAAAAGCTCAGTAAACAGGCTCATGCGCCTAGGATCAATGCCGAAACCCCAGCCGGCAACCTTAATCAGGCCTTGGCCTTTCTTAACCAACCGATCATCGCCTCGGAAAATCCAAAGACAATTTTGGATGCTGCAATCAAAAACTGGCGGACTGACCGCATCCCGAAACTCATCGGAAAAACGCAGTAATCATCACGGCTCTTTGCCGGCCAGGCCGAGTTGATGCGCTGCGCGTCCACGGGTAAACCATTCAAACTGTTGTCCGCGCGCGGCGCGAAACCGACCTTTAGATCGCGGCGCGGCAAACTTGGAAGGGCGGGCCTATTGCTTGCTAAACCGAACCCGCAGCCGCCGCCCGCCGTTGATCAAACCCGACGCGGCATAGGGCCTTAACCTTCTTCAAATTTTGGACCTGCGCACAGCCAAAATTGGGACTTCCCAAATGGTTCGCATCCTGCGATAGTTAAGACACTTGGATGCCAACAATAATAATAAGCACCAAGCAAGAACAATAATAATAAAGAGACCATGCTCGCTAAAGGGAAAGCTTAGGCTTTCCCTTTTCTTTTTAAACTATCCGAATGAGCTGTCTAGCATGCGATCTGTTACACTCTCTCCACGCGATTAAGACACATTCTGTGGGCAAAAAATCAAATAGCGCTGAACACTTACCCCGCTCGGAAATTAGCCTCGAGGCACTCAAAGTTGTGCTTCGGCTAACAGAGCAAGGCTTCACGGCTTACCTCGTCGGCGGCTGCGTACGGGATCTCCTGCTGGGCCTAAAACCCAAAGATTTTGATGTTGCAACGAATGCAACCCCGCAGCAGGTCCATAAAGTTTTCAGGAATTCTCGGATTATCGGCCGACGATTTCAGATTGTTCATGTGCGATTTGGGCGCGAGATCATTGAAGTCTCGACTTTTAGGGCCCAACACAATCAGCAAAAATCAAACGATGCGGGACATGTACTCGACGACAATGTCTTTGGGTCCTTCGAGTCTGATGCCTTCCGACGAGACTTTACCGTTAACGCACTCTACTACTGCGCAACCGACGAGCGGGTCTTAGACCCCACCGATCAAGGTCTCAATGATCTCGCAAGCAAACAACTTAGGTTGATTGGGGATCCCGCGACACGTTTCAAAGAAGATCCAGTTAGAATGCTCCGAGCCATTCGCTTCAAATCCAAACTTAAATTCGATTTAGCCCCAATCCTTGAACAGAAGATCATTGATCTGGCGCATCTTTTGGGGGAAATACCGCCGGCGAGGCTATTTGAAGAAACCCTAAAGCTCTTCATGGCTGGATTTGCACAATCGACCTATCTTGCCTTATGCCAATATCAAATCAGCGTTATTTTGTTTCCGACCATGGCAGAAGAAGGCCAGGCCGAGGCACTTATTCAGCTCGCACTTAAATCAACAGACGATCGAATAGCCATTGGCTCGCCGGTTACCCCGGCATTCATCTTCGCTGCGCTCTTATGGGCACCTTTTGAGAATCTCAAAAAGGCGCTCATCGAAAAAGATGATTATTCAAGAAACGATGCAGCGGCAGTTGCGGCTGATCAGGTCTTCCACCAACAACAAGCCGTTATTTCGATCCCAAAACGCTTTAGTATCCCTGCCCGGGAGATCTGGTTGCTCCAGGATCGACTCGAAGCGCGACGCGGAAAGAAACCTTTGCGATTAATCGCCAATAAGCGTTTCCGCGCGGCTTACGACTTCCTTCTACTACGACGTGATAGCGGTGAAAATATCAGCGCACTATGCGACTGGTGGACAGAGTTTCAAACTGCTGACGAGGACCGGCAGCAGATCATGACCCGGGGTAGCCGAACACAGAAGCCCAAAAAATCCCAGCCTAAAGCCGACGCGCCGCTTAAGGACAGCTAAGTTCAAGCTCGAATTGAAGTATCGGCAGGCACGGCAATCTTATGGTTTTCCAGATGTCCGCAATATGGCACCCTTAAGCCTTATCGGAGCTTAGAGAGTTTTAGATGACCAACGACAAACAATACCCGGTTTCAGACGACGCCAAACAACGGGCCCACCTCTCCATCGATCAGTATCAGGATTTGTACCAAAAATCGATTAACGCGCCCGAGACCTTTTGGCCAGAGATGGCCAATGAATTCCTGACTTGGTCTAAACCCTGGGAGCAGCTCACCGAGTCAAATCTAATGACGGGCACGGCCGGTTGGTTCATCGGCGGGAAACTGAATGCATGCTATAACTGTGTTGACCGACATCTTCCAGAGCGCGCCCAACAAACTGCAATCTTGTGGGAGGGTGATGATCCGAGCCAGCAGGCCACCATCACCTATCAGGACTTGCACCAACGGGTCTGCCAACTGGCCAACCTTTTAATTCAGCGAGGCGTTAAAAAAGGCGATCGCGTCTGTCTTTATATGCCAATGATTCCAGAGGCCGCCTACGCCATGCTAGCCTGCGCTCGAATCGGTGCTGTTCACAGCGTCGTATTTGGCGGCTTCTCACCACAAGCCCTGCAAGATCGTATTTTAGACTCTGACTGCCAAACAGTGATCACCGCTGATGAAGGCGTGCGAGGCGGTAAAACAGTCCCCCTTAAAGTCAATGCCGATCTGGCGCTTGAGCAGTGCCCGAACGTGCATTCTGTGATTGTTGTGCGGCACACTGGCGGCTTCGTGTCGATGCAACCAGAACGGGATCTCTGGTATAACGATGAAACTATCCTGCAACCCCCAAGCTGCCCCGCCGAACCAATGGACAGTGAAGATCCTTTGTTCATCCTCTACACCTCGGGCTCAACCGGAAAACCGAAAGGCGTACTGCACACTACAGGCGGTTATTTATTGCAAGCGGCCATGACGCATCGCTACGTCTTCGACTACCATGATGGCGATATTTACTGGTGCACCGCGGATGTTGGTTGGGTTACAGGCCATACCTATATCGTGTACGGGCCTCTCGCGAATGGCGCGACAACCTTAATGTTCGAAGGCATCCCGAACTATCCTGATGCGTCTCGATGCTGGCAAATCGTTGACAAGCATCAGGTCAATATTTTTTACACAGCCCCGACTGCACTTCGTGCCCTCATGGGCATGGGAAACGAGTTTGTGCAGGCAACCAACCGCTCGAGTCTGCGTATTCTGGGCTCGGTTGGCGAGCCCATTAATCCAGAAGCTTGGGAGTGGTATTACCATATTGTCGGTGACGGCCGGTGTCCCATAGTCGATACTTGGTGGCAAACAGAAACTGGCGGCATCATGATTACACCCTTGCCGGGTGTGACGGATCTAAAACCCGGATCCGCAACCCTGCCGTTTTTTGGTGTAGAGCCCGTCTTACTCGATCCAGAGGGAAACGTGCTGAGTGGTGCAACCTCCGGCAACCTAGCCATTCGCAGCTCCTGGCCAAGCCAAATCAGAACAGTTTTTGGGGACCATCAGCGCTGCATTGATACCTACTATACGACCTATCCGGGCTACTATTTTACGGGTGATGGTGCTCGCCGAGATGAGTCAGGGTATTACTGGATTACCGGACGAGTCGACGATGTGCTCAATGTTTCGGGACACCGGATGGGTACAGCAGAAGTTGAGAGCGCATTGGTGCTGCATGAAGCGGTCGCGGAGGCTGCTGTCGTCGGTTATCCGCATAACATAAAGGGCCAAGGGATCTATGCCTACGTCACCTTAATGCAAGGCGTCGACGGGACGGATACCCTCAAGCGGGAACTTGAAAACCTTGTTCGGCAAGAGATTGGCGCCATTGCTAAACCCGACATTCTGCAATGGGCACCCATGCTCCCGAAAACCAGGTCTGGGAAAATCATGCGTAGAATATTGCGCAAAATTGCTGAGAATGAACTGACGCAATTGGGGGACACCAGTACCTTGGCTGACCCAAGCGTTGTCGACGACCTCATCGCGAACTCACCACAAACAAACGCATAAAAAAACCCGAGGCGCTTTCACGACTCGGGTTTTTCAGCCTCTCAAACCATTAGTCTTGAGTTGGCTTACTTTGCGTGTCTGCAGCATCATCAGCCTGATCAACGTTGGCATCTTCAACAGATTCCACCGGCGCTGACTCGACAGTCGCCGCTTCAACTTCAACCGCATCAACCGCTACAGGAGCTGCTTCTGGCTCACTCGCCGCTTCTGCCTCAACTGCGTCGGATGCGGGTGCTTCTGCCTCATCTGACGGCACTTCCTTCATCGAGAGCTTAATTCGTCCACGCTCAACATCCAGGACAATAACCTTTACGATCTGACCTTCAGAAAGGTAATCCGTCACTTTCTCAACGCGCTCGCTGGCGATCTGAGAAATGTGAACCAAGCCATCCTTTCCAGGCAAAATGTTCACAAAGGCGCCGAAGTCTGCAATTTTTACAACTTTACCGTTATAAATTTGACCGACTTCAGCCTCGGCGACAATACCTTCGATCAATCGAACCGCTGCATCTCTAGACTCAACACCCTCACCAAAAATTGTGATCGTGCCGTCATCATCAATATCAATCGATGCACCCGTTTCTTCGGTAATCGATCGGATGGTTGCACCACCCTTGCCAATGACATCCCGAATCTTGTCAGATTCGACTTTCATCGTGACCATCGCCGGCGCATTATCTGAAACCGTTTCTCGCGACCGGCCAATGACCTTGTTCATCTCATCCAATATATGGAGTCGAGCATCCCGCGCCTGTTCAAGCGCCGTTTCCATGATCTGTTCAGTAATGCCTTGGATCTTGATGTCCATCTGAAGCGCCGTGACGCCCGTTTGCGTGCCGGCAACTTTAAAGTCCATGTCACCCAAGTGATCTTCATCCCCAAGGATATCCGTCAGGACCGCAAAGCCATCATCTTCTTTAACCAGCCCCATCGCCACACCGGCAACGGGTGCTTTTAAGGGCACGCCCGCATCCATTAACGCAAGACTTGCGCCACAGACTGAGGCCATAGAGGAAGAACCGTTCGACTCAGTGATTTCAGACACAACCCGAGTGGTATAAGGCCAGTCCTCAAAACTGGGCAACACCGCGGCAATGCCCCGTCGAGCTAACCTGCCATGACCGATCTCACGACGCTTCGGGCCACCCGAGAATCCAGTTTCGCCGACGCTGTAGTGTGGGAAATTGTAATGCAACATGAAATGATCACGGTAGGAGCCTTGCAGCGCATCGATGATCGCTGAATCTCTGGTTGAACCGAGGGTTGTCGTAACAAGTGCTTGGGTTTCGCCCCGCGTGAATAACGCCGAACCGTGCGTCTTCGCAAGCACCCCAACTTCAACTGCAATGCCTCGAACCGTCTTAGTATCGCGTCCATCAATTCGAGGCTCGCCGGCAATGATCGCGCGCCGAACGGTCTTCTTCTCGATGCTGCCAAAAATACCACCCACCACGTCTGCTGAAGGCCCACCTTCTTGAACAAATTGCGCCATCGCCGCATCTCGCAGGACTTGCAATTGATCTTGCCGGCTCATCTTTTCAGTAACCCGGTAAGCTTCAGCGATTTTTTCAGCGGAAAACTCGGTCATTTCAGCAACCAAAGTCGCATCGTTTTCGGCGAGCGTCCAATTCCAAGCATCAACGCCAACCTCAGCGCAGAGCTCTTGGACTGCCTTGACGACAACTTGCATTTCCTGATGAGCAAAGAGTACCGCGCCTAACATCTGGTCTTCAGTTAGCTCTTTCGCTTCCGACTCAACCATCAGGACAGCCGATTCCGTACCGGCAACAACCATATCCAAATGTGAGTCTTTCAGTGCTTCATACCCTGGATTTAAAAGATATCCGGTTTCCGTAAAACCCACCCGAGCCGCACCGATTGGTCCTGCAAAGGGAATCCCAGACAGGCTAAGCGCTGCCGAGACACCGATCATCGCCGGAATATCCGCATCCATATCTTTTTCAACCGAAACAACCTGACAGGTCACCTGGACTTCGTTCATAAAGCCTTTTGGAAACAAAGGGCGAATTGGACGATCAATTAACCGTGACGTTAGGGTTTCTTTTTCAGAAGGGCGCCCTTCACGCTTGAAAAACCCGCCGGGGATCTTACCGGCCGCATAGGTTTTTTCTTCGTAGTTGACGGTTAAGGGAAAGAAACTCTGATGTGGATTGGCTTCTTTACGACCGACCACAGCAACCAAGACCGAGGTTTCTCCGACCGATACTAAGACCGATGCGGACGCCTGTCGCGCAATTCGACCGGTTTCGATGATGACTTCTTGGTCACCATAGGTAAACTTTTTTCTAACTGGATTCACATTATTCTCCATTCATAACGGCTTGATTTATCGGCGCAGACCTAATCTCTTAATCAACTGTGCATACCGACCGGTATCTTTACTCTTCAGATAATTTAAGAGCTTCCTTCTTTGACTCACCATTCTGAGCAGACCAATTCGAGAGTGATGATCATGCTTGTGAGCCTGAAAATGACCTTGTAGCTTCTCGATATTCGCCGTCAATAGCGCAACTTGCACTTCGGGTGAACCGGTATCCGACTCTGATGTACCGTAATCTTTTACGATTCCTGATTTTTCTTCATTTGATAAAGCCACGTGGCCTCCTTTTTCTTAATATGCAGTTGCGTTATCGCAACTCCTTTCGTTGAACAGGTGTATCCACGCATATTTGCAGATACCCTATCGTTGTTACGTCGCGATTAATCGCCGCGGCGCAATCTTGCCATCATCGAGGATCTCCCCGACACCGACAAAAATCTTGTCATCCGTCGCCTCAGAATAGACTGAGACTAATCCTTCATCTTTAACGCCTGCAATTTGAACCGGTTGTCCCTGCACAAAATAGCTAGCGGTTAATGCGGTCATTTCAACCACCGGATAATCCGCAACCGCCGCTGACACGGGTAGCAAGGTCTCATCCAACCCGCGCTCACCGTTTTCTGCCTTTAGATCTTCAAGAACTTCCAGCGTGCAGGTTTCTTCAATGGCAAAGGGTCCGGCCTGCCTGCGTCTTAGCCCAACAACATGCGCGCCACACCCAATCAACTCACCAATATCTTCAGCAAGTGAGCGAACGTAGGTTCCTTTGGTACAGGAAATATCCAAAACCCACTGATCTTGTGTCCGTTCAATCAGCGTCAGCGCCATGATGGTCACGCGTCTTGACTTACGCTCTACTTCTATTCCTTGCCGGGCTAGCTTGTAAAGCGGCTGCCCATTCAATTTTATCGCCGAATACATGGAAGGGATCTGGTCTATCTCACCTCTAAACGAGTTTAGATAAGATTCGATCGCTTCATCCGTTAGTTCGGGTACGCTCCGTTCATGAACAATGTCACCCTCGCTATCGCCAGTTGTGGTGCGAACCCCTAACTGGATCGTCGCGATGTAACCCTTGTCGGCATCCAAAAGAAACTGAGAGAACTTGGTTGCTTCCCCAAAACAAATTGGGAGGACGCCCGTTGCGATGGGGTCTAGACTACCGGTGTGGCCCGCTTTTGCTGCGCCATAGAGGTGCTTTACCCTTTGGAGAGCGCCATTTGACGTTATTCCAGCTGGTTTGTCCAGCAACAATATGCCGTCTATGACTCGGCCCTTGCGTCGACTACGGCCCAAAATCTTCTTCCTCTTGGCGCGGTCGAGCCTTGCGGTCAGCCATTAATGCTCGGGTTATTTTTTCACCCTGAACCAAACTCGCATCATAACTAAAGCGCAGTTTTGGTGTAATGCGAGTGCTCAACTGCCTTGCTAAGAGCTTCCTCAAAAAACTACTGGCATTGCCAAGCAATTGTCCGGCTTCTTCAGCATGATCGTCGGGAAAGACCGTAAAAAAAACCTCTGCATAGGCAAGGTCTTTGGAGACTCGAACATCGTTGATCGTCACCATGCCAAGCCGAGGATCTTTCAGCTCTTTATGAATCAAAACCGCCAAAATCTTTTGGATTTGCTCAGCAACTCGATCGGTTCGCTTAAAATGTGCGTCCATTTCAGTTTTATCGGCAGTATTACAACTGCCGCGCGACCTCACGGGTATCAAACACTTCGATCTGATCTTTAACGCGAACATCGTTATAGTTTTTCACGCCAATACCGCACTCGGTACCACTGCGAATGGACTCGACTTCATCCTTAAAGTGCCTGAGGCTTTCGAGCTCACCTTCATAGATCACAACATGATCACGCAACACGCGAATCTTCTTCCGCCGATGAACCGTGCCTTCGATCACCATACAACCAGCAATTGAACCGAACTTCTTGCTGTCAAAGACATCTCTGACCTCAGCAATCCCCACAATATCTTCTCGAATCTCTGGCGCCAGCATGCCGCTCAGAGCATCTCTAACATCATCCACAAGATCGTAAATGACTTTGTAATATCGTAGATCCAAGCTTTCTGCATCAACCAAGCGTTTTGCTGAGGACTCTGCCCGAACATTAAAGCCGAAAATAACCGCTTGCGCGGTTAATGCATAGTTCACGTCATTCTCAGAGATACCGCCCACGCCGGAGGAGATGACATTGACCTTAACTTCATCGTTTCCAAGGTCATGGAGTGCCGAAACAATGGCTTCAAGCGACCCACGAACATCGGCTTTCACAACAATATTGAGTGATTGCACCGCTTGAGCCCCGAAATTCTCCAACAAGTTGTCCAGAGAAACCACGGGCGTTGCAAGCCGTTCAGTCTTCAGCTTTTCACGCCGAAACTCTGCCACTTCTCGTGCAGCTTTTTCGTCTTTCGTCACAGTAAACGGATCACCCGCCCCAGGTGTACCATTCAAACCCTGAATAGAGACCGGGGTTGCAGGACCAGCAGATGCCAGCGTTTGTCCATTCTCATCGGTGATGGCGCGAACGCGTCCAAAGTTCTCACCCGCAACCACAATATCGCCGCGGGACAAAGTACCGTTTTGAATCAATAACGTGGCAACAGAGCCTTTTCCTTTATCAAGCCGAGATTCAATCACAACACCCTGCGCTGGACCTTCTTGCACGGCCGTCAATTCAAGCAATTCCGCTTGCAGAAGCACGGCCTCGAGCAGCGCATCGACCCCATCGCCCGTTAACGCTGAAACTGGTAAGAACTGTGTGTCGCCTCCCCAGTCTTCAGGGATCACATTTTTAGCAGCCAACTCGTTCTTTACACGATCGATATCGGCCCCTTCTTTATCCATTTTATTGATCGCAACCACCAAAGGCACACCTGCACTCTTGGCATGGTTAATGGCTTCTTCGGTTTGCGGCATCACGCCATCATCGGCTGCAACGACCAAGATTATGATATCGGTCGCACTTGCGCCCCGAGCACGCATTGCGGAAAACGCGGCGTGTCCAGGTGTATCAATAAAGCAAATCTCACCGAGCTTGGTCTTAACGCGATAAGCACCGATATGTTGCGTAATGCCGCCGGCTTCGCCGCCCGCAACTTCAGCACTTCGAATATAATCTAAGAGTGACGTTTTTCCATGATCAACATGCCCCATTACGGTGACAACAGGCGATCGTGCTTCGGCTTCAGAATCATAAACCAGGGCTTCTAACAAAGACGTTTCAACCTCATTTGCATCCAACAATTTTACTTTGTGGCCGAACTCTTCAACCACCAAAATAGCCGTTTCTTGATCAATCGTGGCATTTATATCCGCCATGACCCCCAGCCCCATCAAATACTTGATCACGTCTTTTGCTTTAATCGACATCCGCTGCGACAGCTGCGAGATTCTAATGGACTCACCCACTTCGACTTCTCTGACTTGATCTTGGGTCGGTGCGTTAAATTTGTGTCGTGGCCCAGCCTTCGGTGCCGCGGCACGCTTAGATCGCCCAACACCTGTTAAGCCAAGCGTAGTCGGCGTCAAGTCATCTTCAAGTTCGGCGCCTGGGGCGATCAGGATGTCATCGACTTCTTCGACGAGAAGCTCTTCTACACGCTTTTTACGATTACCATGCTTGGCTTTCTTCTGCTGAATCTCATCAATATCAATCTCTTTCCGATCGCGCTTGTCTTTACGAGAACCCGCCTTATCGTCAGATTCTTTTGTCGCATCCGGCTTAGTCGATTTTGCTTTAAGGACTTCGGCTTGTTTGGCTTTTTCTGCGGCCTCTGCCGCTGCTTTTTCTTCACGTTCTTTTAAAACATTTTTGCGCGCTTCAGCTTCTTTTTCAGAGGCGATAAAAGCCGCTCGACGAATCGCTTCAGGATCCATAGCCTTCGGCGCTGTATTAACTTCAGGTTCACTTTGAACTTCAACCGTCTCGATTGCCTCAACGGTTTCAACGGTTTCAACGGTTTCAGCCACGACTTCTTCAACAATCGCCGGCGCAACCTCTGCTGCGACCTCGGGGATCACCTCAGGGATCACCTCCGCGGTGACATCAGCATCCTCCCGACGCACGTAGGTTCGCTTCTTACGAACTTCAACGTTTACGGTCCGACCACGCCCTGCGCTACCGCCCGCCTTGATCGTGCTTAAGGTACGGCGTTTAAGCGTGATTTTTTTAGGACCATCTGTCTCTTCACCATGACTTCGCTTGAGGTATGCAAGCAACGACTCTTTCTGCGCCTCTGCCACAACATCTGTTTCAGCGGCTTGAGGCAAGCCCGCGTCTTTCATTTGCTGTAGCAAACGGTCAACGGGCGTTCCTACTGCTTCTGCCAGCTGTTTTACCGTTGTCTCAGCCATCTTTATTCCCCTTGTTGCTGGTGCTAAGCGTTCGTTACTCGAACCACGGCGCACGAGCCGTCATAATAATTTCACCAGCCATCGCTTCGGTCATAGACTCTATTTCTATAATGTCATCGACCGCTTGTTCTGCGAGGTCTTCCATCGTGATAATACCCATCGCCGCCAGATCATAGGCTAACTTCGTTGTCATCCCATCCATTGTTAAAAGGTCTTCTGCAGGCTCTTGGGTAATCCGGTTTGCTTCATCAGCCAACTCACGATTGGTGATGGTATTCCTAGCCCGCGTCCGTAATTCCTCGACAATGTCGATATCAAATCCTTCAATCGCCACCATTTCATCAATGGGGACATAGGCTATTTCTTCTAAAGAGGTAAAACCCTCTTCGAGTAGAACGATCGCGACATCTTCATCAACATCCAGCTGCTCCATGAAATTGGTAACAACCGAGCCAGCTTCTTGCTCTTGTTTCTCAGCAGCCTCAGCTTCGGTCATTATATTGAGCGACCATCCGGTCAATTCACTGGCTAATTTAACATTTTGACCACCCCGTCCAATCGCTTGGGCTAGGTTATCTTCAGATACCGCAATATCCATACTGTGGGTCTCTTCATCGACCACTATCGAAACCACCTCAGCCGGCGCCATCGCATTGATGGCCAGCTGCGCAATGTTGTCATCCCAAAGCACGATATCAATTCGTTCATTGCCGAGTTCACCCGATACGGCTTGAACTCTAGAGCCGCGCATCCCCACACAAGCGCCCACAGGATCAATTCGACCGTCGTTGGTTTTAACCGCAATTTTTGCCCGAGAACCAGGATCTCGCGCCGCGCCAAGAATCTCAATGATGCCATCGGCGACTTCTGGTACTTCTATTTTGAACAGCTCTGTTAACACTTCAGCGGAGGTTCTGGTCATTGCTAATTGCGGCCCACGCGCTTCTGGACGAACCTCCTTTAACAGCGCTCGGAGTCGGTCTCCTATTCGGAAAGTTTCTCTCGGCACCCACTCTTCGCGAGGCAATATCGCCTCTGCATTATTACCAAGATCTATAATGACCGCTTCTCGCGTCACTTTCTTGACTTGTCCGTTGAGTAGCTCCCCAATCCGATGGCGATAGGCTTCAACCACTTGGGCCCGTTCGGCCTCACGAACCTTTTGAACGATTACTTGCTTGGCTGCTTGGGCGGCAATACGACCGAATTCAACGGAATCGATCGCGATCTCATAGATATCGCCCGCAGTGAGCCCAGGCTGCAAATCAACTGCTTGCTCAATGGTTAACTGCGCGTCTTCAAACTCAACCAGCTCATCATCCGCCATCACAGTCCAACGCCTGAACGAATCATAGAGACCCGTTTCTCGGTCAATCGCAACCCGGACATCCGCTTCTTCGGAATAGCGCTTCTTGGTTGCGGTGGCTAATGCAACTTCCAGCGCATCAAAGATTATTTCTTCTGAAACGCCCTTCTCGTTCGAAACGGACTCAACCACTAACAGGATTTCTTTACTCATGAATCGATCTCATCTTCATGCGAGACTCTCGCTATTATACTTACATCAATACTCGCGCTCGCTCGATGCTGTCCATCGGCAGCACGATCTCTTGCGCATCATCAACCCGGATCACAACCTCTTCGTCTTCAAGTCCACACAACAACCCTTTAAACTTACGCCGGCCATCAAACGCCTGGCGCAGGGTTATTTGAACCTTCTCCCCTTTACACACATTGAAGTGCTCGGGCTTAAATAAACGCCGCTCCACCCCAGGCGATGACACCTCCAACATGTACTCGCCAGGGATTGGATCTTCAACATCCAAAATCGCGCTCACCTGGCGGCTGACACGTGCACAGTCATCAACGTTAATCCCGTCGGCAGATTCGATATAAATTTTCAAAACCACCTGCCGACCCTGTTGCAATTTTTCAATGCCCCAGAGCTCACACCCCAACTCCTGAACCACCGGCTCGATCAACTTGCTTAAGCCCGTCTCACCCATGATGGTCCATTTCCCCTAAAAAAAATGGGCCTACTTGCCCACTTCGTTTGCCGCACCAAAGACGGCTACATGTCCATTCCAACTCTCTGACACAAACCCAGAAGACTTGAAACAAAAAGCCCCAAAATGGGGCTTTCCTTAAAGTGGTAGCGGGGGCAGGATTTGAACCCGCGACCTACGGGTTATGAGCCCGTCGAGCTACCAGACTGCTCCACCCCGCAACTACAAGGGCCGCTATTATAGGTTTACACACTACAGTGGTCAACCTATATTACGGAAACACTGCCCTTTTCGTGTTTCCACATTACCTTAAAAATCAGATGGTGCCGAAGAGAGGACTTGAACCTCCACGGGGTTTCCCCCACTAGCCCCTCAAGCTAGCGTGTCTACCAATTCCACCACTTCGGCTAAACTGCTTATAACTCAGGTATCTCAGATTGATCCCTCGCGTTCGAGCTCGCAGGCACCTCGATCGCTTGAATTTGAGGAATACCCTGATTACTCATCGTTTCTGAGCGCTGCTTGGCAACATACGCCAACCCAAAGCTCGTTATAAAAAAGGCGATTGCAATCCAGGTTGTGAGTCGCGTCAGAAAATTACCTGCGCCGCCACTCCCAAACACCGTGTTCGAGGCACCGCCACCAAATCCGGAGCCCATGTCAGCCCCTTTGCCCTGCTGAATCAGTACCAGGCCAATCACAGACAACGCGGCGATTACGTGGACCACTAATACCAATTGCTCAAATAAATCTAAATCCATCATTGCTCTTCTCAACCTCACGACTAGACCGCCGCGTTCGCCTCTAAACCAATTCTTTTGGGATCACAGCGTCATACCGACCCAGCGACTTGCGCACATAGTTGCCTGAATCCAAGCGCCTCTAACGACGCTCCCCCAACCAAAACACCATCAACATCCGGCATCCTCATCAACGCGTTCGCATTATCCGCGTTTACACTGCCTCCGTACAAGACCCTAAGCTCAAGTGCCTCAATTTCACACCGTGCCGCCCGCTTTAACGCCTCGTGGACTTCTTGAGCGATCTCTGGCGAGGCTTCTTCGCCCGTGCCAATCGCCCAAACCGGCTCATAGGCCACCACAATTAACGGCGCTAACGCCCTTGGCACACCGTTTAATACCTCTGTAAGCTGACGACTGACAACCTCTAAGGCCTTACCCGCCTGCCGCTCTTGTAAACTCTCGCCGACGCAAACGATAGGGCGAATTCCGACTTCCAAACAAGCCTTAGTCTTCGCAAGCACCAACTCATCGGTTTCCGAAAAGTGTTGCCGACGCTCAGAATGGCCCACCAAACACCAACCGACGCCCATCTCGACCAACATACTGGCACTCACTTCACCCGTGTAGGCCCCAGATTTTAACCAGTGGACATTTTGACCTGCCCATTCAACTTGCGTATTACCAAAGCCCTTGGTTAAGGACAAGTACGGTGCTGGTACCGCCAGAACCACAGTCGCCTCGGCTAGACCACCGACTTCCTGAACAACCGCTCGCAAGAGCTGTTCGGAGCCATTCATTTTCCAATTCGCCACCACCAAAGGACCCACTATGGTCACCTCTTTTACCGGCTAACCTTTTTGCTCGGCTATTGCCCCTTAAACCATGTTACGTCATCCGCAGACCTACCTGGCGCGGGCGGCGAATGTTAACGAACCTCTGTCTAAGTTTCAATCCTCGCTTGCAGCAACCACTGCCGCTAATTGCACCGCAAGCCGCTTCACTTGAGGCGCATCTTCTCCCTCCACCATGACTCGAATCAACGGCTCGGTTCCCGAAGGCCTTAATAGGACTCGGCCTTTATCGCCCAACACAGCGTCGACGTCACGCACGGCGGATTGAACCGCGTTATTCTCCATCACCTTTGCGCTGTTCGCTGGGACATTAATCATCACCTGCGGGAATTTCGTCATGGCCCCCTTCAGCTCAGCCAGCGTCTTACCTTGATCTGTGATTGCGCGGAGCACCTGCAATGCAGACACCACGCCATCACCGGTTGTTGCCTGATCGAGACACAGAATATGGCCAGAGCCTTCACCACCCAGATGCCAGCCTTCCTGTAAAAGCTTAGCAACAACATAACGATCCCCGACCTGCGCCCGTGCAAAGGCAATGCCTCGGTCTTTTAACGCAACCTCAAGGCCTAAATTACTCATCAGCGTCCCCACAACGCCACCTGTTAAAAGTCCTTTCGCCTGCTGATGCAGCGCAATGATCAACAACAACTCGTCGCCATCGACGACCTCACCTAGGTGATCCACCATGACCAGACGATCACCGTCACCGTCTAGCGCTATCCCAAGGTCTGCGCCTTCTTGAACAACCCGCTCAGCAAGCGCTTCTGGGCTGGTTGCGCCAAAACCCTCGTTAATATTCAAACCATCGGGAGAGCAACCAATTGCAATCACCTGCGCGCCCAACTCTTGAAAAACCGCCGGCGCGATTTTATAGGTTGCGCCGTGCGCACAATCTACGACCAGCTTCATCTGCTTTAGATTCAAAGACTTCGGGAAAGTCGTCTTACAAAACTCAACATAGCGCCCTACCGCGTCGTTCATGCGGTCCGCTTTACCGAGATCCGCAGAGGCAACCGTTGTCATCGGCTCATCAATTAGCCGTTCAATTTCAAGCTCAACTTCATCGGGTAATTTTCGGCCCTCACTCGAGAAGAACTTGATGCCATTATCAGAAAAAGGATTGTGGGACGCACTGATCACAATGCCCGCGTCGGCAGAGACGGCCCGAGTAAGATAGGCCACTGCTGGCGTTGGCATCGGCCCCAGCATCGTGACATGGACGCCAGCTGACGCAAGCCCCGCCTCTAAAGCCGACTCAAACAAGTAGCCCGATATACGCGTATCTTTCCCAATTAGGATGTTGCCGCCACCCGAAGGCGAAAAGGTTTTGCCCGCTGCCCAACCGAGCTTCAAAACAAAATCCGCTGTAATCGGTGGCGTTCCCACCGGGCCCCGAATCCCATCCGTTCCAAAATATTTACGCATCCTGCGTTGTCTCCTTGGCGCAATTGATCGCCTGCCAGACTCGAAGCGCACTGACCGTCGCTTCAACATCATGGACTCGCACCATGTTAGCCCCTCTGGCAACTGCCGCCAATGCACCGGCGACCGATCCTGCTAAAACATCGCGTCCCATCGCCTGGATACTGCGCTTTCTTGACAGCCCAATCAGAATTGGGCAACCGTGCTGGCGAAAGACCTCAAGCGACTGGACTAGGTTGAAGTTCTGATCCAGCGTTTTGCCAAACCCGAAACCTGGATCCAATATGATCCTCGAGCGCTCAATGCCGGCGTGTTGCAAAGCAGCAAGACGACTGAGAAAGAACGCATCAACTTCGCGAACAACATCTTGGTATTGCGGATCATCCTGCATCGTTGCAGGCGTGCCCAACATATGCATCACAGCCAGCATGACGTCGCTGCCAATCGCATCGAGGGCGCCTGGTCGAACAAAGGCTCGAACATCATTGATCAATGCAACCTTTAATTTACCAGCGGCTGCCATTACGGAGGGGGTGCTCGTATCAACCGAGATGGGAATATCAAAACGTGCCTGAATGGCCTCTAGCACCGGCAGGACCCGTGCAACTTCTTCGGTTTCTGAGGGAGAAGACGCCCCAGGACGGGTTGACTCGCCGCCGATGTCAATCAGGTCAGCGCCCTGTTCAACCATATCCCTGACCCGCTGGAGGGCCTTATCAAGGGCTTGATATTGCCCGCCATCAAAGAAAGAGTCCGGGGTCACATTTAGAACGCCCATTACGAGAGGACGTCCTTCAGCGATTAAACCCTGCAGCGGGTTGGCACTCAATTTGAATTAAGCGCTTGAGGGCGCGGCATCCAAGTTATCCGAACCGGTTTCCTCCGACGAAGGCGCGGCTTGTCCATCTGACGGACCGCTCGACGGGGCGTCATCCGTCCAATTCGCAGGTGGCTTTGGCGCCCTACCTGCCATGATGTCATCAATCTGACTCTTATCGATCGTTTCGTACTCCAAAAGCGCCGCGGCCATCGCATCCAGTTGCTCGCGGTGATCGGTCAGAATCTGACGCGCGGTTCCGTAACAATGGTCGATAATTTGCTTAATTTCTTCATCAATGACTCTTGACGTCTCGGCGGACATATTGGCCCTGGCTGACCCCCCAGGCCTGCCCAGAAACCCATCGTTTTCATCATCTTCATACTGCATCGGGCCCAATTTTTCAGACAAACCCCATTTCGTCACCATCGAACGCGCCATTTTGGATGCCCGCTCAATATCATTCGAGGCGCCGGTTGTAACACCTTCAAAACCCAGGGTTAACTCTTCGGCAATACGGCCGCCAAACAAACCACAGATCTGGCTCTCAATAGACCGCTTACTCATGGAATAACGGTCCTCTTCTGGCAGAAACATCGTCACACCCAAAGCGCGACCGCGCGGAATAATCGACACTTTATAGGTTGGGTCATGCTCAGGCATCAAGTGACCCACGATACAATGGCCGGCTTCATGATAGGCGGTGTTCGTCCGCTCTTTCTCCGACATCACCATGGTTTTACGCTCAGCGCCCATCATGATCTTGTCTTTAGCTTGCTCAAAATGCCGCATCGAAACCAGGCGTTGATCCTGACGCGCCGCGAAAAGTGCCGACTCATTCACCACGTTTGCCAAATCGGCGCCGGAGAAGCCCGGTGTCCCCCGCGCAATATCCATCGCGATCACATCTTCTGAGAGCGGCACCTTACGCATGTGCACTTTTAGCACCTGCTCTCGACCTCGGAGATCCGGGAGCGGCACGACCACCTGCCGATCAAACCGACCTGGCCGCAACAACGCTGGATCCAGAACGTCGGGACGGTTCGTTGAGGCAATGACAATGATCCCCTCATTGCCCTCAAACCCATCCATTTCTACTAAAAGTTGGTTCAAGGTCTGCTCTCGTTCATCGTTACCGCCGCCCATCCCCGCACCGCGATGACGACCCACCGCATCAATCTCATCGATGAAGATAATGCAGGGCGTGGCTTTTTTTGCCTGCTCGAACATATCACGCACTCTCGATGCGCCCACCCCCACAAACATTTCAACAAAGTCGGATCCAGATATTGAAAAGAACGGCACCTTTGCCTCACCCGCAATCGCCTTGGCTAAAAGGGTTTTACCCGTACCGGGCGAACCCACCAAAAGGGTACCCCGAGGGATTCGGCCACCAAGTTTTTGGAATTTTCCAGGTTCTCTCAGGAAATCAACCAGTTCTTTAACTTCTTCCTTGGCTTCATCAACCCCTGCCACATCGGCAAAGGTCGTTTTAATTTGATCTTCTCCCAACAGTTTGGCCTTACTCTTACCAAACGATAAAGGCCCGCCTTTTCCGCCAGCGCCGCCTTGCATTTGACGCATAAAGAACATGAAAACAGCAATTATCACGAGGATTGGGAAGCTCGCCACCAATAGCTGCATCCAAATGCTTTGCTGCTCCGGACGCTCGCCCTGAAACGCAACCTTATGCTCAACCATGTCATCGATTAAGGCCTTGTCGACAATTTGAGGCTGAATGGTTTCAAACGAGATACCATCGGACCGCTCGCCACGAATAATCAGCCCATCGACTTCAACAGAGCGCACCTGGTTCCCATTCACCAGTTCTAAAAAGGTGGAGTAGGGCACTTCTTCCGGTGGACGACTGACATTGAAGTTTTGAAATACCGTCAATAAAACGACAGCGATCACCAGCCAAAGTAAGATATTTTTTCCCATGTCGTTCACGTTGCTTCCTCGCTACCGGGTGCGGGTTACGGGGGTCATCGCCGCTCTGGCTGACCTCATAACCAAATAAACCTTATTCTATTGTTCGTAGGCGTTAATACACGCCCGCCTAACCTCATTCGCTTTCTAAGTCTGGTCGGTTGAATCAACCCACCCGGGCGGCTTTGACCGCGCCTGCGAGCTGATCTTAAAAACACGATAACAACCCACCGACCCAAAACCATGCCGCTTAACCTCACAGGCTGATTCGCGAGGGCCCTTTTGGTATCTAAGCGCTTGAAACATTAATCAGCGCGTTTAGCGTCCAGCGCTGCCCTCTGCCTTCTTTTCTAACCCAATCAAATAAATCTCCCGGGATCGACCCCGGGACGCCTTGGGCTTAATATTAACCTGTTTACCATAATTCATACGAATCTGCTGCCTAAGAGTATCAATTCCTTCTCCTTCAAAAGCTTTCGCCACAAAATGCCCGCCCGGCCTTAACCACACCCTCGCAAAGTCCATCGCAAGTTCGATTAAATCGATACTCCGAGGTAAATCGACCGACGTCATACCGCTTAAATTGGGGGCCATATCAGAAATTACAAGATCCACAACCTGATCCCCCAAGCGTTCTTCTAAGACAGACAACGCCTCAGCTTCAGTGAAATCCCCGGTAATCACCTCCACGCCCTCGATCGGCGCCATTTCAAGTATATCTAGGGCCAGTACTCGGCCCGTTGTTCCAAGGCGCTGTCTTGCTACTTGAGACCAGCCACCGGGCGCCGCACCTAGGTCAACCACCGTTTGGTGCTGCCGAAACAAATTAAGCCGGTCATCGAGTTCGATGAGTTTATAAACTGCTCGAGAGCGATAACCCGCCGACCGCGCCTTTAAGACGTAGGGGTCTTGTTCGTGTTCGTCGAGCCAGCGCTGACTGGTTTTAGATTTTTTCATTGTGCATGCACCTTGGACCACATCGATGACGTACAATGGTTCTTTTTGGATTCAACCATGCTAACCCAACAACAAAAGAAACATTATCGGGCCATTGGCCATATCCTCGACCCCATCGTGACGATTGCCGGGAAAGGGCTCTCCGAAACGGTTGTGACGGAACTGAATCGAGCCTTAGACGATCATGAACTGATAAAGATCAGAATCAATTCAGACCGAGAATCAAGAAAAGCCATCCTTGCCGAGTTGGTTAACGCAACCCAGACAACCGTCATTCAAACAATTGGCGGGATTGCTTTGATCCTTCGAGCCTCGAGCGCGCCCAACCCATCTCTTTCAAACTTGGTCAGGCACCAATAATCCCACGCCGGTTCACGACACCTGGGCCTCGACGGATTGCGAGTTAACCGCTGCTGAGGCTTTCTTACAAGTGCTCTACCGATAGAATCTCATACTCAATCTGGCCCGATGGGATCTGGATGAGCACCACATCATCTTGCTGCTTTCCGATCAAACTCCGCGCAACAGGTGAATAAACCGAGATCTTGTTGACCTTAATATCCGCCTCATCATCGCCAACAATTTTGTAAGTGACCTCTTCATCATTGTCTAAGTTCAACAACCGGACCGTCACACCAAAAATGATCTTCCCAGACTTTGGGATCTCTTTGATATTGATAATTTGAGCCGCACCGAGCTTTGCTGCAATCTCTGAGATTCTACCTTCGATATGGCCTTGCTCTTCTTTGGCATACTGAAACTCGGCATTTTCACGCAGGTCGCCCTGCGCGAGTGCCGCTGAGATCTCTTTAACAATCCGAGGCCGCTCTGTTGACGTCAAGCGCTTTAATTCAAGGCGCAACGCTTCTGCGCCTTCTGCCGTCATTGGCGTCTTATCCATAACTAACTACCCAACTTCGTTGTGGTCATTCCAGCTCGATCTAAGAGCTCTGCATGCATCGATTGGAGGCAGTATACTTCCATTTCTGCACTATGACGCAAGGCTTCAATGCTTGCCCGACCACCTGCCATAGTGGTTGTGTAGCATACATTGTGCTGCAAGGCGTTACGCCGGATCGCGAAAGAATCCTTGATCGTTTGCTGACCTTCTGTCGTGTTAATAATAAAATTAATCTCATTGTTTTTAATCGCATCGGTGATGTTCGGGCGCCCTTCCATCACCTTATTGATCACCTCAACGGCAAGACCGGCATCTGTAATCACAGAAGCCGTTCCTCTTGTCGCGCAGAGCTTAAATCCCAAGTCCAGCAGGTCTTTGGCAATGCCAACCAATTGGTCTTTATCCGGATCGCGCACACTCAAAAAGACTCGCCCATAGGACGGGATCTCGTCATCTGCCGCCAGTTGCGACTTACCGTAAGCTTCCCCAAAAGTTCTACCAATTCCCATCACCTCACCGGTGGACTTCATCTCCGGTCCTAAAATCGGATCAACGCCTGGGAACTTAGCGAACGGAAAGACGGCCTCTTTAACATGGAAATACGCGGGCTTAATTTGCTGCGTGAAGCCTTGTTCTATAAGGGACGTACCGGCCATACAGCGCGCCGCAATCTTCGCTAAAGACCGACCGATGCATTTCGACACAAAGGGCACCGTTCGGGAGGCCCGGGGATTAACCTCTAGGACAAAGATTTGATCCGCCTGAACGGCAAGCTGCACATTCATCAGACCAACAACCTCTAAAGCCATCGCCATTGCAACGACTTGCGTCTCAATTTCCTCGATCAGATCATCGCTTAAGCTGTAAGGCGGCAGTGAGCACGCCGAATCGCCAGAATGAACGCCTGCTTGTTCGATGTGTTGCATCACTGCGCCAATCACAACTTGCTTACCGTCACATACCGCGTCGACATCAACCTCAATTGCGAGATCTAAAAACCGGTCCAGAAGTACCGGTGAATCTGGCGTGACAACCACTGCGTTTTTCAAATAGTGCTCGAGTTCACTTGCCTTATGGACCACCTCCATCGCACGCCCGCCGAGCACATAGGATGGTCGAACCACCAAGGGATAACCAATCTCTGAGGCACCAGCCAAGCCCTCTTCAACCGTCCGAACAATCCGATTAGCCGGTTGCTTCAACCCCAGGTGATGAAGCATCTGCTGGAACCGCTCACGATCTTCCGCCATATCGATTGCATCCGGGGAGGTGCCAATAATTTGTACCCCGGCCGCTTCCAGATCGCGTGCAAGCTTCAGAGGAGTTTGCCCCCCAAATTGAATAATTACGCCCTTCGGCTGCTCAATCTCAACAATTGCCAAGACATCCTCGAGTGTCAGCGGTTCAAAATAGAGCCGATCGGAGGTATCAAAATCCGTGCTAACCGTCTCTGGATTACAATTGACCATAATGGTTTCATAACCATCTTCTCGCATAGCGAGCGCCGCGTGGACACAACAATAATCGAACTCGATGCCTTGGCCGATTCGATTGGGACCACCGCCCAAAACCATGATCTTTTCCCGACTTGAAGGCGCCGCTTCACACACGGTTTCATAGGTCGAGTACAGATACGCTGTGGGGGATGCAAACTCTGCCGCGCAGCTGTCCACCCGCTTATAAACTGGCTTTATCCCCAATTCTAAGCGCGCTGACCGAACATCTGCCTCATTAGCCTTCAGTAATTCCGCCAGCCGGCTATCGGAAAAGCCCTGCCGCTTCAACTCAAAGAGCGCGGCGAAGTCTAAATCCGTGAGTGTCTTACCACTGAGCTGCTGCTCTTGCTCGATCAGAAACCCAATGTGTGAAAGAAACCACGGGTCAATACTTGAAAGCTCTGTTACCTCTGATAAAGACAACCCAAACCGAAAAGCATCGGCTACATATAAAATTCGTTCCGCACCTGGCACCCGAAGCTCGTGCTGTATTCGGCTCAAGGCGCCCTCATCGGTCAAATCCACCACGGGTGAAAAACCATTAATCCCAACCTCTAAGCCCCGTAGCGCTTTTTGGACTGATTCTTGGAAAGTACGACCCATTGCCATGACTTCGCCCACACTCTTCATCTGAGTCGTGAGCGTGTTATCCGCTTCCGGAAACTTTTCAAAGGTGAATCTCGGGATCTTGGTAACAATATAATCAATCGCCGGCTCAAAGGAGGCTGGCGTCACGCCACCTGTAATCTCATTCGCCAATTCAGGCAAGGTGTATCCAATGGCCAACTTGGTCGCAATCCTCGCAATCGGAAACCCGGTGGCTTTTGAGGCCAAGGCCGATGATCTCGACACTCGGGGGTTCATCTCAATCACAACCATCCGACCATCAACTGGACTCACGCCGAATTGAACGTTCGAGCCACCCGTTTCAACACCAATCGCTCGCAGAACCTCAATGGAGGCATTCCGCATACGTTGATATTCTTTATCAGTAAGGGTTTGGGCCGGAGCCACGGTAATCGAGTCACCCGTGTGAACCCCCATCGGGTCGAAGTTCTCTATCGAACAAACGATGATGCAATTGTCGTCTCGATCTCGAACCACCTCCATTTCAAACTCTTTCCAGCCCAGCAAGGACTCATCGATCAACAATTCGTTGGTCGGCGACAAATCAAGTCCACGCGTACAAATTTCGATGAACTCTTCGGCGTTATAAGCCACGCCACCGCCGCTCCCGCCCAAGGTAAAGCTTGGGCGAATCACACAAGGAAACCCTAAACTGGCCTGGACCTGCTTAGCCTCTTCAAGAGAATGGGCAATCCCGTTCCTCGGCGTTTCTAAACCAATTGACTTCATCACCTGACCAAATAGCTGTCGATCTTCCGCTTTATCAATGGCCTCTTTGGTCGCGCCAATCAACTCAACACCATAACGCTCCAGCACGCCCTCACGCGCAAGGTCTAAAGCACAATTGAGCGCGGTTTGTCCGCCCATCGTGGGGAGCAGCGCATCCGGACGCTCGATCGCAATAATCCGTTCAACAACCTGCCAGGTTACGGGCTCGATATAGGTCGCATCGGCCGTTGCCGGATCGGTCATAATGGTCGCCGGGTTCGAGTTCACCAAAATTACTCGGTAGCCTTCTTCTCGCAACGCTTTGCACGCTTGAGCACCCGAGTAATCAAACTCACAAGCTTGCCCAATGACAATCGGTCCAGCACCGATAATCAGAACACTCTTAATATCAGCTCGTTTTGGCATCTACCCAACCCTCTTAGTCATGCTCTTTATAAATTGGTCAAAGAGCGGCGCCACGTCATGGGGACCCGGACTGGCCTCCGGATGGCCTTGAAACCCAAATGCTGGCGCAGTTTTATGACGTACGCCTTGAACTGTTCCATCAAACAAAGAACGATGGGTAACCTCAATTTGATCCGAGAGCTGGGTCTCATCTAAGCAAAATCCATGGTTCTGACTGGTTATCATCACCACCCCCGTTGTTAAATCTTGCACAGGGTGGTTGGCGCCATGATGACCGTGCCCCATCTTTTGCGTCTTCGCGCCGGCGGCAAGCCCTAGTAACTGATGCCCTAGACAAATACCGAACATTGGGATCTCGGCGTCAAGAAAGCTTTTAATCGCCTCTATGGCGTAACCGCATGGCTCTGGATCGCCGGGACCGTTGGATAAGAAGATCCCATCTGGCGCCAACGCCATTGCAGCCTCGGCACTGGTCGTTGCCGGTACCACCGTCAGGCGACAGCCCCGATCAACGAGCATTCTCAAAATATTGCGTTTAACGCCGAAATCAAAGGCCACCACATGGAAAGGCTCATCGTTTTGCTGCGCGCCTTTGGTCAGGCCCTCCCATGAAGGTTGCGTCCATTGGTAGGCGCTTTGCGTGCTGACCGAGCTCGCCAAGTCCATGTTCTTGAGTCCCGGAAAAGCGGTTGCGGCCTGCAGTGCCGCCGCCACATCTTCATCACTGATCTCATCGGCGGCTACCAAACACGCATTCTGAGATCCTTTTGATCGTAATATGCGGGTGAGCGCACGGGTATCGATGTTCGATATTGCAACCGTGCCATGTCGCGTCAGAAATTCGGACAACCCTTCTTCTTTACGCCAACTACTTGCGACCAAGGGCAGGTCGCGCACAATTAATCCGGCAGCATGCACCACCTCGGACTCAAAATCCTCAGCATTACACCCGGTATTACCAATGTGGGGGTGCGTTAACGTGACCATTTGACGCGCATAGGACGGATCCGTCAGGATCTCCTGATAGCCTGTCATGGCTGTGTTGAATACAACCTCACCCGTACTGCGCCCAAGTGCGCCAATCGAGTGGCCCGTAAAAACGTCCCCGCTCGCAAGTGCCAGAATTGCTTTTGCCGCCAATGCTGTTCCCCCCGCATAAAATAGTGGCCCAAAAAAAAGCGAGATGGGCATTCCATTCTCGCTTTTTAGGGATCTTTAATCGGTCATCTTAAGCGCGCATTCTAATGCAGAAAGGGTTTTGACGCCAATGTTATCTGAGCCGCCAGCCAATTTTCATCTCGGCAGATCAATCACTCAGGTCACGGTCTAACCCCAAAACATCTCGCATATCAAAAAGACCCGTCAACCCGCTCGCAATCCCCCATCGGGCAGCTCGCAAAGCGCCTTCAGCAAAGTTTGATCGACTGGCAGCACGATGAGTCAACTCAATTCTCTCCCCATTCATCGCAAACAGAACCTGATGCTCGCCAATAATGTCGCCGCCGCGAACGGCATGCAGCCCAATCTCGCCTGCCGGTCGCGCGCCGACGAGCCCCTCACGGCCATGAACGCTCGACCCATGTGCGTTTTGCCTGCCCGCCTTGACTGCCTCGAGCAAAGCGTAGGCCGTGCCCGACGGCGCATCAACCTTTTGGTTGTGGTGCCACTCAAGGATCTCGACATCCGTCTCTGCACCCACCTTTGAGCTCGTTTGCTGAACAAGATCTAGAAGAAGCGTCAATCCAACGGAGTAGTTCTGAGCGTGGACGATCGTAATCTGCGTTGATGCCTGCTGGATCTTGACCGCTTCGTCGGCTGTAAAGCCCGTGGTCCCAATCACCATGGCGGCACCGCGCGTCAAGCAAGTCGCGAGATGCGCAAGCGTTGATTGCGTTGTTGTGAAGTCCAGTAACACCTCAAAGGCCGGTAGATCCGCGATATCGTCAACGATTTTGCTTTTTGCGGAAGGCAGGGACAACCCAGCCTCGATAGACTGCCCGAGGAATGGCGAGCCTGCGCGCTCGAGACCGCCAACCAGCTCTAAATCATCAGCCGCGTGCACCATTTCAGCCAGTGTTCGCCCCATACGACCGGCTATTCCTGCGATCGCCACCTTAATCAACATCGGTTTCTCCAAAGCGCAAAGCACAGGGCTGGGCTAGATCAGTTTAATCTCTGAGGGCATCAATAAATCGTTTAACCCCATCTAGCCAAGAAGCATATTTTGGGGACTGAGACGCGTCTTGATCGCCTGCAAATTCTCGAAGAAGTGCTTTCTGGTGATCGCTCAAATTAACAGGTGTCTCGACCACAATCTTACAATACAAGTCCCCTAGCCCACCGCCGCGGATCTGGGACATATCCACCCCTTTCCCTTTGAGCCGAAACAGCTTGCCTGTTTGGGTTTCAGCAGGGACTTTAAGGCTGACCTTACCTTCCAAAGTCGGTATTTCCAGCTGCTCACCAAGGGCGGCATTGACGAAGCTAATCGGTACTTCGCAGTAAAGATCTGCGCCATCACGCGTGAAAATAGGATGCTCGCGGACGTTCATTTGAACGTACAGATCACCGGCTGGCCCACCATTGGCGCCCGCTTCGCCTTGTCCTGACAGTCGAATACGATCGCCCGTGTCGACCCCAGGCGGCACCTTAACAGATAAGGTTTTCTTCTCTTCTACGCGACCCTGGCCGCGACAAGGTGGGCAAGGGTCAGAAATGATTTTGCCCTTACCCCGACATCGTGGACAGGTTTGCTGGAGGGAGAAAAACCCTTGTCGAGCGGTAATCTGACCGGAGCCGCCGCACTGGACACAATCCATTGGCTTGGTACCAGACTTGGCGCCAGACCCAAGACACGACATGCATTCGACTAAGGTCGGAATTTTGATTTTAGGATTGGTTCCTCGGACCGCTTCTTCCAGCGTAATATCCAAAATGTATTTTAGATCAGAGCCTCGATGCACCTGACTCTGACCTCGCCCCCCTGAGAAAATATCGCCAAAGACATCTTCAAAAATAGAGCCGAAATTGCCCGAGTTCCCAAATCCACCACGGCCACCGCCCCCGCCTTCAAAGGCAGCATGTCCGTACTGATCATAGGTCGATCGCTTTTCAGCATCGAGCAGGACTTCAGCCGCCTCGCTAGCCTCTTTAAACTTTTCTTCGGCGTCGGTATTTCCCTCGTTGCGATCAGGATGATGCTTCATCGCCAACCGGCGATAGGCCTTTTTAATTTCTTGCTCAGAGGCGCCTTTGGCAACCCCTAGGACCTCGTAATAATCGCGCTTCGCCATAACCTATGTGCCTGATCCTAGGGGGAGTGTAAAAAAGAACGACAAGTCTACTTCTCGTCTTTGACTTCCTCAAATTCGGCATCGACCGCATCATCGTTGCTTTCAGCACCACCGCTGCTGGCGTCAGCATCCGCGCCGGGTTGCGCGGCTTCAGCTTGCTTGGCGTACATCTTTTGGGCAAGGCCTTGTGAAACCTCGGTCAGCTTCTGCGTTTTCGCTTCAATGGCTTCGAGATCTGAATCTTTCAAAGCTGCTTCAAGTTCAGAAATGGCGGTTTCAATCTCTGCTCGCTCAGCTTCTGATGCTTCATCGCCAGCTTCTTCCAACGTTTTTCGGGTCGCGTGAATCATGCCGTCCGCGGTATTGCGCGCAGCCACCATGGATTCAAACTTTTTGTCATCTTCAGCGTGGGCTTCCGCATCCCGAATCATCTGATCCACTTCTTCATCCGATAGCCCGCTACTGGCCTTGATAACGATCGACTGCTCTTTACCCGTTGCTTTGTCCTTGGCCGAAACATTCAAAATACCATTGGCATCCAGATCAAAACTGACCTCAATCTGGGGAGTGCCGCGCGGAGAAGGCGGAATATCGGACAGATCAAACTGACCCAAGGACTTATTCTGCCCAGCCTGTTTACGCTCACCTTGCAACACATGAATTGTGACCGCAGGCTGATTGTCTTCCGCTGTTGAAAAAACCTGAGACTTTCGAGTTGGGATCGTCGTATTTTTTTCAATTAAAGAGCTCATGACGCCGCCCATGGTCTCAATCCCTAAGGATAAAGGCGTCACATCCAGCAGCAAAACATCTTTAACATCACCGGCCAAGACAGCAGCTTGGATTGATGCGCCCATGGCGACCGCTTCGTCAGGATTAATGTCCTTACGCGCGTCTTTGCCGAAGAACTCTTTAACCTTACGCTGAACCAGCGGCATCCGCGTCTGCCCACCGACGAGAATAATATCGTCGATATCTGAAATCGACATGCTCGCATCTTTCAAAGCAACTCGAAGTGGCTCGAGCGTTCGATCGACTAAATCTTCAACCAAGGATTCCAACTTGCTTTGGGTAATCTTCAACACCAAATGCTTTGGACCACTCGCATCGGCGGTAATGTAAGGCAAATTAATTTCTGTCTGGCTAGAACTCGACAACTCGATCTTGGCTTTTTCGGCAGCTTCTTTTAACCGCTGTAGCGCTAACGAGTCCTGACTGAGATCCATTCCTTGGTCTTTTTTAAATGCCTCAACCAGGTAATCAATAATCCGCATGTCGAAGTCTTCACCACCCAAGAAGGTGTCGCCATTGGTTGAAAGCACTTCAAATTGCTTTTCACCATCAACATCGGCGATTTCAATCACAGAGATATCAAAGGTGCCGCCCCCAAGATCGTATACCGCAATGGTCGAATCCCCGGGCGCCTTGTCCATGCCATAAGCGAGCGCAGCTGCCGTTGGCTCATTAATAATCCGCTTTACGTCCAACCCTGCGATTCGACCGGCATCTTTCGTTGCTTGACGCTGGGAGTCATTAAAATAGGCCGGCACCGTAATGACCGCTTCCGTTACCGTCTCGCCCAGAAAGTCCTCGGCCGTCTTCTTCATCTTCATGAGGATCTGAGCAGAAACCTGTGGCGGGGCTAACCGATCATCTTTCACTTTAACCCAGGCATCGCCATTGTCTGCTTTGACAATCCCATAGGGCACCATCTTGATATCGCGCTGAACGACCTCGTCATCAAACTGCCGGCCAATAAGCCGCTTGATGGCGAACAACGTGTTGTTTGGGTTGGTAACAGCCTGCCGCTTGGCAGACTGACCCACTAAGGTTTCGTCGTCATCCGTATAGGCAACAACCGATGGTGTCGTGCGATCACCTTCTGAATTCTCGATGATTTTTGATGCACCACCGTCCAATACGGCAACGCAGCTGTTAGTGGTTCCAAGATCGATACCAATTATTTTCGCCATTTTTCTTCTCCATTCGCTCAGGCAATACTGCCCAATCTTTTTTTCATAACCCCTCAATGAGGCCATTCAATTTTTTTTCAAGCACCCGCTGGGGGTTTGGATACGATCACCATTGCAGGCCGAACCAATCGCTCGTGCAGCCGATAGCCTTTTTGAATGACTGCCATGACCGAATTGGGCTCCATATCCGGGTTTTCAATCATTGAGAGCGCTTCGTGAACATTGGGATCGAACGCCTGCCCCAACGGATCCAGCATCTGCACGCCTTCTTTCTCGAACACATCCGTAAACAACTTAAAACACAGCTTTAGACCCTCAAGCTGAGGGTCATCCTCTGGGGTCTGAGCTTGAAGACTGGTCTCGATTGCCTTTTCTAAGCTGTCCAACACTGGCAGAAGGTTCTGAACAAGACGCTCAACCCCGAACTTATGTGCGTTCTGCACATCACGCTCGGCACGCTTTCTCAGATTTTGCATTTCAGCTTCAGCTCGCAGCGCTTGGTCTCGCGCCTTATCGGCTTCCGCCTGAAGTTCAAGCAGCGGGTCTATGCCGCTCTCATCAATTAATGGCTCGAGCCGTTCTTGCAGCGCGCTGTCTTCGGCATCTTGGGTCTCAATCGGCTCAATCTCAGCTTGATCTTCGCTGGACTCAGGAGACGTTTCGTTTGAATTCGTCATATTGGATACATTTCCCCTTGGTAGACAGCCATCTTGGGGTTCAATTGATCGAATTCAAGGGCGTTTTTAAAAATTATACCGCCTCGAGCGGGAATCTCGGTAAGGCAGGCCGGCAAGACGCTACCGCTCAGAGATATCCATCGCAGCCGTTAGCATTCTGGCCGTTGCATCAACAATGGGAATAATGCGATCGTAGGCCATTCGAGTTGGTCCGATAACCCCAAGCACACCAACACACTCGCCTGAGACTTGATACGGCGATGTCACGAGGCTACAGTCACCGAGCAATTCATAGCCCGACTCCTGCCCGATAAAGAGCTTAATACCATCAGACTCCATGCACCGGTCCAGGACATGAAGAATGTCTCCTTTGAGCGAAAACGCTTTAAACAAACCGCGAAGATCCTGAAGCCTTTGGGTTTGATCGCCGTCTAATAAGTTTTCTTGGCCCGCAACGACGAAATCGCCGTTATCTTCCGGGTCGAGTATTTGATCTGCTACATCAAGGGTTCGCTGCATTAATTGATTCATTTGCACGCGGTCACCCTTCATCGAACTGACCAACTCCGCTCGGATTTTCACAAGGCTTTTCCCCGCGTAGTGCGCATTTAAAAAATTAGAAATTTCCTTAAGCTCAATTTCTGAATAGGCCTGCTCGATATGAATGACGCGGTTTTCAACCTCATGATCGTTGAGAACAAGAATTGCCAGCACACGACCCGGGGATAACAACAAGAACTCGATGTGCTTGAGCTTTAGTTGACTCGGCCTCGGCACCGTAACCAGCCCTGCCAGTTGGGTCACTTCAGACAACAGGCCCGACGCGGATTGAATCAACTCTGACGCGGTCATATCAGGATCCAATGACAGCGATAACCGAAACAGGTCTTCAGCCCCAAGCGGCTCTACCTGGATGAGTGAGTCGACGAAAAACCGATACGCTTGCTCTGTCGGGATTCTGCCGGCAGACGTGTGAGGCGATTTCAAATATCCCTGTTCTTCTAATTCAGCCATCATAAATCGAATCGAGGCTGGACTCATTGAGACCCCAGCTGCTGCGAGGCGCGCCGAGGCAACCGGCTGCCCTTCGGCGATATAATTTTCGACGATCGTGCGTAATAAATTTTGCGATTTTGCTGTAATCACGTTGATCGTTCCATTAACTAATCGACCGGCTTAGTCGAACAATATAGCCGCAACCCTGAGGTAAAAAAAGCGAAGATAAAAGGAATCTATCCATGTATTTTCTGGGTGCATTTGACTACCATTTCAACTCAATCCCAAATCGATGACGACCGTCGCCATGCTCACGCATTTATCTATTAAAAATCTCGCCGTTGTCGACTCGATCAGCATCGAGATTGCGCCCGGCATGACCGTAGTCACGGGCGAGACTGGCGTTGGCAAATCATTGGTTGTCGATGGCCTGGCATTATTAATGGGCCAAAGGGCTGAATCACACCTCGTCGGTCAAGCATCAAATAAGGCAGAGCTCTGCGGCATCTTTTTGCTGGACCAAGCACCCCTTGCCCGCGCTTGGCTTGCCGAACATGACGTCGACAACAGCGATTCGGAAGTCGTAGTTCGACGCGTCATTAACACCGAAGGCCCTAGCCGGGCCTTCATCAATGGTACGCCCATGACGCTGGCCCAGCTCAAGTCATTCAGTGAGTCCCTGCTAGACATTCATGCCCAACATGAGCACCAAGCCCTGCTCAAACGGGATAGCCAGCGCCAGCTGCTCGACGAGTTCGCAGCCGTCACACCCCTTGCTGAAAACGTGGCCGCGTTGTTCGAGGCCTGGTCAGCATTGCAGGCCAAGCAGAGCGCGCTGATAGCCAGTCAAAAAGACCGAGCAGATCGAATTGGCTTTTTAGAATACCAACTTGAGGAACTCACCAAGCTCGACCTACAACCGGGGGAGGTCAGCGCCCTGGATACAGAATTATTACAACTGGCTAATGCCGATGAAAACTTAAGCTTTGCGCAACAGGCTCAGCGACTTATCAGTGAAGACGATACCGGCGGCGGCCTGGGAGCGCTACAGTCCGCACGCCTTGCCTTGGGTAAAGTAACCGATCCCAATCTAGGCGCTGCAAGAGATCAATTGGATCAGTCCTTACTTCAGATAGAAGAACTCAATCGAGATCTTTTGCGCTATCTCGATGTCAGTCAGGCTGACCCGCAGCGGCTGCAATGGGTTGAACACCGCATGCAGCAAATTCATGACATTTCGAGGAAGCACCGATGTCCTCCGGAGCAGCTCATCGCACTCCACGCGACCTTGAGCGATGAGCTGGCGCAGTTAAGCGAATCGGACGCGGCGGTTGAGACACTGAGCGACGACATCCAAGCTGCGAAAAATAACTGGGAAGCCGAAGCCACTCGGCTCTCTAAAAAAAGAGCAAAAGGCAAAGCGAAAATTGAAACAGCGGTCAAGAACTTGCTCACCCAGATGGGGATGAGCAATGCCCGCCTTGAGGTGAGCCTTGCGCCCTACGCTCAACCGAGCCGATTTGGCCAAGAAGAAACCACCTTTTTGATCGCGACCAATCCAGGTCAAACACCCCAACCGCTCAATAAAATAGCATCCGGCGGAGAGCTCTCAAGAATTAGTCTTGCAATTCAAGTGGCAACCCTCGGGACCAGCGCGGTTGGAACCATCATCTTTGATGAGGTTGATGTCGGGATTGGCGGCGGCGTTGCCCAAACCGTTGGGGCGCTTTTAAGAACCCTCAGCGCACAAGCACAAGTTTTGTGCGTTACCCATCTTGGACAAGTGGCAGCCCAGGGCCACAATCACTTTAAAGTCACCAAAGATGCCAACGCAACCGCCATCGAATTGCTGAGCGATTCGGGTCGGGTGGCGGAGATTGCAAGGATGTTGAGTGGTATTGAGATTACCAAAAAGTCGTTAGCTCACGCCCGAGAAATGATGATGACAGCGCAATCTATCTAATCAGCGATTGCGCGTAACAGGCTCTACCGACAACTCGGGCATAACCCGTACATATTCAGCTGGTGGTCGGTTAACTCAAAGCCCATCTCAAGTGCGATCGCTTCTTGTCTTTTTTCAATCTCTCGATCCGTAAATTCCTCAACCCGGCCACATTTTACGCATACGATGTGATCGTGGTGCGCCTCTGGCGATAGCTCAAAGATCGAATGGCCACCTTCAAAATGATGCCGAGTTACCAGGCCAGCATCTTCAAATTGCGTGAGCACTCGATACACTGTCGCAAGACCAATTTCCTCGCCACTGTCGAGCAACAATCGATAAACATCTTCAGCACTCACATGGCGGACCTTAGAGGTCTCAAGGGCATGCAGAATTTTCAGCCGTGGCAACGTGATTTTTAGGCCTGCGTCTTTGAGGTCTTGGGTTTCGGCCGTCATAAGTACTCATCAGATTCTCTTAGCTGAGCCCGCATTATACGATACAATGCCCCCAGTCGTGACCCTGCGTATACAGGTCACCCATCTTTCGGCGAACATAGAGATCAATTGTTGTGAAATTGAATCGAAAAGTGTCCTTACTGCTACTCCTTCTGAGCCTTACGGGTTGCGGGAGCATCGGATTTCCCGGCGTCTATAAGCTAACGATCCAGCAGGGCAACATTGTTTCGCAAGAAATGATCGATAAATTAAAACCGGGCATGACCCGAGCACAAATACAGTTCGTGCTTGGCAATCCGGTGCTTGCGGACGCTTTTGACAGCCAGCGGTGGAATTATATTTACACCATTGCCTACCCGGACCAACCCGTCATCAAGCAAGAGCTGATCATCGTTTTTGAAGACAATCGATTAATACGCTTTGAAGGCGACTATGTGCCCAGCAGCGCCAAAGCTGCTACCCAAAGCTAGCGTCCTGCGCGGTTGCGGCGACGCGCTTTCGGATCATTAATCAATGGCCGATAAACTTCAATCCGGTCCCCTGCTTGGACCTGACGCTCGTCATCGACAACTTGACCAAAAACACCGCAGGGCAAGCACGAAAAGTCATAGTCTGGAAACATCGACGGCAATAGCGAGGCCATGACGGCCGTGCGAATGCTAGTGCCTTGCGTCACCGTGATTGGCATCAAAGCCTGACTTTGAGGTGAGGCGAAACACACCTCCGCAGATAAATCAGCCATGAAGATCATCCAACCGCGCTGTGAACGCGTCGACCAGTCGATCGGCGGCCACGCCAAAAACCCGACCAAAGGTCTGATCAATCAACTTACTGCTAAATTCAAACCGCATATCGAGTGAGATTTTGCAGCCGGCATCGCCAAGAGCGTCAAAAACCCAGCGCCCCTCAAGCTGCTGGAACGGCCCTTCCACGAGCGACAAACCAATTGCATTCGGCCGCATCAACTGATTTTTGGTCGTGAAATTCTGGCGAATGCCTGATTTTGCCAGGACCAGCGTCGCGATGACTTCCGTTTCAGTTCTCTGCAGAACCCGACTCTCGGCGCACCAAGGTAAAAATTCTGAGTACGCATCAATCCGATCCACGACCTCAAAGACCGCCTCACAAGCGTAGGGCACCAGCGCTGTTCTTTTAATCTGTCTCAAAACCTTAGCGGGCCATTAGAAAATAGTCACTAGAAACACGATCAGGACACCCAAAGGCGCAATAAACCGCGTCAGGAAACGCCATACCGGTAAGGCCCCTTGGTCTTCTGCTAGCTGGGCTTGCAACTGGTCCTCACTGAGCAGCCAACCGGTGAAGATCGCAATGAGGATGCCGCCAAGCGGCAACAAAATATTATTCGAGACATAATCCATTACATCAAAAAAGTTCATGCCGTTGGTCAGGGTCCACTCTGCCCCTAAATTAAAAGACAAAGCGCTACCAAGACCCAGCAGCCAAGCAATGAACCCAACCAAGACCGCCCCTCGAGCCCGTCCTAAGCGCGTTTTTTCAACCACCCAAGCCACGGCGGGCTCAAGCAATGAAATGCTGGAGGTGATTGCCGCGAAACTCACCAAAACAAAAAATATGGTGCCGAAAATTTGGCCGCCAATCATTTGGCCGAACGCGATCGGCAGCGTAATGAACATGAGACCAGGGCCAGCAGAACTCTCAAGGCCATTTGCAAAAACCAAGGGGAATATGACCATCCCAGACATCAGTGCAACACCTGTATCCAATAGCGCAATGGTTGCTGCTGTACCCACGATCGATGACCCTTTTGGCATGTAGGCGCCGTACGCCATAATCGCCCCCATACCCAAACTCAGGGTAAAAAAGGCTTGGCCCATTGCCGTTATCAAGCTGTTTGAGCTGAAATCATCAAAGTTCGGTTGAAACAAAAAGGTTAAACCCGCAACAAAATGCCCGGTCGTGAGCGCACTATACAACACCAAGACAACCAACAGCAGAAACAAGGCGGGCATTAAATAACGAACGGTCATCTCAAGGCCACGCCCCACGCCCCGAGCCGCGATCGTAATGGTCAGCGCCATAAAGGCGGTTTGCCAGCCCACTACCTTCAGCGGATCACCTGTAAAATCGTCAAAGCTTTTAGCGGCTGCATCAGCCTCAATCCCGACAAAGTTGCCGGAAACCATATCGGCGACATAGGCCATTGCCCACCCCGCAATCACCCCGTAAAACGACAAAATCATGAACCCGGCAAGCGCACCCATCCAACCAATGATTGACCAGGCCGGACTGGCATTAGACGCCTTGGCTAGGACGAGCATGGCATTGATCGGACTTTGACGACCCGCCCGGCCAAGCAGAATCTCAGCAACCAAAATTGGGATTCCGATCAAAGCAATACAGCCTAAGTAAGCCAATACAAATACCCCACCACCATTCTCACCCGCAAGGTACGGAAACCGCCAAATGTTACCTAAGCCAACAGCTGACCCAGCCGCCGCAAAAATAAACATAAGGCGGGATGACCACATCCCGTGCATCGACTCTGATTGATTTAGCATGCCACTTCCTCGTTTACGCAATTTTATTGTCACCATTTTGACTTGTATCCACAAGTCATCCATTCCGACGTACAATGGGCGTCTTCCTGTCGAGTAAAGACATTGGCCACCAAAAAAAAATTAAGCCCAGGCACCATCGCGAGAAATAAAAAGGCGGGTTTCGAATATCATTTCCATGAAAAATTCGAAGCCGGCCTGGTATTAGAAGGCTGGGAAGTGAAATCAATTCGAGCCGGCCGGATCCAGCTGACCGATACCTACATCTTTTTTAAACGCAACGAGGCCTTCCTCCTGGGAGCAAACATTACCCCTTTGCATTCGGCCTCAACGCATGTGGTCGCAGACGCACAAAGACTTAGAAAGCTGCTACTGAACCGGCGGGAAATTGCGCGCCTAATCGGCGGGGTGCAACAAAAAGGATTTACCTGTGTCCCTTTGGCGCTTTACTGGAAAGGACCCTTAGTTAAGTGCGAATTAGCGCTGGCTTCTGGTAAGAAAGAACATGACAAACGCGCCACCATCAAAGAACGGGATTGGCAGCGTGATAAACAGCGGATCGCGAAAGACTATCAGCGCTAGTCGTAAACGATATACCCTCTACTTCGCAAACATTGCCGAGCAACTTTTGCTTTTTTCGCTTCTGATGCGGCCAACCCTTTGGCGCCGCCAGCTGTGACGCCGGCGCCAGCGGCTTTTTTTGCACTCGATTCATCACCAACCGCCATACTCAACAATCCACCAAAGAGACCCGTCAGGGCGCTAGAAGTCGCAATGATCTGGCCACTGTTAACCTGATCGGCGTAGTACTGACATTCTTTGAGATCGGCCTCGTATGCTTCTTGATCTACTCCGGCCTGATCAACGATCGGAGTTGACGCGCAGCCCGCTAACAGTAACACCAGGGTCAAGCGCATCACCCAAATCATTTTCAACCTCCAAGGCGAACGATTCATCCGTTTACGATTTTTTACTCGCCAAAAGACCAATAACACAGTAACAAAAACCTAAGCCATTATTTCAACCGATCTCGAAAAAATGATTGCGGGCATAATACTGGATTTGTGCTTTGCATTCACCGCACAAACCCTTCCGGATGTTAGTCGACTAACTTACCACGTAGACCTAGAGAGCCAACGCTATTTGGTTCTGGGATTCTGGGATTCTGGGATTCTGGGATTCTGGGATTCTGGGATTCTGGG